>ERZ1643249.144-NODE-144-length-93815-cov-32.936476_pt1 | contig 93815 bp, 103 predicted proteins | sample MGYA00579263_ERZ1643249 | MGnify/ENA primary metagenome ERZ1643249 (study PRJEB29033, sample SAMEA4952264) | chicken gut metagenome | biome: Broiler Chicken; feature: Gastrointestinal Tract; material: Caecum | place: Ireland | collected 2018 | study: Broiler...
TTACTCCTGGGAGAACTGGTCCTTGCCTACGCCGCACAGGGGGCAGACCCAATCCTCGGGGAGGTCTTCGAACTTGGTGCCGGGGGCAATGCCGTTATCGGGGTCGCCCACCTCGGGGTCATAGCGGTAGCCGCAAACGTCGCACACATACACTTCCATGGGGTAATTCCTCCTTACATAGATTGATAGCAAGCGGGGGCGTGCCCCTGCCCTATCTTGCCTCCATAATATTCCACTTTACGCTGCTTATTATTCCAATTTAGAACAATGGTGAAATTTCTTGGGCAGAAAAAACAGGCGGGCCACCGGGGGAAATTTACCGGCCCTGGCGCATTGCTGGAAAACGTTTTCTGTGCTATGATTTTTCCAGAGGCGCCACAGGACGCAGGGCCAGCTGGGCCAGCAGATAGGGCGGCCGGTTTTGGAACTGGAAGGCCAGCTCCCGCTCTTGGGGGGTGCAGCCGTAAAGGAGCTTTACCTCCACGTCGCCCTTGGGCAAGTCCACCACCCAGAGGAGGCCGTCCAACGCCGGCGGCTGGGCCGTGCCCACCCAGACGTCCACCCCCTCCCCATCCATGGAGGCGGTGTTTTCCAGGTAGCCGTAGTCCAAGGGGTAGACCATCTCCGGGAAGCGTGGGTGGGACGAGCCCTTGGGGCGGTCGATGACCAGCGCCGAGCGCGCCAGAAGCTGGTCCAACGCCTGCCAGAACTGTGGGTTGTATTCCATGGGGAGGCCTCCTTCCTGGGACCAGTATACCACAGGGCGGGGGCGGCGTCCACCGGGAAAGCCAAGAAAGCCCACGGGCGTTTTTCGCCATCCTGTACAAGTACGGCTACGACGGATACTTGTCCATCGAGCTCCACTCCCCCACTTGGATAGGCGAAAAGGGTGAAAAAGGCTTGAAGTACACCATCAAGTATATCCGCGGCCTGATGATTCTGGACTGATTCCCCACTTTGAAAAACCGCTGGCAGCGGCGAAAAATGGAACGCGCAACAGTAAAGCCCCGGGAGGACCCGGGGCTTTTTTCAGTGGGCCAAAGCTGCCTCCACCGCCTGGCGCAAAGCGGCCTTTTGGGCTGGAGGCAGGAACGCCGCCTCCACGCTGTGAAGGAGCACCGCCCGGCGCTCCTGGGGGGACAGGCGCAGGGAGGCGAACTCCTGGGCCAAGGTGGTGCGGGAGACGGTCATGTTGTCGGTGTTCACCGTGGCGGCGACGCCCTGGGCCAGGTACTCCTTTAAGGGGAAGTGGGCCAAGTCCGGCACAGCTTTTGTTTGCAGGTTGCTGGTGGGACAGAGCTCCAGGGGGACGCGGCGGCGGGCAAGCTCCTCCACCAGGCGGGGGTCCTCCCCTGCCCGGACACCGTGGCCAATGCGGGCGGCGCCCAGCTCCAAGGCCTGCCAGACGCTCTCCGGGCCGGCGGCCTCCCCGGCGTGGAGAGTAAAAGGCACCCCCAGGGATTGGGCGTAGGCAAAGAGCGGCTGGTACTCCTGGGTGGGATAGAGTGCCTCGGCGCCGGCCAAGTCCACGGCGCAGACGCCTTTTCCCAGGAAATGGGCGGCCACCGCAACGGTTTCCCGGTTGGCGGCCTCCTCCCCGCCCCGCATGCAGCAGAGAATCAGCTGGCAGCCAAAGGACCAGCGCCCCTGCGCCGGGGGCTGGGGCAAGCCGGCCAGGGCGGCCTCCACCACCTGGCGCTGGGTCAAGCCTTGGCGGGTGTGCTGGGAGGGGGCGAAACGAAGCTCGGCGTAGAGCAGCCCCTGGCCCTGTAAGCGGGCGGTGAGCTCCTGGACCGACTGGGTGAGTGCCTGCCGGGTTTGGAGCACCGCCACGGGCAAGTCGAAACAGCGCAGGTAGTCGTTGAGGCTTTGGCAGTCCGCCGGGGCGGACAGGGCTTCCTCCAGGCTGCCCGCAGGCAGGGGGAGCCCCTGGGTTTGGGCCAGCTCCCGGACCAGCGCCGGGGCCAGAGAGCCGTCTAAATGCAGGTGCAGGTCAATCATGGAAAGCGCCTCCTTTTCCCCTATTATACCCCCCGCAGGCGGGAAAGGGAAGCCCTAGCCCAAGAGCTTTACGGTGAGAATGGAGAACACCAAGGCGGTGAAGTCCCCCAAAAGGGCGGCGGGCAAAGTGTGGCGCAGGCGCCGGTAGCCGCAGGCCCCAAAGTAGACGGCTACGGCGTAGAAGGTGGTCTCCGTGGAGGAGGAGAGCACCGAGGCCATCTGGCCGGTCGGGCTGTCGGGGCCAAAGCGCTGGAGCAAATCCAAGGTGTAGGCGGAGGCCCCGCTGCCGGAGATGGGCCGCAGCAGCGCCAGGGGCAGCAGCTCTGGGGAGACGCCCAGGCTTTCGGCCAGGGGCGCCAAGGGGACGCAGAGCAGCTCCAGCAGTCCCGAGGCCCGCACCATGGACACCGCCACAAGCAGCCCCACCAAGGTGGGCAGCAGCTTGAGGGAGGTGCGCACCCCCTCTTTGGCGCCGGAGAGGAAGGTGTCGAACACCGGCACGCCTTTGACATAGCCAAAGAGCAGAATCAGCCCCACCAGCACCGGCAGGGCGGCGGCGCCTACCTCTGGCATAGGGGGCTCCTTTCCAGCAGCTTGCAGGCGGCCAGGCACACGGCCAAGGACGCCGCGGAGGTTATCCACACCGCCGGGAGGATGGCGAAGGGCTGGGCGCTGCCGGCGCTTTGGCGCATGGCCGCCATGTTCAGGGGAATCAGCTGGAGGGAGGCGGTGTTCATCACCACAAAGAGCACCATCCCCCGGGTGGGGGATTCCCGGGAGGGGTTCCTTTCGGCCATGGCCTGGATAGCTGCCAAGCCCAAAGGTGTGGCGGCGTTGCCCAGGCCCAGCAGGTTGGCGGAGAGGTTTAGGGCGATTTTCCCCAGGATGGCGGTGTCCTCCCGGTACTCGGGGAACAGGCGGCCTATCACCGGGGCCAGGGCGCGGGCCAGCAGCCGGGAGAGGCCGCTCTCCTCGGCGATTTGTAAAAAGCCCAGCCAGGCGCACATGCTCCCCAGCAGGAACAGGGACAGCTCCACCGCGGACTGGGCGCCCTCCAGCAAGGCGGTGGAGAGCGAGCCGATGCGGCCGGTGGCCAAGGCGCTGACCACGCTGAGGGCTATCATGAAAAACCAGATGGAATTTAACATCCTTTCCCCCTCCTTTTCCCAGAGTTTCCCTTGACTTTAGGGTAAAAAAAGTTTATCGTAAGAGCGTACCTTCCTGTTTTGGAGGGATACCCACACAAGAAAGGAATACCCATCTATGCTGTTTGGTGAGAAGATTCTGGATTATTGGGACGATATTTTGAAAGATCTGGCCACGGTGGTGGCCATCCCCTCTGTGGCCAAGCCCCAGGAGGGCGAGCATCCCTTTGGGGACCAGTGCGCCCGGGCCCTGGACACGGTGGTGGCGATGGCGGAAGGCTATGGCTTGAAGGCCAAGAACGTGGGCTACCACGCCGCCCACGCGGAGTACGGCGAGGGCGAGGGCAACGCCGTGGTGATGGCCCACCTGGACGTGGTACCCGCCGGGGAAGGCTGGGACACCGACCCCTACACCATGGTCATCGACGACAACCTGGCCTTTGGCCGGGGCGTTTCCGACAACAAGGGGCCTGCCATTGTGGCCCTCCACTGCCTGCGGGCTTTGAAGGACGCCGGGGTGAAGGGCAACCGGAAGCTGCGGGTCATCTTTGGCTCTGCCGAGGAGATTGGCATGGACGACATGCCCTACTACTTTGAGCGGGAGCAGAAGCCCGACATGGGCTTTACCCCCGATGCCTCCTACGGCATCTGCCACTGCGAGAAGGGCCACATGGGCTTTGAGGTCCACGCCAAGAACGACTCTGCGGTGGTGAAGAGCTTTGAGGCCGGCACGGTCTCCAACGCGGTGCCCTTTAAGGCGGAGTGCGCCCTGGTCTGCTCCCCCGAGGAGGTGGAGAAGCTCCAGGCCAAGGCGGCCAAGTCCAAGGGGATGTTTGAAGTATCCCCCACCCAGGAAGGCTGCACCGTGCTGTGCCACGGCAAGGCCGCCCACGCCGCCAGCCCGGAGGATGGCGTCAACGCCGCCGCCCACCTGGTGGAACTGCTGTGCAAGGTCTTTAAAAAGGACCAGCTGGGCAGCTTCTTCCGGTTTATCCACGAGAAGATTGGCCTGTGCACCGACGGCGAGAAAATCGGCGTGAAGATGAGCGACGAGCCCAGCGGCCCCCTGACCTTCAACCTGGGCCTGGTCCACGTGGACGGGGACGCTTGCAGCCTGACGGTGGACATCCGCTACCCCGCCACCAAGCAGGGCGCGGAGATTTCCGCCACGCTGAAAGAGCAGGTGGAATCCTGCGGGGTGGAGTTTGTGCTCCTCTCTGACGCGGAGCCCCTGTACCTGCCCAAGGAAAGCCCCCTGGTCAGCCTGCTGGCCGGCGCGTACAAGGACGTCACCGGCGAGGCGTGCGACATCTTCTCCATGGGCGGCGGCACCTATGCCCGGCAGATGTTCGGCAAGGGCGTGGCCTTTGGGGCAGGCTTCCCCGACCAGGAGGACGGCCGCGCCCACCAGGCCAACGAGTTCTTGGATTTGCGGCGGTTTAAGCTGCACGCCCAAATCTGCCTGGAGGCCATGTACCGCATGCTCACCGCGGAGTAAACGCCATGGGATACAACCACGTGACGCCGGAGGACATCTTCCGCAACGAGGAGGTGCGCTGCTACATCCAGCGGGGCAACGACTGCCTGGGGGCCATTGGCTACACCGAGCACGGCTTTGCCCACGCCAAAAAGAGCAGCGACACCGCCCGGGAAATCCTGGCGGCTTTGGGCTATCCCCAGCGGGACTGCGAGCTGGCCGCCATTGCCGGGTATATGCACGACATTGGCAACACCGTCAACCGGGTGGACCACGCCCACAGCGGCGCGCTGATGGCCTTTGCCTTGCTCAACAAGCTGGACATGCCTCCCCAGGAAATTGGCCTGGTGTGCTCGGCCATTGGCCACCACGACGAGAAGACCGCCTTCCCGGTGAACCCTGTGGCCGCGGCGCTGATTCTCTCGGACAAAAGCGACGTGCGGCGCTCCCGGGTGCGCAAAGACGCTGTGCTGGAGGCGGACATCCACGACAGGGTGAACTACGCTGTGGAGGCCTCCCAGCTGCGGATAGAGCCGGAAAAGAAGCTCTGTATCTTTACTATTGAAATCGCCACGGAAATATGCCCGGTGATGGAGTATTTTGAAATCTTCCTGGAGCGCATGGTGCTGTGCCGCAAGGCCGCCCAGACGCTGGGGCTTCAATTTGAATTGATTATCAACGGGACACGGCTGCTGTAAAAAAACGCCCCCGGCCATCTGGCTGGGGGTATTTTTCTTAAATTTCTTGCAATCCCCGCGAAAAATAGTATACTAAAACTATAGAAAGCGATGTGTTGCAGGGAGAGATAGCTATGAAAAAGAAACTGACAGCCCTTCTGCTTGCTCTTGCGCTTGTATACACCTTTTCCCTACCCGTTGCAGCCGCCCAAAAAACCGTGGAGTGGGAAGGCGTCACTTACACGGTGGACACGGAAGCCCAGACAATTCACGACGGGGAAAGTGTGTACGAATACCAGGTAGAACTTTATAGAGATGGCTATACTTTGGAGATTACCTATCCAAACGGCGCCTTCTGGAGCGCTTCGGTGACTGAATCCGATGGGACCTATGGATGGAACGAGGAGTACGACATGAAGGGCACGGTTTACCCCACGGGGGATACGCTGGAAACCGTACTGCGCAACGCGGGTGTCACCTATATTTCTCAAAGCGGCGAAAAAAGCGTCCTCCTGTTGCTGGTGCTGCTTGGCGTAGGAATTTTCAGCGCCGCCTATCCCTACGGGGCATGGTACTTGGAACGGGGCTGGTATTACAAAGATGCCGAACCATCTGACGCCGCGCTGCTTTTCAACCGGGTGGTTGGCATCCTGCTGCTGGCCGGAGCGCTTATCTGGTTTCTTTTTCTGTAAAGGAAATGGACTGACGCAAAAGAGCGCCAGTCCATTTTTTGTTGCTTACTGGGCTTCCACCACCACTTTGATGGACGCATCGCTCATCTGCATGGCGATGGCTTCGGGCAGCTGGTCCAAGGTAAAGCGGTGGGTGATAATGGGGCCAAAGTCCACCTTGCCGCTGTTGATAAGGGCCACGGCCCTGGCGTGGGTGTCGGGGTTGACGAAGGAACCCTTGATGGTCAGCTCCTTCTTGTACACGTCAAAGAGGGGCAAATCGAAGGTGGCGTCCACCTTGGGCACGCTGAACAGCAGCACCGTGGCCCCCTTGCCGGCGAACTGGAAGGCGCTCTTTACGGCGGGGACGTTGCCCACGCACTCGATGACCACGTTGGCGCCGCCGTCCAGAACCTGGGCAAAGGCCTCCTGGGCATCGGGCCGGGTGGGGTCGAGGGCAGCATTGGCGCCCAGCTGGAGGCCCACCTGGCGGCGCTTCTCGTTGGGCTCGCTGAGGACGATTTGGGACGCGCCGGACAGTTTGGCCAGCTGCACCATCAGCAAACCGATGGCGCCGCCGCCCACCACGCAGACCTTGTCCCCCACCTGGATGCCCGCCAAGTCGATGCCGTGGAGGCAGCAGGCCAGGGGCTCGGCCATGGCGGCAGCCTCCCAGGGGACGGTGGGCTCCAGCTTGAAGGCCTGGGACGCGGGGATGCGGCTGTACTGGGCAAAGCCGCCGTCCCGGGTGACGCCGATGGCCTCCATGGAGGGGCACAGCTGCTTTTTGCCGTTTTGGCAATACGCGCAGTGGCCGCAGTAGATGTTGGGGTCTACGGTGACGTGGTCGCCCACCGCAAAGCCGGTGACGCCCTTCCCCACCTCCACCACTTCGCCGGAGTACTCGTGGCCCAGCACCACCGGCGGGTTCACGTCGGCGGAGCCAGGCTCCCCGTGGTAGATGTGCACATCGGTGCCGCAAACGCCGCACACCTGGTTGCGCAGCACCAGCTCCCCCGGCCCGGCGTGGGGCGTGGGCAAATCGGTGACGGCGAAGGTCTTATTCCCGAGAAAACGGGACGCTTTCATAGAAATTCCTCCCATCCAAAGGTTCTTGGCACCATTTTTGCACCAAAGCGGGCGCTTGTCAAGAGGGAAACAAAAAGGGCCGCCACAGTTTTTGTGGCAGCCCTCTGTTTAGATGGGATTACTTTTTCAGCACGCCAATGGCATCGGTGATGGTCTTTTCCATGGCCTCCATGCCGTACTTGTCCACGTCGGCCTTGTTCTTGTCGCCGTGGGTCAAGCAGCCGGCGCCGCCAATGCAGCCGCCGATACAGGCCATGCCCTCGATGAAGTTGGCGGGCAGCACCTTCTTAGAAGCCTTCAGCAGCGCCATGCGGCAGGCCTCGATGCCGTCGCAGGCAATGGCCTTCAGCTCGAAGGTCTGGTCCAAGCCCTGCTCCTTGAGGGCCTGGGTCACGGCGTCGCTCAAGCCGCCGCTGCGGGCGAAGATGCGGCCGTAGTAAGAGGCGTTATCCAGCACGCCCTCGGGCAGGGACTTCAAATCGATGTCCCGGCTGTCGAACAGGGCCTGCAGCTCCTCAAAGGTGATGCAGCTGTCGATGTAGGGCTTGACGCGCTCCTTCTGCACTTCCATCTTCTTGGCGGTGCAGGGCCCGATAAAGACAACCTTGGCGCCGGGCGTGGTCTCCTTGATGTACTTGGCGATGGTGGCCGCCGGGGACAGGTTGTGGGAGACATGCTCCTTCAGCTGGGGGAACTGCTTCTCGATGTAGTCCACAAAGGCGGGGCAGCAAGAGCTGGTGAGGAAGCCCTTTTCGGCCAGCTCGGCAGCCTCGGCGTAGGATACCATGTCCGCGCCCAGGGCGGCCTCTACCACGTGGAAGAAGCCCAGCTCCTGGATACCGGTGATAACCTGGCCCAGCTTGGCGTAGCTGAACTGGCTGGAGATGGAGGGCGCCACCACAGCGTAGAGCTTGTAGTTCTCGTTGTGGTCGCTCTTTTTAATCATGTCCACCACGTCCAGGATAAAGGACTTATCCACAATGGCGCCAAAGGGGCACTGGTAGACGCAGGCGCCGCAGGAGATGCAGGTCTCGTTGTCGATGTGGGCAGCGCCGCTGTCCGCCATGCTGATGGCTTTAATCTTGCAGGCGTTCTCGCAGGGGCGCTTCTGGTTGACGATGGCGCTGTAGGGGCAGACCTTGGCGCACTGGCCGCACTCTACGCACTTGGATTTGTCAATGTGGGCATGCAGGTGCTCGTCAAAGGTGATGGCCCCCCGCCGGCAGGCGTCCTCGCAGCGGTGTGCGATGCACCCACGGCAGGCGTCGCTGACATTGTAGCCAGACATGGGGCACTCGTCGCAGGCGATGTCAATCACTTCGATGACGTTGGGGTTGTTCTTATCGCCGCCCATGGCCAGCTTGATGCGCTCCTCCACAATGGCGCGCTCTTTGTAGATGCAGCAGCGCATGGTGGGCTTTTCCTTCACAATCAGCTTGGGGATTTCGGTGTAAGCATCCAGCAGCCGGTCTTCAAAGGCATAGCGGGCCACCTCGCGGAGGACCTTGTACTTGAGGTACTGGACCTGGGTGTCGAATTTTCTGTCCTTAATGGGAACTGAGGCCATACGTTTGTATCTTCCTTTCTATCCTCTTAGAGCATTAGAAGTAGCTCACTTTGATGCGCTTTCCCATCTGCTTCAAACACTCGCTGAGCTCCTCTACCAGGCGCATTTTGATGTTGAAGTTAATGGGCAGGTTGGGGTTCTGGTGGGCGGGGTTGATGGCCCGGCCCACAAAGAAATTGATGTCGGTCGCTTCTTCAAAAAGCATCCGGGCGATGAGGGAGGCGCCGTCCCGCTTGTAACCCCACTGGCTGAAGGACGCGTTGTCGGAGAGGAAATCCTTGGCGTACTCCAGCACCTTGCTGATGGTGATGACGCCCTCGGTGACCAGGTCCACGCCCTCGATTTTGGCGATGGGCGGGATTTCCGGGTCCAGGTAGTTCAAATCCGCCACCATGGGCTTGTGGAGGAACTCCGAAGCCAGGGTGGAGGTGGTGCCGCCGCAGACAATGTGCTTGCCCTCTTTGGAGAAGAACAGGGACATGTACTTGTTGGTGTCCTTCCTATCGGAGGGCGGGCCAATCATCAGGTTGACCTGGGAGCGGTCCCGGACCTTGACCACGCAGACGGTGGTGTCGTCCCCGGGGTGGCCGCCGTACAGGTGGTTGCACTCCTCCAGCAGAATGGAGGCGTATGTTTTGGCGGTGTAGGTCTTGTCGTACATCATCTCCAGGAAGCTGATGATGTCCTTGCGCTCCCAGCCGAAATTCAGCGATTTTCCCACGCCGGCGTGGATGGTGCCGTCGCTCATGGTGAACAGGAAGTCGTTCTCCTGGAGCTTAATCTTGGACTTGTAAATCATCTTCCCGTCGATCTCGGTGCCGGTTTTGGGAATCTCCACAAACTTCCCGTCCCGGATGAGGATGAGCAGGGGGTTATCATACTGGATGATTTCCGCCTCTTCGTTTTCGATGATGTGGATGATGGTAAAGGTGGAATAGGCCACGCCCCGCACAGCGCAGACCGGCAGTGTGGAGGCAATGGTGGAAACGCAGTCCTCTAGGCGCATGTTGGCCGCCATCATGGTGGAGATGATTTTGGAGGTCAAGGAAGAGAGGATGTTGGCCTTTACGCCGCTGCCCATTCCGTCCGCCAGAACAATGACGGTGGAGTTTTCGCCCTGGTCCACGATTTCCACGCGGTCGCCGCAGAGCTGCTCTCCCCACTTGTTCAGGCTGAGGTATCCGATGTCAGTACAAAGGTTATTCATCGCCCAAGGAATCCTTCAGCTTGGTCAGCGCAATTTTGGTTTCGGCAGTGGTCTCGCCCAACAGGGAGGCGATTTCCTGCGCCATGCGCATCTGCTTTTCGATGACCCGGTCTGTCATCTCAATGGTTTGCTGGCTGATTTTCTCCTTGTCCATGCGCTCCCGCTCTTCCTCGGTGACATCGCGCATGAGGCAGATGATGATGTGGTAGCTCTTGTCGTAAATGACGGTCTGCTCCACATAGCGCTTGTATTCGGCCAGGTAGGCCTTTTCATCCCGCACGCTCTTGCCGGTGGACATCACATCCAAGAAGACCTTGGGGTCCAGGATGCGGATGACCTGGTCGCCCAGCACATCGGAGGCGTGGCGGATGTTCATGATCCGGCAGGCGGCAGAGTTAATCTGCTGCACCTCCAAGTCCTCGTTGAGGACCATGATGCCGTTGGGGGAGGTGCTGATGATGGTGTCGGAGAAGCTCTCCGCCTTCTGGGTGAGGAAGGGCAGGCACATGTTGATATCGGCCTTGCCCTGGTACACGGCGATGGCCTTCTCACGGCAGGTGTTGTAGCCGCAGGCACCGCAGTTGAGCTCCTGCTCGGGGGTGTTCTTGCCCATCTTCTGGAGGATTTCCTGGATTTCCTTTTCACCGGGCATCTGGCGGTGCAGGCCGATGAAGCGGTGGTCCTTAATCAAATCCTTGCCGTCGGGCTGGGCCACCTGGAAGTCCTTGGGGCCGGCGTAACGGTTCACCGCGATGGTGTCGGTGATGGGACGGCGGCGCTCACGCTCCATGGCAGGGCCGCCGATGCAGCTGCCCGCACAGATGGACATCTCGATGAAGCACTTTTTCAGGCGCCCCTCTTTGATGTCCTCCAGGGCGGCGAGGACGTTGTCGACACCATCCACCACCATGTAGGTGTACTCAGGGGAATCGCAGTTCATAGTGCGCAGGATACCGCCGGAGGTGGGGAACAGCCGGGCGCGGCTCTCCTCCAGGTGGTCCTCCCCCTGCTCGATGGTGATGCCCTCTTGCTTGAGCCAATCGGAAAGCTCCTCGAAGGTGAGGACGCAGTCCACCAGGCCGGGGTAAGCCTCGGCCTCCGCCTTTTTGGAGATGCAGGGCCCGATGAAGATGGTCTTCACCTCGGGGTGCTCCTGCTTGATTTTCTGGCAGTGGGCCTGCATGGGGGAAAGCACTGTGGCCAGGTAAGGCAGGGCCTCGGGATAGTACTTTTCCACCAAGGTGTTGACAGAGTGGCAGCAGGTGGAGATGATGACTTCCTGGCGGCCCTCCCGGACGATGTTCTCATACTCGGTCTTGACGATGGACGCGCCAATGGCGGTTTCCTCCACCCCGGCAAAGCCCAGCTGTTTTAAGGCCTTTTCCATGGTGGCGATGGTGGCGCCAGGATAGTTTGCCACAAAGGAGGGCGCCAAGCTGGCATAGACAGGGCCCGCCTTGAGCAGGTTGATAGCGCTGGGCACATCGTTGCGGATTTCCTTGGCGTTCTGGGGACAGACCACAAAGCACTGGCCGCAGAGGATACATTCATCGTTGACAATCTGCGCCTGGCCTGTGGAGTATTTGATGGACTTCACAGGACAGTGGCGGATACATTTATAGCAGTTGACGCAGTTCGATTTTTTCAGCTTTAAATACTCAGCCATGTGGGAACAACCTCTCCAGTGAAAATAAGGGTCCGGGCACGGCAAACTCCATCAATGCCGTTTTGCCATTGATGGAGCTTCCTGCGTGACGCGTTTTTATTGAACTTTGGCAAGGATTTCCTTTTCGAAGAACTCCTTGGTGGTCTCGGGAGACAGGGAATACAGCTTGTCATCCAGAGTGACGTTGACGCCGTTGACGCAGTTGCCCATGCAGAAGGTGCCGCCCAGCTCTACCTTGTCCTCCAGGTGGTTTTCCTTGACCAGGTACTGAAGCTCTTCCACGATTTGGCGGGAACCCTTAAGATGGCAGGAGCTCCCAATGCAAATAGTACATTTCATGGTTTTTTCCTCCTAAAAGAGTGCATGATTCAGATTTTTAGAAAGAGCGGCCGCGCCCTGCTCCCCGGCAGGGCACGGTACTCTTTTCTTTTGTAAGGGGATAGGTTTACAGAACAGGCGTGCGGGGCGCGGGGCGATTATTCGTACTCCACAACGTTGACCCAGTGCATGAGGAACTCGCGCTCCTCGGCCTTGCCCTTTACGGACTGGGAAGCGGCCACGATGGGCAGCCACTTCTGCACATACTGCTTGGCGGTATCGGTCTTCTTGCAGAAGAGGTCCAGATACTTCTCGGCGGTCTCAATGTCGCCGCCCAGCCAGAACAGCAGGTAGGTGCGGGCGGCGTCGGCACTGGCGTTGCCCTGGGTGGCATGGGCCCAGTCCAGGACGGACCAGCTCTCCCCATCGGGGGAGATGACCACGTTGGTGGGGTTGAAGTCGCCGTGGCACAGCTTGTTGTGGTTGGGCATAGAGGCCAGGCGGGAATCCAGCTCATAGCGGGTGGTGGCGTCCAGGCCGGTCTGGGAGATCTTCCGCTTCATCTTCTCCTTGAGGCGGTTGAGCATGGGGCAGGTCTTGGACTGGACCTCAATCTGAATGTCCACAAAGCGCTCCAGGTACTCGTCCTTCTTATCGGGGTTCTCGGCCATCAGCTGGGCGATGGTCTTGCCCTCGGCATAGTCGGTGACGATGGCCCACTTGCCTTCGATCTTGGTGACCTCTTCCACGTGGGGGATGGGCAGGCCAGTCTCTTCCACGCGGGCGATGTTCAAGGCCTCGTTGAGGATATCCGCCTTGGAGTAGCCCTCGTCGAACACCTTGATGACATAGCTGCCGTCACGGTAGATGGTTTTGGAATTCCGAACTGCGATGACCTTTTCCAGTTTCATAGTGAAAACTCCTCCGTTTATATTACTTGCCGTAGTAGCACTTGAGATAGATTTCCTTAATCTCGCTCATCAGGGGGTAGCGGGGGTTGGCGCCGGTGCACTGGTCGTTAAAGGCGTTCTCCACCATCTCGTCCAGGGTATCCAGGAAGTACTTCTCGTCCACGCCGTAATCCTTGATGGTCTTCTTGATGCCAATCTTCTCCTTCAGGTCTTCCAGGGCCTGGATGAAGTTTTCAAAGACCTCGTCGTCGTTCTTGCCCTGGATGCCGCAGTAGCGGGCAGCCTCCACATAGCGCTGCTTGGCATGGGGATACTGATACTGGGAGAAGGTGCCCATCTTCGTGGGGACCTCAGCGGCGTTGTAACGGATGACATCGGTAAGGATGACAGCGTTTGCCACGCCGTGGGGCAGGTGATGGTAAGCGCCCAGCTTGTGAGCCATGGAGTGGTTCACGCCCAGGAAGGCGTTGGCGAAAGCCATACCAGCCATGCAGGAGGCCTCGGCCATGCGCTCGCGGGCATAGGGGTCGTTGGCGCCGTTTTCATAGGCGGAGGGCAGGTAATCGAACACGGCCTTCATCGCCTGCAGGGCCAGGCCATCGGTGAAGGGGGTAGCCATGATGGACACATACGCCTCGATGGCGTGGGTCATGACGTCGATACCAGAGGCAGAGGTCAGGCCCTTGGGCTGGGTCATCATGTTGTCGGCGTCCACAATCGCCATGTTGGGCATCAGCTCGTAGTCAGCCAGGGGCCACTTGGTGCCGGTCTTCTCATCGGTGATGATGGCGAAGGGGGTAACCTCGGAGCCGGTACCAGAGGAGGTGGGGATAGCCACCATCATGGCCTTCTCGCCCATCTTGGGGAACTTGTAGATACGCTTGCGGATATCCATGAAGTCCATGCTCATGGACTGGAAGTCGGCATCGGGATGCTCGTACAGCACCCACATAATCTTGGCAGCGTCCATGGGGGAGCCGCCGCCCAGGGCGATAATCACGTCGGGCTCGAAATCGCGGATCTGCTTGACGCCTTCCATAGCGCAGCCCAGAGTGGGGTCCGGAGCCACGTCGTAGAAGCAGGCGTACTGGATGCCCAGCTGGTCCAGCTTATCGGTGACGTTCTTGGTGAAGCCAGACTTGAACAGGAAGGAGTCGGTGACGATGAAGGCCTTCTTGCGGTTGTATTCGGTCTTGAGCTCATCCAGAGCCACGGGCATGCAGCCCTTCTTGAAGTACACCTTCTCAGGCGTGCGGAACCACAGCATGTTTTCTCTCCTCTCGGCAACGGTCTTAATGTTAATCAGGTGCTTGACACCCACGTTCTCGGAAACGGAGTTGCCGCCCCAAGAGCCGCAGCCCAGGGTGAGGGAGGGAGCCAGCTTGAAGTTGTACAGGTCGCCGATACCGCCCTGGGAGGAGGGGGTGTTCACCAGGATGCGGCAGGTCTTCATGGCAGCCTGGTGCTTGGCCAGCTTTTCCTTCTCCGCCACGTTGATGTACAGGGAGGAGGTGTGGCCGTAGCCGCCGTCGGCGATGAGGTGCTCGGCCTTCTCAATGGCCTCGTCGAAGGTCTTGGCCTTGTACATGGCCAGCACGGGGGACAGCTTCTCGTGAGCGAACTCCTCGGAGATGTCCACGCTCTCCACTTCGCCGATGATGATCTTGGTGCTCTCAGGCACGTCCACGCCAGCCAGGGCGGCGATGGTGTGGGCCTTCTGGCCAACAATCTTGGCGTTGAGAGCGCCGTTGATGATAATGGTCTTGCGGACCTTTTCCGTCTCTTCTTTGTTGAGGAAGTAGCAGCCACGCTTCTTGAACTCATCCTTCACAGCCTTGTAGACCTTGTCCAGCACGATGACGGACTGCTCGGAGGCGCAAATCATGCCGTTGTCGAAGGTCTTGGAGTGGATGATGGAGTTGACAGCCAGCACCACATCGGCGGTGTCGTCGATGATGGCGGGGGTGTTGCCGGCGCCCACGCCCAGGGCGGGCGTGCCGGAGGAGTAGGCAGCCTTCACCATGCCGGGGCCGCCGGTGGCCAGGATGATGTCAGCCTCGGCCATCAGGGTGTTGGTCAGCTCCAGGTTCGGAATGTCAATCCAACCAACGATGCCCTCGGGAGCGCCGGCCTTCACAGCGGCCTCCAGCACAACCTTGGCAGCCGCGATGGTGCACTTCTTGGCGCGGGGGTGGGGGCTGATGATGATGCCGTTGCGGGTCTTCAGGGCGATAAGGGTCTTAAAGATGGCGGTAGAAGTGGGGTTGGTGGTGGGGATAACGGCGCCGATAACACCGATGGGCTCGGCAATCTTCTTGGTGCCGTAGGCGGGGTCCTCCTCGATAACGCCGCAGGTCTTGGTGTTCTTGTAGGCGTTATAGATGTACTCAGCCGCGTAGTGGTTCTTGATGACCTTGTCTTCCACCACGCCCATGCCGGTCTCCTCCACAGCCATTTTGGCCAGCGGGATACGCTGGAGGTTGGCAGCCATGGCGGCGGCGCGGAAGATTTTGTCCACCTGCTCCTGGGTGTAGGTGGCGAACACCTTCTGCGCCTCGCGCACCCGGGCAAGCATTCTTTCGAATGTTTCCGCGTTCTCCACAACTTCGTAAGTCATTTTCGTGTTCATGAAATACTCCATCCTTTTTTAAGTTATTTTGTGCTGAATCTTTCCTTTAAATGGTTGGATAAGATGGCGAGGGAAACCGCCATGTTCTCGTTTTGCACCAGGATTCCCTCCGGCACGTCCAGGTGGACGTTGGAAAAGTTCCACACAGCCAGAATCCCGCTTTTAATCAACAGGTTGCACACGGCCTGGGCGTGCTCGCCGGGGACAGTGAGGATGCCAATGCGCACCTTCATCCGCTGGCAGAGGTCTTCCAGGCGGTCCATGGGGAGAATCATCTTCCCCCCCACCTCCGTGTTGACGGTGAACGGGTCCGTATCGAACCCAGCCAAGATGTTGAGGCCATATTCCACAAAGCCATCGTAGGCAAGCAGCGCCTTGCCAAGCTGGCCGGCGCCTACCAGGACGGCGTCTTGGGTGTTGTCGTAGCCCAAAAAGCCCTCCAGCTCGTAGATAAGGTCCTCGCGGACATAGCCCACCTTTGGCCTGCCCGAGCTGCTGATGGAGGCAAGGTCTTTTCTCACCACCACATGGTTCATGTTCAGCGCTTCTGCTATTGCTGTTGCCGAGATGTACTTGGGAGCTTCGCGCAGGCCCTTCAAGTAGCTGAGATAAACTGGAAGCCTTTGCAGCGTCTGCTTTGAAACGCCCTGGCTCGGCACTTCCCTCACCTCTTTCCTCTGACTTTGACAATATTTTAACAGAATCCCGGGAAGTTGTAAATTGGTAGGAGTGATATATCGATATACAATTAGCGATTTAATTTGTACACTTTGCTCCCTCCGTAAAATTCCCGGAAAAAGATGGTTAAGCCTCCTAAAAAAGGGAGGCGGAGAACACAAAATTCAAACAGTTTTACAGATTATCCACCCCTATTTTAGTATATTCCCCGCCCGAAAGCAAGAGGGAAATGAAAAAAGAAGGGGCGCGCCCCTGGTTTTTCCAGGAAACGGCCCCTTCTTTTAACAAACTATACAAAGCGCTGGGCGCGCAGCCTTTGGAACAGCCCCCAAGAGCACAGGCCGGCCTTCCGCCAGCGGCAGCCAGCGCACACGGATCCCCACTGGCTTTCCGTCACCTGCCGCAGCCTCTCCCCCGCCTGGCTGGGCGAAAGGCTCTGCCCAGGCTGGAACCCCACCGCGGCCAGAGCGGCGGCGTCCCGGCGGGCCACGTCGCTGGTGCCGTGGGCGCAGCGCTCTCCCGGGCGCAGGTTGGGACAGGCGGCGCACAGGGAATCCGGCCCGGCGCAGAGGGTGAAGTCCTCCCCTGCCTCCAAGGCGGCAAGGGTGCGCTCCATCTGGGCGGTGAAGGCCTGGTCGTAGCCGCTGCCCTGGAACAGGGTGGCGCAAAACAGGTGGTGGCCCCGCAGGCGCGTCATGAGAGAGTCACCAGGCGGGCCCGCTTTAAGGCCAGGACAACGGCCCGGGCGGCGCCGTAAGCCAGCACCAGTGAGAGGACGTCCTTGACAAGGTAGGGCGCGGAGGCGGCGAGGAACGCCTGCGCCGGGGAGATGGACATCACCAGCGCGAACTGGGCGGCCCCGCAGCCGTGGCACACTGCCAGGCCCGCCAAGCCCAAGGCCAAAGCAAGGAACTTGTTCTTCTGCTGGGCCCCCAGGCCGCAGAGGAAGGCCATGGGCAAAAAGGCCCACAGGTAGCCGCCGGTCATGCCCACCAGGGCGCCTGCCCCGCCGGAAAACCCGGCGAACACCGGCACGCCCACTGCGCCCAAAGCCAGGTACACCCCCACGGCGGCGCTGCCCACGGCGGGCCCCAGCACACAGCCGCACAGGGCCACGGCAAAGGTCTGCAAGGTGACGGGAATCCCGGTGGGCAGGGGGATGGACACCTGGGACAGCACCACCAGCAAGGCGGCGAACACGCCGGCCATCACCGTGCGCTGGAGTTTGTTTTTCCATTGAAGCTTCATGTGGGCTCCCTCTCTTCCTCCTGGCGCAGGCGGGCCAGGAAATCTTTCTTAATCTGCACCTCGCCCGCGGAGAAGGCGCGCTCCTGGCCATCTGGCAGGCGCAGCAGCAGGCGGGCCTCCTCGTCCACGCCCAGGACCAGGCCCTCGCCGGACTGGCTGCCCTGGGTGTAGGTGACCTCCAGCCCGGTGAGCAGGGAACGCTGGCGGTAGGCTTCCATGTAGTCCCGGCGGGGCAAAGCGCTGTAATAGGCGAAGAACCGGTTCAAGATGCCGGCGGCCAGGCGGGCCCGGGCGCCAGGGGGCACCTCGTCATGGAACAGGGCCCCGGCCACGCCGGCGATTTCCGGCGGGAAGCCGCCCTCCGGCGCCCGCAGGTTGATGCCGATGCCCAGGATGGCGTAGTGCAGGCCGCTGGACTCAAAATCCACGGCGGCCTCGGTGAGGATGCCGCAGACCTTCCGGCCCCGGAGGTACACGTCGTTGACCCACTTGATTTTCGCCTGCTGGCCGGTGAGCTGGTCGATGGCCTCCGCCACGGCCACGGCGGCCGCTGTGGTGATGGAGAGGGCTTCCTCCGCGGGGAAGCGGGGCCGCAGCAAAACGCTGAGGTACAGCCCCGTGCCCTTGGGCGAGAGGAAACTCCGGCCCAGGCGACCCTTGCCCTGGGTCTGCTGCTGGGCGATGAGGGCCATTCCCTCCGCCCCGCCCTGCTCGGCGATGCTTTTGAGCACCGTGTTGGTGGAGGTGACGGAGTCCCGCACCTCAATGGCGCAGCTTTGGGCAGGTCCCTCCAGCAGGCGGCGGACGCTTTGGGGGGTGAGGGCGTTGTCCGCGGAAACCAGCTGATAGCCCCGGTTGGTGGCGGCCTCAATCTGGTAGCCATCCTCCCGCAGGCGCTGGACGGCCTTCCACACGGCGTTGCGGCTGACCCCCAGCTGCCGGGCCATCTCCTCCCCGGAGAGGGGGGCGCCGGAGCTTTCCAGCAGCTCCAGGATTTCATCGGCGACGTTCATGGCAACAGGCTCCTTTTCGTGTTTGTGCTGGATATAGGGTAGCATGGGAAAAGAAGGATTGTCAACCGTGATTTTAGAGGGCGGGTGACAATTCGAGCAAGGGGACGGGCGTTTTCGGGATGGGAAGGCTACAAGTCTCTTTTGGGGAGGTGCCAAAAGAAGGCTTCTTTTCTTTTAAGATATACGGGTAACAAAAATCGCGACCTCCATTGAACATGGAGTTCGCGATTAGAGAGAAGCTAGAAATGGCGCACTGCGCAACAAAAAATACCGCACAGCTGTGTGGCGTTTTACCTGGGTTAGGGTGACGAAATTGATGCCAATCTGAAACGCGGGCAATAAAAATCGCGAACCCCACAAAGTGAGATTCGCGACTTGGGAGCGGCAACTTGCCGCTGGTGCGCGAGACGGGACTTGAACCCGTACGTCGTAGACACACGCACCTCAAACGTGCCTGTCTGCCAGTTCCAGCACTCGCGCATAACCAACGCTGGATATTATAGCACCCAGCGCTGCAAATGTCAAGATAGATTTTTCCTCGGCCCGAAAAATTACAGGAAGAGGCCCCGGAAAAACCGGAAGATGCGGCTGCCGTCCACGGTGTCGGGACGGCGCTGGGCAAAGGCCATGCGCTCGGGATGCCACTGCACGCCGTAGATGCGCTTCTCCGGGCACTCCACCGCCTCGGGGACGCCGTCGTCCACGGACACGGCTGCCAAATTCAAGTCTGGGGCCAGCCTGCCCAGGGCCTGGTGGTGGGCGCTGTTGACGGCGAACTCACGGCCGTACAAGGAGGAAAGGAATGTCCCCTCCCCCGCGGAAACCGTGTGGACGCGGTCGCCCCGCTCTGGGTCGCGGCGGTGATAGGAGACTGTGGGGAGGTCCTGAATCAAGTTGCCGCCCAGGGCCACATTGAGCAGCTGCACCCCCCGACAAATCCCCAGCATGGGCTTGCCCCAGGCCAGAAACCGGGAGACAAGCTCCAGCTCTGCCGCGTCCCGCTGGAGGTCCGGCGCCTCGCTGCCCGCAGGGAGCTGGCCGTAACGGGCCGGGTCGATGTCGCCGCCGCCGGGAAGCAGCAGGCCATCGCACTCTTCGGCTTGGGAAATATCCAGGCTGAACAAGCCCTCTAAGCCGCTGCCCTCCAAGGCGTTGGCGTAATTTTCCAGTTTATCCCGGCTGCCGTACACATAGATTTTTGGCATGGTAAAACCCCTCTTCCCAATAAGATTTTGTAAAAAGGCGGGGCCGCCGGGGGCGTCCCCTATTAACTATGCGCCTTTTGGAGAAAATAAGCAAGAGTTTTTTTAGGAGGAATCGGGATGAAACGGGAAGAATTTTCTCTGGCGCGGGGATTTGTGGCCTTTGGGGTGGCGGTGGCCTTGGTTTGCGACGCCGTAAGCGGCTGGAACCAGCGGCAATTTTTACGGGAGGCAGCCCCCGCCAACGCGGCGCCAGAACAGGACAGCGGGCAGCTGGAGGAGCCCTTGCTGGTGCTGGTCAACGGGGAGAACGCTGTGCCGGGAAGCTGGTGGTTCCTCCCCTATTTGGTGGACGACGAGGTGGTGGACCGGCGCATGGCCGAGGACCTCTCCGCCCTGTTGGAGGCGGCGGAATCCCAGGGGGTGTGGCTGTGGGTGGCCTCGGGCTACCGCAGCCGCCGGCGGCAGGAGGACATTTTGGAAAGCGCCATCCAGGAGCGCATGGCCCAGGGGCTCACCCGGGAACAGGCCCGGGCGAAGGCTTTGGAGACCATCGCGCAGCCGGGCCACAGCGAGCACGAAACAGGCCTCGCTTTGGATTTCAACGACGTGAGCCAGGGCTTCCAAGAGACAGTGGCCTACCAGTGGCTGCAGCAGCACGGGGCGGCGTACGGGTTTATCCAGCGGTACCAAAGGGAAAAGGAGGCAGTCACCGGGGTGAAAGCGGAGCCCTGGCACTTCCGCTATGTGGGGAGAGAGCACGCCCTGGAGATGGAGCGGCTGGGGCTGTGCCTGGAGGAGTACGTCCGCTGGCAAAGGGCCTTGGGCGGCCCCTAAAAAAACACGGCGCTGTCTTGCCAAACCGCCCCAGGATGCGCTATAATAGGCCATACTGCACAGCCGCGGTTTTTGGCGGCAGGATTGAGAAACCGCGCTTCCCGCTGGGGAGCTGGAATAAGGAGAGAGTAGCACATGGCAGAAGTGAGAACAAGGTTCGCGCCCAGCCCCACGGGCTTTATGCACGTGGGCAACCTGCGCACGGCGCTGTACGAGTACCTGGTGGCCAAGTCCCAGGGGGGCAAGTTCGTCCTGCGCATTGAGGACACCGACCGGGAACGGCTGGTGGAGGGCGCCCAGGACGTGATTTACAAGACGCTGGAGCAGGTGGGCCTGCAGCACGACGAGGGCCCGGACGTGGGCGGCGCCTACGGCCCCTACATCCAAAGCCAGCGCAAGGATTTGTACAAGCCCTACGCCCAGCAGCTGGTGAAGGAGGGCAAGGCCTATTACTGCTTCTGCACCAAGGAGCGGCTGGAATCCCTGCACAACGAGGAGGGCATCGGCGGCTACGACCGGCACTGCCGGGATTTGCCCCAAGAGGAGGTCCAGCGGCTGCTGGACGCGGGCACGCCCTACGTCATCCGGCAGAAGGTGCCCCTGACGGGCTCCACCACCTTTGAGGACGCGGTGTTCGGCTCCATCACCATTGAGAACAAGGAGATCGAGGACCAGGTGCTCCTCAAGGCGGACGGCTACCCCACCTACAACTTCGCCAACGTCATCGACGACCACCTGATGCACATCACCCACGTGGTGCGGGGCAGCGAGTACCTGACCTCCACCCCCAAGTACAACCTGCTGTATGAAGCCTTCGGCTGGGAGATTCCCACCTACGTCCACCTGCCCCTGATTATGGGCAAGAACGAGGACGGCTCGGTGTCCAAGCTCTCCAAGCGCCACGGCTCCACCAGCTTTGAGGGCCTGGTGGCCGAGGGCTATCTGCCCCAGGTTATCACCAACTACATCGCCCTGCTGGGCTGGGCCCCCAAGGACAACCAGGAAATCTTCTCCCTGGCGGAGCTGGAGCAGGCCTTTTCCATCGACGGCATCAGCAAGTCACCGGCCGTGTTCGACTACGACAAGCTCAACTGGTTCAACGCCGAGTACATCAAGGCCATGGGCGAGGAGGAGTTCACCGCCCACGCCATGCCCTATTACAAAGAGGTGTTCGGGGAGCAGGAGAAGCCCTGGGAGGTGCTGTACTCCATTTTGCCGGCGCGCATCACCAAGTTCCAGGAGATTCCCGGGCTGCTGCACTTCTTCCAGGCGCTGCCGGACTATCCCGTGGACTTTTTCGTGAACAAAAAGAGCAAGACCAACTTGGAGAACGCCCCCCAGATGCTGGAGGCGGCCCTCCCCGTGCTGGAGGCGCTGCCCCAGTGGGATGTGAACACCATCCACGACGCCATGATTGCCCTGGCTGGGGAGCTGGGCGTGAAGAACGGCACCCTGCTGTGGCCGGTGCGCATCGCCGCGGCAGGCACCTTGGTGACCCCCGGCGGGGCCATGGAGATTTTGACCCTGCTGGGCCGGGAGGAGGCCCTGCGCCGGCTGCGCCTTGGCCTGGAAAAACTGAAAGGATAATGGGAAATCCCATTGCCTCATACAACGTAATCCCTTAGAAAGGAACCGTGAATGCAATGAGCGAGAAAATCAACTACAGCGAAATCCCTTCCACCAACTTCATCGACGACTTTGTGAAGGAGGACATGGGCCCCGGCGGACGCACCGAGGGGATGCAGGTGCACACCCGCTTCCCACCCGAGCCCAACGGCTACCTGCACATCGGCCACGCCAAGGCCATCTACATCGACTTTGGCACGGCCCAGCGCTTTGGGGGCATCTGCAACCTGCGCATGGACGACACCAACCCCGTCAAGGAGGACGTGGAGTATGTGGACGCCATCAAGGAGGACATCCACTGGCTGGGGTATGACTGGGACGACCGGTTCTACTATGCCTCCGACTACTTTGAGGCTATGTACAGGGGGGCCGAGGAGCTCATCGAGAAGGGCCTGGCCTACGTCTGCGAGCTGACCCCCGAACAGATGAAGGAGATGCGCGGCGACCTGACCACCCCCGCCCAGAGCCCCTATCGGGACAGGCCCAAGGAGGAAAGCCTGGATTTGTTCCGCCGCATGCGGGCCGGGGAGTTCGAGAACGGCCGCTACACCCTGCGGGCGAAAATCGACCTGGCCTCCGGCAACTTCAACATGCGGGACCCTGTCATCTACCGCATCAACCACACCAGCCATCACCGCACCGGGGACAAGTGGTGCATCTACCCCATGTACGACTACGCCCATCCCTTTGAGGACGCCATGGAGTGCATCACCCACTCCCTGTGCTCTTTGGAGTTTGAGGACCACCGGCCCTTCTACGACTGGGTGATTCAGAACGTCACCCTGCCCAGCAAGCCCCGGCAGATCGAGTTTGCCCGCCTTGGCATCAACAACACGGTGATGAGCAAGCGGAAGCTCCGCGCCCTGGTGGAGGGCAACTACGTGGACGGCTGGGACGACCCCCGCATGCCCACCATCTGCGGCCTGCGCCGCCGGGGCTACACCCCCGCCTCCATCCGCAATTTCAGCGAGCGCAACGGCGTTTCCAAGGTGAACTCCACGGTGGAGTACGCCTTCTTGGAGTACTGCCTGCGGGAGGACCTGAACCAGAACGCCCGCCGGGCCATGGCTGTGCTGGACCCCATTAAGCTGACCATCACCAACTACCCCGCGGACAAGACTGAGCTGTTCGACGTGGAGAACAACCCCAACAAGCCCGAGGAGGGCACCCGGCCGGTGAGCTTCTCCCGGACGGTGTACATCGAGCGGGAGGACTTTTTGGAGACGCCCATCCCCAAGTACAAGCGGCTGTACCCCGAAGGGCCCGAATGCCGCTTGAAGGGCGCTTACCTCATCCGCTGCACCGGCTGCAAGAAGGACGAGGCGGGCAACGTGGTGGAAGTGTTCGCCGAGTACGACCCGGAAAGCCGGGGCGGCAACCCCGCCGACGGCCGCAAGGTGAAGGGCGCCACCATCCACTGGGTGAACGCCGCCGACGCCGTGGACGCCGAAGTGCGGCTGTATGACAACCTGTTCACCGTGGCCAACCCCGACGAGGGCAACTTCCTGGACTACCTGAACCCGGACTCCCTGAAGGTGCTCACCGGCTGCAAGGTGGAGAAGTGCCTGGCGGAGGCCAAGCCCGGGGAGAGCTACCAGTTCCTGCGGCAGGGCTACTTCTGCGTGGACAATAAGGACTCCAAGCCCGGCGCGCTGGTGTTCAACCGCTCCGTGAAGCTGAAGGATAGCTTTAAGCCGGAGAAATAAGGTAATAAACGGGAACCTAACGTAAAGTTTTTGCTCTTCTCGTCTGCCGACTCGGTCGGCTGTTGGGCAACGTCCCACTGGGACGTAACAGCCTTTTTTCAAAAAGCTTGCTGGGGCGCTGGTGCCCGGCGGGCACCGTCCAGCGCTTGACAGAGCCGTTAGGCGAGAAGGGGCAGCGCCCCACGGTCTTAAAAGCCGCGCAGCGGCTAAAAAAGGAAACCAGCAGACAGGGGCCAGCGGCCCCGCCTCTGCGGCCGGTTCCCTCCCATAAAAAGGCTTCTTCCATAAACTGAGAAGGGCTGCCGCAGATGCGGCAGCCCTTCTTTTGCTGTTGGGTGGGTCACTGGAAAAACTCCTCCATGGCGCGGCCGTACAGCTGGGAGAGCAGGTATAAATCCTCCACGCTGGGGGTGGTTTTCCCGGTTTCGTAATAGGTGTAGGTCGCCCGGTTGACCCCGAGCTGCCGGGCAATCTGCTCTTGGGAAAAGTGGGCCTCTTTGCGGAACTTTTTCAGATTTTGGCGCAGGGCTTCTCGCAGCATTTCACCGTGTAATTTTTTCACACTAACCACCTCTTTGCTCTCATCCTATCACAACTCGGCGGATTGTGCAACATTTTGCAATGCAATAGTAGTACATATTTTAGAGGGAGTTTGTAATACGCTATGTATGTCAAACGTATTAACTGAAATGCCGCCGAGGTGCTTATGAGAGACTTCCACATCCCCAAAATTCCCGCAACCACCAACAAATCCATCCGCTTCCCCAACGATGTCATCGACAAGGTGGAGGAAGCCATCCGCGGCACGGACTGCACCTTCTCCGCTTTTGTAGTGGAAGCGGTCCGCGTTGCGCTGGAGAACTTGCAGGAACAAAAAGAGCGTGCGCAACAGGAGAACGAGTAAAGGGAAAGCCCTCCGGGTTCTGGCCGGGGGGCTTTTTGCTGCCAACCAAACAAAAAACGGAGGGGCTGGTGCCTCTCCGCTTTTCTATTTCTGGGCAAGGCACTGTCTCTCCCCTGCCGCTGTTCCGGTTACAGAGGGAGGTAGCCCACCTTTTTCATCACCTTCTGCAAGGTCTTGCGGGCGATGCGCTGGGCCTTGGGGGCATTGTCCTTGTAGCACTGCTCCAGGTACGCCTTGTCGCCGATGAACTGCCGGAAGCGCTCCTGGATGGGGCGCAGCTCCTCGATGACGGCCTCGGCCACGGCGGGCTTGAAATCGCCGTAGCCCTTGCCCTCGAACTCCTGCTCGATCTCCTCCATGGTCTGGCCGGTGATGGTGGAGTAGATGGCCATCAGGTTGCTGACGCCGGGCTTGTTCTCCGGGTCGAAGCGGACGCAGGCGTCGCTGTCGGTGACGGCCCGCTTGAACTTGCGCAGGATGGTGTCCGGGTCGTCCAGCACGGCCACAAAGGCGTTGACGTTCTCATCGGACTTGGACATCTTCTTGGTGGGGTCCTGCAGGGACATGATGCGGGCGCCGTGCTTGGGGATGATGGGTTCCGGCACGGTGAAGGTGGGGCTGTACAGGCCGTTGAAGCGCTCGGCGATGTTGCGGGTCAGCTCCAGGTGCTGCTTCTGGTCGGCGCCCACGGGGACGTAATCCGCCTGGTACAGCAAAATGTCCGCGGCCATCAGGCAGGGGTAGGTGAACAGGCCGGCATTGATGTTGTCGGCGTGCTTAGCGGATTTGTCCTTAAACTGGGTCATGCGGGAGAGCTCGCCGAACTGGGTGTAGCAGTTGAGCACCCAGGCCAGCTGGGAGTGCTCCGGCACCTGGCTTTGGATGAAGAAGATGCTCTTTTCCAGGTCGATGCCCATGGCCAGCAGCAGGGCGTAGGCCTCCAGCACGTTCTTGCGCAGGGCGGCGGGCTCCTGGCGCACGGTGATGGCGTGGAGGTCCGCCAGGCCGTAGACGCATTCGTAATCGTCTTGCAGGCGGACGAAATTCTTCAAGGCCCCCAGGTAGTTGCCCAGGGTAAAGGTGCCCGTGGGCTGGATCAGGCTGAGGACCCGTTTTTTCTGTTGTGCTTCCATTGTGATTCTCTCCTTACTTGGTCATTTCTTCATAGGTTTGGGCCAGCAGGCGGATGCCCTCGGTGAGCTGCTCGTCGGTGGGGGTGGAGAAGTTGATGCGGAAGGACTGGCAGGGCTCGCTCTCGTCGGTGAGGAAAGCGGTGCCCGGCACCACGCACACCTTGTGCTCCGTGGCCTTTTTGACAAACTCCAGCATATCCACCCCGGCGGGCAGGGTGCACCAGGCGAACAGGCCGCCCTCAAAGTGGCTCCAGGTGATGCCCAGGGGCTTGAAGTACCGCTCCATGGCCTCCAGCAGGATGGAGCTCTTCCGGCGGTAGATGGCCCGCAGGTTTTCCAGGTGGGCCTCGAAATCGTACTCGGTCATAATGCGGTGGCAGACGATCTGGGCCCACATGTTGGAGTGGACATCCTCGCCCTGCTTGCACACCACCATCTTTTGCAGGACCGCCTTGGGGCCGATGGCGTAGCCCACCCGCATGCCGGGGGAGATGACCTTGGAGAAGGAGCCGGCGTAGACCACCACGCCTTCGGTATCCAAGGACTTGATGGAGGGCACGTCCTCCCCGGCAAAGCGCAGGTCGCCGTAGGGGTTGTCCTCCAAGATGATGACGTTGTGCTCCCGGCACAGCTCATAGACTTTCTTGCGCTTCTCCAGGCTCATGGTGATGCCGGAAGGGTTCTGGAAGTTGGGGATGGTGTACAGGTACTTCACGTTTTTCTCGGTGTTCAGGGCCTCTTCCAGCTTTTGGGTGTCGATGCCGTCCTCCTCCATGGGGATGCCCACCAGTTTGGCCCGGTAGGAGCGGAAGGTGTTCAACGAGCCGATGAAGCTGGGGGCCTCGCACAGGACGGTGTCCCCCTCGTTGAGCAAAGTCTTGGTGAGGAGGTCCATCACCTGCTGGGCGCCGCTGGTGATGAGGATGTCATCGTCCTGGGTGCCCACATGGTGCTTTTGGGCCATGTAGCCCATCAGGTGCTGGCGCAAGGGGGTGTAGCCCTCTGTGACGCCGTACTGAAGGGCGTCGATGGGGGTGTTTTGCAGCAGCTCCTGGGAAATCTTCCGCACCGCCTCGTAGGGGAAGGCGTCCGGGGCGGGGTTGCCCGCGGACAGGGGGATGACGCTGGGGTCGGAGGAGTTTTTCAAAATCTCCCGGATGGCGGAGGGCTTAAGGCTCTTCACACGTTCTGAAAACTGGTATTCCATGTTTCGCTCCACTCACTTTCTTGTTTCAAGATTGCGGCAACAAAAAAAGCCCCTCCCCGCCTTGTTTCCAAGGACTGGGGACAGGACTTGCCTGCGGTGCCACCCACGTTTGGCAAAAGGCGCGCTTTTGCCCACTTTTACGCTCCTTAACGCGGAACACGTCGGGCCCTACTGCCCAAAGGGGGTTGGGGCCCGCCCTGGCGGGGCCATTGGCAGCCTGCCCCCCGCCGCCTTTGCAGCGCCGGCGGCTCTCTGGAGAGGGGTGGGGGCTGTTACTTCTCCCGCTTTGTCGGTTTTTGGATATTGGCCTTATTATACTCCCCAGAGGGGGAAATGTCAAACCCATATAGCGTAAATGTCAATAGGGTGGAGCAAATACTCCCCAGGGGGAAAATGTCAAAGGGAAAAGCTGGAAGGGGCAAGTTACCATAATGTGTTGTCATAAGTTTTTTGCGGGCCGCTTCGGCAGCAGGCCGGGGGATGTCCCCGCAAAGGGTGGGAAAGGGAGTTTTCCCCAGCAAAGCGACAGGAACGCCCCTCCCGGAAGTGACAGGATATTTTGGGGCGGGAAGGTATAATCCACTCAAAGCCGAAAACGGTTTCCATAATTTTTCTTGAGGCGGTGTTATACAGTGGAACAGACAAAACTTGGCCGGTTTTGGGACAGGGCCCGGGAGGCCTTTTCCTCCCCCTATGCCCGCAAAGCCATTCTCAACACAGCCAGCTTTTTGGGCGGGATGCTGTGCTCCCGGGGGCTGGTGTTTGGCAAATTCGCGCCCTTTGGGGTGGCGGCGGTGGCAAGCGTCCCCCGGGAGGGGCTGTGGGCCGCGGCGCTGGGGGCTTTCCTAGGGTACCTGCTGCCCTCCCCTGCCGCGGTACCTGTGCGGTACGCGGCTGCCATTTTGGCGGTGACTGCCATCCGGTGGTCCCTGTCGGAGCTGAAAGGGCTGAACAATCACGCGCTGTTCGCGCCTATCGTCACCTTTTTGCCCCTGCTGCTGACGGGGATGACCTTGGTGCTGCTCAACGGCTCTTTAAACTACACCGCGGCCCTGTATGTGGCGGAGTCCTTTTTGGGGGCGGGGTGCGCCTACTTCCTGCGGCGGGCCGCCAACCTGCTGCTGGGCCTCACCGGCGACGGCAAGCGCCGCTCCAGCCCTGTGTACGACAGCGGGGACCTGGCGGCGCTGGTGGCCTCTGTGGGGGTGGTGGTGCTCTCCTTCTCTGGGATTACCTTTGGGGGCGTGTCCCTGGGCAGGATTCTGCTGGTGCTGCTGGTGCTCACCTGCGCCCGGCTGGGCGGCGTGGGCGGCGGCACCGTAGCCGGGGTGGCCGCTGGGGTGATTCAGGGGCTTTCCACGGCGGGGCTCTCCTACCTCTCCGGGGCCTATGGCCTGGGCGGGCTCATGGCGGGGGTGTTCTCCCCCATGGGCAAGCTGGCCACGGCGGTGGCCTTTATCCTCTCCCACGGGGTGGCCTCCATGCAGGTGGGGGCGGGCTCTCAGGAGACGATTTTGCGGGGCGCCATAGAAGTGGGCGCGGCCACCATCCTGTACATGGCGCTGCCCAGAAGCCAACGGCTGGCCCAGCTGTTCGGCGTGCGCAAGGACACCCTCAGCGGCGGGGCCCTGCGGGGGAACATTGTGCTGCGGCTGCGTCACGCGGCGGAGGCCCTCGGCCAGGTGCACACCTCGGTGGAGGAGATTTCCCAGAAGCTCTCCACCATCTGCGCGCCCAACCTCCAGGGGGTGTACGACCGCTCGGTGGAGGCCATCTGCGCCGGGTGCAGCGCCCGGGGGGCCTGCTGGCGCAAGCACAAGGAGGAGACCCTGGCAAACTTTGGCCAGCTGACCAAAACCCTGCGGGAAAAGGGCCGAGTGGACACAGTGGACTTTACCAAGGCTTTCTTGGAGCGCTGCGGGCGCTCGGGGGAGATGCGGGACGAAATCAACAAGAACTACGGCCGGTACCTGATTAAGGAGGCCGCCGAGCTGCGGGCCGCCCAAATCCGGGAGGTGGTGGAGGAGCACTTCCAAACCACCGCGGACATCTTAGAGGAGATGGCCGGGGAGTTCTCCCAGTACCAAAGCTTTGACGAGGAGGCCGCCGCCCGGGTGAAGGAAATCCTGGTGGACAACGGCATAGAGCCCTTGGAAGTGTGCTGCCGCCTGGACCGCTTCGGCCGCATGACGGTGGAGGCGGAAATCTCCCGGCAGCGGCAGCGGCGGGTAAACCGGGCGGTGTTCACTCGGGAGGTGAGCGCCGCCTGCGGGAGGGTGTTCTCCCCGCCCTGTGTCAGCGACGCCGGGGAGACCTGCCGCCTGCAGATGTGCCAGCGCCCCGCCTACGACGTGGCCCGGGGGTTCTCCCAGTACAGCGCGCGGAACGGGGCCTTCTGCGGGGACAGCGCCTGTGTGTTCGCCGACGGCAGCGGCAGACTGGTGGCGGTGCTCAGCGACGGCATGGGCACCGGCGGCCGGGCCGCGGTGGACGGCGCCATGACCTGCGCCATGGCGGAAAGCCTGCTGAAGGCGGGCATCGGCTTTGACAGCATGCTGCAAACGGTGAACTCGGCGCTGATTGCCAAAAGCGGGGACGAGTCCTTGGCCACCTTGGACATCGCCTGTGTGGACCTGTTCACCGGCTCCTTGGAGCTGCGCAAGGCTGGGGCTGCCTGCACCCTGCTGCGCCGGGGCAAGAAGGTGGAGTTTATCGAGGCCTCCAGCGTGCCGGTGGGCATACTGCCCCAGGTGGAGTTCGCGGCCTACCGGCGGGAGCTCTCCCCCGGGGACGTGGTGCTGCTGGTCTCCGACGGGGTGACGGCCTGCGGCCAGGAGTGGCTGGAGGATTTGGTGCTCCACTGGGACGAGGAGGAAAACCCCAACCTGCTGGCCCAGCGGGTGACAGACGAGGCCCGCAAGCGCCGCAGCGACGGCCACGAGGACGACATCACCGCCCTGGCGCTGGTGCTGAAATAATAGGAGAGGCCAAGCCCACTGTAGGCTTGGCCTCTCTGCTTGTTGAAGAAATCCTTTTTATAGATACAATCGGTCGCAGAGGCGGGGCCTATAGCCCCTGTCTGCTAGTTCCTTCTTCTAAGCCGCTGTGCGGCTTGTAAGGCCGTGGGACGTTGCCCAACAGCCGACCGAGTCGGCAGACGAGAAGAGCAAAAACTTTACTCTGGTTCTACCTATGTACCGCGCTTTTTAGGCTGGGTGTAACCCAGGGCCTGTTGGCTGTCCCCCAAGCCGGCGGTGGTGGGGTCGGTGACGCAGCTCCACAGGGAACAGGCCACCGCCACCACAATCACCGGGTTGAGCACCGCCTGGCGCAAGGCCTCCCACAGGGCGGGCCAGGTGGTCATGTCCTCCCACTGCAGGCCCAGGCCCACCAAGATGGGCGACACCACCGCGGCGGCCACCTGGGCCCAGAACACCGGGTTTTTCAAACGGACTTTCCAGTTAATGGCTTTCATAGGCACCTCCTTTCTGCTCTAATAGGGACAGGCGGTTTTCGCAATGGCTCACCCGCCCGCCCAGCTGGCATTGGGTTTCCTCCCACTTCCGCCGCAGATTGCGGTCCTCCCCCTCCAGCATGTCCAGGCGGTGGAGGACGTGCTCCAACATGGCGGAGAGCCGGGCGATGGTCCCGTTGAGCTTGACCAGCGGCCCGCCCACCGCGGCGGCCAGCGCCGCCAACACGGACAGGGTCGTCACAACGGTCCAGGGCTCCATGGTGTTTCCCTCCTTTCGATGGACACAAAAGGCGTGCTCTCCTGGGGCGCGGCGGGGACTCTGTCCCGCACGTAGTAGGCAATGGCCAGGCTCATGACGCAGTCGTCGTGGGCGCCCACCTGGGCCTCTGGCCGGCCGTTCTCGTTGCGCACAAAGGTGAGCATCTCGTTTAGCGTGTCTTTGTCGTGGAGCCACTCTGCGTGCTCCCGGACCACCTCCACCAGCCCGGCGATGACCAGGGGCCGGGTGACGCTGCTGGTTTTGAAGCCGTAGCTCTGCCGCAGGCGGTGAGTGAAGCTGTCCTCCGCCTGGCGCACGTACTGCCGGGGGTAGCGCAGCCGCTCCAGCTCCCGGATGGGGTAGCTGGAGAAGTTGGCCTCGATGGCGATGAGGGCTGTGTTGTAGGTGACGCCCAGGCAGTACAGCTGCTTGGCGAAAAGGTCTTCGTCCATCTGGCCCCGGATGGTGCACACCTGCCGGCCGCTGCCGTGGCATACCACCTGGCCCACGTTGAAGTCCGAGCCCTCCCCGGCGGTGTCCGCGCCGATGACGTAGGCCTCCCCTGGGGCCGGCTCCTGGTAGATTTGGATGGGCCCCGCGGGGGAATCCACCCACTTGATGGTGCTGTTGTCGATGAGCACCTCGTTGCTCTGGGAGTTGTACCAGGTGGAGAACACAAACTCCCCCCGTTTCACCGGGCCGGCCAGCTGGGAAAGGCGCTCCGTCACCTTTTGGGCGTCGAAGATGGTCTGCCCCAGCACGCCCCACTCCCCCAGGCAGTACACGGAATAGTAGTAGGGGTCGGTGGCTTTGTAGCTCTCCAAGGTGGCCTTGTAGTCCTCGTCCAGGAAGCGGTTGTCCTTGTAGGTGGACTTCACCACCAAAGCGCGGGGGTCCTGCCTGTCGAAGAAGCGGCGTTTCAGCCAGTGCAGCACGGACACGGGGTTGAAGGTGAGCACCATCTGCTTGTGTGTCCCTTTGCCCCGCAGGCGCACGTCCAGCTGGTTGAAGTCCTCCTCCCGCATTTCAGAGGCCTCCTCCACCCAGATGTCCGTCAGCTCCCCTTTGGGAAAGGTGACGGATTTCAGCTTCTCCGTGTCGTCCAGGCCCTTGAAGATGACGCTGTTGCCGTTGGCGCAGGTGATGCGCAAATCCGACTCCTTGCAGGTGAACAGCGCCGACAGGCCCCAGCGGGAAATCACCTGGCGGAACAAGGCGAAGGTGCTGTCCCGGTTGGTGGCCGCCACCGCCCGCACCACCAGAAGGTTGCACAGGGGCAGCGTCAGCAGCCGGTAGAGGAACCGCTGCACCGCAAAGACGCTTTTCCCGCTGCCCGCCCCGCCGTACAGGAGCAGGTAGCGGTGGCTGTCCTCCCGGAGAAGGGGGTAGAACTTGGGGTTAAAGGCCTTTTTGGGAATGATGATGTTCATGCCTCCCCTCCTTCCCCGTCCTCCACCTGGACTGTGATGGGCCCCAAGTCCGGGGCGGACCGCTCCCCGTAGCCAAAGGCGGTCTGGAGGATGAACCGCGCCCCCGAGGCCGTCTCCTTGCGGCAGGCTGCCTGCAGCGTCTCCTCCTCCACCCAGGAGGCGGCCCACTCCAGCAGCTGGGAAACGCGCCCTCCTTGGGCGGCGGCGAAACGCTCCAACTCCCCCCGGCTGGAAAAGCCCAGGGCCAAAGCCAAGCCTGGCAAGGTGGGGAGCCGCTGGCCCTCACAGCTTTCCAGGTACTGGAGCACAGCCGCCTCCAGCGCGCGGGGGCTGCAGGGCCGTTTGGGGCGCTTCCGTTCCATGGGCTTCACCCCCCAGCAGCCGGGCGTATTCCTTCTTTAGGACCTCCAGCTCCCGGCGCTGGGCTGGGGTGAGGTCCCCTTTCCCTGCCAGGCGCTGCATCTCCCCCGCCACCATGCGCCGCAGGTGGATGCGGAAGGGACAAGTCCCCCGCCGGCAGCGGGGCGCGCCCTTTTCCTCCCCATAGTACCGGCAGGTGCCGGGATAGGGGCAGGCGTGCAGTTGCATAGACATTCCTCCTTTTCAAGTCTCCTCCCCGGCAAAGCACAGGGCGCACACCCGGGCGTAGGCGTACCGGGCCTTGCCCACGGTCCAGCGGTGGCCCAGCTCCGCCACGATTTGCTTCCAGGGGATGGGCGCGCCGTGCTCCAGCACCTTCTGGGCCACAAGCCTGGCCTTGGGGTCCGGCAGGCGGCTGGGCAAGGCCTGGGCCTCCTCCAAAAGCTGCCGCAGCTGGCGGGCCCGGGCGCTTTCCCCGGGGCAGGCCGCCAGGGAGGCCAGCTCCTCCCCCAGGTAGGCGGCCTGCTCGAACTCCCCCCGGGTCACAGGCAAGAGGCCGCCCGGCGCTGGAGCACGTGGGCCGTGGCTTGCAGGTCGTCCCGGATTTCCATCAGCGCGCCCATGCGCACCCACAGGTCCGCTTCCCGGTGGGCGCGGTTCTCCCGGCGCAGCTGCTCCAGGCGGCGGTCGATGCGCGCCACCTCCTCCAGATACTCGCTGGCCATGCGTTTGTAATCCATAGCTGGCCCTCTCCTTCCCATTCTGGAATGTAGGGCCCAAAAGATTTACTCTTTTGAGACCCTGTTTTCAGTTTATTACTCTTTTGAGTGTTTGTCAAGAGATTTTTATTCTTAAGAGTAATTCGTGCTTGACTTTTTCCTCAAATTGCGGTATTCTAGGGGCAGAAGGCAGGTGAAGCGCATGACATTCCTGGAAAAGCTGGAGGCCCTGCTGGCGCGGGAGCACCTGAACCGGCGGACGCTCTCCTTGAAAACGGGCATCCCCTACACCACCATTGACAACTGGTACAAACGCAGCTATGAGGGGCTGAAGCTCTCCACCGCGGGGAAGCTGGCGTCTTTCTTCGGCACCACCACGGACTACTTCCTGCGGGAGGAGCTCACCGACCCGGACTACGGCAAGACGGCGGGGTTCCAGGTGGAGTTCTCCGAGATGGGCCTGCTGCAAAAGTACCGCGCCCTGGACACCTACGGCAAAAAGGCGGTGGAGGCCGTGCTGGACACCGAACACGACCGCATGACCCACACGGCCCAGCGGGAGCAGAAGGGCTGGATAACCTACATCACCTGCTACGATTTGGCGGTGTCCGCAGGCACAGGCGAGCCCTTGGGCGACACCTATTACACCACGAAATTGGAAATCCCCACCCAGCGGGTGCCGGAGAACGCCCACTGCTGCCTGCGGGTCAACGGGGACAGCATGGAGCCCGCCTACAAGGACGGGGACATTGTGTTCATCCAGCGGGTGGAGGACGGCGCCCTGCGGGAAGGGGAAGTGGGCATCTTCGCCCTAAACGGCGAGGGCTACATCAAGCAGCTGGGGCACCGGCAGCTGCTCTCCTTCAACCCCAAGTACCCGCCCATCGCCGTGGGGGCCTATGACAGGCTGGAGTGCCAGGGCCGGGTGCTGGGGAAGCTGTGAGCACTGCTAACCTTTTGGAAGCAGCTGTTTGCAAATTGGAAACACTAGAAATGCGAAAAGCGGTTGATTTCAACCGCTTTTTCCTCTATAATAGACACCAGTATGCAGGAAGCTATCCCCCAAGCTGCTTTTGGGGGATGCTTTCTGCCGCAAAGGAGTTTTGGCCTATGTACCGAATTGTGAAAAAACAGGTGCTCAACCCCACCGTCACCCGGATGGACATTGAGGCGCCCCTTATCGCCAAAAAGGCGGAGCCGGGGCAGTTCATCATCCTGCGGGTGGACGAGAAGGGCGAACGCATCCCCCTGACTGTGGCGGACTTCGACCGGGAAGCGGGCACCGTGACCATTATTTTCCAGATCGTGGGCGCCACCACGGAAAAGCTGAACCACCTGGAGGAGGGCGACTGCCTTCAGGATTTTGTGGGCCCCCTGGGCCGCCCCTCGGAGACGGAGGGCCTGAAAAAGGTGGCCGTCATCGGCGGCGGCGTGGGCTGCGCCATCGCCTACCCGGTGGCGAAAAAGCTCCACCAGCAGGGCGCGGAGGTCCACTCCATTGTGGGCTTCCGGAACAAGGACCTGGTCATCCTGGAGGAGGAATTCCGGGCGGTCAGCGACAAGTTTGTCATGATGACCGACGACGGCTCCTACGGGGAAAAAGGCCTGGTGACCAACGCCCTGGAGAAGCTCATCGGCGAGGGCGAGACCTACGACGAGGTCATCGCCATCGGCCCCCTGGTGATGATGAAGTTTGTCACCCAGCTGACGAAACAGCACAACATCAAAACCGTGGTGAGCATGAACCCCATTATGATTGACGGCACGGGCATGTGCGGCGGCTGCCGCCTGACCGTGGGCGGCAAGACCAAGTTCGCCTGCGTGGACGGCCCGGACTTTGACGGCTTTGAGGTGGACTTTGACGAGGCCATGGCCCGGGGCACCATGTACCGGGACTTTGAGCGCCACGCCTATGAGGAGACCTGCAACCTGTTCCAGAAGGAGGTGAAGTGAGATGCCCAACATGTCTTTGAAGAAAAACGAGATGCCCTCCCAGGCGCCGGACGTGCGCAACAAGAACTTCCTGGAGGTGGCCCTGGGCTACACCGAGGAGCAGGCCCTGGACGAGGCCCAGCGCTGCCTGCACTGCAAGAACAAGCCCTGTGTGGCTGGATGTCCTGTGGGCATCCACATCCCTGATTTTATCGCCAAGGTGGCGGAAGGGGATTTTGAGGCCGCTTACCAAATCATCACCCAGCAGAGCTCCCTGCCCGCCGTGTGCGGCCGGGTGTGCCCCCAGGAGACCCAGTGCGAGCAGAAGTGCGTGCGGGGCATTAAGGGCGAGCCGGTGGGCATTGGCCGCCTGGAGCGGTTCGTGGCCGACTGGCACAACAAGAACGTCTGCGAGGCGCCCCGCAAGCCCGCCCCCAACGGCCACAAGGTGGCGGTGATTGGCTCCGGCCCCTCAGGGCTGACCTGCGCCGGGGATTTGGCCAAGAAGGGCTACGCCGTCACGGTGTTCGAGGCGCTGCACACCGCCGGCGGCGTGCTGGTGTACGGCATCCCGGAGTTCCGGCTGCCCAAGGACATTGTGCAGAAGGAAATCGACGGCCTGAAAGCTCTCGGCGTGGACGTGCAGACCAACATGGTCATCGGCCGGGTGCTGTCCATCGACGAGCTGCTGGAGCAGGGCTATGAGGCGGTGTTCATCGGCTCCGGCGCGGGGCTGCCCCGGTTTATGAACATCCCCGGGGAGAACTTGAAGGGCGTCTACTCCGCCAACGAGTTTTTGACCCGCGTCAACCTGATGAAGGCCTACCAGCCCGGCAGCGACACCCCCATTGAACACGCCAAGCGCGTGGCGGTGGTGGGCGGCGGCAACGTGGCCATGGACGCCGCCCGGTGCGCCAAGCGCCTGGGGGCGGAGGAAGTGTTCATCGTCTACCGCCGCAGCGAGAAGGAATTGCCTGCCCGGGCCGAGGAAGTGGAGCACGCCAAGGAAGAGGGCATTGTGTTCCACCTGCTGAACAATCCCACCCAGATTCTGGGGGACGAGAACGGCAATGTAAAGGGCATGGAGTGCATCCGCATGGAGCTGGGCGAGCCGGACGCCTCCGGCCGGCGGCGGCCTGTGGAGGTCCCCGGCAGTGAGTTCACCCTGGACGTGGACTGCGTCATCATGGCCATCGGCACCTCCCCCAACCCGCTGATCAAGTCCACCACCCAGGGCTTGGAGACCCAGAAGTGGGGCGGCATCATCGTCAACGAGGAGACGGGCCTCACCAGCCGGGAGGGCGTGTACGCCGGCGGCGACGCGGTCACCGGCGCTGCCACGGTGATTCTGGCCATGGGCGCCGGCAAAACAGCCGCCACGGCCATTGACCAGTACATTCAAAGCAAGGCGTAAGAGAAATAAAAGAAGGACCGGAAAGGCTGCTGCCTCCGGTCCTTTTTGCTGTTTACGAGAGGGCGTACCGCCGGACGGCCTGGGCCAGGCCGTTCTGGTCGTGGGGGACGGTGAGGAACCGGGCGGCGGCTTTGGCCTCTGGGGAGCCGTCCCCCATGGCCACGGACACCCCGGCGTATTGGAGCATGGTCACGTCGTTGCCGTTGTCTCCCAGGGCCATGACCTTTTCCCGGGGAATCCCCAAGCGCTCCGCCAGGGCCCGCAGGGCGCTGCCCTTGTCGGCGCCTTGGGCGTTGACCTCGATGTTGTCCGGGATGGAGGAGGTGAGGACCAGGCCGCCCAGGGCCTCCAGGCGCTGCCAGACCTCCTGGCGCAGGGCCGGGGTGGGCAGGTAGGGCAGGTTGATTTTCTCCGGCTGGAGGCCGCTCTCCTGGAGGTAGCCCCCCAAGGCGGGCACCAGGCAGTAGTCCTTATCCAGGAAGTGACGCTTGCTCTCCGGCAGGCCGAAGTGGGTGAAGGCACGCTCCGGGTCACCCTGGCGGGTGGTGGCCCGGCCCTGGCTGTAGTACTCCACAAACAGGTCGTACTCCTCCAGCACCGCCTGGACCTGCCGGGCCTTTTCATTGGGGATGAGCCGCTGCCACACCGCTTCCCCGGTGGCCAAGTCGTAGACGCCGGCGCCGTTGGCGGTGATGGCGTAGCGCACCCCCGGCAGGGAGATGATTTCCCGCGGGAGGAAGTCCTTCATCCGGCCAGAGGCGGGCACCAGCAAAATGCCTTGGGCGGCGGCGTCCTCCAAGGCCAGGCGGTTTTCCTGGGGCAGGTACTGGTGCTGGGTGATGGTGGTGCCGTCCAAATCAAAGGCGAGTAAGGCGATGTTCATGTGAGCTCCCCCATTTCTAATTGCTCCCTCGATTATAGCACAAGGCGGGTGTGTGTGCAATTTGCCCTGTGTAAAAAAGAAAAACGGCCTGGCCGCGCCAGACCGCTTTCCCCCTGGGGTTTTTACTTGCACTGGAAGGTGCTGCACTGGGTGCCGCTCTTGGAGGAGACATCCCCGCAGCAGCAGGCCACGCAGACGTTCTGCGCGTCGCAGCGGTTGTGGCTGTTGTAGGCGCAGCCCTTTACTTTGCAGTGGATTTCCGTCTCCACAGAGGGGTTCTGGCCCATGGCGTTCTGGCCGGCGCCGGGGCGGCGCTCCTCATAGGAGGCGCAGCAGGTCTGGCTGCTCTCCTGGGCGGCGGGGCCGTCCACCTGAATGCCCATCAGGCAGCACTGGTTGTTTTGAAAATGCTGGCAGCTGTTCACCTGACATTCCAAACGGTTCATACAAGGCACCTCGTTTTCGGGTAGATTTTTGCAAAGGGACGCGCCCTTCGCACTGGGTAGTCTGCCCGGGAAGCCCTCCCTTTATTCCACCCGCGGGAAGCTCTGGACTTTTCCCCCGGGGGCCGGTATAATGAACGTAAAAAAGGGCCCAGGGCGGGCCTGGTGGAAGGAGAATCCCTATGGAACTGCAAGGCTTTGAAAACAAGGCGAGGCCCATTGGCGTGCTGGGGGTGAAAATCTCCCAGGGCGGAGAGGTCATCGCACACAAGACATGGGACGAGGAGTGCCGCCGGAACGTGTACTCCGCCAGCAAGAGCGTCACCTCCTGCGCGGTGGGGTTCGCCGTCCAGGAGGGGCTGCTGTCTTTGGAGGAGCGGCTGGTGGACGCCTTTGCCCAGGATTTGCCGGAGACAGTCAGCGAAAACCTGGAGCGCGCCACGGTGCGGGACCTACTGACCATGTGCCTGGGCCAGGCCCGCGGGGAGCTGATGGGCGCCCAGCGGCCCCTGTACCAGGAGCGGGACTGGGTGAAGCTGGCCCTCTCCTTCCCCTTTACCGACGCGCCCAACACGAAATTCGTCTACAACAACGTGGGGCCCTATCTGGCGGGGATGCTGGTCCAGCGGCGCAGCGGGTGCGACTTAGTCTCCTACCTGACGCCGCGGCTCTTTGAGCGCCTGGGCATCACCCGGCCCACCTGGGAGACAGACCCCCTGGGCCACACCTTTGGGGCGGGCGGGCTGTTCCTCACCTTGTCGGAGCTGCACACCTTTGGGCAGTTCTACCTGCAAAACGGCCGGTGGAAGGGCCGCCAGCTGCTGGACCCGGCATGGGTAAAGGCCAGCACCTCCAAACAGGTGGAAAACGGCGCATACGGCTACGGCTACCTGTTCTGGGGCGGGGAGCAGGGCACCTTCCGGGCGGACGGCAAATACGGCCAGCTCTCCATTTTGTGCCGGGAGAAGGACGCGGTCATCACCGTGGTGGCGGAGTGCCGGGAGGGCGCCGCTTTGAACCGGGCCATCTTCGACGAGCTCTATCCCCAGCTGTAACACTGGCTTTTCTGGAGGTACGCTTCCATGGACGTGACGTGTGAGGCGCTGTATACGCTCTATGGGGAGTGCTTCCCCTGCTATCCCCTCTCCAGGGAATGGTTCTTCTCCTTGCTGGCTTTGGAGCAGGGGAAAGTCTTCACCCGGTGGGAAGGCGGGGCGCTGGCCGGGGCCGCGGTGCTCCACGGGGACTCCCTGCCGCTGCTGTGCGTGGGGAAAAGCTTCCGGGGCCGGGGGCTGGGGAGCCAGCTGCTGGCCCAGGCGGAGGAGCACACCAAAAGCCAGGGGCACTCCCAGGTGGTGCTGGGCCAGGGGCCCCACTACTTGTTCCAGGGGGTGCCGGAGGAAAATCCCGGCGCGGTGGAGTTTTTCCAGAAGCGGGGCTACCAGGCGGCCTGGTCCAGCGTGAACATGCGCCTGGATTTGGCGGGCTATGACCCGGGCCAGGTGGACATCCCCCCGGTGCCGGAGGGCGTCGCTTTCCGGCTGCTGGAAACAGGCGAGGAGCCCGCTTTGCTGGCGGCGGTGGAGGACGCTCAGCCCGCCTGGCTGGAGTTCTACCAGGGGTGCCCCTCCCCCATTTTGGTGGCGGCGGAGCAGGGGCAGTTGGTGGGCTTTGCGATGGTGCCCCCAGAGGGCGGCCGCTTTTTAGGGGACGTGGAGAAGCCCGGCTCTCTGGAGTGCGTGGGCGTGGTGAAAAGCCACCGCAACCGGGGCATCGGCATGGGCATGGTGCTGGCGGGCATCCGCTGGCTGAAGGAGCAGGGCTGCGGCAGCATCGAGCTGCGGTATGTGGCCTTGGAGGACTGGTATCACAAGGTGGGCTTTTGCACCTTTCAGCGGATGTGGATGGGAGAAAAAAACCTGTAAGTAACAAGGGCCGCCCTGGGGCAGCCCTTGCCTCTCACCGCCGGAGCATCAGCTCGTAGGCCATGCGGCGCAGGTCCTCCTCGCTGTGGATTTCGTCCTTGCGCTCCTCAATGGCGGCCCGCACCTCTTCCGGCAGGTCCAGGCTCTCGGGGCGGACGGCTAAAAGCTCGTAGGCGCCGCCGGATAAGCCGGAAGAAGGCGTACCTCCCCAAAAATACGGATACATGAAAAATCACCCCCGGGGTTAGCTTGCGCGCTCCGGGGGTGATTACTCCTGCCGCGGTTTTTCAAATCCTGGCAACGGGCGCCGGGGCTGGAAAGCCGCTTATTGGTTTTCGAAGAATTTCTCGTGGATGGCCTCCACGGCGCGGTCGCCGTCGGCCTTGTTGATAAGCACGGAAATCTTGATTTCGCTGGTGGAAATCATCTGGATGTTCACGCTGCGGGAGAACAGCGCCTCGAACATCTCCGCGGCCACGCCGGGATGGGTCTCCATGCCGGCGCCCACAATGGACACCTTGGTGACGTTGTCATCGGAGACGATGTTGGAAGCGCCCCACTTCTCCGTGTTCTGCTGGAGCAGGGCGATAGCGTCGTCCATCTTGTTCTTGTCCACGGTAAAGCTGATGTCCTTGGTGCCGTTGCGGCCGATGGACTGGAGAATGATGTCCACGTTAATCCCCTTGCTGGCCAGCTTGGAGAAGATTTTAAAGGCCAGGCCCGGCTTATCCGGCACCCCGATGATGGAGATGCGGGAGATGTTGTCGTCTTTTGCCACCCCGCTGATGAGCATTTTTTCCACGTTGCTTTCCTCCTTCACGATGGTACCCTTCCGCCGGGTGAGGCTGGAAAGGACCTCCAGTTCAATGTTGTACTTCTTGGCCATCTCCACCGAGCGGTTGTGGAGCACCTGGGCGCCCAAGGTCGCCAGCTCCAGCATCTCGTCATAGGAGATGGAGCTGAGCTTGATGGCCCCGGGGATTTTCCGGGGGTCGGCGGTGTAGACGCCGTCCACGTCGGTGAAAATCTGGCACAAATCCGCGTGCATGGCGGCGGCAATGGCCACGGCGCTGGTGTCCGAGCCGCCCCGGCCCAAGGTGGTCATATCGCCGTAGCGGTTGACGCCCTGGAAGCCTGTCACCACCACGATGCGGCGCTTATCCAGCTCCTGCTCGATGCGCTGGGCGTTCACCCGCTTGATGCGGGCGTTGCCGTAATCCGAGGAGGTGTCGAAGCCCGCCTGCCAGCCCAGCAGGGAAACCACCGGGTAGCCCATGCGCTCGATGGCCATGGCCAGCAGCGCGGCGGAAATCTGCTCCCCAGAGGAGAGGAGCATATCCATCTCCCGCTTGGAGGGCTTTTCGTTGATTTCGGCGGCCTTGGCGATGAGGTCGTCGGTGGTATCGCCCTGGGCGGAGACCACCACCACCACATCGTTGCCCTCCTTATAGGTGGAGGTGACAATGTCCGCCACATTGTTGATGCGCTCGGCGTCCTTGACGGAGCTGCCGCCGAACTTCTGTACAATCAATGCCATTACACATTCTTCCCTTCCTCCCGCCCTGGGAGAGGGCGGGTCATCTCTCTAAAAAACACTCCCACACAGGGATGTCCCAAGCTATTGTATGCGGCCAAACCGCCGGGGGCAACTCACTCGATGACGATTTGGGCGCCCTGGGGGGCGGCGGAGAGAATCTCCACCCGCCAGCCGGTGATGCCCTTGTCCTCCAGGTGGGTGACGCAGTTGCGGCCGAAGGCATCGGCGTTCTCCGAGTCTATCATGGCGATGATGGTGGGCCCGGCGCCGCTGACATAGGTGCCAAGGGAGCCCAGCTCGTAGCTCATGCGGAACACGTCATCGTAGTGGCCGATGAGGCCGGAGCGGTAGGGCTGGTGGATGCGGTCCTGCACGGCCACCCGCAGGTTTTGCAGGTTCCCGGAAAACAGGGAGGCGGTCATCAGGCCGGAGCGGGACAGGTTGTACACCGCGTCCTCCCGGGAGTATGTTTTGGGCAGTGCCGCGCGGGCCTCCTCGGTTTTCAGCTCGAAGGGGGGAATCAGCAGCGCGAAGCGGATTTTCTCCGACACGGGCACGCTGACGCTGTACACCCGCTTCCCCTCCATGGCGGAGGCCACCAGGCCGCCGGACAGGGCGGGGCTGGTGTTGTCCGGGTGGCCCTCAATCTGGGCCGCCAGGTTGATTAAATCCGAGTGGGACAGGGGGTTGCCCATAAAGCGGTTGGCCCCCAGGATGCCCGCCACAATACAGGCGGAGCTGCTGCCCAGGCCCCGGGCCATGGGGATGTTGTTCTCCTGGATGATTTTCAGCCCCGGCAGCTTTTTGCCGCAGATTTCATAGAGGTGCTGGGCCGCCCAGAAAATCAAGTTGCTTTCGTCGGTGGGGACCTTCACGCCGTCGGTGCAGCGGATTTCCAGAGTGTCGGACTCCTCCATCCACACCCGGTTCTGCATGGTCAGGGCGATGCCCAGGGAGTCAAAGCCGGAGCCCAGGTTGGCGCTGGTGGCCGGCACGTCAATGCGAATCATACTCTACCTCTCCCCTCTCAAAAGTCCGCGATGGTGATTCGGTTTTCCAGCTCCACGCCCAAGGCGCGCAAAGCTGGCAGGCGCTCCTCCAGCTGGCGCTGGGACAGCTGCCCCACGGTGAAGCCCGCCTCCCCCGGCTTTTCGTCCTTGCGGATGAGCCGCACGGCGCTGGGGAACACCTGCTGGGCCTTGTCGAAGAGGCTGTCGCTGTCCCCTTCGCCGGCCACCCGCAGGAACAAATCCTGGGGGGTGTCCTCCCAGGGCTGGACGTAATCGGGCTTGGCGTCCTCCCAGAAGAGGATTTTCCTATCGGACTTCAAGTGGCGCACGCAGTCGATGACATCGGCCACCACGGCGCTGGCGGTGGGAAGCTTCCCCGCGCCCTTGCCGTAGAACACCACGTCGCCGGTGGCGTCGCCCCGGACCAGGATACCGTTGAACACGTCATCCACGTTGGCCAGCTGGCTCTCCCGGGAGATGAACATGGGCGCCACCTGGATGTGGATGCGGCCGTTCTCCAGCTTCTTCACCTCGCCGATAAGCTTGATGACGCCGCCCCAGGCGCCGGCATAGCCCACGTCCTCTTTGGTGATGGCGGTGATGCCCTCCGTGTGGACGCTGTCCGGGTACACATGGGTGCCATAGGCCAAAGAGGCCAAAATGCAGATTTTCCGGCAGGCGTCGATGCCCTCCACGTCGGCGGAGGGGTCCCGCTCGGCGTAGCCCAGCTGCTGGGCCAGCTTCAAAGCGTCGTCAAAGGCCATGCCCTCCCGAATCATCTTGGTGAGGATGAAGTTGGTGGTGCCGTTTAAGATGCCGGCGATTTCCGTCATCTCGTTGGCGGCCAGGCACTGGCTGATGGGCCGGATGATGGGGATGCCCCCGCCCACGCTGGCCTCGAACAGGAAGTTCAAATTGTTTTTCTGGGCCAGGGCCAAAAGCTCCGCGCCCTTTTGAGCCACCAGCTCTTTATTGGAGGTGACCACGCTCTTGCCGTTTTCCAGGCAGGCCTTCACATAGGTATAGGCGGGCTCCAGGCCGCCCATGACCTCCACCACAATCTTCACCTGGGGGTCGTTTACAATCCTGTTGAAATCCTTGGTAAAAATGCCGCTGTAGGGCAGGCCGGGGAACTCCCGCAAATCCAGGATATGCTTGACGTGGACCTCTTCCTTGGCGCGCTTTGCGATGCTGTCCTTGTGGGAGATGAGCACCTCCATCACACCGGACCCCACCACGCCGTGGCCCATTACCGCAATCTCCGCCATCATTCACCATTCCTTTCCCACCGCGCTTAGTCCACGATGCTGTCTATCTTAATGACGCCGCCCACCTGCTTGAGGCTTTCAATAAGTTCCCCGGGGGCCTGCTCCATCGTATCGATGCGGGCGGAAACAGACACGAAGGCCCGGCCCTTTACGGGGATATTCTGGTTCACCGTGAGGATGTTTGCCCCCGCCTGGTAAAACACCGTGAGCAGGCTGACAAGCACCCCGGGCCGGTCCGTGAGGATGACCTGCACGGTGAGGATGCCCGAGGAGGCTTTTTGGGTATAGGGGAACACGGCGTCCCGGTATTTATAGTAGACACTGCGGGAGATGCCTGCCTTTCGCACCGCTTCGGAGGCGGTGGAAGCCTCGCCGCTTTCCAGCAGGGCGTTGGCCTTGACCACCTTTTGGTACACTTCGGGCAGGGCGCTCTCCTCCACTACAAGGTAAGAATCGTTTTTCATTGTTCACCTACAAAATACGTTTGTCTTGCTACAGCGAACAGTTTACCACAGCGGGCGGGAAAAATCAACCCCCTGTGTACAACAAAAACTGCCGAAAAGAGACTGTCTTTCGCGGCAGTTTTTGCATATTTATCCGTCCGGGTTTCAGCCGGTGGCGCCGCTCCCGGCTTCACTTCCACCGCCCTCTGTCCCACTGCTGGAGGAGGGCGGCTCCTCTGTGGGGCTTTCCGAGGGCTCGGAAGAAGGCGGCTCAGGTGTGGGCTCGGTGGGCGTTTCCGGTGTGGGCGTGGGCGTGGTTTCAATGGGCTCATCGGTGGAACCCGGTGTGGGCTCGGCAGAGGCGCCTGGGGTGGGCTCCGCGCTCTCCGTGGGCCCGGGGGACACACTGGGCCCGGTGGTGGCGTCCGGCGAGGTGGAAGGGCTCAAAGAGGCATCGGGGGACACGCTGGGAGAGGGCGAGGGGGACACAGCCGGGCCGGCAATGTGGTCGCTGCCGCCGTTGCACCGGCCGGGCAGGTTGTTGTTGTCGTACCAGCCGTAGGCGGTATCGTAGCAGTTGGTGCCCGCCAGCTTGCCGCTGCTGCGGCAGAAGGCGTACTGGCTCACGTTGTCGCTGAGGACCCACTCCTTGCCGGACCAATCGTAGTTGTTGGCAAGGTACTCGATGACAGCCCGCCAGGTGACTTTACAGGTGTTGGAATCGTACAGCTCGGCGGAATATTCATAGCCGTTCCAGATGCCTGCCACACAGAAGTTGGTGCCGCCCATAAAGGTTAAGTCATAGGCGTTATCCGTGGTACCAGTCTTGGCAAACATATCAAGGCCGATGCCGTCCATGGCATAAAGTGCAGTACCCACGCCTATGCCGGAGCGGGAGCTGGTCACAGGCAGGTGCAGAAGCTTGTTCATGATGGTGGCCGTTTCGGTGGACATGACTTGCTCGCCGGTGTTATCCCGGTTGTCCAAAATGACATTGCCGTCGTGGTCCTTCACGTAATAATAGGTGTAGGGCTCGTAGTAGTAGCCGCCGTTGGCAAAGGTGCAGTAGGCCGCTGTCATCTCCCGTACGGTGACGCCGTAATCCATGCCGCCCAGGGCCATGGCGGACACGGACTGAGCGTCTGTTTCCGTCAAGGTGGTAAAGTGGAGCTTTTCCGTAAGCCATTCGTAGCAGGCCTGGGTAGTCAAATCCTCCACAAGCCAGGCAACCGGGGCGTTCTGCGAAATCATAATGGCGTCATCTACATTCATGTGGCCCTTATAGGTCCGGGAGACGTTCTGGGGCCAGCCCACACCGTCGTTCCACTCTTCCGAGCCCTCCAGCGGCTCATCGTTGAGCACCGAACCATAGGTGATGGCGCCGTTTTCAATGCCAAGGGAATAGGCGCTTAATGGCTTGAAAGAGGAGCCGGGCTGCCGTTCGGTCATCGTGGCATTGTTCCAAAGGAGGATGCCGTCCCGCTCATCGCGGCTTCCCAAAACGGCGATGACCTTGCCGGTGTAGGGGTCCATAATGAACATGCCGGCCTGGATATCCGGGTCATCGGGCATACAGTCCCCGTTGAGGAACATCTCCTCCAAATCACTTTGGATCTGGGGGTTCATGGCAGAGTGGATCTCCAAGCCGCCGTTGTAAATCATATTGATGGCAGCATCCCTGCCGTAACCGTATTGCTCCATCAGGTCATCCACAATATCGTTAAACATGGTATCCATATACCAGTTCCAATCGTTGACGTCCTGCTGTTCTTCCACGCTTTCGGTATCCTGGGATTGGTCGCCGTCAAAGGTCATGGCGGCCAGCTCGGCGGTGGCCTGGTTGTACTCCTCCTCGGTGATGGGAACCAGCTGGCCCTCCATCTCAGGGCTGATATACATCTCCTGGTTGTCCCCGTCGTCAATGCCGTCGGAGAGCTCCCACATGCGGTCCAGCACGATCTGGGCCCGGGTTTTGGCCTCGTCGGGGAAAATCAGGGGATTATACTGGGAGGGGTTCTGGGTGATGCCCGCGATGAGGGCGCACTCCGCTAAGGTACACTCCCCGATGCTCTTGCCAAAGTAGGCTTGGGCGGCTGCCTCCACGCCCTCGTTCTGGCCGCCATAGTTCACCACGTTGAGGTAGGCTTCCAAAATCTGCTGCTTGGAGTATTTTTTCTCCAGGTTGAGGGCGGTGAAAATCTCCCGGACCTTTCGCAAAATGGAGTAGTCTTTGTCCTCGGTGATGTTCTTAATCAGCTGCTGGGTCATGGTGGAGCCGCCGCCGCTGCCGCCGGAAAACAGCTTGAGGACGGCGTTTAAGGTGGTGCGCCAGTCCACGCCGCTGTGCTCGCAGAAGCGGTGGTCCTCAATGCAGACCTGGGCGGTTTTCATATAGGCCGGGATATCGCTGAGGGAGGCCCACACGCGGTTTTCATCGGCGTGGATGGTCATATACTCGGTGGCGTTGCCCGCCTCATCGTCCACATAGACAAAGCTGGAGTAGTTGAGGGACATGGCGCTGAGGTTGGGGGCCTCGATGTCCCGGAAGCTGAGCAGGAAGGCGGCCACAGACAAAAACACCAGCACGCCGCTGATAAACAGCACGCACAGGATGGTCTTCAGGGCCTTCCAAGCCATGCCGCCCACAGTTTTTGCAGTGGCAGCGGCGGACTGGGAGAGCTCGCCCTCCGCCCGCTGGGAAGGGCTGCTGGATGAAGCGGTGTTGTACTTGTTCAAGTCCTTTTTATCTAACACGGTATCCTCCTTGAGGCGGCAGGCGCCCGGAACTGGCATAAGCTGGGGAAAACTGTCCCATACTTCTGCCGAGGTGATTGCTTTGGATGATAAAAAGCCAAGAGACTACAAAATGGCCACGATGGTTCTCATCGGGGTGACGGTGGCCGCCCTGCTGGTGGCGGTGGTGGCGCTCTCCCTAAAAGGAAGGGAGGCTGTCCCCGCCCAGGGGAGCCCCGCCGAAAGCGGTATGAGTTATTATACCCCAAAGGCCAGCGCAAGTCAAGGAAGCGCGGCCCAGCCCGCCGGGGACGAGGACGGCCCCTACCGGGTGGCTGTGTACGACGGGAAAATCGGCGTGTTCCGCCAGGGGGAGACAGAGCCCTTCCTCACCGCGGACGTGGAGGTCTACCTGCTGCCCCAGGAGGACATCGCCCTGCTGCGGGCGGGGCTGGAGGCGGACACCCTGGCGGAGGTAAAGGCCATTTTAGAGGACTACCAGTGACAAAGGAAGGGCCCTGCCAGCTGCGGCAGGGCCCTTGCGCGGACGCTGTGTTACTTCATGCTCTTCTCGTAGGACTCAATCATCTTTTTCACCATCTGGCCGCCGATGGAACCGGCCTGGCGGGAGGTGAGGTCGCCGTTGTAGCCCTGCTTCAGGTTGACGCCCACCTCGGAGGCGGACTCCATCTTAAAGCGGTTCATGGCTTCCTTGGCTTCGGGGACCATGCTGGAATTGCTCTTCATAACTCTGTTCTCCTTCAAAAGAATTTTTCTCGCGTTTGCAGTAACTAGTGTGGCGCGGGAACAGAAAGTTATGACTGACAATTCTTGCTAGTTTCCGGGGGGATGGGGCTATTCGTATGTCTTAACATGAAGCACAGAATCATCTCTGACCATCACAAGTTCCCCCTCTCCCTCATAATAAAGGGGAGGCTCTTTGCCCAAGGAAGCGTAATACTCCCGCCGTGCGGCATTCAACTCCGGGTCGTGGGCATACAACAAATTGACAATGCGCATGCCTAATTTCGCCGCCTCCGTATAGCTGTAATTGGGATAATTATAATTTTCCCAGTCGAGGCCTTGCAAAACCTCACCCACGACAATCTCCGCGTACTCCCTCCCTGCTATTTCGTATGCCTCGGGGAGGACTAAGCCCAGGCTTTCCAACTCCTGTAAACTCTCGCTGGGGGACTGGGCCAGCAGTTTCTTAAATAAGCCCGGCTGAAGGTTCATGTTTCTATCCGAGGTGATGGCACAGGGGATGAACATACAGCAGAGGAAGGCCGCTGTAATTTGCTTGATGCGCTTCATCACGGACACCTCCCCCTCTCTCTTTGCGGGCAAGCCTTGCGCTTTCTATATTTATAGTATACTCTTATTTTCTATGATGTCAATTTATTTCATCTATTTTGTGACAGATTACCCCCGCTTTTCGTAATAGAGGTTGACGCACAGCAGCAGCAAAAAGAGGAACAGCACGGCTCCGGACAGCGTCACCCCCACCGGCAGAAGGAAGGCCAAGTCGAATTTCGCGAAACCCCACAGGCTGAGCACCGAAGCCAAAAATAAAACCTTGTTAAAAATGCCCATAGCCGTGCGGCTGGACTTCATGGCCAAAAAGACATCCCGCTCGTCCCCTTGGCCACCTACCCGCTCCTCGATGGGTTCCTTGTGGAAGGCCTCGTAAAAATCGGTGACAGCCCACACTCCCGTGATAAAGCCCACCGCCAGCAGTTCCCCATCCATACGGAAGAACAGGCAAACGCCCAGACAGATCAGGCATACAACCGCCATCACGCAGGCCAGCAGGAAGTTTCCAGGATGTTTGATGCGTTTCATGAGTAACCCTCCGTTCAGTTTTTTGACTCGTGGTACAGGGCGGAGAAAAACTCCGCGAAAAAGGAAATGGTGAGGGAAAAAGCCAGCCCCACCGCGACGGCCAGAAGCAGCTCCTCCCCGGTGGCGGCCCCGGCCACCAGCAGCAGCGCCATCAGCCCAAAGGACACAAGGCGCGTCCACCGGAAGGCGGAGGTGCGGGTTTTCAGGTTGACTAGGATGTTGCGCTCGTCCTGCTCCTCGATTTTGTCCTGCCGGGAAAGCTGGGGCGACAGGCTGCGCAGCAAAGAGCTGACGCCCAGCAGGAGCAGCGCCCCCACCAAAACGCCGGTGGAGAGGGTAAAGTCCCGCCGCCACAGGGACAGGGCCAAATTCACAAGGCCCAGGGCAACCATGCCCAGGCCCGCCCAGAAGTTCTTTTTATGATGGATCCTCACAACGCCACCCCTTTCAAGTCTTTGCCCGGTAGTAGAGCCAGGCGGCAAATTGAATCACCCAAGAGAGCAGGAGCGCGTCAATAAGCCCGGGAACTGAGTTTAACAAAAAATCATTTCCTGTCAACGCAGTGCTATACCCTGCCAGTAGAATCAGCACCAGACAGCCCCAACGGGTCCAACGCAACACTGCGCCATAGGTCCTGTACCGAACCAGCTGATTGCGCTCGTCGGTCTTGTTGATTTCCTCCCAGCGGGAAAAGCGATGGGAACGGCTCAAAATAACTTCCCCGATACCCAAGGCAACCAACACCCCGGCAGCCACCCACGCCGCAAAGGGGGTATCCATAGGATAGTAGGTAAAGGGAAACACTGCTCCCAGGACAATAAAGAGCACACCCATGGAAAAACGGCCTCTGTTGAATACCCTCATTGTGCATCCTCCCTTTTCAAATTCTCCTCCAGGCAGCAGAGCTCCTCCACGGTGACGCCGAACACCTTGGCCATGCGGTAGCTGAGCATCAGGGAAGGGCTGTACTGCCCCTTTTCAATGGAGATGATGGTGCGGGAGGACACATGGACCAGGTCCGCCAACTGCTGCTGGGTCATGCCCCGCTGGGTGCGGAGCTCCTTGATTTTCGTGACCATCCTGCCACCTCCTGTATGAAGTTTGCTTCATGAAGTTTCCTTCACGTGAAGCTAACTTCAGTTTACACCCAGCGGCGTGGGATGTCAAGAGGGGACGCCGGAAAAAGCGCAAAAAAAGGCGCGGGCCGCACAACCCACGCCTTTTGCCTATGTACTGGCGCTCCCTTCAGGAGGAAAACAGGGATTACGCCAGCGCTTTGCCCAACGCCTGGCAGGCGGCTTCCGCCTCGCCGTCGGGGGCCTCGTTGCAGATGACGCCCTCGCTGACCAGGTTGGCGCCGTCCTCCCGGCAGGTGGCTTCCCACGTGCGCATCCACTCGCCGTCGCCCCAGCCGTAGGAGCCGAACAGGCCAAGCTTCTTGCCGGAAAGCTTTGCCTCGCAGGCGGAGAACATGGGCTCGAACTCCCCTTCCTCCAGCTGCTCCGCGCCCATAGAGGGGCAGCCAAAGGCGATGGCGTCGTACTGGTCCATCTGCTGGGGACCGAACTCCGCCGCGGTGAACAAATCCACCTGGGCCCCGGCTTCCTTGGCGCCAGCGGCCACCATAGCCGCCATGCTCTCTGTGTTGCCGGTGCCGCTCCAATACACGATTGCAAGTTTGCTCATGGAAAAAACTCCTTTTCTTATATAATATAGTATGCGGGGCGCTATGCCGCCACGGTGAGCTGCCACAAGGAGCGCCCCTGTGTCCACAGGCGGGTGTAGACCTGCCTGCACTTTTGTATCTGGGCGAACCGCTTTTGGGCCTCCAGCTCGTTGCAGTAGACCTTCCAGCACCCAGAACATTTGCAGTTTTTGCCCCGGTTGCGGATAAAGCCCGCCACGTCCCCCAGGGGGTAGCCCAGGAACAGGCCAATCTCGTGGGGGAAGCCCCCCTGCTCCCGCAGCCTGGTTTGCAGCTGGGCCAAGGCTTCCTCCGCCTGAAAGGCGCGGTAGCCGTACCGGGCCAGGAGGTTTCTGGCGCCGGGCTGGTCCAAGTCCTGCTGGAGCCGGGCGGGCCGGAACAGGTACAGCAGGGCCCTATCCCCCTGGCGCCGCAGCATCCGCAGGGAGAGCCCCTTTCCCCGGAGGACCGCGTCCCACTGGGCCACTTGGGCTTCCAGGCAGCCCGCGTCTTCCAGGGGGATGCAGAACATGCTGGCCGTTTTGATGCCCGCCAAGGTGGGGGCGCAGTATTCCACCAGGCAGCGCTCCAGAGGGAGGGCCGCTGTGACACAGCTCCTCCCCAGGCTGGCCGCTGCCCCTTCTGCCCGCGCGCCGGCCATGGCGCTTAACAGGCGGCCGCCCACTCCGACAGGGCGGCGCGCAGGGCGGTGGCGCTGCTGGTGTGGATGCGCGCCACAGGGATTTGGTTCTTCTTGGCCTCTTGGGTGACGCTAATCACCATCTTGTGGGAAACCGTGCTGATGAAGAGAATCAGCAGGTCCGGGCTGCCCAGCTTCCGCTTTAGGGAGCCGTTCTCCTTGGTGAACACCTTGGCTTTGCAGCCGTGCTCCTTGCAGATGCCCTCATACTGGGCAGCCATCCGTTCGTTCCCGCCTACGATGACAACACTCATGGCCTTCTCCTTTGCTATATCTGTAAAAATCTTGTTGGCTTCTCCCCTATCCGCCCGCCATCCCAGAGGGATGCCCAGGGATGGCCTTGGCGCAGACAGGTCATTCTTTTAGTTAGTTTAAACTAACACAGTGGAGAGAAAAATGCGCCCTTTTGGACGCGCTTCATTCCCAGTTGTTAGTTTTAACTAACTGATGCTATTGTACAGGAAGATGGGCCTGGCGTCAAGGGGGTTGCGGATATTTTTTTGCAAGGTGGGAAAATTCCCGTTCCGGCCCGGGCCCGGCTTGTATCCCTCAGGACAAGATGGTATACTAGAGATACAGAGAAAGCCGGAAAACCGGCGCACAGAAAGGAAGCTGGACAGGATGAACTGCTACTATATCATCGGCCTGCGGGTGGACCACCGCCACTCCAACGCCTTGAACCTGCAAAAGACTTTGACGGAATTCGGCTGCAACATCAAGCTGCGGGTGGGCCTCCACGAGACAGGGGAGGATTTCTGCTCTGACGACGGCGTGATTATGCTCCAGGCCTGCGGGGACAAGGAGACCATCGGCAAGATGATGGACGCCTTTAACAACGTGGAGGGCGTCACCGCCAAGCTGCTGGACCTGAACTAACCGGCGGGCAAAAACTGAAAAAAGCAACGGGAAAAGGTCCGGGCGGGGTGTGAGCCCACGGGCCTTTTTCTCTGGAAAGGAGCAGGAAATGGACAGGCCATTTTCCCAAAAGACATTGGATTTTCTCTTTGAGAACCGGCTGCACGACAGCCGGGAGTGGTTCGCCCAGCACAAAAAGGAGTATCAAGAGCTGGTCATCCAGCCCTTGCGGCAGCTGGTGATGGACCTCTCCCCCACCATGCTGGAGCTGGACCCGGAGTTCAACACAGAGCCCAAGGTGGACAAGACCATCTGCCGCGTTTGGCGGGACACCCGCTACACCAAGGACCCCTCCCTTTACCGGGACCACATGTGGATCCTTTTCAAGCGGGGCGGGCGGATGCACGGCACGGACCATCCCGGAATGTATGTGGAAATCAACCAGGACGGCTTCTCCTATGGGTGCGGGTTCTACTACGCCTCCACCGCCTACATGAGCTGCCTGCGGGAGCGGATACTGGCTGGGGACGGGGCGTTCCAGGCGGCCCAAGAGGCGTACTTAGGGCAGAAGGTCTTTTCCATGGAGGGGGACTGCTACAAGCGCCCCCGGTACGGCCACCGCTCCCCCGAGGAGCAGCTGTGGCTGGAGCGCCGGGGCATCGGCTTTACCGCGGACAGCCACGACTTCCCGCTGCTGTTCTCCCCGGAGCTGCCGGAGAAGCTGGCCCAGGATATGCGCCTGCTGTTCCCCGTGTACCGGTTTTTGGAATCCATCGCCCAGGAGGTCCTGCGCCGCGAGACGGAGCAGGGGCTTTGGCAGAGGTGACAGAAGTCCCATCCCTCGCAATGGCAGGGGCGGGCTTCTTTTTTCGCAAAAAGTTAGGATAGGTTTTATGGCGATGTAACATTGCCACAAGTGACAGTAAGATTTCCTTTCGAAAATCTTAAGAAACACGCTAGCGTGTTGCGCTTTAGGGAAATATACAGTACAATGTTCCCGTCCTGTTATATGAATTGTATGGGTACTGAGAAATGGAGGAAGGGAATATGTTATCCATCAGCGGCGTGACGAAACGCTATGGCAAGACCCTGGCCAACGACAACATCAGCTTTGCCGTGGGCGACGGGCAGATCGGCATTCTGCTGGGGCCCAACGGCGCGGGAAAGTCCACCATCATCAAGTGCATCACCGGGCTGCTGCGGTTTACCGGGCGCATTGAAATCAACGGCTGCGAGAACACCTCCCTGGAGGCCAAGGCACAGCTGGGGTACATCCCGGAAATGCCCGCGGTGTACGACCTGCTCACCGTGGAGGAGCACCTGGAGTTCATCCGCCGGGCCTACAAGGTGGAGGACGAGGCCTACACCAACCAGCTGCTGGAGCGCCTGGAACTGGACGACAAGCGGAACAAGCTGGGCAAGGAGCTCTCCAAGGGCATGCAGCAGAAGCTCTCCATCTGCTGCGCCCTGTGCCACAAGCCCCGGGTGGTCATCTTCGACGAGCCTTTGGTGGGCCTGGACCCCCACGCCATCAAGGAGCTGAAGCAGATTTTCCGGGAGCTGAAGGCCGGCGGGGCCAGCGTGCTCATCTCCACCCACATGATCGACAGCGTGGAGGATTACTGGGACGTGGCCAACATCATGATGAACGGCCGCTTCGCCGCCACCAAGTTCAACGACGGCAGCGAGGGCCAGACCCTGGAGGAGCTGTTCTTCGCCATCACAGAGGGGGCGCCTGTCCCCGCGGAGGGCTGAGCCATGAGGAGCCCTCTTGTATACTTGACCGTCACCAAGCTGAAAAACCAGCTGCTTGCCGTGGTGAAAAGCCCGGCCAAGTTGGCCTACGCCATTTTGCTGGTGGCGCTGTTCGCCTTTACGGCCTTTTCCGGCAGCGCCTACGACGTGGAGGAGATGCGCAACCCCCAGGAGCTGGTGGCCATTATGACGCTGTTCTACACCATGATGTTCCTGATGGTGTTCGCCTCGGGGAGCAGCTCGTCCAACTCCCCCATGTTCACCTTGTCCGACGTGACGCTGCTGTTCCCCGCGCCCTTGAGCTCCAACAAGATTCTGGTCTACGGGCTGGTGCGGCAGCTGGGGCTCTCGCTGGTGCTGGGGTTCTTCATCCTGTTTCAATACTCCTGGATGCACGGCGTCTACGGCGTGGAGCCTGTACACCTGGCGCTGATTATTGTGGGCTACGGCCTGACCTTGTTCTTCGCCCAGCTGGCCTCCATGGCCTCCTATGTGCGCACCAGCGGCATGGAGCGGGCGGGGAAAACCGTGCGGTACTGCGTATTCGGCGCGGCGGCCTTGTACGGCGTGTGGGCGGTGCTCTCCTGCCGGGAGGAGCTGCTGGCCCTGGCCGGCGGCGGCAGCTACCAGCCGCTGCTGGAAAAGGGCGCGGCCTTTTTCGCCACGCTGCCGGGGCTGCTGTTCCCGGTGTCCGGCTGGGCTGCCGGGCTGATTGGGGGCATCTTCGCCTTTGACTGGCTCCAGGCTGTGCTGTGCGGGGGCTTGCTGGCGGCGCTGTTCGCCGTGCTGCTGGGGCTTATCCTCACCTGCAAGAACAACTACTACGAGGATGTGCTCTCCACCGCAGAGACGGCCCAGTCCGCCGTCACTGCACAGAAGGAGGGGCAGCTCAACGAGGTGGTGCCCAAGAACGTGAAGGTGGGCAAAACCGGCCTGGGCAAGGGCTGGGGCGCCTCGGCCATCTATCACAAGCACCGGGTGGAGAACCGCCGCAGCGGGGTGTTCCTGTTCTCCAACATGTCCCTGATTTTTATGGCGGTGATTATCGGCTGCTCCCTCTTTATGCGGGAGACAGGGATGGTGGGCATCTTTGCCTTTGCCACCTACATGCAGCTGTTCACCGTGGCGCTGGGCCGGTTTAACCGGGAGCTGATTAAGCCCTACATCTACCTCATCCCCGAGCCGCCCCTGAAAAAGCTGCTGTACGCCATCAAGGAGAGCCTGCTCACCGACGCCCTGGAGGCCGTGGTGCTCTTCCTGATTTTGGGGGTGATTGTGGGGGCCTCCCCGGTGGAGACCGTCTGCTGCATGGTGGCCCGGGTCAGCTTTGCCCTGCTGTTCACCGCCGGCAACGTGTGCGTGGAGCGGGTGTTCGGCATGGTGCGCTCCAAGACGCTGATTTTCCTGTTCTACTTCTTGGTGCTGCTGCTCATGGCCATCCCGGGCATTGCTGCCTGCGTGGTGTTCGCCATATGGGTCCCCGCCTGGGAGGTGGCCGCCGGGCTGCTGGCCATGACGGTGGTAAACGCGGCCATCGCCGTGCTGGTGCTGTGGCTGTGCAGGAATTTGCTGCAATATGCTGAGCTAAACAGCAGGTGAACACTTTGTTTAAACGAGAAAAGCCTTCCTGCCTTATGTGCGGGAAGGCTTTTTTCTTGACAAACGCTTCTGTCTTATGCTACAATCCCCAGGAAAGAAAAAAACTGTGCCCGCCGCCGGGTGGGAATAGCATTGGAGCCGTATCCGCAGGCCTTTTGGAGATACGGGGCGCCGGTGCTTTTTTTATTGCCTGGCGGGCTTTTTAGGAGGAATGACCATGTTTCGGGACATGAGAAGGAAGAACCAGCTGCTTCCCCAGGAGGAAGCGGAGGCCATATTGCGCCAGGGCACCAGCGGGGTGCTGTCCCTGCTGGGGGACGGCGGCTACCCCTACGGTGTGCCCCTAAGCTATGTGTACCACAACGGGAAGCTGTACTTCCACTGCGCCAAGGCCGGCCACAAGCTGGACGCCATCCGGCGGGAGGGGAAGTGCTCCTTCTGCGTCATCGGCCAGGACCAAGTGGTGGCGGAGAAATACACCACCCTGTTCCGCAGCGTCATCGCCTTTGGGCAGGTGCGGGTGCTGGAGGACGACGGCGAGAAGCACGCCGCCCTGGAGGCCCTGGGGGAGCGGTTCAACCCCGGGGAACCGGAGAGCCTGGAGAAGGAAATCGCCGCCACCTGGAACAGCGTGTGCGTGCTGGAGCTGGAGATTGAGCACCTCACCGGCAAGGAAGCCAAGGAGCTGCGGAACAGGGGGGCTGGCCAATGAGCGGGGCCTCCCCCCTAAAGGATTTCGCCCGGTACACCTCCCTGAACGTGCTGGGGATGATTGCCCTTTCCTGCTACATTCTGGCGGACACCTTCTTTGTGTCGCTGGGCCTGGGGGCAGACGGCCTGGCCGCTTTGAACCTGGCCATCCCCATTTACAACTTCATCCACGGCAGCGGCCTGATGATTGGCATGGGCGGCGGCACCCGGTACTCCATTTTGCAGAGCCAGGGCAACCGCCGGGAAGCCAACAAGGTCTTCACCCACGTGCTGTACCTGGCCGCGGTGCTGGCGGCGTTCTTTGTGGCGGTGGGGCTCCTATTCGCCGGGGACATTGTACGGCTGTTTGGGGGCGCGGGGAACGTGTTCACCATGGCCCAGACGTACCTGCGGGTGATTCTGCTGTTCTCCCCCGCCTTTTTGATGAACAACGTGCTGCTGTGCTTTGTGCGCAACGACGGCGCGCCCCAGCTCTCCATGGCGGCCATGATTGGGGGCAGCCTCTCCAACGTGGTGCTGGACTGGGTGTTCATCTTCCCCTGCGGCATGGGGATTTTCGGCGCGGTGTTCGCCACGGGCCTGGCGCCCATCATCAGCATGGCCATCCTCTCCCCCCACTTCTTCCGGCGGAAGAACAACTTCCACCCGGTGGCCTGCAGGCCCCAGGGCCGCACGCTGGGGCGCATCCTCTCCAGCGGGGCGCCCTCCCTGGTGACGGAGGCCTCCTCGGGGATTGTCATCATCGCCTTCAACGCCCTCATTATGGGCCTGGAGGGCAACACCGGCGTGGCGGCCTACGGGGTGATTGCCAACCTGTCCTTGGTGGTCATCGCCATTTACACGGGGATTGCCCAGGGCATCCAGCCCATCCTCAGCCGCAGCTACGGCGCCGGGGATAGGAAAAGCCTGACCGCTATCTTGCGCTACGCCATGATGACCATGGTGTGCGTGTCCGTGGTGATTTACGGGGCGGTGCTGGCCTGCGCCCCCCAGATTGCCGCCGTATTCAACAGCGAGGGCAACGCCACGTTGCAGGCCATCGCCGAGCAGGGGCTGCGGCTGTACTTCATCGCCTGCCCCTTTGCCGGGTGCAACGTGGTGATGGCCATGTACTTCACCTCCACCGAGCGGCCCCTGCCCGCCCACGCCATCTCCTTGCTGCGGGGGTTCTTCATCATCTTGCCCATGGCCTTCTTGCTGGCCGCTGTGGGGCAGATGGTGGGCATTTGGCTGGCCTTCCCCGTGACGGAGTGTTTGGTGGCGCTGCTGGCGGTGGTGCTGTTTCTCCGCAGCCAGAGGAAAGCCGCGCAAGTTTAATCAGAAGCAACAAGAAAGCCGCTCCAGCGCTGTTGCCGGAACGGCTTTCTCGTTTTGCATGAAGCCCGGTAAAAATACAGCAGCTGGGTTAGGGCCGCAGCTGGGCGGTAAAGCCGTTCTCCTCGTCCCCGGTGAAAAGGATGGTGTAGGTCTCGCCGTACTCCGCGGGGATGGCCACCTGCTCTGTGGTGGCAAGCTCCACGGTGTCCCCCTCGCCGTAGGGGGAGAAATCCATGGACAAGGTGGAGATATCCTTGCCCTCGAAGTATTCTTTATCAAAGGAGGCTGTCAGGGACGTCTCGGGGGTGAGGGCTTTGCCGTCCAAATCCGCCCAGCCGCCCTGGCCGTACGCCTCCCCCTCCAGGTAGGTGGAGTAGAAAATCTGGTAGACATCCTCGCTTTGGCACACCAGCTGGATGGTGACGGCGTCTTGGGCTTCCAGCTCCTGGACGGCGTTTTTAGCCGCGGTCTGACAGCCGGCAAGGCTCAGCAGGGCGGCGGACAGCGCCACGGCAGCGGCGGCGCGGGACAAGTTCTTCTTCACGGTTCATTCTCCCTTTCCAAAAAAATCAGGCCCTCTTCGGGACACCACCAGTGTACCAAAGGGGCCTTTCATTTCAATAAGGGGAATCTTACCCTTCTTTTTCAAAATCTTTCGGAATCTTTTCAGCCTGGGGCTGGAAGCGCTGGGGGTGGGCGAAGTACTCCTCTTTGAGGATGGAGTAGCACACGTCGTCGAAGACCTGGCCGTCATAGCGCCGGAAGCCCTGGCGGATGGTGCCTTCATATTGGAAGCCGCACTTCTCGATGACCCGGCGGGAGCGGTGGTTGCCCTGGAAGTGGCCGATGGCCAGCACGTCCACGTGCTTGCGCTCAAAGGCGCAGCGCACCATGGCTGCCAGGGCCTCTGTCATGTAGCCGCGGCCCCAGTAGGCCCGGGCCAGCTCGTAGCCAATGGAGAGGCTGTTCCCCTTGGGGCGGCGGATGTCCTTTTGGAACTTGATTTTTCCAATGGGGCGGCCTGTCTCCTTTAAGACGATGGCGTAGCAGCCGCTGTCCCACAGGGCCCGGCGGAAAAAGGCCTGCTCCTCCTCAAAAGTGGTGGCGGGCCGGGCGCCGGAGTCCAGCATCACCGCGGGGTCGGCGGCAAAGGCGAGGAAGTCCTCCAAATCCGATTCACGCCAATGGCGCAGCACCAGCCGGGGCGTCTCCATCTCCCCCAGCAGCCGTCGCAGGAGGTTCACCGCTTGTCACTCCCCCTGAAATACTGGTAGTACTGGCACTGAATCATGCCGTTGTAGAGCTTGCGGCGCTTGTCCGCCTTGCGGCCGAACAGGGACTCGAACTCCGGGTCTGGGCTGATGACGCCCAAGCTCCACCCACGCCGGGGCTGGAACACCTGCCCCAGGGCCCGGTACAGCTCCTGGGCCTGGCGCACATCCAGCAGGCGCTCTCCATAGGGCGGGTTGCACACCACGCAGCCATAGGGGCCCTCTTGGGTGAAGTCCCGCACGTCCCGGACGCTGGCGGTGATACAGTCCCCCACCCCGGCCTTTTGGGCGTTGGCCAAGGTGAGCTCCACGGCGGCGGGGTCCACATCGAAGCCCTGGGCGGTAAAGCCTGTGTCACGGCGCTCCAGGGAGCGGGCGCGCTCCCGCTCCTGCTGCCACAGCTGCCCGGGGACGCTGCCCCAGCTCTCCGCGGTAAAGGCACGTCCCAATCCCGGGGCGATGTTCCGGGCCAGCAGAGCGCCCTCAATCAATATGGTGCCCGAGCCGCAGAAGGGGTCTATCAGGTGGCCATCCTGGCGCAGACGGCTGAGCTGGCCCAGGCTGGCAGCCAGCGTTTCCTTCATGGGGGCGTCGTTGGACAGGGCGCGGTAGCCCCGCTTGTGCAGGCCCTCGCCGCTGGTATCCACCATGACGCTGACCTGGTCCTTGAGGATGCGGAAACGCACCCGGTGCAAGGCGCCGCTCTCGGCAAACCAGCTGAGCTTGTACTTGGCCTTCAGCCGCTCTACAATGGCCTTTTTGATGATGGCCTGGCAGTCCGGCACCGAGTGGAGCTGGCTGGACAGGCTGCTGCCTGTCACGGGGAAGGCATCCTCCTTTCCCAGAAGCCCCTCCCAGGGCAACGCCTTTACCCCCTGGAACAGCTCCTCAAAGGAGCGGGCGGGGAACTCCCCCAGCAGCAGGAGCACCCGCTCCCCAAAGCGGCAGCAGAGGTTGGCACGCACCATGGCCTCCCAGCCGCCGGAAAACAACACCCGGCCGTTCTCCGCCTGGACTTGCTCCAGCCCCATATCCCGCAGCTCTTGGGCCACCAGGCCCTCCACCCCGAACAGGCAGGGCACGCAAAATCTCATGTTCCCCTTCATAGCTCCTCCTTTTCTCAGCTGGAAACCGCAAAAGGAGGGGGCCCGGGACGGGTCCCCTCCGCTGTGTGTTTGGTTGGTTTGTTTATTTGGACTCTGGCACCAGCAGGCCGTAGTCGCCGTCCTTGCGGCGGTACACCACGTTGATTTCCCCAGTGGAATCATCCCGGAACATGAAGAACTGGTGGCCCAGCATGTTCATTTGCAGGATGGCCTCCTCGGGGGTCATCACCTTAACATAGAAGCTCTTGGTACGCACCACATGGATCTCCTCGTCGGGCTCGTCGTAGAGGGCGTCGGGGAAATCGATGTTGGGGTCCACCTTCTTGGCCTTTTCCAGCCGCGTCTTGTTCCGGCGAATCTGCCGGCCCAGGGCGGCAATGACGTGGTCCAGGGCCTCGTTCATCTCCAGGGAAGTCTCCTCGGCGCGGTAAATCATGCCCCGCTGCTTGATGGTGATTTCCACAGTCTGCCGGTTGCGCTCCACCGTCACGGTGACGGTGGCCTCGGCGTCCTCGTCGAAAATGCGGTTAAATTTGGAGAGCTTCCTTTCCGCAAGCTCTTTAAAATTATTGCGAAGATTTACTTTCCTTCCGACAATGGTGATTTTCATAACCAAGCACCCGTCCGCGCGGCCCATGCTCCCCACAGGACTGGCGGACACTCCTTTCGTCAGATTGGGAAAGGCCGGAAAGCCTCTATCCGGTCTGAGAAAGCTTTCCGCTTCCCTAGCTTTATTGTAGCACATTGTCTAGAATATTGCAATACACAGAGCAATATTCTGTGCTTGGATGCTTGGATGGAAGGATTACAGTGTCACGCTCTTGTGGCGGGTGACGTGGCAGCCCACGTTCACGGCCACGGGCAGCCCGGCGATGTGGGTGGGGTAGGCCTCGATGTTCACGGCCAAAGCGGTGGTTTCGCCCCCAAAGCCCTGGGGGCCCACGCCGGTGCTGTTTACCGCCTGGAGCATGCGCTCCTCCAGCTCCGCGTAGAAGGGGTCGGGGTTGCGCTGGGAGACGCTGCGGCACAGGGCCTTTTTGGCCAGCATGGCCACCAGCTCAAAGTCGCCGCCGATACCCACGCCCAGCACCACCGGCGGGCAGGGGTTGGAGCCGGCCACCTCCACCGTCTCCTTGACAAAGGCCACAATGTCCTCCACCTTGGCGGCGGGGGTGAACATTTTCAGGCGGCTCATGTTCTCGCTGCCAAAGCCCTTGGGCGCCACGGTGAGGGTGAGCTTGTCCCCAGGCACCAGGCGGGTGTGGAGGATGGCCGGGGTGTTGTCCTCGGTGTTGCCCCGGCGGAGGGGGTCCCGCACCACGGAACACCGCAGCAGGCCCTGGACATAGCCCTGGCGCACCCCTTCGTTGACGGCGGCCTCAAAGTCCCCGCAGATGTGGACGTCCTGGCCCACCTCGGCAAAGACGACGGCCATGCCTGTATCCTGGCAGATGGGAATGGCCATCTCCCGGGCGGCGTCCAGGTTGCGGCACAAATCGCACAGGATGGACTGGGCGGTGCCGTTCCCCTCCTCCTGGGCGCGCTGCTGGATGAGGGCCTCCAAATCGGCGGGCAGCACCCGGTTGGCGTCCACGCACAAATCCCGCACAGCGGCGGTGATGGCCTCCGCGGTGATTTCTCTCATAGCTTCTCTCCCCTTCTGGAATGGAATGCGGTCAAAAAAAGAGCCCGGCGTGGGGCTCTTTCCCTGTTTTATGATTTCTGCTGGCCCCGGCGGGAATAGCCCCGGCGGGACTCGTTGCCGCGCTTGAGGTCGGACATCTTCTCATCGCTGGTCTGCTTGAAGCGGCTCATCATCTCTTCAAAGGTGCCGCTGTCGTTGCGGCGGGACTGCCACTCGAAATCCCCGGGCCGGGCGGGACCGGGCTGGGGCGCTGGCCTGGGCTGGCGGGGCGGCCGGGAGCCTTCCCGGCGTCCTTCGCGGGGAGCGCCATCCCGGCGGGGGCCACCCTCTCTGCGCTGGCCGTCCGGCCGGCGGGCGGGCCTGCGCTGCTGGTCCTCTGGCAGGGCCTTCTTCATGGAAAGGCTGATTTTGCCCTCCTCGTTGATGGAGAGCACCTTGACCTTTACCGTCTGCCCTTCGGTGACAAAATCGCGGATCTCTGTGACAAAGGTGGGGGCGACCTCTGAGATGTGCACCATGCCCGTCTGCCCGCCCTCAAAGCTGACAAACGCGCCAAACTTGGTGATACCGGTCACCTTGCCCTCGTAAATTCCTCCAACCTCAAGCTGCATAATAAAGCAAATTCCTCCTCGGCTGCGCCGGATGTAAAATAAAAAGTGCGGCGAAAGGCGTCAGCTGCCGCCGCCCACGTCTACAAAGACGCGCTCGCCGGGCTTGGCGTAGTCCAGCTCGCTGCGGGCCTTGCGCTCGGCGTATTCCGCCACGCCGCTGTTGTTCTCCAGGGAATTCTGGATTTCCTCGTTGCGGGCTGTCTGGGTGCTGAGCTGCTCCTGCAAAGAGGCCAGCTCCTCGCGCTTTTCCCCAATTTGCAGCTGCTGCCCCACCAAGGACACCAAGATGAACCCGGCAAAGCACAGCACCGCAAATTTCAGGAGGAGGCTTCCCTTATACTTTTCGATTTTCAGCTCTCGCACAGAGCAAGCCCCCTTTCCTTCTCCTACAGCCCGGGAAACGGCTCCCGTAGTATGCTTTATTATAACCCGGTATACATAAATTTTTCAAGTCTTTTTTCTCGGTTTTTTCAGCTTTTTTCCTGTTTTTTTGCCAGGATGGGCCCGGGTGGCCGCCCCTTGCCGCAAATGCCCCAGCGGGATGCCCGCCCATCTGCCCAGAAGGGAGCAAAGCTTCCCAAAAATTTTTCGCAGCCTGGCTATCCCCCAGCGGGCCAGGGGGCCAAAAGCCGCCACCACGCACCAGGCGCCCAGCCCCTGGAGGGCGGCCTGGTACAGGCGCAGGCGGCCGCTGTCCACCGCCAGGGCGCACAGGAACACAAAGCCGCCGCACAGGCAGCAGAACAGCACATCCACCAAAGCGGCGCCCAGTTTCTTCAGGCCCAGCAGCTGGGACATCCCCTGGAACAGCAAAAAGAGGCAGCCCAGGGCCGCCCCGGTTGCCAGGCAGAACACCGCCACGGGCAGCGCCTGGCCGCTCATTTGAACAGCCTGCCGAAAAAGGAGAGGGCCGGGCCGTTCTCCGTGTAGGAGATGGCGGCCACCTTGCCCCGGGCCAGCAGCTCCCCAGAGGCGGAGTCCAGGTTCTCGATGTGCAGGCCCTCCCCTTTGATATGCAGCTGGCCCTGGTCGGTTTGGGCGGTAATCAGCTCCTCGCTGAAAAAGTCCACCCGGGAGACGCCGGTGGCCCGCAGGACGGCTCTATCCTCGAGCTGCAAGCTGTGATGCCGCAGCGGTTTTTGCGCTTCTGCCATAAACACATACCCCTTTTGTTTCGTCTGGGGATGTATACGCGGCAAAAGGTGGGATCATTCCTCCAGCATGCGGTACATGTCGGGGGCCTGCTCCTTTTTGGCGTACTCCAGCACGGAGAGCACCTCCGCCTTAAGGACGCGCTCGCCCAGGTGGAGCTCCAGCACGTCGCCCTGCTTCACGTCGTAGGAAGCCCGGGCCACCTTGCCGTTTACCAGCACCCGGCCGGCGTCGCAGGCCTCGTTGGCCACGGTGCGGCGCTTGATGAGGCGGGAAATTTTGAGATATTTATCCAGTCGCATAGAAAAACCTCCTTTGGTTGAAGCGGCATGAAAAAACGGACCCGGATAGGCTCCGGGCCCGCTGAAACGCCAAAATGCTCTTACTTGCCGTTGACAGTGTCCTTCAGGGCCTTGCCAGCCTTAAAGGCAGGGGCCTTGGAAGCGGGAATCTGGATTTCCTGGTTGGTGCGGGGGTCACGGCCGGTGCGGGCGCCGCGCTCGCGGACCTCGAAGGTGCCAAAGCCGACCAGCTGGACCTTCTCGCCCTGCTTGAGGGACTCGGTGATGACATCGATGACGGCGGTGACAGCGGCGTCAGCGTCCTTTTTCGTAATTTCAGCCTTAGTGGCGACTTCGGCAATCAATTCAGACTTATTCATTATGAGACAACCTCCAAAAAATATTCTGCGTCGCGGGGCGTTGCCAAACACCGGAAAAGCCCGGAAAATCTGGGCGAATCCGCCATTTCCCCCGCCAAAAGTCTATAGCATTTGCAATGATATCATATCCATCCCTGTTTTTCAAGGGTTTTCGCAATTTTTTGTCCCTTTGGCAAAGATTGGAGGTCGCTTTTCCGGATGCCCCGCAACAGCAGCAGCGCCGCCAGGTACAGCCCCGCTCCAAAGGCCATGGCGGCCAGCAGGGCAGCGCCGTCCCCCCACCGGCCGCTGGGCAGCAAAGGCCCCAAAGCGCCGTAGGCCAGCCGGGCGCCCATCCCGCACAGCAGCGCGCAGGCCAGGGGCCGCAGGAAGCTCCCCAGCCAGGAGAGGCGCACCCCGGTGGCGCGGCGCAGACACCCCAGCTGGGCCGCCGCCAGAAACAGGTAGCTCGCCAAGGTGCCCAAGGCGGCCCCTTGGATGTTCACCTCTGGGATGGCGCAGAGGAACCAGTTGGCGGCCAGCTTCAAGGCCATGGCGGCTACCAGCAGGCGGACGTTCCACCCGGCTTTGCCCACTGCTTGCAGCATGCTGGAGAAGGGCCCGCACAGGGAGGAGGCCAGGGAGGCAATCCCCAGCAGCGCCAAGGAGCGGGCCACAATGGGGGTGGACTGGCCCTCCCCGTAGAACAGCCGGGCGATGGGCTGGGCCAGGGCGGCCATGCCAATCCCCGCCGGAAAGCAGAACAGCGCGGTGACGCGCACCACGGTTTCCATGCGGCTGCGGAGCTCCTTCCGGCTGCCCCGGGCCCAGGCGGAGGTGACGCTGGGCAGGGCGCTGGTGCCAAAGGCCTGGGTGATGCCCGGCACCAGCAGGTAGATGGTCATGGCCAGGGAGTAGCAGCCGTACAGGTAGGTGGGAATGGCCTGGATATCCCGCTGGTAGGCCGCCGGGATTTGCCCCTGGTACACCTCCAGCAGCCGGTGTGGCTCTGTTTGGAGGATGGCGCCCACCCGGCTTTGGAGGAAGGTGGCGTCGATGAGCCCCGCCAGGCTGGTGGTGAGGGAGGCCAAGGCAATGGGAACAGTGATGGCCCACAGCCTGCGGCGGGTCTCCCCCTTGCCCCGGGCCGGCGGGGACTGGCGGTACAGCCGGGGCACCGTGCCGTCCCCGTGGAGGCGGAACCGCAGCGCCAAGTACAGCAGGGACACCAAGGAGCCCGCCGTCACCCCCAGCAGCGCCGCGGCGGCTCCCAGTGAGAGGGTGAAAAACAGCGCCTGCTCCTGGGAATCGGGGACAAGGCCCAGCACCGTGCCCCAGGCAGCGTACTCCCCCTGGAAGAAGGCCACCGCCCACCAGGCCGCGGCCAGGCCCAGGGCCAGCTTCACGGCGGCCTCCAGCACCTGGGAAAAGGCGGTGGGGACCATATTCCCCAGGCCCTCGTAATAACCCCGGTACACAGAGGCGGCGCAGGCCAGCAGCACGGCTGGGGCCAAGGCCAGCATAGGGGCCAGGGCATAGGCCGCCCCTGTGACCCACCGGCAGTACAGGGGGGCCAGGCAGGCCATGGCCCCCAGGCCCAAGGCGCCCACTCCCAAAAACAGGGGCATGGCCACCTGCTTGACCTGGCGGGCGTCGTTCCAGCGGCCCAGGGAGCTGCTCTCGGACACCAGCTGGGCCACGGCAAGGGGAAAGCCCGCTGTGGCCAAGGTGAACACCGGCCCGTAAAAGTGGTAGGCCAGGTTGAACAGGCCAATGCCATACTCCCCGATGGCGTAGGTCAAGGGGACTTTGAACAGCGCGCCCAGCACCTTCACCACCGCCATTCCCGCTGTGAGCACCAGCGCCCCGTGGAGGAAGCCGTGGCGCTTCCCCCGCTGTCCCCGCATCTGGGCCATGGTTTCATCCTCCTTTTTCCTGTGGCTTCTCCCCTATGCGTATGCGGGGGCGGGGCGGGATATTTTCCCGGGCGGCCTTTCTTACAAAAATATAAAGATTCCTCTTTCGTCTTGACTTTCATTTTATTAAAGTCTATACTTAATTTATCGAAAGAACTGTGGGAAAGGAGGGGTGGCCGTGGGAATCCAAGTGGTGCCGGAGTGGATGGCGGAGCTGGAGGAGGAGGACGTGGCCTTTCTCAAGAACTTCCTGCTGTGCTCGGGCTCCCTCAAGGAGATTGCCGGGCTGTATGGGGTGACGTACCCCACGGTGCGGCTGCGGCTGGACAAAATCATCCAAAAGGTGCGTCTGGGGGAGGAATACGCCGGCGACCCCTATGTGGCGCTGATTAAGCGGCTGGCCTTAAACGAGAAGCTGGACTTCGACACGGCGAAGCTTCTCATCACCGAGTACAAAAAGCTGAAGGGAGGAACTTGAGATGAGCATTGTGGCAAGCGTGTTCCTGTGGATAATCCCCCTGCTGGCGGTGGCGGCGCTGGCGGCGGGGCTGGTGGCCTTTTTCGTGGTGCGCCGCAACGAGCGGCGGAAGCGGGAGGAATTCCAGCGGCGGCAGGCCCAGGCGGCCCAACGGCGCTCCCAGGAAAAAGAGCTGGAAAAGATGAAAATCGACGACCTGTAAGGCGCAAAAAAAGGGCGGTCCCTCAGGGGCCGTCCTTTTTGTATGGGCTGTGTGATTATTCCGCTTTTTCCTCGTCGGGGGTCAGCTTGGCGCCGCAGCTGCTGCAGTAGGAGGCAGTGATGGGGCTCTGCTTGCCGCAGGAGGGGCACACCACCTTGTTCTGCTTGTCTACCAGCTCCTTGGTGAGGATGTTGCGCTGGTTGACCAGCTCGTCGATTTCCGCCATCTTGCCCACGGACTCGGCGTCCTCCGCCAGGGCTTCCCGGCAGTTTTCGTACACATACTCGCCCAGGGCCTCGTAGCGCTTGCTGATTTCGGCGTTGAGCTCGGCCACGTTAAAGCGCAGCTTGGAGACATCCACAATCTGCCCGGCCTTTTTGCCCACGGCCTCGGCGGCTGTTTTGGCGTTTATCACCACATCATCTAAAATTCCCATGGTTGTTGTCCTCCTTTTCTCAAATGCGTGTTGGGGAAGGTTTTTCCCACTGGTTTCATTATACCCTAGTTTTGGAAAATGTCAAAGCATTTTGCCTTTCAAATCACTTACAATTCCCTTACTTTTTGTGTTTTTGGTGAAAAACCTTGGCGCTTCCCGCCGGAAAAACAGGAAAAACTCCCACGCGCGGGAGGCTTACCCGGGCTGCTTGGGGCCCAGGAACTCCCGGAGCATGGAGTTCTCCGGCACCAGGGAGGCGCTGATGGGCTCAAACCGCATGAGGCGGGCCTCTAAATCCCGGGCCTTGCGGTAGTAGGGGCTGTCCTCGGCGATGGCCCGCAGCAAGGGGATGGCCACGGTGCGCATGACGCAGGGCTCGTAGATGTGGATGGAATTGACGGTGTAGTCGGCAGAAAGGCGGTAGGGCCGGATGTAGCGGTCCTCCCCCTCCACCACCTGGTCCCACATGGAGAGGGTGCGCTCCGGGGTGGTGTCCCGGAACTGGACGTCCCGGACGATGCGGCGCACCAGGCGCAGGTCCATGGGGGAAATCACGTCGCCGTTGGCGGATTTAATCTGCTGCTTGACGCTGACGTAGAGCTTGACGCAGCTGCCCTGGGGCAGCTCCCGGGTAAAGAGGGGGTTCAGGCCGTGAATGCCCTCCACAATGACGATGTCCCCCTCCCCCAGCTGGTACGGGCGGGGCTGGCCGGTGGGGCGGCCCAAGGCGAAGTTGTAGCTGGGCACGGAGAAGCGGCCGGTGGTGATAATATCCAGCAGGCACTGCTTGATGGCGTCCACGTCCAGGGCCTCCACCGACTCGTAGTTGTACTCCCCGTCCGGCAGCCTGGGGGCCAGGCCCACGCCCCGGTAGAAGTCGTCCAGGGAGACGATGTAGCTCTTGGCGCCGTACTGGGTGAGGTAATCCCGGAGCAGGTGGGCGGTGGTGGTCTTGCCGCTGCTGCTGGGGCCGGAGAGCATCACCACCCGCACCCCCTGGTGGTGGGAGGTGATGTTCCGGGCGATGTTCTCCAGGTGGTCGTGGTAGGCGTCCTCCACCTCGTCAATCATCCGGGCGGGGTCGCTTACGGCGGCGTCGTTGATTTGCTCCAGGTGGTTGATATACTTAACGTAACCGCTGGCGAAATTGCTCATAAAGCGCGGTGACACCGTCCTTCCGTTGTAAAATCTCTGGGAACCGGTTGATGTACTCCAGGGGGAGCTTGAAGTTGAAGATGCGCTCCAGGCGGCCGCTGTAGGGGTCCTTCACCTTGGAGACGCCCCCCGCCCCGCAGGCGATAACCGTGTTGGACTCGTCCATGGTGTAGATGTTGTACCGGCAGATGGAGCCGGGCTTGGCCCAGCCGGTGTTCTCCAGGTTGCCGGCCATGCGGGTCTGGCGGTAGAGGTAGTAGGGCTCGAAGCCCTCTTGGGTGAGGCGCTGGATGGAGTAGTCCACCATGGCGGCGGCCTCTTGGGCGTTGCTGTGGGCAGACAAATCCCCGCCGGGGGAATTGAGCCGGGCGGAGCGCTTGATGGCCAAAGAGTGCACCGTCACGTTGGAGGCGCCCAGCTGGAGGACGCCGTTCAAGGTGTGCTGAAAACTGGCCAGGTCGTCCCCGGGCAGGCCCACAATCAAGTCGGCGTTGATGTTGGAAAAGCCCAGGCGCTGGGCCAGGCGGAAGGCCTCCACCACGTCTTGGGCGGTGTGGCGGCGGCCGATGTTGCGCAGCACCTGGTCCGACAGGGACTGGGGGTTGATGCTGATGCGGCTGATGTCCGCCTCCCGCAAAGCCAGGAGCTTCTCCTGGGTGATGGTGTCCGGGCGGCCGGCCTCCACGGTAAACTCCCCGCAGCGGGAGAAGTCGAACACCTGGCGGATTTTCCCGCACAGGGCGGAGAGCTGCCGGGCGCTGAGGGTGGTGGGCGTGCCCCCGCCGATGTACACCGACACCAAAGAGAGCCCCAGGTCCTTTGTCACCTGGGCCACCTTCTCAATCTCCTCTAAGAGCAGCTGGAAGTAGGGGTCCATCAGCTTTTTGGCGTGCTCCATGTCCTGGGACACAAAGGAGCAGTAGGCGCACCGGGTGGGACAGAAGGGGATGGACACGTACAGGCTGAAGTCGTTTTCCCCCAAAGCCTCCACGGCAGGGCCCTGGGCCCGCAGGACCCGGTGGGCCAGCTCCGCCTTGGGGGGCGTGACGTAGCAGTGGCCCTGGAAGTGGGCCAGGCCCTCCTCCTCCCCCCGCTCCTCCACGTACTGGCGCAGCAGCTTGACCGGGTGGATGCCTGTGAGCATCCCCCAGGCGGGGTGATTGCCGGTGAGCTCCACAAAGGCGTTGTAGAGCAAGTCTGTCATGGAGTACTCCTCCAAGGCAGGGGCGCCGGCCTGCCGGGTGAGGGCGCGTTCCCCGTCGGAAACCGTTACCTGATAGGAATACGCGCCCGGGCCGCCCTCTATGACGGCCCAGGCCCAGGGGCCCTCCCCCGGGCTGGGGGGGCCGGGCTGGTCCCAGGCCTCCACTTTTACAGGGCTGTAGGGGAAGAACAGCCGGCACAAATTTTCACATTCATAGCGGTAGGAAAAACCGCTGAGGAATAGCTCCATGGGATACCTCCCGAGGTAGTTTTTTCGCCCTCAGCTCCGGTCGATGGAGATGACGCCGGGAATCTTGCCGAGGCGCTCGATGATGTTTTGCAGCTGGGGCAGGCCGTTGATGGAAATGGTGGCGGAGATGATGGCGTTGCCGCTGCCCCGCTCCTGGCGGGAATTTAAGGCGTGGATGAAAATCTTCATGTTGGAAAGCTGCTGGGTCACGTCGGCCAGCAGGCCGCCCCGGTCCACCGCCAAAATGTGCAAGGTGGACTTGAAGTCGTCCTTCACGTCCCCGGCCCAGTGGGCGTTGACCCACCGCTCCGGCTCGGGGCACTGGGTCAAATCCCGGGGGACGTTGGAGCAGCTGCGCTTGTGGATGGACACCCCAAAGCCCCGGGTGATGAAGCCGATAATCTCATCGCCGGGCAGGGGGTTGCAGCAACGGGAGAACTTGATAAGGCAGTTGTCCATGCCGTCCACCAGCACGCCGCTGGCCACCCGGCCCTTGGGCTCCGGCGTGGTGGGCGGGGGCAGCTCCTGGGGCTGGTCGGGGGAGGCGCTCTTTTGCAGGCGCTGGGCCTCCTCCTTGATGCGGGGCAGCACCTTCCACAGCTGGATGCCCCCATAGCCGATAGCGGCGTAGAAGTCGTCCTCGGTGGCGCAGTTGTGGCGCTTGCCCACGCTCTCTATCATGTAGTCCATCAGCTCGCGGGTGAGCTGGATGTTGCTGCGCTTGAACTCCCGCTCCAGCTCGGCCTTGCCCTCCACGATGTTCTCGTCCCGCTTCTCCTTTTTGAACCAGGCGCGGATTTTGTTGCGGGCCTCGCTGGTGCGCACCAACGTGAGCCAGTCCCGGTTGGGGCCCTTGCCCGCCTCTTTGGTGGTGAGGATTTCGATAATCTCGCCGGTTTTCACCTTGTAGTCCAGGGGGACGATGCGCTTGTCCACCTTGGCGCCAATCATCCGGTTGCCCACGGCGCTGTGGATGGCGTAGGCAAAGTCGATGACGGTGGAGCCCAGCGGCAAGTTGATGACGTCCCCTCTGGGGGTGAACACGAACACCTCCTCGGGGATGAGGTCGCTTTTGATGGAGTGCACCAAGTCGGTGACGTCCTCGCTTTCGGCCTGGTTTTCCAGCATCTGGCGAATCCAGGCCAGGCGGTCGTCCAGGGCGGCGTTGTCGGAGTCCTTGGCGGACATGCCCAGCTTGTACTTCCAGTGGGCGGCGATGCCGTACTCGGCGGTGTGGTGCATCTCCCAGGTGCGGATTTGCACCTCGAAGGGGACGCCCGCCTTGGTGATAACCGTGGTGTGCAGGGACTGGTACATGTTGGGCTTGGGCATGGAGATGTAGTCCTTAAACCGGTTGGGCAAGGGCTGGAACATATCGTGGATGATGCCCAGCACGTTGTAGCAGTCCTCGATGGTGTCCACAATGACGCGCACAGCGAACACGTCGTAAATCTCGTCGAAGGCCTTGCCCTGGATGAACATCTTCCGGTAGATGCCGTACACGCTTTTCACACGGCCCTCGATGTACACGTCGGGGATGGACACCTCCACCCGGCTGCGGATAAGGGCCTTGGTGTCCTCGATGAACTGCTTGCTGCTGTTGCTGCGGGAGGCCAGGTCATCCTCAATCTCCCGATAGGCCAGGGGGTCCAGGTACTTTAAGGAGACGTCCTCCATGTACTCCTTGACGGTGCGGATACCAAGGCGGTGGGCGATGGGCGCGTAGACCTCCAAGCACTCCACGGCCTTGTCCCGCTGCTTTTGGGGGGACATGTACTCCAGTGTGGAGAGGTTGTGCATCCTATCGGCAAACTTGATGATGATGACGCGGATGTCCTCGGCCATGGCCATGAGCATCTTCCGCAGGTTTTCCGCCTGCTGCTCCTCCCGGGAGGAATAGGGGATCTTGCCCAGCTTTGTCACGCCGTCGATGAGCAGGGCCACCTCTTTGCCAAACTGCTTCTGGATGTCCTCCAGCGTGCAGTCGGTGTCCTCCACCACGTCGTGGAGCAGGCCTGCCATCACCGACTGGGAATCCATGCCAAGGCCCACCAGGATAGCCGCCACAGACAGGGGGTGGATGATGTAGGGCTCCCCCGAGCTGCGCTTCTGCTCCCGGTGCTTCTCCTCGGCCAGGCGGTAGGCGGCCTCAATCTGTTCCCTATCGTACTCTTTGCCGCTTTCCGCGATGATTTTCTTTAGCTCCTCGTAGGTACTGATTTGCACCACCAATGCCATGGCGCTTCCCTCCTTTTATCCTTGCTTTCCCACCAAGGCCTCTGCCCGCTGGAACACGGGGGAGGCGAATATATCCACCTTGCCCTGGGTGGGCAGGATTTCCGCGCTTTTGCGCTCCTCCCCGCCCAGCAAGGCCACCAAACGGCGCTCTTGCAGCATATCCAGGCACAGCAGCAGCTTGCCCAGGCCGAACCCCGGCAAGGCCGCCGCCAAGGACTGCGCGCTGAACCCATCCCCTTTTAGGGACACCAGCTTGCGGTACAGGGCGGCCAAGTCCTGGCGGGTGGGCAGCAGTTCCGCCCCCTCCTGGGGGGACAGGGGCTCCTGCCGCTGGAGCTTCTCATAGAGCCGGTAGGTGTGGACGCACTGGTCCATGTCCAGGCCGGAGAGCTTTACCTCCCGCACGCTGACGGTGAGCTGGGGCTCGCCCCGGAACTCCTTGGCCTCCAAAGTGACGGCCAAGTCCAGCACCTCCCCCGGGACAAAGGGGAAATCCTCCGGCTTGGTGCCAAACTTCATGCAGCTGATGGTGACGCCCTTTTTAGCGCAAAGCAGCCGCAAGTGGTTGCCGCCCCCCACAGGGACAATTTGCTGGAGCTCCATGCCGTAGAGGCCGAACAAGGGCTGGGGATTGCCGCTGCCGTAGGGCTCCAGGGGGGCCAGGCTTTGGGGCATCTCTGGGGAGAGGGCCGCGGGGTTCAGCTTGCAGTCGATGCGCAAAACCTGGGCGGGCATCTCCGGGCACGTTTTGGCGGCGTACTGGTTGATGCGCTCCCGGAACAGGGGGACGTTCTCCGCTTTTAAGGTGATGCCCGCGGCCATGGGGTGGCCGCCGTAGCGCTCCATCAAATCCCCGCAGGCGCACACCGCCTGGAAAAGGGAGAAGCCCTCCACGCTGCGGCCGCTGCCCTTGGCCATGTCCCCGTCGGTGGAGATGACCATGCAGGGCTTGCCAAAGCGCTCTGTAATGCGGGAGGCCACAATGCCGATGACGCCGTGGTGCCAGCCCTCCCCGTCCACCACAATGACGCGGCTGTACAGCAGGGCGGGGTCTTTCTCGATTTTCTCCACGGCCTCTTGGGCGATTTGCGCCTCCACCTCCCGGCGGCGGTCGTTGTCCTCGCAAATCTCCTGGGAAAGGGGGGCGGCCTCCTCAAAAGAGTCACAGGTGAGCAACCGCACCGCCCGCTCCGGGGCGCCCATGCGGCCGGTGGCGTTGATACGGGGAATCACCGTAAAGGCCAGGCTGGTGGCAGTGGCCGCCTTGCCCCCCATGCCGCTTTCCTCCATGAGGGCGTCCACCCCGGCGCGGCCCCCCTGGGCCAAGATGCGCAGCCCAGCCTTGACGATAGCCCGGTTCTCCCCCAGCACGGGGACCACGTCCGCCACGGTGCCCAGGGCGGCCAAATCGGCGTATTCCTCCAGCACCCCGGCGGTGTCGCCCCCCTCCAGGGCCATCACCAGCTTCAGGGCCACGCCCGCGCCGGAGAGGTCCTTATAGGGGCCGTGGTCCTCCTGCTGGTAGGCGTCCACCACGGCGCAGGCCTGGGGGATGCGCTGCTGGGGGCGGTGGTGGTCGGTGACCACCACGTCCATGCCCAGCTCCCGGGCGCGGTCCACCTCCGCCACAGAGGCAATGCCGTTGTCCACGGTGATAATCAAGGTGACGCCCTCCTGGTGGAGTGTCTCCACGGCGTGGAGGTTCATGCCGTAGCCCTCCCCCTCCCGCTGGGGTATGTAATACATCACGTCGGCGCCCACGGCCTCCAGGTAGGTGAACAGGATGGAGGTGGCGGTGACGCCGTCGGCGTCGTAGTCGCCATAGACGGCGATTCTCTCAAAGCCCTCAATGGCGCGGTGGATGCGCTCCACCGCCTTGTCCATGTCCTTCATCAAAAAGGGGTCGGAAAGCTGCCCGCCGGAGAGCAGGTCGCGGATTTCCCCTTCCTCCGCAAAGCCCCGTATCTCCAGGAGCATGGCGAGGAAAAAGGGCAGGGAATACCGCTCCGCGATTTGGGCCGCCCGCTCCCGGTCGAGAGGGGCCACCTCCCACTTTTTTAGGTTCACCGGACATCTCTCCTTACTGCTGGCCTTTGCTGGCTGCTTGAGCTTATATTTTATCATTTTTCCCCAGAATATGCAAGGTGGGGAAAAGGCTTGCTTTTGGGGCATAAATCTGTCATACTGGGGAAAACTGGAAGCACCGGAAAACAGGGAGGGATTTACGTGAAAACACTGTATTTTGGCGGCGCCGTTTTGCCCATGGACCGCCCGGGGAAAGCCCAGGCTCTGGTGGTGGAGGATGGGAAAATCCTGGCGGTGGGGGCGCTGGAGGAAGTAGAGCCCCTGGCCCAGGGCGCCCGCCGGGTGGACTTGGAGGGCCGGGCCCTGCTGCCCGCCTTTGTGGACGGCCACAGCCACATCACGGCCCTGGCCCAGACCTTGGGGCTGTGCCAGCTCTCCGGGTGCGGCAGCCTGGAGGAGATGGGCCGGCGGATGAAAGCCTTCCGGGAGCGGTGGGCCATTCCCGCCGGGGAGTGGGTCATCGGCTTTGGGTACGACCAAAACGACCTGCGGGAAGGCCGCCATCCCACCAAGGGAGAGCTGGACGCCGCCCTGCCGGACTGCCCGGCCATGGTCACCCACGCCTCTGGGCACATGGGGGTGGTCAATTCCCTGGGGCTGCAAAGGCTGGGCGTCACCGCCGGCACCCCAGACCCGGAGGGGGGCAGAATCGGCAGACTGGAGGACGGCTCCCCCAGCGGCTACCTGGAGGAGGCCGCATTTACCACCATGGGCTCCCGCATCCCCCGAGACCCGGAAGCGGGGCTGAAAAACCTGGAGCGGGCCCAGCAGGTGTACTTCTCCCAGGGGATTGCCACCATCCACGAGGGGCTGGCCCGGCAGCCGGAATGGGACCTGCTGTCCTCTGCCGCCGCCAAAGGGCTGCTGCGGGGGGACGTGGCGGCCTACGTGGACATCCAGGACAGCGCCGCCCTGCTGGCGGAGCACCGGGAACACCTGGGGCAGTACCGCAGCCGGCTGAAAATCGCCGGGTACAAGCTGTTTTTGGACGGCTCCCCCCAAGGGCGCACCGCCTGGGTGGAGCAGCCCTATCTGGGCGGGGAGCCGGGCTACCGCGGCTATCCCGTCCACCAGGACGGGCAGGTGCTGGCCTTTTTGGAGCAGGCCCAGCGGGAGGGCGTGCAAATTGCCGTCCACTGCAACGGGGACGCGGCGGCGGAGCAGCTGCTGCGCTGCTATGAGCAGGCCTTCGCCCGGTATGGGAGGGACATCCGGCCGGTGATGGTCCACGCCCAGCTGCTGCGGCCGGACCAGGTGCCCCGCCTAAAGCCCTTGGGGATGGTGGCCTCCTTCTTCGTGGCCCACGTGTTCCACTGGGGGGACGTGCACGTGACCAACTTCGGGCAGGAGCGGGCCTCGCAAATCAGCCCCGCACGCACGGCCTTGGACAGCGGCGTGGTGTTCGATTTCCACCAGGATTCCCCGGTCATCCCGCCCAACATGGTGGAGAGCCTGTGGTGCGCCGTATGCCGCCGGACGAAATCCGGCCAGGTGCTGGGGGAAAACCAACGCCTGCCTGTGTGGGAGGCGCTGCGGGCCGTGACAGCCAACGCCGCCTACGCCCTCTTTGAGGAGGGGCAGAAAGGCACCCTCTCCCCCGGCAAGCGGGCGGACCTGGTGCTGCTGGACCGGGACCCCCTCTCCTGCCCGCCGGAGGAGCTGAAGGACATCCGGGTGGTGGAGACCATCAAGGACGGGGAGACGGTGTACAAAAACGAATAACGTAAAAGGGGGAAGCGGCCAGCTTCCCCCTTTTTTCAGTTTCCTTGCAGCACCGCCTCGGCGCAGCGGAGGCCGTCCACGGCGGCGGACACAATGCCCCCGGCGTAGCCCGCGCCCTCGCCGCAGGGGTACAGGCCCTGGGCCAGGGGGGACTGGCAATTTTCATCCCGGAGGATGCGCACCGGGGAGGAGCTCCTGGTCTCCGGGGCGGTGAGCAGGGCGTCGCCGCTGTCAAAGCCCTGGAGACGGCGGCCCAAAATAGGCAGGGCGGCTTTCATGGAATCCACCACGAAAGAGGGCAGGCACTGGGCGATGTCCCCGGGCACCACGCCTGGCTCGTAGGTGGGCAGCACCCCGCCGAAGCCTTTGCTGGGCACCCCGGCCAGCAGGTCCGCCACACGCTGGGCAGGGGCGGAATAATCGCCCCCAGCCAGGCGGAAGGCCGCCCGCTCGATTTGCCGCTGGAAAGCCACCCCGGCCAAGGGGCCCTCGGCGCCGAAATCCGCCGGGGTGACGCCCACCAGCAAGGCGGCGTTGCTGTTGCGGCCGTCCCGGGCCCAGGCGCTCATGCCGTTGGTGACCACGCCCCCCTCCTCGGAGGCGGCGCCGGTGACTGTGCCGCCGGGGCACATGCAGAAGGTGTACACCCCCCGGCCGTTTTCCAGGTGGCAGGAGAGCTTGTAGTCCGCCGCGCCCAAGGCTGGGTGCCCGGCGAAGTCCCCGTACTGGGCGCGGTCGATGAGGGACGCCGGGTGCTCGATGCGGGCGCCCACGGAGAAGGCCTTGGCCTCCATGGGCAGGCCCAGGCGGTGCAGCTCCTGGAAAGTGTCCCGGGCGCTGTGGCCAATGGCCAGAATCACCTGGGAGCACTCCAGGGCCTCCTCCCCGGCGGGGGTGCGCAGCGTGAGGCCCACCAGCCTGCCCTCTTTCAGCCGGAAGCCCGTGACCTGGGTGGAGAAGCGCACCTCCCCGCCCAGGGCGATAACCTGCTGCCGGATGGAGCGCACCACCCCTGGGAGCTTATCCGTGCCGATGTGGGGCTTGGCCTCGTAGAGGATTTCCTCGGGGGCGCCGGCGGCCACCAGCTCCTCCAGCACCTTGCGGATGCGGCCGTCCCCGGTGCCGGTGGTGAGCTTGCCATCGGAGAAGGTGCCGGCGCCGCCCTCCCCAAACTGGACGTTGGACTGGGAATCCAGCACCCGCTCCTTCCAGAAGCGCTGAACGGCGCGCTCCCGCTCCTCCACGGCCTGGCCCCGCTCCAGGACAATGGGCTCCTGGCCGCACTGGGCCAGCAGCAAGGCGGCGAACATCCCCGCCGGGCCAAAGCCCACCACCACCGGCCGCTGGGGCAGCTTGCCAGCCTGGGGCGGCTGGTAGCGGTAGGGCTCCGCCTTTTGCACGGCGTTGTCCCGGCGGCGGGAGAGGAGCCTGTTCTCGTCCCCCTGGATGGCGGCCTCCACCGCGCAGACAAAGTGGACGTTGTCCTTTTTCCGGGCGTCCACGGATTTCTTGCACAGCCGCACTTGCCCGATGGCGCTTTCCGGCAGGCGCAGCTGCTTGGCCGCGGCCCGTTTCAAATCCCCCTCCCGGAAGCCCAGGGGCAGTTTCAGCCCTGTGATTTTCAGCATATCCCCTTCCCCTTTCTTCCCCCGGCGGACTGCCCCGCTGCCAGGCCTGTGGCCCAGGCCCAGTGGAGGTTGTAGCCCCCGCAATCCCCGTGGAGATGCAACAGCTCCCCGGCCAGGTACAGGCCAGGGCATTTTTTCGATTCCAGGGTGGCCGTGTCCACCTCTCCCAGGGGCACGCCCCCGGCGGTGACTTGGGCCCCCTCCCAGCCCCCGGTGCCGGTGACGGGGAACCGCCAGTCCTTGGCCAGGGAGGCCGCTTTCCGCAGCTGCTGGCGGCTCAAATCCTGGAAGCAGGCCTCTTTGGGCACGGACAGCTCTTTGAGCAGCTCCTCCCCCACCCGCAGGTTCAAGGCCCCGGCGAACAGCTCCCAGGCTTGGCGGCTGGGATGGGCTTTGGCCTGGGACTCCACATAGGCAAGGGCGTCCCGGTAGGGCAGGTCCTCCAGCAAATCCAGGGAGACCTCCACACCGGCGACGTTTTCCGGCAGGTGGGCGGACAGGTTGAACACGCAGATGCCCGACAGGCTGCCCTCCCCAAAGAGCACCTCGCCGCTCTCCTGGTACAGAGGCTTGCCCGCCGCCAGCAAGGAGGCCTTGGCCCGCACCCGCATGCCCTTGAGGGAGCGCAGGCATTTCTTGGGGCTTTTCAAGGCCGTGAGGGCCGGGCGCAGCTCTGTGACCCGGTGGCCCAGGGCCTGGGCTAGAGCGTAGCCGCCCCCCTCCCAGCTGTGCTTGGGCGAGGCCTTACCCCCGCAGGCCAAGACGCACCGAGCGCACCAAAGGCGCTCCCCCTGGGCGCTTTCCAAGCGGAAGCCCCCTGCCTCCCGGGCCAGGGAGGCCACGCCCCAATCACAGGCGAAGGTGACGCCCAGCTCCTGGCAGGCTTGGCGGAGGATTTGGAGCACAGCCGCCGCCTGGAGGTTCCGGGGGTAGACGCGGCCCTCGCCGTCGGCGCGGCACAGCAGGCCCATGGTCTGGAACTCCTCCAAGACGCGGCTGGGCGGGCAGGCTTCCAGCAGGGGGGCGGCCAAGGCCACGTCCCCGTGGTAGTGGGCGGGCCCGGCGTCCAGGTTGGTCAAGTTGCAGCGGCCGTTGCCCGTGGCCAGCAGCTTCTTCCCCGGCTTGGGGTTGCCCTCCAGCACCACGACGCTGACGGGCCGCCCCTGGGCCCGCTGGGCTTTGGCGGCGGCTTGGGCGGCCATCAGCCCCGCGGCCCCGGCCCCTATGATGGCTATCTCCCAGCGTTCCATAACAAACCTCCCTGCAAAAATGGAGCGCCCCAAGGCGCTTTTCCCCATTGTACAGGGAGCGGGCGGGATTTTATTTCTATTTTAGAATTATAACGTGATTTCTTCCAGCCTGCCAAAGGAGTAGCCCAGCTCCTCCCAGCGGGTGAGCAGCTCATCCAAAATGGCGGCGTTGGTGGAGGACGTGCTGTGGAGCAGCACCACCGCCCCAGGGTGCACCCGGGGGACGAGCTTTTCAAAGGCCTGCTCTGGGGTGGGCTGTTCGTCCTGGTACCAGTCCACATAGGCCAGGCTCCAGAACACGGTGCGGTAGCCCAGCTGCTGGGCCATGCGCAGGTTGGATTCGCAGAACTTCCCCTGGGGCGGGCGGTAGAGCTTTGGCATCTCCTGGCCGGTGACCTCCCGGTAAAGGGCCTCGTTCTTCTCCAGCTCCTGGCGGAAGCTCTCCGCATCGGCGATGGCGGACATATCCGGGTGGGAATAGGTGTGGTTGCCCACGGTGTGCCCCTCCTCCACCATGCGGCAGACAAGCTCCGGCTGGGTCTCCAGATAGTTGCCCACCAAAAAGAAGGTGGCCGGGACGTTGTGCTGTTTTAGGGCGTCTAAAATGGCGGCGGTGTTGCCGTTTTCAAAGCCGGCGTCAAAGGTGAGGTACAGGATTTTCTCCTGGGTGTCCGCCCGGTACAGGGCGTTGTACTGGGCCAGGTACTGGCTGCTGGCGTTGCCCACAGGGGGCTCCCCCTCCTGCTGGAAGCTGAGGCCCCAGTTGGTCACCTCCGCCGAGGCCGGCACCGCGCCGCCCCGCCGAGCTGTGGACGCGGCCAGCACGCACAGCGCCAGCACCCCGCACAAGGACAGCAGCACCGCCCGCTTCCGCCGCAGCGTTTGCCAAAAACCGTTCATACGCCTTCCCCCTTTCCCTGTATCCCTATGCGGGGGAAGGGCGGGTCTTGCATCCTGGGGGAAAATACGGTATGATTTTCGTATGATATTCTTAAGATTTTGGTTCCCAGAATGTAAGGAACCAAGAGTACACTATCTGTTAGAAAAAGGGCCTGCGGGCCAGGAGGGACCGGTAAACTATGGACAGCGGCGAAAAGAAAAACATTTTGGTGGTGGACGACGACCGGGAAATCGTGCGGGCCATCGCCCTGAACCTGGAGAGCGAGGGCTACAACGTGTTCAAGGCCTACGACGGCATGGAGGCTTTGGACCTGGCCATGACCAAGGACATCCATCTGATACTCATTGACGTGATGATGCCCAAGCTGGACGGGCTCTCCGCCATTATGAAAATCCGGGAGAGGAAGAACCTGCCCATCATTGTGCTCTCCGCCAAAAGCGAGGACAGCGACAAGGTGATCGGCCTCTCCATGGGCGCGGACGACTATGTGACAAAGCCCTTTAACCCCATGGAGCTCACTGCCCGGGTAAAGAGCCAGCTGCGGCGGTACACCAGCCTGGGGGACATCCACTCCAGCGGGGAGAACACCATTGTAAACGGCCGGCTCACCTTTAACCTGGACGAGCACGTGCTCTACGCCGACGGCGAGCCGGTGAAGCTCACCGCCACGGAGACGAAGATCGTGGAGCTGCTGATGCGCAACCCCGGCCGCATCTTCCCGGCGGAGGAGATTTACAGCAAGATTTGGAACGAGTCCGCCTACTCCACGGAAAACACGGTGATGGTGCACATCCGCCGCATCCGGGAGAAGATTGAGATCAACCCGGGGGAGCCGGAGTATTTGAAGGTGGTGTGGGGGATTGGATACAAATTTGAAAAGCACTGAGGCCAAAGGCACCGACGTGTTTAAGGGGGCCATCTCCTGGATATGCTCCCTCCTTTTGCTGTGCGGGCTGACCACCGGGCTGCTGGTGCTGCTGTTCATCGCCTTGGACCCCCAGCTGGCCGGCGGCCTGGGAGAGGCCTTTATCAACCTGACCTACGGGGAGTATCCCCGGTGGCTGCCGGTGGCGGCGGTCAGCGTCATTTTGTTTGTGGCGGCGCTGCTGGCGCTGCTGTTCGCCTTCCGCAAGGACCGCCACGACTTTGAGAACATGCTGGCCGCGTGGCTGGCCAAAATCTGGGTGGAAGTGAAGCTGCTGGTGATAGTAGCAGTGGTGCTTGTGGCTATCCTGCTGGATTTTGGCACCACCCTGGGCGGCATGATAACCCCGGTGGTGGCGGTGGTGTTCCTGTACTTCCTGTGCCTGGACATTGGGAAGAACCGGCAGTTTTTCCAGCACAACATCGTCCACTCCCTGTTAAAGGCCCTGAACAGCTACCGGGATTTGACCGGCTTTGAGCAGCGCAGCCTGCGCAGGCTGCTCTCCACCTTGGCGGTGATCGTGGGGGTGCTGGGGGTTTCTGCCGCCACCTTCCTCTCCCTGCTGCGGGTGGCCCAATCCCCCATCCGGGACTTCTTCCTGCTGGGCGTGGTGGGTTTTGCCGCGGCGGGGGTGATTGGCAGCATCTTCTGGTACACCTTGGCCCTGAAGCGGGATTTGCGGGACTGGAGCGTCCTGCTGGCCCAAATCGCCGAGATGTACGGCGGCAACTTAAACGCCGTGAACCACATCCCCCCCACCTCCAACCTGTACGACTGCGCCATGCAGCTGAACATGATTCGCACCGGCATCCAAAAGGCCGTGGAGGAGGGCATTAAGGCCGACCGCACCAAGGTGGAGCTTATCACCAACGTGTCCCACGACATCAAGACGCCGCTGACCTCCATCATCAGCTATGTGGAGCTGCTGAAAAGAGAGCCGGACCTGCCGCCCCACGTGATGGACTACATCAAGACCATCTCCCAAAAGGCCGACCGGCTGAACCACATTGTGCAGGACGTGTTCGAGGTGTCCAAGGCGGCCACGGGGAACATCTCCCTGGATTTGGAGGACCTGGACATCGGCAAGCTGCTGCAGCAGACCTTCGGCGAGATGGAGGAGGATTTGCGGCAGTCCACCTTGGCCTGGCGGGTGGAGATCCCCGACACGCCCATGCTGGTCCACGCCGACGGCCAGCGGCTGTACCGGGTGTTCCAGAACCTGATTCGCAACTGCGACCAGTACGCCCTGGAGGGCTCCCGGGTGTACGTGAACCTGACCGCCCAGCCCAACCCCGCCGGGGGCGGCCTGGCCACGGTGATGATTCGGAACATCTCCCGCAACGAAATCACCATGGATGCCGACCACCTGACGGCCCGTTTCGTCCGGGGGGACCAGAACCGCACCACCGAGGGCAGCGGCCTGGGGCTGTCCATTGCCAAGAGCTTTACAGAGGCCTGCGGCGGCCGGTTTAACGTCCACACCGACGGGGATTTGTTCATCGTCACGGTGCAGTTCCCCCTGGTGGTGAAGGCCCCGGTGGCGCCACCCGCCCCTGCTGCCACGGCGGTTCCCCAGGAGGAAACGCCCCCCGCGGAGGCCCAGCCGGTGGAGGAGGCCCCTCCCCCGCCCAGGCAAGAGCCTCCCGCGGAATAAAGCACAAGCGAAAGGCTGCCCAAAGGGGCGGCCTTTTTTGCGCCTTGCAAAAACGCCCCTCTGCCTGTATACTGTGGATGGAAGAACCTATAGAGAGGAGGAGCAACATGGTACAGGTGCCCAAGGAGAAACTGGCATGCTTAGAGCCCCTGTTCGCCGGCTGGGAGGAGACGCTGGTCTGGTCAGTGGTACAGGGCTGCATGGGCAAGGCCTGGGCGGACAGCTTGGAGCGGCCCCGGGCGGCGCTGCTGTGGGTGGGGGATTTTCTCTTTCTGGGCGGGGACGCGGAAGCCCCCGTCGCCCGGAAGCTGGCGGGGTTTCTCCCCCGGGAGCTGGCCAACGGGGTAGCCTTGGCTGTCCCCCAAAACGAAAGCTGGCTGCGGCTGCTGGAGGAAGCCCACGGTAAGCGGGGCAAGCCCATCACCCGGTACGCCATCCGGAAGGAGCCGGGGGTGTTCGACCCGGGGAAGCTCCGGGCCAACCTGGAGAAGCTGCCCCAGGGCTTTACCTTGGAGCCCATCGACGAAGGGCTGTACCACGCTTTGCTGGAGCTGGACTGGGCCCGGGACTTCTGCGCCCAATTCGGCAGCTGGGAGGAGTACGCCGCCCACGGCTGCGGCTTTGTGGCAATAAAAGACGGCCAGGTGGCGGCGGGGGCTTCCTCCTACACCTGGTACCGGGGCGGCATCGAGATTGAGATAGACACCAAGGCGGAATACCGCCGGCAGGGGCTGGCGCTGTGCTGCGCCAGCGCACTGCTTCTCCACTGCCTGGAGCGGGGGCTCTACCCCAGCTGGGACGCGGCGACGCCCATCAGCGTAGCCCTGGCGGAGAAGCTGGGGTATCACTTCAGCCACGCGTACCCCTGCCTGGAGATTGCCGTGCCCACACAAAAGGAGGACTTGGGATGAAACAGAGGAACAAGCTGCTTTGCCTAGTTGCGGCGGCGGCCCTGTGCCTGGGGCTGGCCGCCTGCGGGGCCCGGGCGTCCACAGAGCCTGCGGTGGCCCCCTACGATATGACAGAGGACCAGGAGGAGCTGCTCTCCCTGCTGGGGCTGACGGACAAGGCCATGGTGTTCTCCTTCCAAGGGCCGGAGGAAGCCGCGGAGCTCACCGCCCACACCTACGTGCTGGAGGACGGCGCCTGGGTGGAAAACGGCGGGGTCTCCATGACGCGGGACACGGCAGAGGCCGGCCCCTTCCAGGGGGAATTCGCCTTGGTGTACCGGGAGGACCGCAGCATGGAGCTGTACCTCCACCACCAGGGCGGGGTGGTTTCCTTTTCCAGCGAGCCGGTGGCATTCCCCGGGGAAACTTTGGCCTCCCTCCGGGGCGGCTTGCAGGAAAGCGCCCCTGCCCCGCTGGGGGAGGAAATCCCCGTGGCGCTGTTTGTGGAGGACGGGGGCACCGCTTTGCAGTCCCTGGGGCCGGAGGTGTACTTCACCCCGGGGGAAGCCGCTGGATACGACGTGGTACAGGTGGTGACGCTGGAGTTCCGCGGCCCGTGACACGGGCCCGCCCCAAACACATCAGGACAGTGAAAAAGGACACCCAAGCCCTTCGCTTGGATGTCCTTTTTTGACTGCGCAGGATTCTCCTGAGAAAACGCCCCAGGATTACTTGGTGGCCTTCTCCAGGGCCTGGTCGATGTCCGCCAGGATGTCGTCGGGGTTCTCGATGCCCACGGACAGGCGAATCAAGTCGGGGGCCACGCCGGCCTCCCGCAGCTGCTCGTCGCTCATCTGCCGGTGGGTGGTGCTGGCCGGGTGGAGGCAGCAGGTGCGCAAATCCGCCACGTGGGTGACCACAGAGGCCATCTCCAGGCCGTCCATGAACTTGGTGGCAGCTTCCCGGCCGCCCTTTACGCCGAAGGACACCACGCCGCAGGTGCCGTGGGGCATGTACTTCTGGGCCAGGGCATGGTTGGGGTTGCCCTCCAGGTCGGGGTAATCCACCCAGGCCACGCGGGGGTCGGCCTCCAGGTACTGGGCCACTTTCAGGGCGTTGGAGCAGTGACGCTCCATGCGCAGGGCCAAGGTCTCCAGGCCCAGGTTCAGCAGGAATGCGTTCATGGGGGCCGCCTGGGCGCCCAGGTCGCGCATCAGGTGGGTGCGGGCCTTGGTGATGTAAGCCGCCTTGCCAAACTGCTGGGTGTACACCACGCCGTGGTAGGACTCGTCCGGCTGGGTGAGCATGGGGAACTTGCCGTTATCCCAGTTGAAGTTGCCGGAATCCACAATGACGCCGCCCACCTGGACAGCGTGGCCGTCCATGTACTTGGTGGTGGAGTGGGTGACGATGTCCGCGCCGAACTCGATGGGGCGGCAGTTGATGGGCGTGGGGAAGGTGTTGTCCACAATCAGGGGCACGCCCTGCTCGTGGGCTGCCTGGGCGAACACCTCCAAATCGGCAATGGCCAGGGAGGGGTTGGCCAGCGTCTCGGCAAAGACGGCGCGGGTGTTGGGACGCATGGCGGCCCGCAGCTCCTCCAGGGTGGCGGTGGGCGGCACGAAGGTGGTCTCAATGCCCATCTCCTTCATGGTCTTGTAGAAGAGGTTGAAGGTGCCGCCGTAAATGGCGCTGGAGCTGACCACGTGGAACCCGGCGGGGCAGATGTTCAGCACGGCCATGAGGTTGGCGGCCTGGCCCGAGGAGGTGAGCATGGCGCCCACGCCCCCTTCCAGGGCGGCAATCTTCTTCTCTACGGCGTCCAAGGTGGGGTTGGCCAGGCGGGTGTAGAAAAAGCCTTCCGCCTGCAAATCGAAGAGGTCGCCCATCTCCTTGGAGCTCTCGTAAACGTAAGTGGTGCTCTGCACGATGGGGGCCACACGGGGCTCCCCGTTTTTGGGCGTGTAGCCCGCGTGGATACAAAGGGTATCCGGCTTAAAGTCCTGCATGTTGTTCCTTCCTTTCCACAAGTTCTTGTATTTCCACCGGCTTCTCTGCGGGAAAGGCAGGCTGCCGGGAAATCGCTTTTCCGCTGGGATTAGCTCCACAGGCCCTTGAGCCAGTTGGCCACAAAGTCCGCGCCGTAAACGGCCGCCATAATCAGCAAAATAAACGCCAGCACGGAAACCACCTGCACCAAGATGCGCTTTTTGCGGGGCATGTCCTCAAAGGTCTCCCCTTCCTCCTCCTGGCCCACGGCGGCGCGCTCCGCCTCCACCTGGCGGCGCACCTGGGAGGAGAGCTCCTTGGCCCTGTCGTAATCGGACCAGCGCACCAGCACCAGCTTGTCGGTGGGCAGCACATCGTTGTCGTACAGGTAGGAGACCCACCCGCCGCTGAAGGGCTCCATCTGGAAGCCCACGCCCTCTTGGGCGAAGCGCTGTTCCAGCAGGCCGGCGGTGTACTGGTCCGCCCGGTGCAGGCGCACCATGTCCTCCCCCTCCAAGGGGCGGAGCTTGCTGTTTTTGCAGTTGGGGCATTTGGCGGCGGAATCCTGGCAGGCGCCGTGGCATTTTGTACAGTAGAGCATACTCCCTAGTCCTTTTCACAAAAAGTCCACAGCCGGGGGCTGCCCGGCTATGATACCCCTTATCATACCCCAAAACGGGGATTTTGTAAATAAAGAAGTTTTCCCGCCCTTCAGGCGCCGGTGTGCGGCGGCAGGAACACGGGCTGGAGCTGCTTTCCCTCCAGGGCCAGGGCGATGGCCTGGGGCAGCAAGGTGAAATCCGCCACCAGAGAGACGGGCTTTTTCACCGGGTCATCCTGGCGCAGGGGCACCAGGTAGACGTTTTTCGTGTTCAGCAGCCGCAGCAGGTTGGGGCCGGAGGCAGCCATGGCGTCGTTGGTGGCGCAGCACAGCACCACCGGGATGCCGATGCGCAAGGCGGACTTCACCGCCATGGTCACCGGGGTATCGGTGATGCCCGCGGCAATCTTGGAGAGGGTGTTCCCGGTGCAGGGGGCCACGGCCAGCAAATCCACCAGGCCCTTAGGGCCGATGGGCTCGGCCTGGACGATGGTGTGGAGCACCGGCCGCCCGGCGATTCCCTCCACCCGGCGGACCCAGTCCTGGGCCTTGCCAAAGCGGGTGTCGGTGGTGTAGGCGTTCTGGGACATCAGGGGCAAAATGGCGTAGGAATGGGAAAGGGCTTCCATCTGCCCCACAGCCTTTTCAAAGGTGCAGAAGGAGCCGCACATGGCAAACCCAATGGTCTTCATGAAAGCTTCCGCCTTTCTTCCAAAATGTGGTACACGGCCTCTTTCACCAGCTCCCCCGAGGCCTTGGGGGAAAACCGCCCCGGCAGGGAGGGGCAATCCAAAAGGCGCAGCCCCCTGGCCTGGGCCGCCCGGCGGCAGATGCCCCCCGGGGCGCTGGCAAGCTCCAGCAGCAACGTGTCCGGCCCCTGGCAAGCCAGGATTTCCTCCCCGATGACAGGGGCGGGCACAGTGTTGAAAATCACGTCGTAGGGGCCGCTCACCTGGCCATAGGTGAGGGCCCCGCAGCCCATGGCCCGGATGGCGGCCAAATCCCGGGGCTTGCGGACGGCGCAGTCCACCTGGGCGCCCAGGGCGCGCAAATCCAAGCACAGCGCCTTGCCAATGCGCCCAAAGCCCGCCACCAAACACCGAGAGCCCCCCAGGGCCCCAGGGGCGTGCTCCACGGCCAGGGCCAGGGCGCCCTCCGCGGTGAGGAAGGCGTTGCCCACGGTGAGCTCCTCCCGCTGATAGTAGTCCTCCAGGGGGATGGTTTCCCACAGGGGGGAGGTTTGCCGCAGCTTCCCCACCATGCCCCCCAGCACCAGGCAGTGGGCCAGGGCGGCGGCAAAGCTGTCATCCAGCGGGATGGGCGCCTGGGCAAAGGGGGCGTTGAGGAAGCCGCCCTCCCGGACAGCGGGCAGGGGCAGCACCACCACCGGACAGCGCCGGCCCAGCTCCTCCAGGGGGAGGGTGGGGAACGCCGCCGCGCCCTCCAGCCCCTCCAGGCCGTGGAGGAACAGGGTGTGGCCGTCCTCCTCCAAAGAGCGCGCCAAGTAGAGCTGCCGCCTGTCGCCGCCAAGTACGCCAAACACTGCCATAGGATTTCCCCCTCTTTTCCGTTCATCCCTATAGTATGGGGAACGTGGGAAAAGGTGAAGCCGCCGCTCTGGGCGGGCCTGGGCGCAACTTAGTGGCATCTTCGCGCCACTTGGCAGGTATGCCCTTGCGCCGCGGAAGGATGGCCGCTATACTGACTACAGAAGACATCACAGAGAGGAGTGAGGGCATGCGGATTATCCTGGAGGAGGACCCCGCCTGGGAGGAGGTGGAGGTGACCATCCGCTGCAAGGAGGTGACGCCCCAGGTGGCGGGGCTGGTGGCCTCCCTGCGGCGGTTTGACCACCGGCTCACCGGGGAGCGGGAGGGCAAGACCTACCTGCTGGAAGCCGGGGAGCTGTTGTACATCGAATCGGTGGAAAAGCGCACCTTCCTCTACACCCAGGACGGCGTCTTTGAAACGCCCCTGCGCCTGTACGAACTGGAGGAGCGCCTGGCCCCGTGGGACTTTGTGCGGGTCAGCAAGGCCATGATTGTGAACTTTGGGAAGACCCAGTCCATCTCCCCCGATTTTGCCGGGCGCTTGCAGCTGACCTTGGAAAACGGGGAGAAGGTGGGGGTCTCCCGAAAATATGCCCCGGCCATCAAAGGGAAGCTGGGGCTTCTGTAAAGAAAGGATGGGAGCGACATGAAGAAATTTCTGCAAAGCCTGCCCCAGGTGCTGGTAAACCTGTGCGGCAGCTACACCTGCACCGTGCTGCTTTACACGCTGCTGGACGCCCAGCAGGCCACCATGCGCCGGGCCTGGCTGTATGAGATTCTGGCCATCTGCGCCGCGGCCACAGTGCTGCAATATGTGTTCTTCTCGGGGAAAGCCGTAAAGCGCCTCTCCTACCTGGCGCGCATGGCCTGGTTTGCAGCGGCCATGCTGGCGGTGGTCTGCGGGGCGGCGGTGGTGTTCCGGTGGTTCCCCCTGGAGCAGCTGGGCAGCTGGCTGTGGCTTGTGGGGATTTTCCTGGTGGGGTTCGCGGCCATCGCCCTGGTGTTCGAGGGGTGGTTCCGCCTAAAGCGCCGGGTGTATGACGACGCCCTGGGCCGGTACAAACAGGGAAAAAAATAGAATGGGAGAGCCGCCTTAGGGAGACCTGGGCGGCTTTTTTCGCAGCGGCCGGCTTTTTTGCGGGGAAATTTTCCTGTAAGGCTTTATTTTCAAGGCGATTTACAATATAATAGTAAATAAGTATGGGAAAACGAAACTTCCACCAAGGAGAGAGCATATATGGACGAGAACATTCTGGACCGTGTGAAAAAACTGCACTTTGTGGGCATTGGGGGCTCCGGCATGTGCCCCATGGCGGAAATCCTCCACCACAAGGGCTTTCAGCTGACTGGCTCTGATATCAACGAATCCGACACCCTGGAGCGCATCAAGGGCTACGGCATCCCGGTGGCCATGGGCCACAAGGCGGAGAACATCGGCGATGCGGAGTGCGTGGTGTACACCGCCGCCTGCAAGGCCGACAACCCCGAGCTGGTGGCCGCCCGGGAAAAGGGCATCCCCACCCTGGAGCGCTCTGTGATGCTGGGCATGCTCACGGAGAAGTTCAAGCGGCCGGTGGCTGTCTCCGGCACCCACGGCAAAACCACCACCACCGCCATGCTCACCGAGGTGCTCATCGACGGCGGGCTGGACCCCAGCGCCATCATCGGGGGCAAGCTGCCCATGCTGGGGGCCAACTCCCGGGTGGGCCGCAGCGAGACCATTGTGGTGGAGGCCTGCGAGTATGTGGACACCTTCCTCCAGCTGCACCCGGCGGTGTCCGTGATTTTGAACATCGACGCGGACCACCTGGACTACTTTAAAACGGTGGACAACATTGTGAAGTCCTTCCACCAGTTTGGGGAGCAGACCTCCCAGCTGGTGGTGGTCAACGGCGACAACGCGAAAGCCATGGAAAGCGTGAAGGGCTTACAGGCGAAAATCGTCACCTTTGGCATGAAGGACACCAACGACTACTACCCCACGGAGATGAACGAGGAGGACACCGCCTGCGAGGACTTCACCTTGACCTATCACGGGGAGAAGCTGGGCCGGGTGAACTTGAGCGTGCCCGGGGAACACAACATGATGAACGCGGTGGCCGCCGCCGCGGCCGCCCACTGCCTGGGCGTGGCGCCGGAGGTGATTTGCTCCACCCTGGGGAAGTTCACCGGGGTGCACCGCCGCTTTGAGGTGCTGGGCAAGTTTGAGGGCGTCACCGTGGCGGACGACTTTGCCCACCACCCCACCGAGCTCACCGCCGTGCTCACCTCCGCCATGAAGATGGGCTACCGGCAGGTGTGGGCGGTGTTCCAGCCCCACACCTACTCCCGCACCTACAACCTGCTGGAGGATTTCGCCCAGGCGCTGTCCATCCCGGACCACCTGGTGATGACGGAAATTCTGGCTGTGCGGGAGGAGAACAAGTGGGGCATCCACACCAGCGACCTGGCGGCGAAGGTCCCCGGCAGCGTGTGGTTTGACAGCTTTGAGAAAATCGCGGACTATGTGATGGAGCAGGCCCAGCCCGGGGATTTGATTCTCACCTTGGGCGGCGGCGACATCTACAAGTGCGCCAACCTGATAGTGGAAAAGTACAAGGCGCGGCAGCTGTAAGGAGAGGCCATGCTCACCGAGGACTACATTGTGCGGATGATTCGGGACATGGGCCAGATGCTGGCCCGGGTGCTGGGCAGCCAGGCCTGGGAGCCGGACCGCTGCGCGGAAGTGTGGGAAGCTGCCGCGGGGGACTGCCCTCCCCTGCTGGAGGAGCTGAAAGCCCTGTGCGGCCGGGGGGAAATCAACGCGGCGGAGAACCTGCTCTTTGAGGAGCTGGACTTCTCCGACCCCGGCACCTTGCCCATTGCCCTGGCCTTTTACGAGCACCTGAACCGCTTTACCGACCAGGAGCTGGAGGCTCGGGACTACTCCCGGGAGGAGATTTTCGAGGGCGTGAAAGACTGCGCGGAACAATACGGCGTGGACCCCCAGCTGCTGGAGGCGTTCCGCCCGTAAACGGAAAGGACAGACTGGATGATTCGAGCCATTTTCTTTGACATTGACGGCACCTTGCTGGACTCCGCCACAGGGAAGGTGCCCCCCTCCACCTTGGCCTGCCTGCGGGCCTTGCAGCGGAAGGGGGTGCGGCTGTGGGTGGCCACGGGGCGCTTCCCCGCTATGACCACCTTTTTGCGGGACATCTTCCCCTTTGACGGCGTCATCACCTTAAACGGGCAGCTGGCCACGGACAAAGACGGCCAGGTGCTCCACCGCATGGCCCACGAGCCGGAGAACATCCGCGCCTTGGTGGAGCTGGTACGGCAGGACCCGGAGCCCTTCCCCTGCCTGATTATCGAGGAGGAGCAGTGCTTTTCCCTGCGGGAGTCCCCGGTCATCCAGGAGCACTTTGCCTGGGCGGGGCTGCCCGCGCCAGAGGCTTACCACCTCTCCCGGCTGGAGGAGCACCCGGTGCTGCAATTCCTGGCCTACATAACGCCCCAGGAATACGGCCGGCTGGCGCCCCTGCGGCACATTGAAATCACCGGCTCCGGCCACAGCATCGCGGACATCATCCCCCTGGGCGGCGGCAAAGAGGTGGGCATCGCCGCGGTGGCCCAGCGCTTCGGCTGGAAGCGGGAGGAAATCATGGTGTTTGGCGACGGCCCCAACGACGCCAAGATGCTGGCCTGGGCAGGCACCGGCGTGGCCATGGGCAACGGCGTGGAGGAGGCCAAGGCCGCCGCGGACTACGTCACCACCCCCGTGGGGGAGGACGGCGTACAAAACGCGCTGCTCCACTTTGGAGTGCTGGAAGAAACCGAGCTATAAAAAAAGCGGACTGGGAAACCAGTCCGTTTTTTTATTCCGTAGTGGGCGCTCGCGCGCTACAGCAGATAGTTTTCTATGTCCCCCACAAACTGGTGGCCACACCGGGCCAGCTCCCCCAGCACCCGGTGGAGGCCCGCCTCTGTCTTGTACCAATTTTCCTTGGTGATGTTGTAGCAGGGCACTGGGCAGACCTTGAAGGAGACATCGGGGAAGGCCAGCTGGTAGAGCATCAGGCAGCGCCGGGCGTGGAAGGCCTTGCAGACGATGAGGGCCGTGCGGAAAACCAGGCCCTTTTCGTCCACCGCCTGGCGGGAGAGGAAGGCGTTATCCCGGGTGTGGCCCGATTGGAACTCGCCCACAATGGCGCTGGCGGGCACGCCGTTTTTGCGCAGCACGTCGATGAAAAACGCGCAGTCGGTGTGGTAATCGCCGGTGTACACATCCGCCTTGGAGCTGACCCCCGGCCACCTCTCCTTTTTCACGCTGACGCCCCCGGAAGGGATAAGCCACTTCCCGTATCCCTGGCGGTACAGGGCGGCGGCGTACTCGGGCTGCTCGGCGTGGGAGCCGCCCGGCAGGAAAATGGCGTCCGCGGGTTCGGGGGTGTCTTCCACAAAGATAAAATCGGAAATGTCCGTTATGATGCGGCTGGCCATGGGGAATCCCTCCGAAAGGGCAGGTACGATTTAAGAGTAGGCCACCAGGGGGTTGAGCTTGCCGTGGCCCCGGGTATCCATTTTGTCGAGGTACTTAATGGCCTTGCCGGCGCCCAGCACCACGCAGTTTTCCGGGTTCTCAAAGGTGACAACGGGGATTTTCGTCTTTTTCGAAAGCAGCGTGGAGAAGCCGTACAGGTTGGCGGAGCCGCCGGTTAAGTAGATGCCGTCGGTGAAGATGTCCGCCAGCAGCTCCGGCGGGGTGGCCTCCAGCGTCTCCTGCACCGTGCGGACAATGGAGATGGCCGGCTCGATGAGGGCCTCTATCATCTCGTCGGAGTTCATCTCGGTGGTCTCCGGCAGGCCGTTCATGGCGTTGCGGCCCTTGAGGGTGTATTTCAGCAAGGTCTTGCGGGGATAGGCGCAGCCAATGGCGATTTTAGCCTCCTCGGCGGTGCGGTCCCCGATAATCAGGTTGAACTTCTTGCGGACGTACTTGACGATGGCGTCGTTAAAGCTGGCCCCGGCTATGTTGCAGGAGTTGGCCACGGCAATGCCGTTTAAGGAAATGACGGCCATGTCCGTGGCGCCCTCGCCGATGTCCACAATCATGGTGCCGTGGGGCACGGCGATGTCCACCCCGGCGCCAATGGCCGCGGCCACGGGCTCCTCGATGAGGCAGACTTTCCGCACGCCCGCGGCGGTGATGGCCTCTACCACGGCGCGCTTTTCCACCTCGGTGACGTTGCAGGGCACGCTGACCACCACCCGGGGCATGAACACCCGGCTGGAGCTGATTTGCTTTAAGTAATAGCTGATGAGCTGTTCCGCCATGGAGAAATTGGAAATGACGCCGTTGCTCAGGGGCCGGGAGACGGTGATGCGCTCGGAGGTACGGCCCAGCATGTCGTAGGCGTCGCTGCCGATGGCGATGACCTCGTCGGTGAGGTTGTCCACCGCGATGATGGAGGGCTCGCTGACAACGATGCCCTTGCCATCCAGATACACTTTAAACCGGGAGGTCCCCAGGTCAATGGCGATGTCGGTTCCTATCATCCTCTAAATCATCCTATCTTTCGCACAAAATTCCCGTGTTGCTATTCTGTGCTATTATACACCAGAATGGCTGTTTTTTCAACCGGGGAAATCTTTTCCTTGCGGGGCAGCCCAAGATGTGCTATACTGTATCAAATTTTTTCCCGAGGAGGGGGAACCATGGCACTGTATGAGGAAGTGTTCCAAAGCAAGGGGGCGGTGTTCACCATCCGCAACGCCGGGCCCCAGGATGCCCAGGCCATGCTGGACTACATGGGCTGCGTGGACCGGGAAACCACTTTTTTGGCCCGGGAGCCCGGGGAGTTCGAGCGGGGCTTCACTTTGGAGAAGGAGCGGGCCTATTTGGCAGGCTGCCAGGAAAGCCCCGGCGAGCTGTTCCTGCTGGCTGTAACGCCCCAGGGCGTCGTTGCCGGCAGCAGCCACTGTTCCTTCCGGCTGGACAGGGCCCGGTACCGCCACCGGGCGGAACTGGCCCTCTCTGTGCGGCAGGACTATTGGCGTCAGGGGTTGGGCCGCAGGCTGATGGAGATTCAGGAAACCTGGTGCCGCGGCCAGGGCATTGAAAAGCTCTGCCTGGAGGTGGACACCAAAAACCTGCGGGCCATGGGGCTGTACCTCAGCCGGGGCTTTGAGGTGGAGGGCACCCTGCGCCGGGCGGCGAAAATGGCCGACGGCTCCTACCGGGATTTGTACGTCATGGGGAAGTTTTTAGACAGGTGAAAAACCCGCCGCTCTGCTTGGGTGCAGGGCGGCGGTTCTTTATAGCTTACGGCCTATGCTTTCCAAAACGGATGGCAATTGCTCTAAAGAGTGGATTTGATAAGCCGGCTTCACGCCCTTGGGAACAACTCCCTTGCGGTTGAGCCAGCAGGCGCGCATCCCCACGCCTTGGGGGCCCTGCACATCGTCAGTTAAAGAATCCCCCACAAAAAGCGCCTCTGCCGGACGCAAGGACAACGCATGTAAAATTGTGGTGTAGAACTCGTGGTCCGGCTTATACACTTTCAGCGATTGGGAGGTAAATACCCTATGGAACACCAGCCCGGCCCGCTTTAAATCTTGTTCCAAGGGGGCTGTATCTGTGGTGGAGGCCACACACAGCTGGTAGCGGGATAATAAGGAATCCAGCACCCGTTTTACTTCTGGATAAGCAACCCGTGTGCCCTGATATTGCAGCATCACCGCCACGTCCTCACGGGCATTCCTGGAGAACCCGTACTCCTGATATAGCTCCTCTAAGTCCAGGGCATAGAGTTCTGCCTCCCTTTGGAAAGGTCGCAGATTTTTCATCCTCCGGTGATGGCGCCGCTTCCACTGAGCGTAAAACTCCGCCGGGGATAAATCCGGCCTTCCGTTGCGGGCAAGGATTTCCGCCGCAGCCTGGACGGAACCGGTACCTGTATCAAAAAGCGTACCATAGGCATCAAACAGGATAGCTCGTATCAAGGATAACACTCCTTCCAAAACAGGCACAACATCTTATCGCCCCTCCTCCTGGTTTTGGAGGAACCACTTTAGGCCGGTATAGCGCTTGGTTTTGCGGTTGTTCTCCACCATGGCGTCGATGACGCCC
>ERZ1643249.145-NODE-145-length-93245-cov-12.365071_pt1 | contig 93245 bp, 96 predicted proteins | sample MGYA00579263_ERZ1643249 | MGnify/ENA primary metagenome ERZ1643249 (study PRJEB29033, sample SAMEA4952264) | chicken gut metagenome | biome: Broiler Chicken; feature: Gastrointestinal Tract; material: Caecum | place: Ireland | collected 2018 | study: Broiler...
TCACTTGAAATAATAATGAAAGAGAGGTAAGTCGAGTTTGTCTACTCGACAAAGTGTTTTGCAAAAATAGATATGGACTATTAGTAAAACGTAATTAAAAGTGCACGAAAAAACTTGGATAAAAAAATCCGTTTTTTTATGTTATAATATTGTAAAGGAGAGAATATTTATGAATACTATGAAAAATGTTTTTTGGGGAATTATTTTGATTGTTCTTGGATTAATATTGGGATTAAATGCTCTTGACATTACTAACATTAATCTATTTTTTGATGGGTGGTGGACTTTATTTATTATTGTTCCTTGTTTTATTGGTTTATTTAGTGATAAAGATAAAACAGGAAATATAGTTGGATTAGTAATAGGTATTGCTTTATTATTATGTACTTTGGGTATATTAGACTTTTCCATTATTTGGAAGTTATCATTTCCTACAATTTTAGTAATAATAGGATTATCATTTATTTTTAAAGATGGTTTTAACAACAAAATAAATAAGGAAATAAATAAAATTAATAAGGCAAATAATAGAGATAATGAGTATTGTGCGACATTTTCAAGCCAAAATGTATGTTTTGAAGAAGAATTTAAAGGAGCAAATTTAACTTCTGTATTTGGAGGAGTAAAATGTGATTTAAGAAAGGCAATAATTAGAGAAAATCAAGTAATTAATTGCTCTGCTATTTTTGGAGGAATTGATATTGATATTCCAGAAAATGTTAAAGTAAAAATTAAATCAAATTCTATTTTTGGAGGCATTTCGAATAAGAGAAAAGATGTTTCAAAAGATAAAGATGAAAAGATAATTTATATTAATGCTATAATTATGTTTGGAGGGATTGATATAAAATGACGGGGGTTCAAAAAGTTATAAAATATTGTGCAATGGCATTTGCTATTTTATTAGTTATAAATATTGTATTTGGAACATTATGGCTAATTAGATCATTAAGTGGTTTTTTAGGACTAACTAGTAATGATAATATTATTATGGAAAATATGCAAGTAATTGGAATAGAAGAAAATAATATAAATAAATTAAAAATAGAGTTAGATTTTACTTCTTTAGAAATTAAAAGTGGAAACGAGTTTAAAGCTGAAACTAATAATTCAAAAATAAAATATAAAAGTAAGAATGGCATGATTGAAATAGAAGAAGAAAGTAATTTTTGGAATTATAAAGTAGGATATACTGATAGTAAACTAGTAATATACATACCAGAAAATATGAATACTTTACAAGAAGTAATTATTGAATCATCCGCAGGAGTAGTTGATGTAAGTGATTTACAAGTAAATAAATTTGACTTAGAGCAAGGCGCAGGAAAAGTTTTAATAGAAAACTTGATTGTTACAGAAAAATTAGATATTGATGGTGGAACAGGTAAAATGGATATATTATCTGGTAATTTTAATAATTTAGATTTAAATTTAGGAGTAGGTGAATTTAATTTAAATGCTATACTAACAGGAAATAATGAGATAGAATCAGGAGTAGGAAGTGTTAATATTAATTTGATAAATGGTTTGGAAAATTATAAAATAAGAGCAAAAAAAGGATTAGGTTCTATTAAAATAAATAATGAAGAAATATCTAATAATGAAGTATATGGAAATGGAAACGCTAATATAAATATTGAAGGTGGAATAGGAAATATTAGTATAAAATAAACGGTTCTATACAATGTTAATATGTATGCTTGTAGTAACGAAATGTTCTTTATATAATATTTGAAGAATAAGATTTGTTGTAAAATGATAAAAAAATTAAATCGGCAAGAAAAACAAGAGGAATTTTCGAAGAAGAACTTGCTGTAAAATTAAATGTAGTTAGGCAAACAATTTCTAAATGGTAACAAGACTTATCAGTAATTGAAGCAGAGATGTTAATCTCAATATCAGAAGTTTTGGATATACCTGTAAGGACTTTGTTAGGTGAAAACATTTCTGAATCTAAGGTAGATGATTTAAAAGCAATTTCTGAAAAATTAGAAATAATAAATTTAAAATTATCACAAAGAAAGAATGAAAGAAAACAAATAATTCATTGGACCTTAATATCATTATGTATAATTATAATAATAATTACTATTTTAAATTTAAAGTCAAGATTATATATGAAATTGTATTTTTTATACTCAAAAATAAATACCTAGTAGAAATAATTCTACCAGGTATTTTTTAACTGTTTAATATGCAATATGAATAATCATAAATTGGTAATAATTTATTTATTTCTATATTAATAATTGTATTACTAAAATCAGTTTCATAAATGTTAAATAACATTTCCACAGTAAACTTTTTCTTTTCTAAATTACTTAATTCTAAATACTTGGCTGAAAAAAACAATAAATGTTTATATCTACTAAAATTAACAATAATTTTACCATAATTAGAATCTAGTTTAGATAAAACTTTTTTTAGAAGAATAATTATATCTCTGGTGTTAAAATTTACAGTAAAATTCTTATTTTCTAATATATAAATACTTAATCTTAGCTTATCAATATTGTTTAAAGTATCAAAACTATTTATTAAATTTATGACCTTTTTTGTATTATTTTCTAGTAACATATTTTACCTCTTTTCCTTTATTTATAAGGGTTATAAGCAACTTCACTTAATTATTACTTGTGTCTATACTGTATTCATACTACTCTTTGTCTCATACCTCCAGACAAATTTTTTGGATATTTATAAATAAAATCTTTAAGTCCATATAACTCTAGTAATTTTATAACTTTTTCTTTTTTTTCTTTAGTTAAACTTTTTTCTATTTTTAATCCTATTAGGCAATTATCTAAAATATTTAGCCAAGGAAATAAACAATCTTGTTGTAGCATATATCCTATTTTCTTTTTCTTTTGATTAGGATATATTATCTTTCCATCACTCTTGTCGATTAAACCAGCCAAAATAGATAAAAGAGTAGATTTACCACATCCGGAAGGACCAACTATAGCAATAAACTCTCCTTCATTAATATCCAAACTAATATTTTCAATTGCTGTTATTTCCCCATCTTTAGTAAAATAATTTTTCTTTAAATTTTTTATAGATAAAATTGTATTATTCATAATCTTTAAAATATTTTGAATATATTAAATCATTAAATGAAACTTTACTTTCTAATTCTCCAGCAGCAATTACAATATCTTGTATATGATTCCATTCATCTTCATTAATAGTTATGTTAGATTTCCAAGCTCCACCTTGTTTATATCTATCTACCATCTTAGTAGTATCTTCAATTGATGTGTCTGGGAAAAAGTCAATAATAGATTTAGCAATTTCTTCAGAACTTTTTTCTTCTACAAATTTTAAAGCTTTATTAATTGCATTAGAGAATCCTTTTATTATGTCTGGATTTTCTTCAATAAAACTTTTTCTTGCATTATAAGCTGTATATGGAACCAATCCTCCTAAATCACCAATATATGCAACTACATGGCCGTATCCTGCTTGTTCTACAGCTAATGCATTAGGTTCAAATAAAGTAACAAAATCTCCAGTTCCCCCAATAAAAGCCCCTTGCATTGCTGCAAAGTCAATGGATGTATCTATTGTTAAATCAGTATTGGGGTCTATTCCATTTTCACGAAGTGCCCATTCAAATGTCATTTCTGGCATTCCACCTTTTCTTCCACCAATTACATATTTACCTTTTAAATCTTCTAATGTAAAATCTTCATATTTTTCTCTAGATACTAAAAAAGAACCATCTTTTTGTGTTAAACCTGCAAATGTTTGCAAGTAATCTTTTTCTCCACCATTATATACATATATTGTAGCTTCTGTACCACAAAAACCAATTTGAACATCTCCTGATAATACTGCTGCAGTAACAGCATCGGCACCTGATGCTAAAATTAGTTCAATATCAATTCCTTCTTCTTCAAAGTATCCTTCGCTAATTGCAACATATTGTGGTGCGTAAAATATACTATGTGTTACTTCTGCTAAAGTTATTTCTGTTAAATTAGTATCTGTGCTATCATCTTTTTTAAATATGAATATTCCAAATACAATTAAAAATACAATAATTACACTAATAACAATTTTTTTCATATTTTCCATCCTTTCATACAGTGTATTATATTCTTTCATAGCTATTTTGTTATATTTTTTTAGATAGTTATTATTGCTAAATCTAGTAATCAATTGTATAATATATAAATGTAAACTAAAAAAGTTAAAGGTGTGATAATGAAAAAAATTAATATAGATACTGTTAAACTTATTGCTTCATTTATGATTGTAGCAATTCATGTATATCCATTAGAGTCGATAAATTCTAATTTGGATTATATATTTACTAGAATTCTTTTCCGTATTGCCGTTCCTACCTTTTTAATGATTACTGGTTATTTTGTTTTACCCAAAACAAGCAGTAATGTAAACTATCTAAAAAACTATACTAAAAAGATTTTAAAACTATATATTATAAGTATAGGTTTATATATCCCTTTAAATATTTATATGGGATATTTTAATAATAATAATTTATTAATATTTGTTAAAGATGTTTTTTTAAACGGTACTTTTTATCATTTGTGGTATTTTCCAGCATTGTTATTAGGTATTTGGATTGATTACTTTTTAATGAAAATAAAGAATCATAAGATCATCTTTTTTATAGTGTTAATCTTATTTTTCATTGGTTTATTTGGTGATAGTTATTATAATTTAATATCTGATATAAGTTTTTTCAAAAAAATATATATGTATATATTTACCATTTTTGATTATACTAGAAACGGTTTATTTTATGCTCCTATTTTTATTTACATAGGTTATTTGTTTAATTTTTCATATCAAAAAAAATCTTATTTTTCTAGGATAATACTTTTAATTATATCGATTATTTTATTACTTATCGAGGGAATAATATTATATTTTTATAACATTCCAAGACACAATAGTATGTATATCTTTTTAATTCCAACTTCTATTTTTTTATTTAGTATAATTTTAAAAAATAAGACTACTAGAAATATAATATATAAAAATTTATCAACATGGATATATATTCTTCATCCATTATTTATAGTGGGAATAAGATTTTTAGGTAAAATATTAAATATTAGTATAATAGTTAATAATAGTATTATAAATTATTTATTAGTATTATCCTCTACGATAGTATTTATTATAATTAGTAAAAAAGTTGGGAAGAAATTATTAAATATATGATACAATAATATAGAGGATGCATTTATGAGTAGAAGAAAAAAAAAGAAAAGTAATTTTAGTAAGATAGTTTTTATATTGTTTATTGTAATTAGTATATATATTTATTTTAAAGATGAAATAGATAATTATATACTTAAAAATTATACATATGCAAGTGAGTCTTATGATATAGAAAATATCCCAGAATATGAAGGGGAACCTTATATTATATTGGATGGAAATAAACCTAATTTTAGTGATGATGATTATCAAAAGAGTGCTTTTGAAAGTTATAGTGATTTAGATTATTTAGGAAGAACAGGAGTAGCATTTGCCAATATTGGAACAGAATTAATGCCTAAAGATGATAGGGAAAGTATTAGCAATGTTAAACCAACCGGATGGAAACAGGCAAAGTATGATATTGTAAGTGGAGGTTATTTGTATAATCGTTGCCATTTAATAGGTTATCAATTAACTGGAGAAAATGATAACCCTAATAATTTGATTACTTGTACTAGAAGTATGAATATAGATGGTATGTTAGATTTTGAAAATAAAGTAGCAGATTATATAAAAAACACTAATAATCATGTTTTATATAGGGTATCACCAATATATGAAGATGATAATTTACTTGCAAGCGGTGTCCAAATAGAAGCAAGTTCTGTTGAAGATAAATGTAAAGATATATGTTTTAATGTATATGTGTACAATGTAGAAGATGGAATAGAAATAAATTATTATGATGGAAGTAGTAAATTAGCATAAAAAAATCTTCTTAATTGAAGACTTTTTTTATTGAATTGTGTACCCACCATCTGCTATAATATTTTCTCCAGTTATAAATGAGGAATCATTACTTGCTAAAAAAGTAATAACTTTAGCAATTTCCATAGGATTTGCAAGCCTTCCTATTGGATGTCTATTAATAGTGGAATTTCTCATTTCGTCAGTGTATTCTGATATTAATGGAGTATCTACATAACCTGGAGATACAACATTTACTCTAATATTATTTCTAGCATAAGTTAAAGCAGCTGATCTAGTCATATTTATAACTGCACTTTTAGTAGCAGAATAAGCATATGAACTAGGTTTACCAACTACTCCTAGTACAGACGATATATTTATAATAGATCCACCATGAGCCTGTTTTAACATTTCGATAATAGCATATTTATTAGTTAAAAATACTCCCGTTAAATTAACACCCAATACTTTATTCCATTCATCCATTGTTTCTTCATGACACATTAAAGTAGATCTAATCCCAGCAGAAGCTACTAAAATATCTATATGTCCAAAACTATTAATTGCCTTTTTGATTAATAAAATAACATCATCTTCATTAGATACATCACAAACAACTCCAACAATTCTATCAATATCTCCAAGTTCTGATGCTATTTCACGTACATTTTCATCAATATCAGCAATTACTACTTTAGCACCTTCATTTAAAAAATCTTTGGCAGTTTCTAATCCAATCCCACTAGCACCCCCCGTAATAATAGCCACTTTACTATCTAGTTTCATTATATCACTCCCATATCTATTATAATTATAATATAATAATCACTTATAAAATATAGTTATATAACAATTTTACATTTTTTATGTCAAGTAAAATATAAGTAAATTTAGTAGTTATTAATTATTGTTTATGATATAATCTTTAAGAAAGTTGGTGTAATATGAATTTAGATAATTTAAATAAAGAACAAAAAGAAGCAGTTATCCATATAGACGGACCAATGCTTGTTTTAGCAGGTGCTGGTTCAGGAAAAACTAAAGTATTAACTAGTAGAATTGCTTATTTAATAGAAAATGGAGTAAATCCTAGAAATATACTTGCAATAACATTTACTAACAAAGCTGCTAAAGAAATGAAAGACAGAGTAATTAATTTAATTGGACCATCTGCTAATTATATTCAAATATCAACGTTTCACTCACTAGGGCTTAAAATGATAAAAGAAAATTATAATGTTTTGGGATATGATAAAAACTTTACTATATTAGATAGTGATGATACATTAACTGTAGTCAAAAAGATAATTAAAGAGATGAATCTAAATCCCCAATTTTATAATGCGAAAGCAATAAGAAATAAAATAAGTTCTGCTAAAAATGAACTTATGAGTGTAAGTGAATTCTCACATGTGGAGTTTGACAAAGTAATAGTTAGGATATTTGAAAAATATAATAAAATATTAAAAGTCAATAATTCTGTGGATTTTGATGATTTACTTGTTCTCCCCATTCAATTATTAAATAACAGTGAAGTGTTAGATAGATATCAAGAATTATATAAATATATATTAATAGATGAGTATCAAGATACTAATGAAGCTCAATATAAATTTACTAAAAAGTTAGCTAGTAAATATAAAAACTTATTCGTAGTGGGAGATAATGACCAAGCAATATATGCATTTAGAGGAGCAAATTTTAAAAATATATTGAATTTTGAAAAAGACTATCCTAATTGTAAAACAATATTACTTGAAGAAAATTATCGCTCTACTAAGATGATTTTAAATGCTGCTAATAGTGTTATTAAAAATAATAAAGAAAGAAAAGATAAAAATTTATGGAGCAATAATCCTGATGGGAATAAAATAAAGTATATTATGGCTGATAGTGATAAAGAAGAAGTAAACTATATATCATCTAAGATAAAGGAATTAAACAACAATGGTGTTAATTATGAAGATATAGCAATTTTATATAGAACTAATGCTCAATCAAGATTAATTGAAGAAGAAATGCTTAAAAATAATATTCCATATAGAGTAATAGGTAGTTTCTATTTCTATAATCGCAAAGAAATTAAAGACTTATTATGTTATTTAAGGCTTATTAATAACCCTCATGATGATATTAGTTTAATTAGAGTAATAAACGTACCTAAAAGAGGAATTGGTGTTAAAACAATGGAAAATTTGGATGCTAAATCAAATGAATTAGGAATATCATTATTTGACACAATTAGTGAAGGTAAGGAATTAACTTTTAAAAATTTAATATTAAAAATGAAGGAAGAAAGTGAGAATTTATCTTTAACAGAGATGGTAGATTTAGTCTTAAACGAAAGTGGTATAAAACAAGAACTTGTAAATGAAAAAACATTAGAAAGTGATATTAGACTTGAAAACTTAGAAGAATTTAAATCTATTACCAAAAATTATGAAGAAGAATTTGGGGTAATTTCTTTAAGTGATTTTTTAAATGAAATATCTTTAGTTAGTGATATGTCAGAACATCAAGAATCTAAAAATAAAGTTAGTTTAATGACTGTTCATTCTGTTAAGGGATTAGAATTTGATTATGTATTTGTTGAAGGTATGGAAGAAGGAATATTTCCTCATTACAATGCTATTAATGATGGAAGTAGATCAGCTATTGAGGAAGAAAGAAGACTATGCTATGTAGCAATAACAAGAGCAAAAAAAGATTTATGGCTACTTAACGCCAAAAGGAGGATGTTATTTGGAAATACGCAAACTAATTTACCAAGTAGATTTGTAGAAGAAATAGATCCAAAATATTTAGAAATAGAAAATAACCGTAAGAGTGTCTTTAAGAAAGTTAATAATTTTGTTAAAGAAGAGATGTTTACTAAAGAAGATACAGAATATCAAACGGGAGACTTAATTAGTCACACAGAATATGGTCAAGGTGTAATAATATCTGTTGATAAATCAATTATAACAGTAGCTTTCCCACATCCGTATGGAGTAAAGAAACTCATGAAAAATCATAAAAGTATTAGTAAAGTGTCCGTATCATAGAGACCTTTTAAACATATAATATAGTGGTGATAAAAGTGAATTATAGATTATTAGTTAATAAAACTAATGGCTTATCAAAAGACTTTATACCAGAATATTTAGTAGATACTAAAAGTAAATATAAAGATGGAATTTTAATTAATGAGAAAGTACTAAATGCTTTTAGAAATTTACAAAATGATGCTAGAGAACTTAATTATTATTTTGATATAGAAAGTGGATATCGCTCATATGAATACCAAGAAAAAATATATAATGAAATAGTAAGGGAAAAAGGATTTAATTATGCTCTTAGGAGTGTTGCTAAACCAGGATATTCTGAGCATCAAACAGGATTAGCAATAGATATATGTATATATAAAGATGGAAAAAGTTATATTGAACATGATATAGAAGATTATCCAGAAACTAAGTGGTTGCATACTAATGCTCATAAATACGGATTTATTTTAAGATATCCCAAAGATAAAGAAGAAATAACTGGATATATGTATGAACCATGGCATTTAAGATATGTTGGGGATATATCACTATATATTTATAATAACAACTTGACGTTAGAAGAATATTATAATGAAAAAACTATACTTAATGAAAATAATAAAGTATAGTTTTTATTTTTAATTTATTGCTTTTTAAAAAATAATATTGTATAGTTGATATGGTGGTGATAGTAATGGATAGAGAATTAAAAAAAGCGTTAGAGTTAGAACAAAATAGGCAACAAAATAATATAGAATTAATAGCATCAGAAAATTATGTATCTCCTTCTATATTAGAATTACAAGGTAGTATTCTTACAAATAAATATGCTGAAGGATATCCAGGGAAAAGATATTATGGAGGATGTCAGTATATAGATATATTTGAAAATAAAGCAATAGAATATGCCTGTAAGTTATTTGATGTTAAGTATGCTAATGTTCAACCACACTCAGGAAGTTCTGCTAATATGGCAGTATACCGTGCTTTATTAAATAATGGTGATAAAGTAATGGGACTAAATTTATCACAAGGAGGGCATTTAACCCATGGGCATGCAATTAACTTTAGTGGATTAGATTATCAAATAATACCTTATAATGTTAATCCTAAAACAGAACTTATAGACTATGATGAACTTAGAAATATTGCCTTAAAAGAGAAACCTAAAATGATAATAGCAGGTGCTAGTGCATATTCGAGAATAATTGATTTTAAAAAATTTAGAGAAATAGCTGATGAAGTAGGAGCGTATCTAATGGTAGATATGGCTCATATTGCAGGGCTTGTAGCAGTAGGCTTACACCCTAGTCCAATTCCTTATGCTGATGTTGTAACATCTACTACGCACAAAACACTAAGAGGGCCAAGAGGAGGACTTATATTAACAAATAATGAAGATATTATAAAAAAAATAAATAAAGTTGTATTTCCAGGAATTCAAGGTGGACCTCTTATGCATGTAATTGCTGCGAAAGCACAGTGCTTTTATGAAGCTTTGCAACCTAGCTTTAAAGATTATCAAATGCAAGTTTTAAAAAATACTAAGGCATTAAGTGATACTTTAATAAAAGAAGGATTTAGAATTGTATCTGGAGGAACTGATAATCATTTAATTTTAGTTGATGTAAAAAGTAGTGTTAATTTAACTGGAAAAGAAGCGGAAACTATTTTAGATAAAATTAATATAACCGTTAATAAAAATACTATTCCTAATGATTCAGAAAGCCCAATTAAAACGAGCGGAATTAGATTAGGAAGTCCAGCAATGACAACAAGAGGACTTAAAGAAACAGATTTTATTAATATTGGAAAGATAATATCAAAAGCATTGAAAAATAGAGATAAAGATGATATTCTTAACAGTTTGAAAGAAGAAGTATTAACCATTACTAGTAAATTTCCTTTATACAAGTAAACAGATATATTTAAGTATCTGTTTTTCTTGACATAATTAAGAAAATATAATACATTTATTACAATATCAAATAAAGTTAGAACACTGAAAGGAAGATACAATGAAAAAAATAAATAATACAATAATAGTGTTATCTTTACTAACAGAAATAATTTATTTTATCTTTAATCCGATAACAACATTAGATAATATATTGTTATTATTATCATATATACCAGTTATTTTCATTCCCAGAATATTTAATTCAATATTTAAAAATAAGAAAGTAAAAATAGATGATAATTTAGAATTCGTTTATTTAATATTTCTTATATTAGCATTTCTATTTGGAAGTATAATGGGAGGATACTCTAAAATATATTGGTATGATTCATTCACTCACTTATTATCAGGTATATTTACAGCGTATATTACCCCATTTGTTTTAAAGTGGCTAAATAGATATAATAAAAAAGATTTAATATTTAATGTTATATTTATGATTTTAATAACTCTATCAGTTGCAGTCTTATGGGAATGTACAGAATTTACAATAGATAAATTACTTGGAACAGATACCCAAAAAGTACTAACTACAGGAGTTAATGATACGATGAAAGATATGATTTGTGCTTTGTTAGGAGCTATCTTATACATAGTATATTACGTTTATGATATGAAAAAAGAATAACTAGAAAAAAGTAGTTATTCTTTTAAAAACAATATTTATGGTCAAGAAAACGAACAAAAAAACGTTCAAGTAATTGACTAAAAACAATAAAAATAGTATAATATACATATACAATTAAGAGGTGATTTAAATGAATAATTATGTACCGCCATTTACTATTACTAATATAATGTTAGATAGAATATCTTCAATTATGAAAAAAATTGGTAAAATGGATAATTATAAAGAATTAAATAAAATGCCTGTTTTAAGAAGAAACAATAGAATTAAGTCTATTCATTCATCTTTGGCAATAGAAGCAAATTCACTGTCTTTCGATCAAGTTAAAGATATCATTAATGGTAAAGTAGTAGCTGGACCTAAAAATGAAATACAAGAAGTACAAAATGCATATAATGCATATTTGAAAATGAAAGAAGTTAATCCTTATTCAATAATTGATTTAAAGAAAATTCATGGAGTATTAACGTATTTAACAGTTGAAGATTCTGGTAATTTTAGAAAAGGTGGTGAAGGAGTTTTTGATGAAGATGGTAATTGTATCTTTGTATGTCCTCCACCAGAACAAGTTGATTTATTGATGAACCAATTATTTGATTGGATGAAGAATAACAAAGACAAAATGCATCCATTAATTTTATCTTCAATTTTTCATTATGAATTTTTATTTATTCATCCTTTTAGAGATGGAAATGGGAGAACAGCAAGATTATGGCAAAATGTTATACTTTCTCATTGGGAAACTTTGTTTGAATATGTTCCAATAGAATCAGAAATAAAGAAATATCAAGAAGATTACTATAATATAATTCAAAATTGTAATAGTAAAGGAGAATCTACAGAGTTTATAGAATTTATGTTAAAAATGATCGATGAAGTATTGGATACTCTTATTGAAGGAGTTAATATACAAATTAATCATATAAGCATATATGTTAAGAAACTATTAGATGTTATGGATTTTGAAGTACGTTATACAACTACAGAACTTATGGAATTACTTAATATGAAGTCTAGAAATTCATTTAGAGAAAATTATCTTGCACCTGCTATAGAAAATGGAGTAGTTAAAATGACTTTTCCCAACAACCCAACTAGCAAGAATCAAACATATTATAAAGATTAGCATAATGTATTATATTATCCTTTTAACATAAGAAAAAGAATAACTAGAAAAAGCAGTTATTCTTTTAAATATTATCTATGTATATTGTTAATTTTAGATAAAGTAATCCAATATTTTCTTAATGTTTCGTCTCTCATATGAACAGTATTTTCATATTTCCCATAACATTTTTCAATTGTTTTAGCACTAGCTATATTTTCTTCATTACATGTAATTAGTACTTTGTCTATATTTAAATCATTACATTTTTCTAATGCTTTTTCTAGTTGAATTATTCCATATCCTTTTCTTCTTTCGCTTGGTCTAATGGTATATCCAATATGTCCTCCATAATTTAATAAGAAATCACTTAAAGTATGACGAATGTTGCAAATTCCAATAACTTTGTTGTCATTAGTTCTAACTAAAAGATAAGTAGAAGCAGGAACATACCCATTAGGTAAATTTATTCCATTTTTTTCATTTTCTTTATCTTTTATCCATTCTTCGTAAGAATTACAATTTTTAAGTCTAGACATACCTGCATATTGCCAAGGATAACCTTTATCTATTAAGTTTACTTCATCTAAAAAAGCCATTACTTCGTTTTTATATTCCAAAGATGGAATAACTAATTTTAAATTTTCCATAAATAACACCTCTCTTGATTATATATTAATTTTCTAAAAAATACAAATAAGACTATCTTACATATATTATCTTTTTTATGTAAAGTATAATAATAGAGGTAAATATATTTATAAACAAGTGATATAATAATCTATACAGGTGATGTAATGAAAAAAATAAAAAATAAGAATAAAAAGAAAAATTTAATAGGAAATATAGCAATAGCAATATTACTTTTTATAACAATATTTTTAATAGGTACGATAATAAAAATGGATTTTATGCCTTTTAAGTATCTATTTATAGTAGTTTTGTTATTAGGTATTATAGAATTTGCTTTAGTTTGGTGCATAAAAAAAGGCAAAAAAAATGTTAGAATTATAACTATGATAATAAGTTTGATTATATCCGTAGTTTTATCAATTATAACATTTAATATACTAAAAACAAATAGTGTTTTGGGAAATATTAATCTTAATTATAAAGTGCATAATTATTCTGTTTTAGTATTAAAAGATAGTGATTATAAAAATATAGAGGATTTAGATGGTAAAACATTAGGATATTATGATAATAATTTAGATGATTCAAAAGATATAATTTCTAAAATAGAAGAAAAAATAAGTGTTGATTCTATCTTATATAATGATATTAATAGTACTGCAGATGCATTAACTTCTAAAGAAGTAGAAATGATTGTATTAGAAGATTCTTATATAAATATGTTGGATGAAGAGATGAATTTTTCGTCTTTAGTAAGAAGTGTTTATGAATTTAAGATAAAGGTTAAGGTAGAAGATGTAAAAAGAGATGTAGATGTCTTAAATGAGCCTTTTAATATATATTTAAGTGGTATAGATACTTACGGAGAAATATCATCAGTATCAAGAAGTGATGTTAATATTATTTTAACGATAAATCCTAAAACACATCAAATATTATTGACATCAATTCCAAGAGATACATATGTCCAATTGTCAGGTACGACAGGTTATAAAGATAAATTAACTCATGCTGGAATATATGGTATTGAAAAGTCAATTTCTACAATAGAAGAATTTTTAGATATAAAAATAAATTATTATTTTAAAGTTAATTTTACTAGTGTAATTGATATAGTAGATACTTTAGGTGGAGTTAATGCTTATTCGGAATATACATTTACTTCAAAAGATGGTTATAATTATACTAAAGGATATAATTATATGAATGGATCGCAAGCATTATCTTTTGTAAGAGAAAGATATGCCTTTCAAGAAGGAGATATTCAAAGAGGGAAAAATCAACAAGCAATGATAGAAGCAATAATAAGAAAGTGTACAAGTTTTTCGATAATTAGTAAATATAGTAGTTTACTTGATTCAATTAATGGTAAGTTTGCAACTAATATACCAACTTCAAAGATAATGAACTTAATAAAGATGCAACTAGATGGTAATTATAAATGGAATATAACTTCTAATTATGTAAGTGGTGTTGGTGAATATAGATATACTTATAGTTATCCTAGTCAAAAATTATATGTAATGATACCTGATAGTGATAGTATTCTAAAAGCTAAAGAACTAATAGATAAAGTAGAATTAGGAGATACTTTAGATAGTTCTTATGGAGAAGAACAATCAGGTAATTATGTAACGTAAACTCCTATTATAGAAGAAATTCCAGATACTTCCTTAGAAGAAACACCAGAAATAACAGATGAAGAAGAAATGCCTGAAGATAATCCTTTAGAAGACTTATTACCAAGCGAGGAAGAAATTAATACAGAAGAAGAGACTACGGATACTGAAGAAATACCTGATATAATAGAAGATATTAATGGTATAGAATAAAAAGTTATATAGAAATATATAATTTTTGGTAATTTGGGAGAGAATATTTGGAATAAAAGTAAAATAAAAAAATATAGAAATTAAATGCTTCGTTACATATCGGAGAAACCGCGATTTTATAATTTGATTTATAAGTCAAATATATAAAATCTAAAATGTTAATAAAGATATGAGAAAGGAAAAATCAATCTAATAAAATTAATAATTCCTTAAGATTGATTATATGTGTTAATTATGAGAGTTTATGTTAAAAAGGAAAATAAAAATACAATGATTCCAGGAATTATTGTAACAATAGTTTTTTTATTAATTTCTAGTTGGGTATTTATTACGGTAATTAAAAGTGAAAAATCATTTATTGAAATATTAGAAAATTTTGGAATTGAATTAATATTTTCCATTATATTTTTTGGAATTGGAACATGTTTTGTTTATTTTTTGTTTAAAACACCTAAAAAGTATAAGGTAAAACTAGTTAATAAAAAAATTGAAACATATAATGGTGAACAAATAACATACATGGAATTTATGGAATTTGAACTGCCAAAGGCTCAAAAAGGAAATTCTAATTGTTATAGCTATAGTTGTTATACAAAAGGGGGAAATGATTTAATTGTTGGAAATGATTATGTATTAAGAATTAAACAGTTTAATTGGGAACCAAAATTTGTAGAAAAATTAGACAGTTGTTTTAAAAATAAAATTGCGTTTAATTTACCTAATAGGACTTTAACTCCAATATTCTTAATTTTTGGATTAATTTTTTTTGGATTATTATGTTTATGTATTTTAGGAATCATAACGTACCCAAAATATATGCATATATATGTATTGGTAGGTATCTTTTCTTTAGTAGCATTATTCATGGCATTTAAGGGAAATAAAAGATGGAAAGAAGATAACGATATTGATCAAAATAAACAAGATTTAAATATAAATGTTAAAAAAATTAAACCAATAGATATTATTCAAGAAAAGGTGGGGGACGTGGTAATTAAATATTTAATTATTCTTTTGGTAGCGTTTCCTATAGTATGGTTTATAATTTTGTTAAATATGAATATTGAAAAGCAATTATTTCCGATTGCATTTTTACCAATTTTATTATTTGTTGAATTGCCAATAATTATAGCAATTTTATATAATGTAGGATATGATGCAAGGCTGATTAAAAGAAATAAAGTTAAAATTTTAGAAAATATTAATATATCTAATATAAAATTTTTTAAAATATTCAGACCTACAAAAAATGCAGTTTTTTCTCAATATTTTATCGTTGATCAAAATAGAAATTTGATATTTAAAATTAAGGCATGTAATTTTATTGGAAATAAATTTGTTATATGTGATCGACATGATATAAAGATTGGAGAAATACATGTAAAATTGTTTAGTTTAACTAATGAATTTATAATAAATATAATAAATGAAGCTCCGTTTATTGTTCGATTAAAAATACAATTGCATTATAATTATCAAATTATAGGAAGAGATTATTATGTTAAAGGTGATACCCATTTAATTAGAAATATAATTTATGATAATAAAGAAAATGAAATTGCATATATATCTGCAATTTCAAAACGTAATAACAATTGATATGCATTAGGAAATACGGAGATATTTTTAAACGATGGTGTAAATAATAGTATAGATATTATAATAATAGCATTATGTGTTACAATGGGAAATTTTCGAATGTTTAAGAAATATAAAAGTCGATAATAAAAGCAAACTTAAGAAACGTTATTTTACTCATATCTCTTTATCATTTCTTTTATTTCCAACAAATAACATATAAATATCAAAAAATCATACGTTTATCTTTGTAAATGTTTACGGTAAAATAGAAAGAGATTTTAAAAAATGCAAAAAGTATTACCAGTTTATTTAATTATAATTTAAGGTAATCTTAATTGAATTATATGGTTTAATTAGGATTTTTGACAGTTGAAGTAAGTGCTTGTCATGTTCATGCTGATTTTTAGTTGTATTTAAATCGATAATTAAAACGTTTCCATAATTCAGTGGATTAAGAAATGTATGAAAAATTATATTAATAAATGTTTTTTGTGCTAGTACAGTCTTTTGTATATATATGGGGTACATTTAATATGTTTGATTTTTGTTTTAACTTTTACATCTTCTTCTTTCTAATAAAATTATGTTTCTTTATTTTTATTGTTTATATTTAGTAATGAACTTAATAAAGATGCAACTAGATGGTAATTATAAATGGAATATAACTTCTAATTATGTAAGTGGTGTTGGTGAATATAGATATACTTATAGTTATCCTAGTCAAAAATTATATGTAATGATACCTGATAGTGATAGTATTCTAAAAGCTAAAGAACTAATAGATAAAGTAGAATTAGGAGATACTTTAGATAGTTCTTATGGAGAAGAACAATCAGGTAATTATGTAACGTAAACTCCTATTATAGAAGAAATTCCAGATACTTCCTTAGAAGAAACACCAGAAATAACAGATGAAGAAGAAATGCCTGAAGATAATCCTTTAGAAGATTTATTATCAAGCGAGGAAGAAACTAATACTGAAGAAGAGATTACGGAAGAAGAAATACCTGATATAATAGAAGATATTAATGGAATAGAATGAAAAGTTATATAGAAATATATAATTTTTTATTTATTTAGTAGAAAGTTGTGGTATAATAAAGATATTTACAAAAAAGAGAAAATTTTTTTCAAAAGAAAGGAAGATAGAAATGGTTTTGAATAAAACAAGTAAAGAAGAAATAAGAAAAATTATTGAAATGGAATTAGCCGATTATAATGGTGAAGAAAAAATACATTTAGATAAAGATTTACTTGAAAGTTTAATGTTTAAAGATATAACTACAATTATAGATAATACTGAGCAAAAAATGAGACGTATTGTGTGGAGTGGACAATTTTTAAGAAAAATAGACTTAAGTGAAGTATCTTTTGATAATGTTCATTGGAATTATGAAAATCATGATGCAAATTGTAAGTATATAGTTGATTTAAGTGGAACAAATGCAATAATAGATTTTAGTAAATCATTTGATAATATGTGTCGTCCCCAAAGTGGTGTTGTAATTAATAGCTGTAATTTAAGTGAAACTAATTTATTAAATGGTGAAATAATAACTAAAATATATAATAGTGATTTATCTAATAGTAGTTTAAATCTAGGAACAGGAGAAAGAGGAGATTTGATAATTTTAAACTCTAATTTAAATGGGGTAAATTTATCTAATCTTACTGTGCCAATGGAAACTTTTTTAGATTATGAAAATTGGAATTATATAAGGGCTGGATTTCAAGTACGATCTGTATGTTTAAAAAATACAGGATTAAGTATACGTTATGATAAAAATATTCCAAGTGGGATATTAACAGAATATAAAAAAATTATAAATCCTAAAAGAAGATTTGTTGAAGCTTCACATGATTTAGAAAGATATTGTAAGGAAACTCGTTTAGGATATATTTTAGGACAATTAATAAAAGCGGGACTTTTAGAAGGATGTTATGTAAATGGTATATTAATAAAAAGTAAAAACCAAAGACTTGATATTAAAAATAAAGTATTAAATGAATATGAACAAATGAAACAAGATATAATAAAAAAAGTTAAATCTCAAATAGGCCAACACAGAAAATAGAGTTATATTAACATATATAACTTTATTTTTTTATATACTTAATTAGGTGATACTATGTCTAATATTATACTTATAATTAAAGGATTAATAATTGGCTTTGCTAAAGTAATGCCTGGTGTATCTGGAGCAATATTAGCTCTTAGTATGGGTGTATATGATAAAGGAATCATGGCAATTACTAATTTTTTTAAAGATCCAAAGAAAAATTTTAATTTTTTATTTCATTTAGGATTAGGTATATTAATATCAATAATTTTAGGAAGTAGAGTTGTATACTTTTTAATTACTAATTATTATACTATGACTATGTTTTTATTTATTGGTTTAATATTTGGAAGTAGTTCTAAATTGTTTAATAAAAGAGAAAGAACTAATAAAGGTTTACTTATTACAATAATAACTTTTATTGGTTTAACTTACTTATCTCTTATAAATATTCACAATAATATAAATGCAACTAATTCTTTTTTCATATATGTCATATCAGGATTATTAGATGCTTTTGGAATGATTGTTCCTGGTATTAGTTCAACATCTTTATTAATGATTATAGGTACTTATGATAATATATTATATACAATATCAAATATAGTAAATTATAATAATTTTATTAGTAATATGTTTATAATGTTTCCATACTTATTTGGTATATTTATTGGTATCGTAATTACCAGTATATTAGTTAGTTATATGTTTAAAAAGCATTATAATATTACATTTTCTTTTATAATTGGTGTAATTTTATCTAATCTACTACTGCTTACTATAAACATTCCTATTAATAATATAAAAGACTTAATAACAGGGATAATATTATTAAGTCTTGGTAGTTTTATTTCTTACTCATATGGCGATTAATTCTTCCCCTTAAATTAAATTGAAATTTTAAACTAGGAAAAGCCTTTACAATACGCTTTTGCAATACTTTATTTTTAATTGTTTCAATTACTTTTTTGTTTATTTCTTCAGTTGAATCTTTGGCAATATTAAGAGCAGTTGTTTTAAACTTACTAATAATATTAAAAGATACTAGAACATCAGTTATAAAAATAATTAAAAAACTACTGCTTATAATCACCATTATATTTTCAGGGATTAAATTTAATAAATAAATAATAATCGGATTAGTAAAGCATATCATTATAACACCGCATAGACCAAATAGAAATGCATAAGTTAAACATATTCTTCCATTAACATTAAATTTTTTATCAGAGTAATCCCACCATCTTGCTTTAAATATTTTTTCCATTATATAACTAGTAATATATTCAAGTGTACTACATATAAAAGCTCCCATAATAAAAACAGTAAAAGGTTCATCTTTATATTGAGTTAAGTAAAACATCATAATTAAAGCACCAAATCCATAAATTGGACAGGCAGGTCCAATTAGGAAACCTCTATTTACAAAACGCTTTGTCCTAATGAATATAAAGGCTACTTCAAGAACCCAACCCAAAAAAGTATATATAATAAAAATAAAAAAATAATACAAAAAAGTATTCATATTACACCTTCTTAAGTTAGAGTATATCACATATATACTAATTTAACAATAATGAAAAAAATTAATTAGAAGTAATCTTTATAGTAAAATCAAATTTTTATGATATACTTATATAGGATAAAAAATAGAAAAGGAAGTAGTAATATGAGTGGTAAGTTAATTGTAATAGAAGGAACTGATTGTTCAGGAAAAGAAACACAAGCAAAGTTATTAGTAGATAAATTAGTAAGTGAAGGGAAAAAAGCAGTAGGATTATCTTTCCCTATGTATGATACTCCAACTGGAAAAATAATTGGAGCTTGTCTTTTAGGGAAACCTGATATGTGTAAAAAAATATTAAAAATAAATACTAGTTTTTTTCCTGAAGGAGGGGGTAATGTTGATTATCTAACAGCCTGTAATCTGTATGCTGCAGATAGAAGATATAATTTGCCTAAAATATTAGATTATTTAAACAAAGGATATATTGTAGTTTTAGATAGATATGTTGCATCAAATATGGCTCACCGAGGAGGCTTTGTGAAAAATAAACAAGATAGACTAAAAATATATCAAAAAATAGAATTGTTAGAGTATGAAATAGATGAGCTGCCTCGCCCCGATAAAACAATACTTTTGTATTTACCTTATGAATATGCTTGTATTTTAAAAAGAAATAGAGAAGAGAGTGTTGATGAAGCTGAAGCAAATATAAAATATTTAAAAAATGCTGAACGGGCTTACTTAGAACTTTCTAAAATATATAATTTTGATATTGTAAAGTGTGTAAAGAAAAATGTAATAAGAAGTAAAGAAGATATAAATAATGATGTATATAGACAAGTAAAAGATGTTATTTAGTAATAAAATACACCTAGTCTTTGCTATTGACTAATGTAATAATTCCATATATAATTATATTAGATTAGAGAGTAGGTAATGTATGAATAAAAAGAAAATATTATTATTTTTATTATCTTTTTTATGCTTCCCTATATATGGAAGAGCACTTAGCGTTGATAAGAATAGTATAATCTTAGAACCATTAAAAGAAGATTCAATTGGTATATATGCAAATGTAGAAGAAGAAGTTAGCAATGTATCTTTTACTCTTGTTTATTCTACTTATGATATATCAGCTAATTTTGTTGTAAATGAAAATTATACTGATAGCAGCCCTAATAGTATAACTCATAATATTGTTTTGGATAAACCTACAAGTGGCACTATTAAATTAGGAGAAATTTCTATTGACGTTATTGAAAATCCAACTGATACTAGTGCTACTATTAATATATATAATGGAAAAGCTATAAATGACACTAACGAAATTACATTAGATAGTCAAGTTATTAACGTAAAAATTAATAATAACACTAAATTTGAAACTACAGATAATGAAGAAAAAGATGATGAGAATAATAATAAAAAGCTTTTAAAGGAAATTAAATCTGACTTAGTATCTATTAATTTAATAGAAGGAGTTTATGAATATGAAGTAGATATAGATAGTGATATTTTAGAATTGGATTTAGAACCAATTGCTATAGATAACACTTACAAAATTGATATTTCTTCACAAAAACTAAGTGAAATAGAAGATAATAAAATTATAATAAAAGTATCTGATAATAAAGATAAAACTGAAGAATATGTAATTAAATTAAATATAAAAGAAAAGGTTGTTAATGAAGATATATCTATTGAAAATAATAATTATAATAGTAAATGGATAACAGTAGTAGTGATTTCTGCAGTTATATTAGTATTAGGTTTAATTTTACTTAAAAAGAATAGTTAATAATTAGAATATAGAAGAGGTGCCTAAATGGAAGAAATCGATTTAAAAGAGTTGTTTATATATATTAAAAATAAAATAGGTTTATTAATTATAATTACATTTGGTATTACTTTAATTGGAAGTTTATATGGACTTTTAATTCAAAAACCTATGTTTAATTCTTATACAACAGTAGTATTGGGGGGAACAGAAAGCAGTAATACTGGAATTACTCAAAATGATATAAACATCAATAAAAATTTAGTTGATACTTATGCAGAAATAGTTAAATCAAGAAGTGTACTTGACAAAGTAATTGATGAGTTAAAATTAGATATGACTTATAATCAATTAGGAAAAATTATTTCAGTATCAGCATTGAACGATACTGAAATTATAAAGATAACTGTCGATAATGAAGATGCTATTTTGGCTAAGAATATTGCTAATTCTACTGCTAAATTCTTTATTGTAGAAGTAAAGTCCTTATATAATATGGATAATGTTAACGTTTTAGATGAAGCTATTGTATCTGATTCTCCATATAATGTAAACGTATTAAAACAAACACTTATTTATGTATTAATAGGTTTAGTAGTAGCTTTTGGAGTTGTATTTATAGTATTCTATTTTGATAGAACTATTAAAACAGTAGAACAAGTAGAACAAAAAATAAAATTACCTATTTTAGGTACTGTCCAAAAAAGTGGAAAGGGCGGTAGTAAAAAATGAAAGATGAATTAGTATTAAGAGCAAGACCTAAATCTAACATAAGTGAGGATATAAGAACTATAAGAACTAATTTACAGTTTATATCTCCGGATGATGAATCTAAAGTAATTCTTATAACTAGTTCTATTCCTGGGGAGGGCAAAAGCTTTATAAGTAGTAATTTAGCAGTTGCTTTTTCGCAAATAGATAAAGATGTATTAATAATAGATTCTGATTTAAGATTAGGAAGGATTCACAAAATATTTGAAGTGTCAAATGAAAAAGGATTCTCTAATATGTTAGTAGAAGACGATCCATCAAACTATTCTAAATATTTAAAGAAGACAAAAGTCCCTAATGTATATGTAATAACAAGGGGTACTGTACCTCCTAATCCAAGTGAATTATTAAGTTCGCAAAATGCTAAAAAAATATTAGAAATACTTAAGAAAAGTTTTGATTATATTATATTTGATGGGGTGCCTATTAATGGCCTTCCAGACTCGCTAATAGTAGCAGGATTAGTAGATAGAGTTGTGTTAGTAACTTCTATTGGTTATACTTCTATTGATGAATTAAATGAAGCTAAAAAAGCATTAGAAAAAATAGATGCTCCAATTGCAGGAGTAGTAGTTAATAAAGTAAATCCTACAAAACGTGGTAAATATTCAAATTATTATGAATAAGACAGATATTCATTCACATATTTTGTTTAATGTAGACGATGGTAGTAAATCAATTAAAGAAAGTATATGCTTACTACAAAAATTAAAAAATATAGGATTTACAGACGTAATATTAACACCTCATTATATAAATGGAAGTAGTTATAATATTTCTAATGATAAAAAAAGAGAACATTTCAACATACTAAAAGAAGAATTAATAAAAAATAAATTAGATATAAATATATATTTGGGCAATGAAATTTTTATAAATAATAATATTAATAATTTAATTAAAGAAGATGTAATTAGTACTTTAAATAATTCTAAATATGTTTTAGTGGAATTACCATTTCATAATCCAATATTAAATTTAGATGATATTATATATGAACTTAAATATAATAATTTAATACCAATAATTGCCCATCCTGAAAGATATACTTATTTTCAAAAAAATTATAAAGAAGTAGATAAATTAAGAGAAGAAGGAGTATTATTTCAAGGAAATTATTTAAGTATTATTGGAGGATATGGCTCTTTAAGTAAAAAACTATTTAAATATATGTTAAAAAATAAATATATTGATTTTTTAGGGACTGATATTCATTCGTTAAATAATTTATCAGTAATCGATAATTATGATAAAATAATTAAAAAAATAAAAAAAGTTTGTGGAGAAGAATATTATCAATTAATAATAAATAATTGTAATAATGTTTTAAAAAATATATAATAGGGAGTGAAATAATTATGGAAAAAATAGTAATAGGAGAAGTAGCTACGATAGAAGAAGATAATACAGTAGTTAATAATAGTTCTGTATATATTATTAAAAGAAAATGTTATCTTGCAGTAAAAAGATTATTTGATATAGTTTGTTCACTAATATTACTACCGTTGGTATTACTTATAATGGTTATTGTAAAAATTTCTTAGGTAATTTAAAACTTTTAGTGCAATATTGCGATTTAAAATAGAAAAAAATTTATTTTATCTTTAAATATATAAATTGCCCATAATTTAATATTTATAAGTTAATAATTAAATAAATTTATTTAAATTAAGTTTAAAAAATGTTTTTTTATAAAAGAAAGTAGGGAATGTGAATAATGAGAGAAAATATCTTAGAAATTTATGTTTGGTTAGATAAAAAAAAGGGTCAAAGAACATTATTAAAGACAATTACAGTAACTCTGTTTGCAGGAATTAAATTCTTGTTTGATAGATTAATGGCAATATTAGGATTAATAATTACATTCCCATTAATGTTAATTATAGCTGTTGCAATTAAAATTGATAGTGAAGGCCCAATTATCTTTAAACAAGAAAGAACTGGTAAATTTGGGAAAAATTTTTATATATATAAATTTAGAACAATGGTTGCTAATAACGATGTTTATGATTTTAAAAAAGAAGATAAACATACTAGGATTGGGAAAATATTACGAAAAACCAGCTTAGATGAACTTCCACAACTTTTTTCGATAGCCATTGGGAAAATGTCGTTTATTGGTCCAAGACCTTGGATTCCAGATTATTATGAAAATATGAATGAAAAGCAAAGACATAGAACTGATGTGAGACCTGGATTAACTGGATTAGCTCAGTGTATGGGAAGAAACAATATTACAATTATTGAGAAGATTAATTATGATCTAGAATACATAAAAAATTATTCATTAATCCAAGATATAAAAATAATTTTTCTAACAATTATGTGTGTGTTTACAGGAAGTGGCGCAGATGCAGGTAAAAAGACAATAGAAAATGAATTGAAAGAATTGAAGAACTTTAAAGATAAAAAATAGAAGTAGTTGGTGAATTATGAGAAAAAAGAAAGTTTTATTTACAGCAACAGTTGATTCGCATATTTTAGCTTTTCATATCCCTTTTTTAAGATGGTTTCATGAACAAGGATACGAAGTGCATGTTGCGACAAATGGTACAGAAGAAATACCGTATTGTGATAAAAAACATGTTATAAGTTTTGAAAGGAATCCATTTAAATTGAATAATTTGAAAGCTATAAATGAGTTAAAGAAAATAATAAAAAAAGAAAATTTTAATATTATTCATTCTCATACTCCAATGGGGAGTGTAGTAACAAGAATAGCTGCTAAAAAAGCACGAAAAAATGGCACAAGTGTTATTTATACAGCACATGGTTTCCATTTTTACAAAGGAGCACCACTATTAAATTGGTTGTTGTTTTATCCTGTAGAAAAACATTTATCAAAATACACAGATATATTAATAACTATTAATAACGAAGATTATTTGTTAGCAAAAAAGAAATTTAAAAAATGTAAAAGTATTAAATATGTGTCTGGTGTAGGGATTGATGAAGAAAAATTTAATTTTGAAATGTCTATTAATGAAAAAAAAGAGTATAGGAAATCATTAAATCTTGGTCAAAATGATTTTGTTATGATTTATCCTGCAGAACTAAATAAAAACAAAAATCAACTTTTGTTAATAAAAGTAATGAAAAAATTAGTATCAAAACATAGCAACATAAAATTATTATTGCCAGGAAAAGATTCATATAATGGCTTTTATCAAAATTTAGTGAAGAAACTAAAACTAGAGGATAATATTAAATTTTTGGGATTTAGAACAGATATACCTAAACTTTTAAAGATATCTGATTTGGCTGTTGCATCAAGTAAAAGGGAAGGTCTTCCAGTAAATATACTAGAAGCTATGTATGTAGGATTACCTATAGTTGCTACAAATTGTCGCGGTCATAGAGAACTTGTCATTAATAATCAAAATGGTTATCTTATAGATGAAGAGGATTCAACAATGTTTGCAAATTGTATTTGCAATTTATACAAAAACAAAAAAACATATGATAAATTTTCAAAAAGTAACAACGAATATATTCAAAAATATTTATTACCTATAGTTTTAAAAGATATGATTGAAATATACAAATAAGGGTTTGTCAATTAAAATGGTTATATAAATTTATAAAATATTAATGAAAAATAAATTAATAAATAAGAAAATAAGTAAAACGATAGAGAGCTGGAATAGTTATGAAAATTAAATTAAAGCATTTTTATTATGTTATGATATCCGTTGTATTGATATTAAGTTTATTATCATATGAGGTTCATTTATATAAATATTACACTATATCGCAACTTTTTATTTCTAGTTTTCTTCTTTTGTTAATGCTAGTTTTTTTAAAATATGAAAAAGAATATAAAAACATATTTTGGGAACAAATAAATAAATACACTATTATTGTACCAATGTTTATATTTATGATAGTAAGTACCATAGTGGGACTGTTAGCATATGGTTATAATACCCCCGTTAGTGTAGTTAGTGTCGCCGCAATGTTTATATGTTCTTATTGCCTTTTCTTTATTATTCCAATAATTTGTACTAAGTATCCTGGAATAAAGGAAACCATTTTAAATATCATAAATTTCTTTTGCCTTTTTTTAATCGCTATAGGAATAATTATATACTTTAAAGGTGAATTTTTATCATATACAAATGTATATGGAAGAGCAGCATCAATATATGCAGATCCAAATTTTCTTGCCATGGTATTGACTACAAATATGTTTTTAAATTTTAGAAAAGGTACTCGTTTTATCTTAAAATTATCTATAGTAATATTATCAGTAGTGATGATAATTTTTACTGGATCAAGAGGAACCTTAGTTGGAATTATGATTACTATTGTTTTTTATATTTTAATTTTTTCTAAACATCGCATGATAAAAAAAGTATTCATAAGTGTATTCTTGTTTGCAGTATCATTGAGTTTGTTGAATTATTTAGTAGAAATAGATTTTTTTAGGTTATATCAAGGATCAAATGGAAGATTCGAAATGATAATAAGTGCTTTAGAAGCAATAAAAGAATCTCCAATAATTGGTTATGGTTATGCATCAATAGGAAAATTTTTAATCGCATTAGGATATTCAAATGTTAGTACACATAATTCATTTGTTGATTTTGCTTATTCTTTTGGCATTATAACATCTTTAATGTATATCTATTTTTTAGGTAAAGTTATAATAATAAATATAAAAGATAAAAACAAAATAAATTATATGTGTACAATATGTTATATGATATTTAATATGAATACCATATTGTACAATTTTGGTGGTGTAGGAATAAGTTCATTATTGTTCACACTTGTACTTGGCTTCTTGAATTATAGTAAAGATAAAAAATTGGTTTAAAGGAGTAAAATAAATATGAAAATTAGTATAATAGTTCCAATATATAATATAGAAAATTATATAGAAAAATGCTTAACAAGTATTATTAATCAAACATACAATAATTATGAACTTATTTTAGTCAATGATGGTTCAACTGATTCAAGTGAAACTATATGTAAAAAAATTGCAAAAGAAAACAAACAAATAAAATATTTCTATAAAAAAAATGGAGGATTGTCAGATGCTCGCAATTATGGTATAAGAAAAAGTTCTGGAGAATATTTAATGTTTGTTGATGGCGACGACTTTTTGGAAAGTAAAGATAGTTTAAAAAAAATAGTATCAAGATTAGAATCATCAAGTTTAGATGTTTTACAATATAAAATGAAATATTATTATGAGAATGGGGGAAAAAACTTTTATTTTAAGGATTTCCCCAATTTAAATATAGAAAAAACACTAGATAAATTAAATCTTTTAAACGAAGCAGGACAAATGTCAATATCAGCATGTGACAAAATAGTAAAAGCTTCAATTATTAAAGAAAATAATTTGTATTTCAAAAAAGGATTATTGTCGGAAGATATTGATTGGTCTTTAAGAGTGTATTTGAAAATAAATTCAATTGATGTGATAAATGAAACAATTTATGTATATAGACAGCAGAGGGATGGTTCTATTACAACTAAAAGAAATATAAAAAGAAATGTAGATTTATATACTATAATAAAAAAATGGATGGATTATAAATATCAAAGCGTGGAGTTTAAAGAATTATATTATAATTACATATCTTATCAAATGTTAATATTATTATCTATTTCAAAGAAAAAAGATTTTAGTAAAGAAGAATGGCAAGATATAAAAGAAAGAAGGAAAATATTAATAAATTATAAAAAAAATTATAAAGTAAAAATAACTTATCCACTAGTAAAAATATTTGGATTTTCACTAGCAATATTAATTTTAAAATTATATTTGCTAGTGAAAAATAAGGGGGTCTTAAAGCTTTGAAAAAGATAAAAAAAATTATAAAAAGAAATAAAACAATTTATAATATTATCCTAAGTGTGTCAAATATTATAAATAGCATACCATATTTAATTGTATTTAATTATTTTAAATTGAAAAAAATTCAAAATAACAAAATTGTAATAAACAATTATTATAATAAAGGTTATGGTGATAATGCAAAATACATTTGTGAATATTTAATAAATAATGATTTAATTAATCAATATGATGTTGTTTGGATATGTAAAAAAAAGTATTTTTCAACAATTCCAGAATGCATTAGAAAAATTGAGGAAGGAACCATTAAATCATATTATGAGCTTACTACATCAAAAATTTGGATTGACAATTGCCGAAAAAAGTCATATATAAAAAAAAGAAAAGGACAAGTATATATACAATTATGGCATGGTGGTATTGGCATGAAAAAAGTGGAAAAAATGGCTGAAGATACATTAAATATAGAATATATAAGAAATGCAAAAAAAGATTCTCTTATGATTGATTATGCAATTTCCAATAGTTTGTATAGAACAAATATATTTAAAAACTATTTTTGGTATAGTGGTGAAATATTAGAATATGGATGTCCAAGAAATGATATATTTTTTAACAACAATATAAAAGATAGGATAAAAGACAAAATAAGTTTAAAATATGGATTATCTAAAGATGAACATATAATATTATATGCACCAACTTTTAGAAAAAGTTATTATTTTAATTATGAATCGTTTGATTTTAGAAAATTAATAGAAAGTATGGAAAAAAAATATAAACAAAAATATAAACTTTTTATTAGGCTACATTCAGCAACAAAATTTCAACTAAATGTAAATAATAGTAAAGTTATTGATGTAACGGAATATCCCGATAGTGATGAATTACTTTTAATTAGTGATATTATTATCTCGGATTTTTCGAGTATAATTTTTGATGCATTATACACTGATTCCAAAAAATATTTATATGCTCCAGACATAAATTTATATAATAAAGACAGAGGATTGAATGTCGAATATGAAAAATTACCTTTTTGTATATCATATAACTCAGATGAATTAATAGAAAATATATTAAATGAAAAATCTGCTGCTTATTATAATAAAGAAAAAAAATATAAACTAGCAATGAATTTGAAAGATGATGGACAAGCATCAAAAAGGATTGTTAAATTGATCGCTAAAATAGTAGAGGGGGAGAAAAATGGCTAAATATAAAATTGGATATACACAGGGAACTTATGATCTTTTTCATATAGGGCATTTAAACTTGTTAAATAATGCAAAAAAACAATGCGATTATTTAATCGTTGGCGTTAATTCAGATAATTTAGTTCAAAATTATAAACATAAAATTCCAACAATTAAACAAAAAGATAGAGCTAAAATAGTTGAAGCAATCAAATATGTAGATAAGGTAGTGATAACTGAAACTTTAGATAAATCAGCAATACATAAAATGATAGAATTTGATGTAGTGTTTATAGGTTCTGATTGGAAAGGAAACGATAGATGGAAAAAAACAGAATTAGATTTAAAAAAGATAGGTGTTGATGTAGTATATTTGCCACACACCGATGGAATATCTACAACTAAAATAATAGAAACTATAAATGTTTCGGGTGGGAAAAGTGAATAATGTAAAAAATATAGAATATTATAAAAATACAATAATACTATTTTTAGGAAAGTTTTCTACACAATTTATATCGTTTTTATTATTACCATTATTTACAAGATATTTAACAACAAGTGATTATGGTTATGTTGATTTGTTACAAACATACATTTCTTTATTAATGCCTATATGTTTATTACGAATTGACTCAGCAGCATTTAGATTTTTGGTTGATGAGAGAAAAAACGAAAAAAAACAATCACAAATAATAAGTATTTCTTTGGCACTTGGTGTAGTCGCTTCAATAATTTTGATATTACTATATATAATCTTAAGAAAAATTATAAATATTAAATATGTTTTTTCATTAGTTATATCAGTAATAATACTAATATTTATTAATATTGTGTTACAAATTGTAAGAGGATTAGGAAAGAATTATTTATACTCGATAACGGCAATAGTTGTAGGAGTAATAAATTGTATAATTAATATTATATTAATTATTGTGTTTAAATGGAACGCTGAAAGTATATTAATATCTAATATTATATCAAATTTTTTAGGATTAATATTTATTTCAATTAAATTAAATATTTTAAAAAAAATTATATGGAACTACAAAAATATTGATAAAAGTTTAATCAGTGAAATGATAAAATATTCAATACCAATGATTCCAAATTCTTTTTCGTGGTGGATTGTAAATGTTTCTGATAGAAGTATAATTTCATTATTAATTGGGATATCATATAATGGAATATACACAATATCATGTAAGTTTTCTAATATTTTGAATAATATTTTTAGCGTTTTTAATATGTCTTGGACAGAATCAGCTTCAATTCATATTAAAGATAAAGATAAAAATGAGTATTTTGATGAAATGATTAACAAATTATTTTTCGGATTTGCAAGTATAGGTATGTTAATAATAAGTATGTTACCGCTTATTTATGATAGTATTGTTGGCACAAATTATAGAAATTCGTACAATTATATACCTATTTTAATAATAGCAGGAACCATTGATGTATTGGCATGGTTATGCGGTGGAATATACATAGCTTGCAAGGAAACAAAAAAAGTTGCAAAAACAACAATTATTTCGGCGATTTTAAATATAATTATTCATTTAAGTTTGATTAAGTTTATAGGGTTATATGCAGCGTGCATATCAACACTATTATCATATCTTTATTTATCTATTTTTCGATATTATGATTGCCAAAAATATGTTCAATTTAAAATAAATTGTAAATTTTTAACTATAATGATTTTATCATATATAGTTTGTGTAATATTGTATTATACAAATATACTAGTTTTAAATATCATTAATTTTGCAATATCTACATTTGTCTTAATTATAATAAATAGGCAAGTCATAATTGAATTAATAACAATGGTGAAAGGAAAATTAGTAAATGAAAAAAGAGTTAATAAAAAAAATTAATCATTTGATATTATGGTATAGACACGTCATAAAAAATAAAAATAATCAAAAATTAAATATATATAATAAATTTTTAGCTTTAAAACATAGTTTTTCAAATGACTTTTTTGTAATGTATAATTTAAATAAAAAAAATATAAAAGATTATATTTCTGAATATGAACGATATTTATCAAGAGAAATAGACGGAGACTATAAAATATTATTGGATAACAAAATAATTTTTACTCAATATTTTTCAAATTTCATTAGTATACCAAAAATAATCATTATGATACTAGAAGATGGAGAAATTTATGATCAACAGGGGAGTAAAATTAGTCAAGATGATATTTTAAAAATAATGAAAAATAAAAAAATGATTATAAAACCTATAAATGATGGTGGTGGACATGGAGTACATATTTTTGAAGAACAAAATGGAATATATTATTTAGATTTTGAAAAAATTTCCAAAGAAAAATTAATAGAAACAATAATTAATAGTAAAAATTGTATTGTTAATGAATATGTTAAACAAGCTAAATACGCGGAAAAAATATTTTCTAAAACAGTAAATACGATAAGGATAATAACAATAAAAGACCCTGAAACAAATAGATTTATTATTCCATGCGCGGTACACAGATTTGGTAACATTAAAACAAAAGGTGTAGATAATGCTTCTAGTGGTGGATATGTAACAGAAATTAATATTGAAAGTGGTAAATTAGGATATACAAAAAGTCTAAGAGATTTAATTTCCAAAGAAGAACATCCAGATACTGGTATAAGAATAAAGGATACTAAAATTCCTAATTGGGAAAAAACAAAAAAATCATTAATTGATGTAGCAGAAAAATTCCCATATTTACCATTTATTGCGTGGGACGTTGTTATAACCGAAGATAGTTTTGTTATACTAGAGGCTAATGCATCTTGTTCATTAGAGTTATTTCAAATTTTTGGAACAATAAAAAATACAAAATTAGGTAAGTTTTATAAATATCATAAAATAATAAAATAATAGTTATTAATAATCAAATTCTATATTGAAAAAGTATTATAATACATAGTCTATATAAATTATCAACAGATTGTTTTATATATTGTTCCCACATTTATAAACATGTAATTAAAAAGTAGTAATATACAAGCAAATAATAGAAAAAGTTTCTATAAATGGAAGAACAGGACAGTTTAGTGATGTTTTAATAGATTTTTCAGGAAGTATTATTGGAACATTTATCTTTTATATTATTAATAGACATAAATATAAGTAAATATAACATATTAATATTATAGGTGATAATATGTTTATATTAGGAATGATATTAGGTATAATTATTGGCTCTTTTTTAACTCTTTTTCTTCATTGTAGTTTAATAATATCAAAAAGTGATGAAAAATGTAGTAATATAAATGAATAAATTTTAATAAAAGTATTGAAATTTATTATTGATTAATGATATAATGCTATCATAGGAAGGGATGAGATAATGAAGAAATTAAGTTATGTGTTAGTAGTAGCTTTAATGCTAGTAGTATTTGCTCCAGTATCAAAAGCTGCAACAGTAGAAGAATCTGCTGATAAGATTTATGAAGTAGGAAAGAAATATGGAATGACTGATAGTGATAAAGTTCAATTAGACAGATTCTTAAGAGAAAATGAAGTAACTGAAGCACAAGCAGAAAAATTATTAGAAAAAGTAAACGAAGCTGCTACAATCATGGAAGCAGAAGGTGTTACAAAATATGATGATTTATCTACTGCTAAGAAAGAAGAACTAAAAGATATTGCTAATGAAGCTGCAACTGAATTAGATGTTTCTTTAGTGTTTAAAACAAAAACAGTAGAAATATACAAAAATGGTGAAAACATTTTAACAATTTCTAGTAATAATGGTACACTTGCTTATACAGGAAGTAATATGGGTACAGTAATTGGTGTTGTATCTCTTACTGCATTAATCGCCTTAGCTGTTGTATTTAAAAAAACAGTTCGTGCTAATTAATTAGAAATGAAGAAAGTTATAAAAGCAACTGTTAGTAATATAATAGTTGCTTTGTTTATTTTTATATTTACTATAGGAGGTATTTTTTTATGTTTAGGGCGAGACATAAAAAATAATATATCACTTATAGATAAAATTACCGTAGTAGAAACTGAAAATAAAGAAGAAAAAGTAATTGAAGTAGATAAAATTACTAATTATTTGTCTTCGTATCCTAGTTATGGAGAAAAGTATGCTACTTTAGAAATAGATAAAATTGATTTAAATAAAGATGTTTATTTTGGAGATACCTATGAAATACTTAAAAATGGGGTAGGACATAATGCCGGTAGTTATTTTCCTAGTGAAGGAGGAAGTATTGTTTATTTAGGGCATAATACTCCTGATATGTTTAGAAGATTCTCTGAACTAGAAATTGGAGATATAATTACTGTAAAAACTAGTTATGGAACATTTAATTATAAAATATACGATATGCAAGTAATAAATGAAACAGAAAAAGATAAATTGCCAATTCAAAGAGAAGAAGAAATTCTTATGATATATACTTGCTATCCATTTAATGCCTTAGGGCATACTACTAATAGGTATGTTGTATATTCAAAATTAGTAAGTGGGGAAGAAGCATAATGAATAAATTATTAAAGTATATATTCGCAATATTATTTTATTTATCTTTAACTATTGTAGTACTTATAAATATATTAAATAGCACTATTTTAAGTAAAGAATATATATTAAATAAATTAGAAGAAAGTAATTATTATAATAATATATATACAGAAGTAGAAAATAATTTTGAAAATTATATTTATCAATCGGGATTAGATCCTATTGTTCTTGAAAATATTGTAAGTAGAGATAAAATTAAAGAAGATACTAATATTATTATATCTAACATATATGATGGAAATAATAAAGTTATTGATTTAGAAGTAGTTAGAAATAATTTATCTACTAATATTGATAAATCATTAGAAGATAGATATTTATCAGAAGAAAATAAGAAAGCAATTAATAAATTTATAGATATTATTATAAATGAATACGAAGATACTATTATGAATACTGATTATAGTAGTAAAATAAATACTGGAATTTCAAGTATAAATAATAAAATTAATATGATTAATATAATAATGATTATTCTTGTAATAATAAGTATATTGTCTTTAATTCTTCTTAATATTAAGAAAAAAAGACGTAAATTATCTATTTTCGGTATACCTTTACTAGCATTAGGATTACTTCTTATAACAATATATCTATATATAATATTAAATATAGATATTAATAATATTGTTATATTAAATGATGCCATATCTATAGCAGTTCACTATATATTAAATGGGATAGTAGTTAAATTTTTAATTAATGGCTCTATTTTTACTATACTAGGTATATTAATAATTATTATAGGTAATATGTTAAGATATAGAAAAGTAAAGAAAATGTCATAACAGATATTTTCTTTTATAATGTTAAAATATATGGTATACTATAGATGTAGAGTAGGAGTGAAGTAAAATGAAAAAAAGAGGTTTAATTATTACGTTAATAGTGTTAGTAATACTATTATCTGGAGCAATAGGCTTTCAATTATATCTAAATATGAATTTCCCTAAAAGCATATTTCAAAAAAGTATAACTAATTTTACTAAAATGAGCAATGATATATTAACACAAATAAATTATTTTGATTATGAAAATAAAATAATAAGTATAGATAATAATATTAGTTATGTGCCATCTAATGAAATTAAAGAAGCATATGGAATAGATTCTCTATCTCTAAATTATAATGTGGTATTAGATAATCAAAATAAAAAAATATTTAATAACTTTAAATATTTAGAGGGGGATAAAACATATCTTGATATAGATTTACTATATAATAATCAAAAAGGATATTTAAATTTAAAAGACATTTTTGATAAAATATTAGAAGCAGAAATTGATGAAGAAACAAAAGCAGAAATAGATAATTTCTTTGATAATATAATAAACAATAAAAAGTCACTAAATGATACTCAAAGATTAATTGAACTAGTCGGAGATATAATTTATAAAAATATTAATAAAGATGATATCGTAGAAAAAGATTTTAATGTAGATATTGAAGGGAAATCATTTAAGTTAGATGAATATTGTTATACTTTAGAAAATGAGAAATTATATAATTTTATATTAAACGTATTAACAGAAATGGAAAAAAATGAAGAAATAGTTAATATATTAAAAAATACATATGGTATGGAGGAAGTTAATTTAGTAAGTAATTTTAAATTAGATGATCAAAGCACTTTTACAAGCAGTCTATATTTTTCATTATATGCCGATAATACTGATATCGTTGGTTTATCTATTAATACGAAAGATGCATCTGAAGAGAGTAAAATTACTTATATAGCTATAGATGATTTATATATGTTTGAAACTATAGGTGAAGATCCTGTATATGTATCAGGAAGTAAAGATACTAATGGTAATATAAATTTAACATATAGATATAGTATAGAAGGAAAGCCTATAGGTACAATAAAAATATCTAATAATAATGGAGAATACACTTTAATTTTTACTGATGATACATCAGATATGGATATAACTTTAAAATATAAATATGAGAATGTAAGTACAGAAGAAATAAAAATAAATTTAGAATTGGGAGTATCTATTCAAGGAGTTTCTTTTGGAATAATAAAATATAACCAAAATTCTAAAGTAGTAGATAAAATAGATGAATTTGATTATAGTAATGCTATTGATGTTAATGAATTAACAGAAGAAGACACTAAAACAATTGAAGAAAATTTATTAAAACAGTTAGAGGGAAGTATGATATACGAGTTATACATGAATTATAACAAAAGTATAGAAGATGCAGTAAATAGCGATATTAATTTTTAAGTCAAGTAATCTTGACTTTTTCTATTGTATTAAAAAAAATATTATCTATATCTCGTGAATTAGAAAGATGTATTACACTGTTTTGTTTTATTCAAAGAGCACAAATGTTTTTAGATGGTAATAAAAGAGTTGCAAATCTAGTAGCTAATAAAGAGATGATAAGAACAGGACAAGGTATTATTTCTGTGCCAATAGAGAAAATAGGAGAATACTTTGCTAAATTAATTAAATATTATGAAACAAATGATATAAATGATATAAAATTATGGACATATGAAAACTGTATAGATGGAATAGAATAATGTAAAATATAAACATATACATTGTTCTTTTATTTTAATTAACTTATAATCGTGGTATACTAAATATATGGAGGAATTTATATGTGTGGATTTGTCGGTTTTGTAGATAAAACAAAAAATAAAGATATAACAATTAAAAAAATGGCTGATTTAATCAAGCATAGAGGTCCTGATTCGGATGGATATTATGTAGATGATGATATAGCACTTGGATTTAGAAGACTTTCTATTATTGACCTAGAAAGTGGATCACAACCAATATATAATGAAGGAAAAGATAAATTAATATTTTTTAATGGAGAAATATATAATTATAAATATTTAAAAGAAGATTTAATTGCAAAGGGACATAAATTTAGTACTAATACAGATACTGAAGTTGTATTACATGGATATGAAGAATATAGAGAAGATTTTCTTTTAATGTTAAGAGGAATGTTTGCTTTTGTTATATATGATTTAAATACCAAAGAATTATTTGGAGCTAGAGACTTTTATGGAATTAAGCCATTATATTATGCTAAAATGAAAGATAGCTTTATGTTTGGAAGTGAAATAAAAAGTTTTTTAGCTCATCATAAATTTAAAAAAGAATTAAATAGAGATATGTTAGAACAATATTTAACATTTCAATACAGTGTAGGTTCTGATACATTTTTTAAAAATGTATATAAATTAATGCCTGGTCATTATTTTAAATATAGAAATGGTAGATTAAATATTAAGAAATACTATGAAATTAAATTTGAACCAAATAATAAAAGAAGCTTAGAAGAGTGGGAACAGGGAATTAGAGAAGTAATAGATGATAGTATTTTAGCTCATAAAGTAAGTGATGTAGAAGTAGGAAGCTTCTTATCTAGTGGAGTAGACTCTTCATTAATTGCAACCCTATCTAATGTAGATAAAACATTTACTGTAGGATACTCTAATAAGAAATATAGTGAAATTGATTATGCCAAAGATTTATCCAAGAAAATTAATGTAAAAAATATTAGTAAGGAAATATCAAAAGAAGAATACTTTGAAAAGTTCCCAATGATTGAATATTATATGGATGAACCACTAGCAGACCCATCAGCCGTAGCTTTATACTTTGTTGCTAATATTGCAAGTAAGCATGTTAAAGTAGCATTATCCGGAGAAGGATCTGATGAAATATTTGGAGGTTATAATATCTATCATGAACCATTTTCGGTATCTTGGTATTATAAAATTCCATATTTTATAAGAAGATTTATAGGTATATGTGTATATCCTTTCAGACATCATCGTGGCTTTAATTTCTTATATAGAAGAAGTAGACACTTAGAAGATAGATATATAGGTAATGCATTTATGTTTGAACCTGTAGAAGTAAAGAAAATACTTAGTTATAAACCAGGTAAAAAGACATATAAAGATTTAACCGAACCATTTTATAATAAATGTAAAAAATATGATGATGTATCTAAAATGCAATATATAGATTTTAATTTTTGGTTAATCGGAGATATTCTTCTAAAAGCAGATAAAATGAGCATGGCTAATTCTCTAGAAGTAAGAGTTCCATATTTAGATAGAATTCTAATTGATTATGCCAAAGAATTACCTACTAAATATAAAATAAAAAATGGTCAAACTAAATATGCATTCAGACGTGTTGCTAATGAAGTATTAGAAAGTAAATTTGCAGACAAAAAGAAATTAGGTTTTCCTGTTCCAATTAGAGAATGGATTAAAGAAGATGATATTTATTCAAAAATAAAAGAAACATTCTCTAGAAGTTCAGAATTCTTTAAAGTAGATAAAATTACTAAACTTTTAGATGAACACAAAGAAGGTAAAAAAGATAATAGTCGTAAAATATGGACTATATATTCATTCTTAGTATGGTATGATGAATATTTTATAGAAAGGTAAATTATGGAAATAATAAGTACTGTTGGAATAATGTTTTTTAAAGATAAAAAATTACTTATAAATAAGCCAAGACTTAGACCTACTTATCAAATAGTAGGAGGTCATATAGAAAAAGGTGAAAGTCCTATTCAAGCAATTATTAGAGAATGTAAGGAAGAATTAGGAGATAAAGCAATATTTGATGTTGATAAAATTAAATATGTTATGGATTTTGTTGAAGTAAATACAGCTTTTCCTAATAAGCAAATACATATGCATTTATTTATATATGAAGGAATACTTGAAGGAGAACTTACAACATCTACAGAAATAGAAAGTTTTAAATGGATAAGTAGAGATGATGATCGAAGTAATTTAGCAGATGCTTTAAAAAATGAAATTATTCCTTATGGAATTAGAAACTACTATATGTAATTATAGTAGTTTTTTGCCAAACTCGGAAGTTATGTAGTAGTAGTTATGTGTAGTAGTTGTTTACTTCCCTTAATTATTATGCTATAATACAGGCAACAAAGGGAGGATTGATTTTAATGGAAGAAAACAAGTATGAAAGAACCTTATACTTAAGAAAACAACTGATTTATCAATTGTCATTTAGTGCAGATACCTATGATATGGTATATGGTGAAGCACCAAAATTATATGTAAACTTTAAAAATAAAGAAATTGGAGAACTTTTAGATGAATTATTACAATTAGATGGTGAGTTTTTAAGGACTTATAATCCAGATCGCATGAATGATGAAATTAAGTATCAATACAATATATGGTCTTCATACATAATGAAACTAAAAAAGGAAGGATCATTGTCGGATATACCTATAAATAAAGAAAATATTAATAAGATGACAAAGTTTTTAATTATGCTTAGCGGTAATATTAATACAGTTATTTCAAATTATTCTATACTAGATGATGAATACATTAGTAATATGGTGGTAGATAGTTATATAGAAAAAGGGGAAAAAATAACATCTTCAAGTTATTTAATTGAGTGCCTTTATAAAAATGGTAAATTACAAGGAGAAATGATTGATAAGGTATATTATAAATTCATTATAAAGGGTGTTCTATCTATTAATGAAGATGTAGTTGAAATTATTAGAGAACACAAATTTAATCAAATTGACTATGATAGAGTTATTGATACTTGTAAAAATGTATTTTATAAGTTTTATGAAAATATTGTTACACAAAATTTAGACTTAAAGGCAGTAAAAAAGTTTTGCTCAAAATTCAATAATATAGTTTTTATACCACTTGATGAAGAAACCCGTTTGAAAATTGCTATTTTAGAATCTAATATACTTTATTTTTGGGAAAATGATTATATAATTAATTATGTAAAACAATATTTAAATGATTTTGAAAAAATGAAAAAAATTTTAGAAAAATTAATTTCTTTTGATGAATGGTATATTAATATTTTATTACTTTTTTTAGATAAAAACGATGTTAGTGTTGATGATAAAATAGCTATCTTAAAGGAAATATGTACTGTATCCAAAGACCTTAAACCTATTGATAAATTATTTACTTGTGATTATATTAATCCTAGCGATTTTATTGAAGTTATTCCTAAAGGAAGTAGCGCATTTTTAAAAAAGTTTATGTTATTTTATAAAGATAAACTAAGTAGGGATGAACTTGTAAAATTAGGTAAATACGTTATAGAAAATGATGATTATCAATTAATATATCAATTATGTAGTGAAATTGATAAAATATCTATTGCAGATTTTGTAGATGATATATTAAAAAAGAATGGAAATAGAGTTGATCACGTATTAGCTAAATGGTTAACTGATAATGATAAGAGCGATTATATTGCAAACATTAATGGATTTTATGAAGCAACATATATAGAATTATGTCATCGAAAATTAGATGATATACCAGTAGATGATAACTATTTTAAACAAATAGAAGATCTGTGTAATCCTTTATTTGTTATGCAAATGCAATTTTTTATTACTGAAATAAATAAAATAAAAGAAAAATATGACATGAAATTAAGAGTAACACAAAAAGCATTTGGTGTTATGATGGGATCTTCAAATCCTAAAATAAAAAAGAAATAAGATATATTATAATCATACAATAAAAAAATTAGCAATCGCTAATTTTTTTCATCATCATCAATAAACAATAAATATACTTTAATATCAAGAGCATTTGCTATTGAATTAACTACTGCTAAAGAAAAATTATTTCGGTAATTTCCTTCTATAGATATAACAGTTGAGTAACTATAGGGAATTAAATCTGCTAATCCTTCTTGTGTTAATCCTTTTAACTTGCGGTATTTCTTGATATTTTTGCTTACTATTTTGTATATATATTCCTCATTTTTTCTATCTGGTTTCACTTATACCACCTAAATATATTATCTAATAATTGAAAAAAAATATACTACCACACGTTGTAATATCAATGTTTTATAAAATATTCAAAAGAAAATAAACATAAAATGTATTGTGATAATATGATGCGTTTAAAACTAAAAAAGAAAAAAAAGAATGGCTCTAAAATTATTATTATATTAATACTTATTATTATAAGTGTAATTATTTTAATAGAAATATTTGCTAAAAAAACTAATTCCATTTTAATTTCTTATGGAGAATCTGAAGTTCGTAAAATAATTACTATTTTAATAAATAGTGCTGTTGATGAAGAAGTTAGTACTACTATGGATAATGATAATTTTTTTGATATTGAAAATAAGGACAATGGTGAAATTAATTTTATCAATTATGATTCTGTAAAAATAAATACAGTGTTAAATAATATAACTAATTCTATTCAAACAAATTTAGAAGGTATTGAAAGTGGAAATATTACTCAGATTTCCCTTTTAAATAATTTATATGTAAATGAAGATAATTTAGAAAATGGAATTATATATGAAGTTCCGTTAGGATCCATATTCAATAATGCGTATTTAAATAATTTAGGTCCTAAGATACCAGTAAAATTAGAGGTAGTTGGAGACGTAGAAAGTGGAGTATGTAGTAATATAAAAGAATATGGAATTAATAATGCTTTATTAGAAATAGGTATTAATATATCTATAACCTGTAGAATAATAATGCCATTTATAACTAAACAAATAACTATAGACAATACTATTCCTGTTGTTATAAAATTAATTCAAGGAAAAATACCCGAATATTATTTTAATAGTTTTTCAACTCCATATAGTTAGGTATTTTACACCAAAAGTGTCAAAAATTAAGAACATATTTAAATTATGTTTTTTTTTTGATATAATTAACATGAGTAGGTGTCTAATGAGAAATATTTATGATTTAACATTAAAAGAATTTGAAGACTATTTTATAAGTAATAATGATAAAAAATTTAGAGCAACCCAAATATATGACTATTTATATAAAAAAAGAGAAACAGATATTGATAAAATGTCTAATATTGGGAAAACTACTAAAGAGATGTTGAAAAAAGATTTTGACTTTTTTAAATTAAAAATAGTGAAAAAACAAGAAGATAAAGGTGTAAAAAAATATTTATTTGAATTAAAAGATAAAAATTACATTGAATCTGTAGTTATGTATCATGATTATGGAATAAGCATATGTGTATCTTCACAAATTGGTTGTAATATGGGATGTGCTTTTTGTGAAAGTGGAAGATTAAAAAAAGTTAGGAATCTAGAAAGTTATGAAATAGTAGAACAAATTTTACTAGTAGAAGAAGACATAAAAACAAGAATATCACACGTTGTTATAATGGGAATAGGAGAACCTTTTGACAATTATGATAACGTTCTTAGATTTATAAAAATAATAAATGAAGGAAAAGGAATTGATATTGGATCTAGACACATTACTATTTCTACTTGTGGAATAGTCCCAGGAATAGAAAAATTTATGAATGAAGAAGGGCAAGTTAATTTAGCAATTAGTCTTCATGCTCCAAATGATGTAATAAGAGATAAAATAATGACGATTAATAAAGCATATAATATTAAATCTTTACTAGATACTGTAAAAAAATATATTCAAAAAACAAATAGAAGGGTAACTTTTGAATATATTTTATTAGAAAATGTAAATGATAGTAATGAATGTGCCTTAGAGTTATCAAAGCTGTTATATGGGATTAATTGTTATGTTAATTTAATACCTTATAATGAAACTGAAAACATAGGATTTAAAAGAACGAAAACTGAACAAATATTAAAATTTTATGATATACTTAAGAAAAATAAAATAAATGTAACAATAAGAAAAGAATTTGGAAGTAAAGTTGACGCTGCTTGCGGTCAATTACGTGCCAATAATTCTAATAAAGAGGTGAAGTAATAAATGCAAACGTTTTATTTAACAGATTCAGGAAAGGTAAGAACACATAATGAAGATAATGTTATCATTTTAAATAATAATAATAGTGAATTTTTACTAGCAGTGGCAGATGGTATGGGAGGACATAGAGCAGGTGAAGTAGCATCGCAAATCGCTATTGATCATTTACATGATGAATTTGACAAATTAGAAACTTTTGGTAGCAAAGAAAATGCTATTGAATGGCTTAGAAATATTGTTGTAGAAATTAACGATATGATTTTTGATTATACAAGTAAGCATCCCGAAAGTAAAGGTATGGGTACTACTTTAGTCGTAGCTATAAAAACAAATGATTATATTTTATTTGGAAATATTGGCGATAGTTCTGGATATGTTATGAAAAATGAAAAGCTACATAAAATAACTAAAGATCATACATTAGTTAATTTATTAGTATCAACTGGAGAATTAACGGAAGAAGAAGCTAAGTATCATCCAAGAAAAAATGTGTTAATGAGGGCACTAGGAGCTAATAATCCAATCGAAATTGATATATTTGATGTTGATACTAGTGTTAAAGGATTATTTTTATGTAGTGATGGTCTTACAAATATGTTAACTGATGAACAAATAGAAAAAACCTTAAATAGTAAGTTATCTATTGAAGAAGCAGTAGCTAGATTAATAAAAAAGAGTAATTCCCGTGGAGGAACTGATAATATATCAATTGCTTATTTAAAGAAAGAAAGTGGTGATTTATAGTGTTATCAAAGGGGCAAAAAATTAATGACAGGTATGAGATTATAAAAACAATTGGCGAAGGTGGAATGGCTAATGTATATTTGGCTAATGATACAATTTTAGATAGAAAAGTAGCAATTAAAGTTTTAAGGGGAGACTTATCTAAAGATGAAAAATTTATTAGAAGATTTCAACGTGAAGCTTTATCAGTATCTAATTTATCCCATCCTAATATTGTAGAAGTATACGATGTAGGAGAAGAAGATGGCCAATATTATATTGTAATGGAATATATTGAAGGTAAGACTTTGAAACAATTATTGAATAAAAGAGGTGCTTTAACACTTCCTGAGGTAATTGATATAATGACTCAGCTTACTGATGGTATTGCCCACGCTCATGAGTCATATATAATTCATCGTGATATAAAACCACAAAATATTATGATTTTAGATAATGGTACAATTAAAATAACTGACTTTGGTATTTCAGTAGCAACTAATTCGACTCAATTTACACAAACAAATTCAGTAATGGGAACAGTACATTATTTACCACCAGAACAAGCAAATGGTAAAAATGCCACTATTAAAAGTGATATTTATTCTCTAGGAATATTAATGTATGAATTATTAACAGGATCAGTTCCCTTTAAAGGAGATAATGCTGTTGAAATAGCCCTAAAACATATGAAAGAAAAAATTCCTAGTATTAGAAAACAAAACCCATTAATCCCCCAAAGTGTGGAAAACATTGTTTTAAAAGCATGTGCTAAAAATCCTAGAAATAGATATGATTCAGTAAGAGAAATGAATGAAGACTTAAAAGAAGCAATGAATAAAGAAAATGAAAAAAAATATGTATATCCTTATCCTGAAAATGATTTAGAAGAAACAAAAGTGATAACACCACCACCTAAACCAAAGAAAACTGTTGAAAAACCTACAGAAGAAGAATTAAAGGAAGAAAATGAAGAAATTATAATTGAAGATAAGTCAAAAAACAAAATAATAATTGGTTTAGTAATTACAATTGTTGTTATTTTAGGATTGGTCTTAGCATTTGCTTTTGCCCTAATGGGAAGAAAAGTAGAAGATGTAAGAGTTCCTAATATTACTAATATGACTGTAGAAGAAGCAATTCTTGAATTAGAAAAAGTAGGACTTAATTATACAACAAAAGAAGAAAATAGTAGTGAAATAGAAGAAGGGCATGTAATTAGTTCTTCACCTAAAGCTGGGTCTAAATTAAAAAAAGGAAGTACTGTTACAATAGTTGAATCTATTGGAGGAGAATATTATACTTTAGAAGACTTTACTGGCAAAAATTATATTGAAATAAAGACAAAACTAGAAATGTATGGAATAGATGTCTCAGTAGAAAAAAAATATGTTGAAAATCCTGATGAATATAAAGGTAAAGAAAGTGAGATAATAGATCAAGCGCCAACTTTTAACAAAGAAGAAGAAACTATTTTAGAAAAAGGAGATAAAGTAATATTATATATTCCAGATATTGTTGATGTATATCCAGATATGGTTTTAGAAAAATGGACAATTGAAGATGCTCAAGCATTTGCAGATGAATATGGATTAACTCTTGATATTGAAGAAGTTCCAAGTTCTGAAGCCGAACCAGGGACGATAATAGGTCAAGGAAGACCAGCTGGAGATACTATTATTGAAGGAATGACTTTAAAAGTAAAAGTAGCTATTGATGAGAGTGAAGATAGTCCTATTGGAGGACTTCTACCTGGTGGAGATGATAATAATAATTAAGAGAATGTAATAATTCTCTTTTTATGTTATAATTAGTATAGTGATGGTGATTGAATGGAAGGAATAATTATTAAAAATATTAGTAATGATTATGTTGTATTGTGTAAAAATGGTGAATATACTTGTAAACCAAGAGGAAAATTTCGAAATGATAAAATAACCCCTCTAGTAGGAGACAATGTTATAATAGATCCTGATAATAAGTATATATTAGAAATAAAAAAAAGAAAAAATATGTTAATAAGACCAAGTGTTGCTAATATTGATCAAGCAATAATTGTATCTAGTGTTAAAGAACCTAATTTTAGTACCAATTTATTAGATAAATTATTAGTAATTGTAACCTATAATAATATAAAACCAATTATATGTTTAACAAAATTAGATTTATTAAATGAATCTGAATTAAAAGAAATAGATATGTATATAAAATATTATTCATCATTAGGATATACTGTTGTATCAAATCAGGATAAAAAATTAATAAAAGAATTGTTAAAGGATAAACTTACAGTTATAACAGGTCAATCAGGAGCAGGCAAAAGCACTTTATTAAATATGTTAGATAAGAGTTTAGAATTAAAAACAAACGCTATATCTAAAGCATTAGGAAGAGGAAAACATACTACTAGACATGTAGAATTATATAATATAGATGGTGGTTTAGTCGTAGATACTCCAGGATTTTCGGCAATTGATTTATCAGATATCCCTAATATAGCAATACGAGATAATATGATTGAAATGTATGAAAATTTAAGTGAATGTAAATATCGTGATTGCATGCATATAAAAGAAGATGGATGTGCAGTAAAAAGAAAGGTAGAAAATGGGGAGATTCTAATTAGTAGATATAATAATTATAAAAGTTTTATAGAAAGGAAGTAATTATGGAAATATCAGTATCTCTATTAAAAGAAAGTAATATAGATGAAGCAATAGAAAAATTAAATACCACAAATGCTAGCTATTTTCATTTAGATGTTATGGATGGTAATTTTGTTTCTAATACATCTTATTCGATTTCACAAATAAAAAATATGATAAAAAAATGTAATAAAAAAATAGATGCTCATTTTATGGTTAATGATCCTATATATTATTTAGATAAATTAAAAGAAGAAAAAATAGAGTATTTTACATTTCATGTAGAATTAGATGATGTAGAATCAATTATAAATAAAGTTAAGGAATGTAATTTTAAAGTAGGATTAGCAATAAAACCCAATACAAACATTAATGTATTAAATAGGTATTTAGATAAGATTGATTTAATATTAGTTATGAGTGTTGAACCAGGTTATGGTGGTCAAAAATTTTTGCCTAGCACAATATCTAGATTAAATGATATTAAAAGTTTAATAGGAAATAGAAATATTAAATTAGCCGTAGATGGCGGGATTAATAATGATACAATTAAGTTAATAAGTAATATAGATATAGCAGTAGTAGGCTCTTATATAACTAATAATCAAGATTATCAAGAGCAATTAAATAAGTTATTAAATTAATTTAAAAATTATGATATAATTAACAAAACAAGAGGTGTAATATGGAAAGACTGCAAAAGGTTATTGCTAATTTAGGATATTGTTCTAGAAGACATGCAGAAGAATTAATTAAAGAAGGAAAAGTATTAGTAAATGGACAAGTTATAACTGAATTAGGTACTAAAGTAAAAAGTAGTGATAGTATTTCTGTTGAAGGAAATATTTTAGATAATAATAAAAATTATGAATATTATCTTCTAAATAAACCAAGAGGAGTAGTGACAACTACTAACGATGAATTTGGAAGAAAAACAGTTTTAGATTTAGTAATTAGTTCTAATAGGATTTATCCAGTAGGAAGACTTGATTATGATACTACCGGAGTATTGCTTCTTACTAATGATGGTAATTTAGCAAATAAATTAATGCATCCTAGTTCAAATATAGAAAAAACTTATATTGCTAAAATAGAAGGAGTAATGAATCCTACATCAATAATGAAATTAAAAAAAGGAGTAGTTATTGATGGATATAAAACAAGGCCTGCTAAAGTGAAAGTAAAAAGTATTGATAAAAAAATGAATAAAAGTATTGTACAAATAACTATAACAGAAGGAAAGAATCATCAAGTAAAAAATATGTTTGAAGCAGTTGGCCATAAAGTATTAAAATTAAAAAGAGAAAAGTATGCTATATTTGATGTAAAAGATTTGAAAGTTGGAGAATATCGTAAATTAACTTTTAAAGAAGTTGCAATATTATATAGCCTAGTAAATAAAAAATAAAAGGAAGATGATTTGGATGAAAAAAATATACAAAATAATATTTTTTATGATGATTTTTATGATGTTACCTATTAATAGTAATGCAGAAGAAGTTATTTGTGAGTATACAGCAAATAAGGATCAAGGAATATTTTTTCTTAAAGAAACTATTTATGTAAATTTAGAAGTAGTTTATGATGAAAATAGTTTTTCTTATAAAATGGATTATTCAGGAACAAAAATAGATTATGGTAAATCTTTTGATTTGACATACGATGAATTTATGGAAAAAGTTAAAAACAATAGTGGATCTGCTAAGTGTCCATATACCTTAAAAGGCATAATTTATGGTGGATCAACTATGGGAGCAGTTTCTCTTCCTTATACAATTGCTGTAGTTAAAGATGATGCAACATCTAATTTTACTTTTGGATGTACCAATTGTGATGTTGATGATATGCCAATATTTGAGCCTGGTGAATATGATGACTGTGAAGGTATTTTAGGGCCTGAATTAATAAGTTTTATAAATACAATCTTTGATTATGTTAAAGTACTAGTTCCTGTTGCACTAATTGCTTTAGGTAGTTTTGATATAGGAAGAGCAGTATTCGCAGGTAATGAAGATGAAATGAAAAAAGCAACAAAAACATTTATAAGAAGACTAATAATAGCTGTTATTATAATGTTCTCACCACTTCTTGTTAATTTTATTATTAATGTAGTAAACAACGCAACAGGTACTGGATATTCGGGTACTTGTGGTATTAATTAAAAAAAGCACTATATGCTTTTTTAATTATATTTATCTTTGTCAGCAATACTTATAAATTTATATATCATATTATTTACAATTAAATTGTATTGTCCGGGTTCTATATATATATTACAATTAAACCCAATTCTAGATAAATATAACCCTTTAAATTTATCTTGATAATCAGGTAAATATCCTAGATTAAAATTTGTATATCCTAATTTTAAATACTCTTTTATAATTTCCCATTTTATTAAATAAGATGATTTTATAAATTTTAAATTACTATCATAACCATCTACAACAAAATTAATTGTATTATTAGTTTTTATAATACCTACAGTAGCTACAATCGTTCCATCTTTATATTGCGTATTTAACTGTATTGCTTTAGATAATTCATTATCATATTTATCAATTAATTTATCTGATTGCATTTTATATACAATATTATTATCATTATTATTCTTTAATAGTTTTTGTCTTAATTTTTCGTTCTTTGCTTTTTCTTTATTTAATGCTATATGACAATTTTTTAAATATTCATTAGTATCCATATATGCAAAATATATTTCAAATTTATTATTTTCCGTATTTAAATTATTAAACAAACCTTTATAATAATTAATATTATGTTTATCTTTTTTCTTAATAAAATAGTAGAATTTTTCAACATCATTAACTGACCCTTTTATAATTTTTATGCCTTTAAATTTAGCATCTTTTATATTCCTTTTTACAAATCTACTAAAGTTATTATATACAGAATCTTTCTTTATTAAATTTAATTTTGCACATACGTTTAATTCTTTTTGTTTGCTTTTTACATATTCAGATGTTTCAAATAATTCAATATATTTATCATGATTAGATATAATATTTCCCTTTTTATCATATTCTTTAATAGTTATTAAAGAGTTTACGATTATATATACATAATTAAGTTTATATAGATATTTTTTTAATAATTCACTAAACTTTTTAAAAGTTTGTACATCGTCATAGTTAATCAAATAGCCTCCAGGAACATATCCGTATAAGTATTTCCCTAGTATAGTCTTTCCTAGAATTAATGATGCGGCAATTACATTATCACTATCGTCAAGTAGTCCTATATATAAAACTTGATATCCTCTGTTTTTTTGAAAATTAGCAAATTCTACTGACTGAAAATAGTTTCTACGACTATGAAATCTAGAATAATTTTTAAATTGAATTTCTGTTAAACTAATTATCTGCATAGAACCACTCCTCAATACATAATTATATCATAAATTTTTCTAAATAATTTCATTTATTAAAAAAATATGTTATTATATACATATCGAAAAGAGGTAATTATGAATAAAATATTTATTATAAATTATAATAGTAATAGAAAAAAATTAATTAAAAACAAATTTTTTGAATGGGTATTATATATAATTTGTTATAGTATTATTTTAATTATAATGTCAGTTTTATTTAAATCATTAAAAATAAGTAATGAATATTATGGCTTATATGCACTTTTAGCTTCAATTATAATTTATTTCTTAAATCAAACGATTAAACCAGTATTATTTTTTATAACTCTTCCTATTACAGCACTTACAATGGGATTATTTTATCCTTTAATAAACGTACTTATATTGTATATAACATCATTTATATTAGGAGATAAATTTGTTGTAAGTGGCATAATAATTCCTTTCTTTATAGCAATATTTATATCTCTATTAAATATTGTTATGGAAGGAATGATAATTAGACCAATAATAAAAGGTGGAAATAGAAATGAATAGAGTTTTTATGTCTTTGTTTGGCTTTAATATCTATTGGTATGCTGTCTTAATTTTAATTGCTATGATTATAGGAATATATTTAGTAAATAAAGAAGCAAATAGGGTAGGTATATCATCAAATTTTACTAATGATTTAGTATTTTATACAATTCCAATTGCTATAATTGGTGCTAGAATATATTATGTTATCTTTAATTTTAAAGTGTATAAAAATGATTTACTAAGTATTTTTAAAATATGGAATGGTGGCCTTGCTATTTATGGAGGTATAATTGCAGGTATTATATTTATATATTTTTATTGTAAAAAGCACAGTAAGAATGTATTAAAAGTTTTAGATGTATTTGCTCCAAGTGTAATATTAGGACAAGCAATTGGAAGATGGGGAAATTTTATTAATGGGGAAGCTTATGGCCGAGAAGTATCACTTGAATTTTTACAAAAATTGCATATTCCCCAGTTCATAATTGATGGTATGCATATTAATGGCACTTATTATGAACCTACTTTTTTATATGAATCAATGTGGTGTTTAATTGGATTTATAATTTTAATGTTAATGCGTAAATATATGAAAAATATAAAAATAGGATCGTTAACTGCATTTTATTTTATATGGTATGGATTTGAAAGATTTATTGTAGAATTCTTAAGAAGTGATAGCTTATATGTTGGGAGCTTAAAGGTAAGTGTAATAGTGTCTTGCTTTATTGTAATAATTGGTTTAATTATATTAATGTTTAATAGAAATAATAAAAAATATATAGAATAGGAGAGAACATATGCAAAAAAGAAAAGTAGTAATAATCGGTTCGGGAGTTGCAGGTATGACATGTGCAATTTATTTAAAAAGATATGATGTAGATGTTTTAGTGATTGAAAAGGATGCACCCGGTGGTCAAATGTTAAAGTCATCTGTTATTGAAAATTATCCTGGTTTTATAAATATTGATGGCCCTTCTTTATCATATAAAATATATGAGCAAGTAAATAATTTAAAAGTAGATTACTTATTTGATGAAGTAGTATCAGTAAAGAATGAAGACGGTAAGAAAATAGTTCAAACGAAACATGATAAAATAGAATCTGAATATGTAGTTCTTGCAACCGGAAGAACTTCTAGAACACTAAATTTAGATAGAGAAAAAGAATTTATTGGCAGAGGAATTAGTTTTTGTGCCTTATGTGATGGTAATTTATATAAAGGTAAAGACGTTGTTATTATTGGAGGAGGTAATTCTGCCTTAGAAGAAGCAATATATTTATCAAATATTTGTAATAAAGTTGTTATTGTTCATAGAAAAGATAAATTTACAGCAGAAGATAGTATGATAGAAACTATTTCTACTTTAAAAAATGTTGAAATAAAATTTAAAGCAAATGTAGAAAAATATAATATTATTGATGATAAAATTAAATCAGTTATCTTGGATACTGGTGAAGAGATAAAATGCGATGGTATATTTATCGCAATTGGATATGTTCCCATAAACGATTTAATTGATGTTGATAAAGAAAATGGTTATATTATTGTGGATAATAATAATGAAACTTCAATAAAAAATATATATGCATGTGGAGATGCAATAAAGAAAAATGCATATCAAATATCTACTGCTATTGGCGAAGCCACTAATGTAAGTTATAGTATTATAAAGCAAATTAAATAATAGAAATACTGATTTTATCTCAGTATTTTTTCTTTACTTATATCATTAAACTACATATTTACATATATTATTTTAGGTATATAAAAATGGAGTGATACTATGTGTAAATTAAATGATGTTCCAATAGGAACTAAGTGTGTAGTAAAAAAAATATATAATGATATAAGTATAAAAAGAAGATTTTACGATTTGGGATTAATACCAAATGTTGAAATAGAAGTATTATTTAAAAGTCCTTTAGGAGACCCCACAGCATACTTAATAAAGGGAAGTATTATTGCAATTAGGAAAGAAGATGCCAAGAAAGTTGAGGTCGAATTAATATAATGGGAAATATTAAAATAACCTTAATGGGAAATCCTAATGTTGGAAAAAGTACTATTTTTAATGCATTAACTGGTCTTAAACAACATACTGGTAATTGGACAGGAAAAACCGTAGATACAGCTATGGGAATATGTAAATATAATAATAAAGTATATGAAATATATGATTTACCAGGAACGTATTCTTTGTTTGTTCATTCAGAAGAAGAAAGAGTAGCAAGAGATTTTCTTTGTTTTAATAAAAGTAAAGTAACGATTATGGTATGTGATTCTACTTTGATAGAAAGAAACTTAAATTTAGTATTGCAAACTTTAGAAATTACGAAAAATGTAGTAGTATGTCTTAATTTATATGATGAGGCATTAAAAAATGATATAAAAATAGATGTTAAAAGACTCTCTAATATCTTAAAAATACCAGTAGTTATTACTAATGCAAGTAAGGGTATTGGAATAAATAAATTAATGGAAGAAGTAGAAAAATTAGCAGTAAATAGTATTAATGATTCTTTTGTAACTACTTATGATAAAGATATTGAATTATCTATAGAGAAGTTAAGTAAATATTTAGATGATAAAAAAATAAATATAAATAAAAGATGGTTATCTTTAAGACTACTTGAAGATGATAAAACATTAATTAAATCTTTAAATAAAGAGCTTAATTATAATGTATATGAAGATAATGAGTTAATTAAGTTATTAGATGAAGAGAGAGAAGAAAATATAAATGAGAAAGTAGTATCTCAAATACTTATAAATGCTAAAAATATAACAGATGCTTGTGTAAGTTATAATAATAAAAATTATCAAGAAAGAAATAGAAAAATAGATAGAATATTAACTAGTAAAATTACTGGAATACCTATTATGTTAATATTATTTTTATTTGTTTTTTGGATAACAATAACTGGTGCTAATTATCCATCAGAATTATTATCAAATTTCTTATTTAGTTTAGAAGATCCTTTATATAATATATTATCTTTTTTGCCAGACTTTATTAGAAATATGATTGTCTACGGAGGATACCGAGTCCTTGCTTGGGTAGTATCAGTAATGCTTCCCCCAATGGCGATATTCTTCCCGTTATTTACAATATTAGAAGATTTGGGGTATCTTCCTAGAATAGCTTTTAATTTAGACAGGTTCTTTAAAAAATGTAGTGCTTGTGGTAAGCAGGCCCTTACTATGTGTATGGGATTTGGTTGTAATGCCGTAGGAGTTACAGGATGCCGAATAATAGACTCTAAAAGAGAAAGATTAATAGCAATTCTTACTAATTCCTTTGTCCCATGTAATGGAAGATTCCCAATGATAATAGCTATTATTACCATATTTTTTGTAGGATTAAATAATACTTTTACTTCTTCATTACTAAGTTCATTACTATTAGTATTAGTTATATGTTTTTCCGTATTTATTACTTTATTTATATCTAAAATATTATCTAAAACAATATTAAAAGGAATGCCATCATCATTTATATTAGAGCTTCCACCATATCGAAGACCACAATATTTAAAAGTAATTATTAGAAGTATATTAGATAGAACTTTATATGTATTAGGTAGAGCGATAGTAGTAGCCATACCAGCAGGTATCATAATATATATATTATCTAACGTGTATATAGATACTTCATCAATACTTACAATATGTACTAACTTTCTAGATCCTTTTGCAGACTTACTAGGACTTGATGGTGTAATACTCTTTGCTTTCATTTTAGGATTTCCTGCAAATGAGATAGTAGTTCCAATAATCATTATGGCTTATATGAAAAGTGGAGTATTAATAGAATATGATAGTCTATCTTCACTTAAAGAAATACTTGTAAATAATGGTTGGACTATATTAACTGCAATTAACTTTATAATATTTTCTTTAATACATTTTCCTTGTTCAACAACACTTCTTACCATAAAAAAAGAAACTAAAAGCATAAAGTGGACGATATTATCATTCATTATTCCATTGTTTATAGGAATATCATTATGCTTTATAGTTACTAGTATGTATAGATTAATATTACTTATATAGTTTTATTAATCTTTTTTAATAGTCTTAAGTATTTTTTTCTATCTCTCTAATTTCTTTATTTATAACATCTAAATAATCTTTTTCAGCTCTAGTTAAGTGTTCTTTCATATATTTTTCGTATTCTTCGTGTGCCTTTTTTAAGGCTTTTTCATGAGATATAGTACCATTACCTTTTAAGATATCTTTTCTAGTCATCTTCAAAAATAAATCAAGCTCTATAATCCAATCTTTCATTGTCATAGCATGGTGATCTAAGGCATTAATTTCAGCAATGTCTAAATAAGCCGATACCATACGATTTAATATATTTAATTCATCTTCTGTTAAATAATTTTTTGCAATTTCTGTCTCCTCTCTTGTTGGTATATCACCCTTAAAATTTGTAAGTCCAAGATTATTTTTATTAGCATCTACTCTATTAAAAATAATTTCAGCTGCAGTATTACCATGCGTAGCATAATGCATTTTGTTTTGGACAGTTTTAAAAAAAGTTATTGATATTTCATTTTTAGGATCATAATCAATAGACGTAGCATAAATATCTAGTACTTTTCTCCAAAATACTTTTTCGCTACTTCTTATCTCTCTTATTCTAGCAAGTAATTCTTCAAAATATGGGCTTTCGCCATTATTTATTAGTTTTTCATCGTTTAATATAAATCCTTTAATCATATATTCTTTTAATACCTTTGTTGCCCATATTCTAAATTCAGTAGCTTTTTTTGAATTGATTCTGTATCCTACCGCAATTATAGCATCCAAATTGTAATGTAAAACATTATATTTTTTACCATCGCTAGCAGTTGTTAAGAATTTCTTAACAACTGAATTTTTTTCTAATTCACATTCATTAAAGATATTCTTTAAATGCATTGAGATATTATTTTTAGTTGTTCCATATAAACTAGCCATAGTATCTTGACTCATCCAAATAGTATCATCAGTTATTGTAGCATCTACTTTAATAATTCCATCTTTTGATTTGTAAATTACTATATTATTTACTGCCATATTTTTTTCTCTCCTTTTTTGATAAATACCATACTTAAAATTATACTTTATTTTAATTCGTAAATTGTTCCGTTAATAATTTTTATTCAAAATTAATCTTTTTTTAATGTCTTAATTAATTTAGATCTTCTGTATCCATCATTAGGATTCCCAGTATACATTTCAATATTAAATTTCTTTATTGCCCTTAAATACTTTAAATAATATAAATATTCAATTGGAGCATCTTTCCAACAAGATATATCTAAATCCTTTATATCTTGAATAAAGCTAAATGAGTCTTGGTAATCATAAATTCTTGATGACATTAATTCATATGCTTTAGGTTCTATTCCTAGTTCAATTAATCTTTTAATTACTTCTTTTGGTGGAACAGGAACATTATTTAATGCAAGAGTTAATGCACTTATGTCAACAGGAATACTTTCTTCTTTAAAATTAAATCTATAATTAATTCTTGTTGTATGATTAATATCTATTCCTGCATCATTTAGTAAATTAATACAGTTTAGTTGATTTCTTTGATATTTTATTTTATATAAATAATGAAATGGAATACTTTTACTCCATATGTGAGATTTTAACTGAGTTAATCCTCCATAATTAAATAAATGTTGCAAAGCGTTAAATCCATTTATGTCTAATTCGTTTGCATTAGCACCATTTTCAAGTAATAGTTCCATAATTTTATCATTCTTTTTTTCAGCACTTATCATAAGAGGCATAAACTTACTAGTTCCCTTAATATCTGCACCATTTTCAATTAAATATTTAGCAATATCATAATTATTTAAAATTATTGCTTCACTAAGTGGAGTTAATCCTTCATCATTTTTTTCATTTATATCATGACCATTACTTAATAAATTTTCAACTTCTTCTATATTATTCATAAGTATTTCAATATTTAATGCTGTAAGTGGTGAATAGTTATAACAATATTCACTGAGTTCATCATTAACCATTTCATATAATTGTTCTCTACTTAATTTAGTAGTATACTTAGTCTTTTCATATATTTCATAAAGTAATTCTTCTTCACTATCATTTCTTTTTTTATACATAATAATACCTCTTTCTTAAATAATTATTTTTTTAATTCTTTAATTAATTTAGTTCTTCTATACCCATCATAAGGATTAATGGTATAAGCTTCAATATTAAATTTTCTTATAATATTTAAATATTTTAAATACTCTAAATATTCGAAAAATGCTTTTTTCCACGCAATTAAATTTTTATTTTTAATATCATGAATAAAACTGAATGAATCTTGATATGCATAAATTACTTTGGGTACTAACTCAATTATTTGCGGATCTATTCCTAATTTAATTAATTTTTTTATAACTTCTTTAGAAGGAATAGGGAAGTTATTCAAAGCAATAGTTAAAGCATTTATATCAATTAAAACTGTTCTATTAAAATCATATCTATAATTAATTCTTGTCGTATGATTAATATCAATTCCCGCATCATTTAGTAAATCAATACATCTAATGTCATTATTTAGATAAGAATTTTCTTTTAAAAAGATAGAAGGAATAGATTGACACTTCCTTTGAATTTTTAATTCTTTTAAACATCCTTTATTAAATAAATGATCTAATGCATTAAACCCATTTATATCTAATTGATTAGGGTTAACATTATTTTTTAAAAGTAATTCCATAATTTGATCATTACCATTTTCAGCTGCAATTAAAAGTGGTATAAATTTATTGCTTCCATTAATATCCGCACCATTATTTATTAAATATTTAGAAATATCATAATTATTTAACATTATAGCTTCACAAAGCGGGGTAAATCCTTCAGTATTAACTTCATTTATATCATGATTATTACTTAACAATTTTTCAATTCCATCTATATTATTCGTAAGAATTTCTAAATTTAAATCTGTTAAATTACTAAAATATGAAATAAATAGAAAATTATTTTTATTTAAATTTGTAATTTTACATTCACCTTTATTTTTCATAAAAAGTCTCCTTTCATTCATTTTATCATATAATATATAACTGATATATAAAATAACTAAGAATTAACGATATGAATACTTGTAATATTCTTCCTATAAAAAAAGACTTATAAGAAATATCTGTATCTATTAATTGAGATATTACTTGCATATGTACAGATAGGCCTCCAAAAGATAATATACAAGATGATAATATTACTTTAGTTAAATTGCTAAAACTAAATAAGCTAAGCTCTTTTAATCCCATTGTTATTTCTAAAATAGATTTTATTAATAGAGAATTATAACTATTTAAATCAAATCTATTTATAATAATTGAAGATATCATTAAAAAACAAGTAAGTGTTCCTAATATTAATAAAAGAGTATCAATGGAAGACTTTATAGCATTTACAAAAACAGGACCAAAGTATAATTTTTTTTCTTTTTCATTAATAGTATTATTACTAATATTGTTTAATTTTCGTACAATAACACCAATTATAAAATTACTTAAATAATGACTAAGTAAAATAATAATACCTAACTTCTTATTATTTAAAAAGAAAATAGATAAAGTTCCTAATATAAATAAAGGATTAGAAAAGTGGGTAAACATAAGCATATGAGATGCTTCTTTACTATCAATAATATTCATATCATATAGTTTTCTAATATTTTTAGCGTTTGTGGGAAACCCAGATAACATACTTAAGAAAAAAACTAAAGTACATTCTTTTTTTATATTAAATAAATAAGAAAAAGTATTAATAAACCATTTAGGAATATATTTTACAAAATTATAAGTAATTAATATATCTGATAATATAAACATAGGAAATAGTGAAGGTATTAAATTATTTACCCATATATCTAGAGAAAAACTAATAGTATTAAATATTAAATTTTTATTAGTAAATATTTCAATTAAAAAAAATAAAGTTATAATAACTATTAAAAAATTAGAATATTTTTTCATAAATATCACATTTAATTATATGTACTTTATTGTAAATTATATAAAATTATGCTACCATTATTATGGTAGGTGATAATAAATATGACTGAATCAGTAATAAAGGAAATTGAGAATAGAATTAAATCAAACAGTTTTAATAGTAAAGAAGAACTTGTAAATTATTTAAATAGTTTAAGACAAAATAATCAAATTGATATAAATTTATTAAATGAAAGATATATGTCATTATTAAAGCTATATGATGATACGATGACAGCTAGTGATTCATTAAATATAAGCAATTATAAAGATGCATCACTAGAAGATAAAAATTTTATAGTATCTTCTAATGATGGAAGAGTATTAGAGTCTAATAGTAATACTCCATTAAAAGAAGAATTTGAAAGCGTTCAAAATGAAATGGCAGTAAATGGAGAAAATGGAATTGCTAACGCTGATCAAGTTTTTAATTATATGGAAAAATATAAAAAAACAGAAGCTTCATTAATGCCTTTATCTAATTTAAATATAAATATAATAGACGCAGATATGTTAGAAAAAATTAAATTTTTTATATCAAATAATCGAAACAATATATTTGATTATAAAGTAGATATATCTAGAGGATTATTTATAAATGTCAATACTAATGACATATATGAGGTTAGAAAAAATCCTGAAACAGGACAATTTGAAATATTTAAAGGAGGTAGTGCTATGTATTTATCAACTCCAGAAATGGACCCGAATGGTAATGATGTAGAAAGAGTAAATGAAATACCAGAAATGACTGATGAAGAATTAGAAACATACATAAACAATAATCACTTATCACAAGCACAAATAGATGCGCTATATGAAAGACAAAGTAGGGTAAGACAGGCAAAACAAACTAAGGTAAAAAAACTAGTTAGAGTAAGAAATAATGCCCTAGATAATGCTGCATTTGCTAAATTAAGTCTATTATCTATTATAATAGTTATATCTAGTGTTCTATTTGCATATTTATTATTATCATTAAAATAAGAAAAGAGGCATATTTTGAAAGACAAAATTAAAAATTTTTTTAAAGAGAATATTAAATATATTTTAGCATTAATTATTTTTATTATAATTATGAACTTTCCACTTCCGTATTATATTATGGCCCCCGGCGGAATTATAGATATATCAGATCGTATTGAAGTAGAAAATAAACAAGAAATGGAAGGAACTTTAAATTTATTATATGTATCTGAATATGAAGCTAATGTTGCAACAATGCTTATGTCTTTTTTGTTTAAAAATTGGGATGCAGAAAGGGTAGAAGAATCTCAAGTATCAAATGAAAGTATGGAAGAGATATTTTTAAGAAATAAAGTAATGCTTGATAATTCAATTCAAAATGCAATATTTGTGGCTTATAATAGTGCAAATAAGAATATAGATATAAAAGGAAGAGAAAACTATGTTATAGCTACTACTTTAGACAATGGGATAAAAGTAGGAGATAAAATAATAAGTGCTAATGGAATTGATATTGAAAACGTTGATATGTTAAAGGAGATAATTAATAAAAGTAGTGATTACATTACTCTAAAGGTATTAAGGGGTGATGAAGAATTAACCTTGAATGCTAAAGTAGAAGAGGAAGATGGGAATAAAATAATAGGTATTTTAGTAATAACTAATTATACATATGATTTAGATCCTAAATTAAAGTTAACTTTTAAGGATAGTGAAGGTGGATCTTCTGGAGGATTAATGATTTCTCTAAATATATATAACGCTCTAACTAATGGTGATATTACTAAAGGAAAGAAAATTGCAGGAACGGGTACTATTGATATAAACGGTAATGTTGGTGCTATAGATGGAGTAAAATATAAAATTATGGGGGCGTATGCTAATCATATGGAAATAGTATTTGTACCTTTAGAAAATTATGAAGAGGCAGTTAAGGTAAAAGAAGATAATAACTATGATATGGAAATAGTAAGTGTTAAGACATTTGATGATGCATTAAATTATTTAAATAGTCTAAAATAGTAAAGTAGTGTCTAATAATTATATATATGTTGTTAAATGGTTTAATTTGGTATATAATTTTATTAGGTGAAAAAGCATGAAAAATAGAGTAATTGGATCATTTATTATTTTATTTCTATTTATAGGATCACTATCTCTAGGAAGTAAAATATTTAATATACTTATGTGTTTATGTGGAATAATATCTTTTATAGAATTATTTGAAATAAAATTTGAAAAAGATAAGTTATTTATAAAAATAATGGGGGTTCTAAATGTATTAGCAATATTAGCTAATATGATTATATATAATTCATATAATTATGCATTATATATAATACCAATATTATCATTAATATTACCAATATTAATTTATAATGACAAAAAGAAATATAATATAACTGATGCTATATATGTTCTTGGAATATGTTATTTTATATCTATATCTTTTAGTTCTATTATAAAGATTTGTAATATAGATATATTAAAATGTGTATATATTTTTGTAGTAGCTTTTATTACTGATACATATGCGTTTATTGGAGGTAATCTAATAGGAAGAACCAAACTTTCTAATATTTCCCCTAATAAAACCGTTGAAGGGACTTTAATTGGCGTTATTTTAGGAACAATGATTGGGACAGTTTATTACTATAATTTTATTGGAAGTGATTTATTGTTTGTAATATTCATGTCATTAGTTTTAAGTATAGTTGGCGAAATAGGGGATTTGGTATTTAGTTATATAAAAAGGGATTTTAATAAAAAAGATTATTCTAACATAATTCCAGGACATGGAGGAATGTTAGATAGGTTTGATAGTGTGATATTCATAGCCTTAGTATTTATGATATTTTTAAATTTTATTTAAGGAGGACGTATGATTTCATTAATTTTATTTATATTTATATTAGGTTTAATTGTATTAATTCATGAATTTGGCCATTTCTTATTTGCTAAGTTATTTGGTGTTTATGTATATGAATTTTCGGTAGGAATGGGTAAAAGACTTTGGTTTAAGAAAAAAGGAGATACAGAATACTCTATTAGAGCCGTTCCTCTTGGAGGATATGTTTCATTAGCAGGAGAAGAAGTAGAAGACGATACAAAAATTCCCAAAGATAAAAAATTACAAGCTAAAAAAGTATGGCAACGTTTTTTAATAATGTTCGCAGGTGCAGGCTTTAATTTCGTATTAGCATTAGTATTATTATTTATTAGCGCTTTAATTTTTGGAAGTGTTAGTACAAAACCAATCGTAGGAACTGTTATGGAAGGATATCCAGCGGAATCTGCTGGATTGGAGTCTGGTAATGTTATTTTAGAAGTTAATGGCGTAAAGGTAAAATCATGGGATGCCGTTATGTGGGAAATCCAAATGAATACTGGCGATATATTAGAATTATATGTAGAAGATAATAATGGAAATAATAAACTTTTAAAAATAGAACCAATCGTAGAAGAAACAGATGATGGGAAGACATATATATATGGAATTGGTATGAATAGTAAAAGAGAATATGGGTTAATTAATTCAGGAGCATATGCCTTTAATAAATTAAGTTCTACCTTTAAATTAATGGGAGAGACAATAAAAAGTTTATTTATTGGTAAAGTTGGTTTAAATGAATTATCTGGACCAATTGGTATATTTACTGTTGTTGACCAGCAAAAAGAAGCAGGACTTGAAAATATAATTTATTTAATCGCATTCTTAAGTGTCAATGTTGGAGTTATTAATTTAATACCATTTCCTGCCTTTGATGGAGGAAAAATATTATTCTTAATAATAGAAAAAATTAAGGGAAGTCCCGTATCATCAAAAGTAGAAAATACAATTCATCAAATTGGCTTCTTCTTATTACTCCTTTTAATGATATATGTAACTTTTAATGATATATTTAGATTGTTTTAAAAAAAAGACCTTAGGTCTTTTTTAATTTGTAAAACGTAATTTCTCATTTGATACATTAAAGATGAATCCTAATAAAAGCATATATGATATAAGAGAAGATCCTCCATAACTAATAAATGGAAGAGTAATTCCCATAATAGGGAGCAATCCAATAGTCATAGAGATATTATATACTTGTTGAAATATTAATATTGCCAGTACTCCTCCAATCATATATTTATCCGTCATATTAGTTGTTTTATTAACTGTATTTATAATATTAATATCAAAGTATATAATTATAGATATTAAAATTATTGCTCCAACTAAACCAAAACAAGAAGTGTAAACACTAAAAATAAAATCAGTTTGCATCTCTGGAAAATACAATGGAACATTATTAAATCCATGACCAAATAGTCCTGCTGAACCAATTGCAGTAAGTGAATTTGAAAGTTGGAGACCGCTACTATTTGACCAATTTATAATTCTATCAATTCGGTAGAAAAAATTTGTACCAAAAATATTTATAAATAAATCTTTATTTAATAAATATATAGAAATAAATAAAATTATAAATATTCCAAATATTACAATTATCGAAAAAAACCATCTTTTTTTTAAGCCCCCAATAAGTAGCATAGTAAACGTAATAATAAAATACATCATAACTGCCCCGGTATCATTTTCAATAAAAGTAAGAATTGAAGGTATGATTACTATAATTAATATTTTAATTAAAAATTTAAATTCATCCGTTACAGTTGGGGTTATATAACTTTCATTAAACTCATTTATAAGTCGCGCTAGTATAATAATTAAAAAAACTTTCATAAATTCACTTGGTTGTAGTGTACCAATATAAGGTATTTTAAACCAACATCTAGCATTATTTATTTCTATTCCAAAAAAAAGCACTAATATTAATAAAATAATTCCTAAAAAATATAGCCACCATGCATTATTGTAAAAAAATTTATTCCCTATTTTCATCATTGTTAAGGCAATTGTAAATCCGATAATATACCATATTAACTGTTTTAACCATAGAAATTCAGCATCTATTCCTAAAACACTTTTAGTTGAATATATTGAAATAATACTTATTATTCCTAATAAAATAATAGGAATAAGAATAACTCTTTCAATAGAATATTTTGAAATTTGTTTAATATGCATCACCCTTTTCTATTTATTATTCTACCACAAATTAAAATAATAACAAATAAATTAATAATTATTTCATATAATTTAGTGGAGAGTGATAATATGAGGAAAGAATTACCAAAAATGTATCAAGGAAAACCTAAGGAATTTACAAATGTTCAAAAAGTTTTTTCGACGTTAGATAGAAAAGATAACAGAGAAAGTGTAGAACCAATTAATGATTACTATACAATTGAACAAAAAATATATAATATATTTAAATCTCCTACATATGTATATAAGGTAGATGTAGTCATAATAACAGATAATAGTAAATTAGAAAAAAGGTTAGTAGGTAAAAATAAAGATAATTTAATAACAATTGATAATGAATATATTCCTATTAAATCAATAAAAGATATTTACTTAAAATAAATACATATAATTAATTAGGTGAGATAATGAAATATAACCTCATAATATTAATTATATTTTTTATTTGTGTATTTGCTATATCTAAAGTAAATGCTAGTGTTAATAACTTAGATTTGTTAGGAAAAATAATATATATAGATGCAGGACATGAAAGGTTAGGAATAAACCAAATTTAAGTAAGGGGGGGAGAAGATGAAGGTATCTTATAATGTAAAATATAAATTTATAGAAAAAAGTGATGAGTTAAAGGAAACGTTTAATAAGAAAATGTTAAAAGTTATTAAAATATTAGAAAATTTAAATAATTACTAAACATTAATGATCGGAGGAATGTTTATGCCTATAAAAGTAGGAATATATTGTCGATTATCTGATGAAGATAGAGATAAAATAAATAAAAATGATGATAGTAATTCAATAGTAAATCAAAGAAGTATGTGTTTAAAATTTGCTAATCAAAATGGATGGAATGTTGTCGACATATATTCAGATGATGATTTTTCAGGAGCAGGAACTTATAGACCAGACTTTGAAAGATTGATAAAAGATTGTGAAAATGGTAAAATAAATCTTGTTTTATGTAAGAGTCAGTCAAGATTTTCAAGAGATATGGAAATTGTAGAAAGATACTTACATAATAAATTTATTGAATGGGGAATACGTTTTATAGGTATTATAGATAATGCCGATACAAGTATTGAATCCAATAAAAAATCAAGACAAATTAATGGACTTATTAATGAATGGTACTTAGATGATTTATCTACAAATATAAAAAAGTCTTTAAAGAATAAACGAGAAGATGGTTTATTTATGGGAAGTTTTGCTCCTTATGGATATATTAAAGATGAAAATGACAAACATAAATTGATAGTTGATCCAGTCGCTGCCGAAATCGTAAAAAAAATATTTTTTATGTATGTAAATGGATATGGATATTATAAAATATGTGAATATTTAAATGTTAATAAAGTACCTACTAGGGCTGTATATAAAAAGCAAAAAGGTAGTAAGTTTGTATGCGCAAATTGCGATTTAAATACGGCAAAATGGAGTATGGACACAATTGCTCAAATACTTCGTAATGAAGTATATATTGGTAATTTAGTTCAAGGAAAAAAAACTTCTTTAGGCTACAAAGTACATAAATTTAAAAAAGTACCAGAAAAAGATTGGTGTAGGATTGAAAATACTCATGAACCAATTATTGATATAGAAACTTGGAACAAAGTACAAAAAAAACTAGGAACTCACGAAATACCAGTTAAAACTGGAGAAATTTATTATCTTAGTAAAAAAGTATATTGTTCTTGTTGTGGTAAACCTTTTGTGAGAAATGTTTATAATGTAAAAAATGAAATTACTGGTAAAAGGGAATATATGCAATGTAATGGTCAAAAAAAATATCATATTTGTGAAAATAAGAATGCTATTAGAATTGATAAATTGGAAGAAATATTATTAACTATTATAAATAATTTAATTGAAACTTACTATGATAAGGAAAAATTTAAAAAATATTTTGAAATAGAAGGTAATTATAATAATTATAATTATAGAATAGATATATTACAAAAAGAAAAGAATATGCTTAGTAAAAAAATTGATAAAAATAAAAAATACTATAAGAAATTATATGAAGATAAGGTTAATAATATTATTGATGAGGAAATGTTTAAAATTATGTCTATAGATTATTTAAAAGATAATAAGATAATGAATAAGAGAATTGAACATATTGATTTGGAAATTAATAATATAATAATTAATGCAAAAAATGTTCAACAAGTAGATCAAATAATAAATAAATATAGTCATATTAATAATTTAAATAAAGTTATAGTAGATGAATTTTTTGATAAAATATATGTTGGAGTTTATGATAAAGAAACTAAAACAAGAGATATTGAAATATTAATTAATACAAAATAAATGGAGGTAAGAAATGAAAGAATATAATGAAACAATATTTGAAAGTATTAAACATATTGATGAATATGGTAATGAGTATTGGTTAGCAAGAGAATTACAAACTGCTTTAGATTATAAAAAATGGCAAAAGTTTATAAATGTAATAGAAAATGCAAAAATAGCCTGTGAACAAAGTAATTTTATAATAGAAGACCATATTACCCAAGTGGGTAAAATGGTTGATATAGGTTCTAAAACTTCAAGAAATATTATTGATTATAAATTATCAAGATATGCTTGTTATTTAATAGTACAAAATTCAGATCCTAGAAAAGAAGTTGTTGCATTAGGACAAACTTATTTTGCAATTCAAACTAGAAAACAAGAATTAATTTATTCTATGTTAACAGAAGACGAAAAAAGATTTTATCAAAGAAGTTTAACAAAAAAAGGCAATCATTCTTTAAATCAAGTTGCTAAAAAGTGTAATGTTAAAAACTTTGATCAATTTCATAATGCTGGTTATAAGGGATTATACAATGGAGAAACTGCTAATGATATTGCTAAAAGAAAAAATTTAAGATATAGAGAAGATATATTAGATAATATGGGTAGTGAAGAATTAGCAGCTAATCTTTTCCGTATTACTCAAACTGAATCAAAATTAAAAAGAGATAATGTCTCTAGTGAAAAAGACACTAACGTAACACATTATAATATTGGAAAAAATATTAGAGAGGTAATTGCAAAAAATGGTGGAACAATGCCGGAAGATTTACCAACGCCTAAAAAATCGTTAAAAGAATTAGAAAAAGAGAAACATAGTCAAGAAAAAATAGAAGTGAAATAATTTGGATTAAATAGGTGCCTGCACATGGAGGTAAAGATAGTGGAGCAGTATCTAATAAAATTATAGAGAAAGATTTAAACTTAACTATAGCCAAAGAATTATATAATGCATTAGGTAAAAGAGGAGCAATAGTACTTTTGACAAGAGATGGTGATTATGATTTATCTTCTAGTAATTATTCTAGAAAAAGAAGTGATTTATATAACCGTGCTAAAGTAATAAATGAATCAAATGCAAATATGTTTATATCTATTCATTTAAATTCTGATCTAAATTCATCTTATAGAGGAATTCAATTATTTTATAATTCCATAAATAAAGAAAATAAATTAATTGCAGAAGCAATATATAATTCTTTAAAAAATAATATTAGTAACGTTCGTGATAATAAAAACTATAATGACTATTATATGTATAAAAATATAAAAGTTCCTGGTGTATTAATAGAGTGTGGATTTATATCAAATCCTTATGACAATTATAATTTAAGACAGGATAGTTATAGAAAAAAACTTATTAATTTAATAGTAAATGGAATTATTAATTATTATTATAATTAAAAAAAGACTTATAAGTCTTTCTTAAATAGGGTAGTATTAATTATTTTATATCCTTCTTTTTTATATAATGCTTGAGCTTCAATTCTTGTATCGTTAGAAGTTAAATTAATAAATTTACATTTTTCTTTTTTACATATGTCTTCAGCACTTTTTAAAAGTAATTTTCCAATTCCCATATTTCTATATTCTTTCATTACACAAACATTATTGAAAATGGCATACTTATAATTTTGAATTATATTATAAATATAATTTATTTCCAATATACCTACAACTTTATTATCTATTTCTGCCACTATTATATGTGAATTATCAGTTAAATCTAAGTCATGGTACAATATATTTTTGTCAAAACACGAATTAAATAAATCAATAAGTTCTACTTTATCACTAGCTATTATTTTTCTAATTATTACTTTCATAATACCTCCTAAAATTCAAAATATTTAAGTTCAATAACTTTATCCCACTTTTTATTATTTACATAAGATAAATCTTTAAAATGTTTATTAAAAATTTTCATATCTATATTTTTATTTTCTAAAATTATATTTAAATCATTAATACAATTTACACATTCATTAATACTAATATCATATAGATCAAAAAATGAATAATTATATGTTTCTGATAAATCACATGGGTGATTCCATTTTTCTTTTTTTAAGTTTAAATAACTAGATACATCACTGTTATTAGTATTATATGATAGTACTTCTATTCGCAAATGTTTGTTACCTGTAATTTTATCTATTAATTTATATATTTCTTTTTTTATTCCATATTTATCATAATTAAAAAGTCTATTAAACCAGAACATATATTTTAGTGATTTTAAATATAATTTAGATGCATTCTTAATATTATAAGTATCCATAAAAACATTATTTATCATATCGTTTAAATTTTTATTAAGATTATTTACATTAAATATATTCTTATAAAATTTAAATGAACTATAATGTTCTTTTTCTCTTTTTTTTATCATATAAATATCAATAGCATATTCTATTTTATGATGTAATGTATTATATTTATATGTATCAATATTATTTTTATCAAATATTCCTGATTTATAATAAATAAATGGATGCGTATTTTTATCTAAAAAATAATGACAAATCATTCCATATAGAAAAGCTATTGCCTCTTTTTCATTGGTTAAATTATTTTTTATAATATAATTCATAATATTATAAAAATAGTCATTTGTCTTTTCTGTATGAACTATTTTTTGGATATTTGCTACTTCTTTGCTTTTCTTTCCAACAAAAAAGTGGTAAAACATAAAAGGATCACTACCCATACTGAAAGTTAATAACTTATCTAAGCAGCCATTTATTTTCTTCCTACTGTTATTATTAATTTTATTGTATACATCTTTAGCAAAATAACAATGAGTCATAGTGCTAGGCATATTTATACCTCCCTATATTAAAATTATAACATAAAATAGTAAAAAAAGTTATTTTATTATTTAATTAAAATATATTTTATGAATAATAGACAAGAGTTAATAAAGTTATATATTTTTAAGATAAAATATGATATACTATAAAATGTAGGGTAGGGTGATACAATGGAAAAAATATTTAAAACCTTAGAAGAACAAGTTGATATCTTAAGGGGAAAAGGTTTAATAGTAGAGGATGTTGAAGAAACTAAGGAAATACTACTAAGAGAAAATTATTTTTTTATAAATGGATATCGACCAGTTCTTATGAATTCTGTTTCTGATAAAACTTTTGTTATTGGGGCAACTTTTCGTGAATTATATTCTATTTTTTTGTTTGATCGCGCATTTAGAACAATTTTATTTAAAAATTTACTTATTATAGAAAATAGTTTGAAATCAGTAATATCTTATCAACTATCTAGAAAATATGGATATAAAGAAAAAGATTATTTAAATGTAAAAAACTTTACTAATGAGCATGGTAAACAAAAAAAAGTAAAAGATTTAATTGATAAAATGAAAAGACAAATTAGAGTTAACTGTGCTAATCATAATGCGACTATGCATTATGTAAATAATTATGGATATATACCTTTATGGATTTTAGTAAAAGTTTTATCTTTTGGAATAGTATGTGAATTATATACAATACTAAAACCAGAAGATAAAATTGCTATTGCAGATATATTTAATACCAGTACTTATTATTTAGATGATTTTTTGCCATTACTTGCTAATTATCGTAATTTGTGTGCTCATGAAGATATTGTATATGAACATAGAACAGAACGTTATATAGATAATAATAAATATCATGAATTATTAAAAATCCCTAAGATGGATGATGAATATATATATGGAAAAAATGATGTATTTGCATTAATTATAATATTAAAATTTATGTTAAAACAGGACCAGTTTCATGATATGATGAAAGAGATTGAATATGAAATAGAAAAATTAGATGGAAGAATAGATTCAATTCCTATTGATAGAATATTAGATAGAATGGGATTCCCTAAAAATTATATGGATTTAATGGATTTATAGAAAGAGGTAATTATGGAAAAAAAGAATAATAATGTAGTTGTGTTAGTAGTAGCAGTATTATTGTCGTTTGTAAGTGGTACAATTGGTTCTTATTTGGTTATAACAAATGTGCCTAGTGTGTCCAAACAAATAATTGAAAATGTTTCTAAATTAGATTATACCGAAAATTCAATTGCTGATTCGGTTGAAAAGGCATACGACGCTGTTGTAGTAGTAGTTTCTTACAATAATGGACAAAAGATATCAACGGGAACAGGCTTTATATATAAGAAAGATAATAGTAAGGCCTATATTATGACAAATAATCATGTAATTGACGGGTCAGATGAAGTAAAAATTATTAGAAGTGATAATGAAATAATTAATGCTAGTATTGTCGGAGGAGAAACTTATTCTGATATTGCTGTTATTAATATTCCTGAAAAAGAGGCTATTAGTGTTATAGATATAGGGGATAGTTCTGATATAAGATTAGGAGATACTGTTTTTACGATAGGATCTCCCTTAGGAGAAGCTTATAGTGGTACTGTGACTAAAGGTATATTATCTGGAAAGGACAGAATGGTTGAAGTTAGCTTTTCGGGAACTACTAGTGACTACTATATGAAGGTATTGCAAACAGATGCAGCAATTAACCCAGGTAATAGTGGTGGACCGCTTTTAAATCTAAACGGTGAGGTAATTGGTATAAATTCATTAAAATTAGTTGAAGACGAAATTGAAGGAATGGGATTTGCTATTCCTATAGAAGATGCTATATTTTATGCTAGTACTTTAGAAGAAGGAAAAACAATTGATAGACCATATGTGGGAATTAGTATGCTTGATGTTGCTGATAGTTATTACTTATGGCAGGCAGGAATAAATATTCCAAATGGTGTTAATAGTGGAGTTGCTATAATAGAAGTAGAAAGTGGTTCTCCTGCGGATAAAAGTGGATTACAAAAAGGTGATATTATTATAAAATTGGGTGAGGAAGGCATTGATTCATTAGCAGAATTTCGCTATGAATTATATAAACATTCACCGGGAGAACAAATAGAAATTACTTATAATCGTAATGGAAAAGAACAAATTGCAAAAATAACTTTAGGAAAAAATTCTTAAAGTTTCTTTTATATATTGACAAGTGTATAAAATACGCATATAATGTAATTGTGGTGGTAATATGCAAATAAATAATCCATTATATAAAAATATTGGTATCCATGTTATATGCTCTATATTTACGGTAGATAAAGGTGTAGTTAAAGTTCTTCTCATAAAAAGGAAAAATGAGCCATATAAAGATAAATGGGCTTTAATTGGCGGTGGTTTATATAATAACGAGACTATAGAAGAGGGCATGAATAGAGAAATTTATGAAAAAACAGGACTTAAGGATGTAAAAATATATTTTAGTAATATAGAAAGCACTGTAAATAGGTCCCCTTTAAAAAGAATGGTTGCTATTAATTTTATAGGAGTGATAGATATAAAAAGATCTATATTAAAGGATACGGAAAAAACAAGTAATTGTGATTGGTTTGAACTAGGAATGGCTAAATGTTTAGCATACGACCACGATAAAATATTAAATGAGGCTAGAATAAATTTAAAGAGACTAATTATATCATCAAATGTTTTAAAAGAATTATTCCCAAGTGGATTTACATTGCCAGAACTTCAAAAAACATATGAAACAATATTAGAAAAAAAATTAGATAGAAGAAACTTCCGTAAAAAAATAATTAATTTAGGTTTAATAAAAGAAACAAACAAAACAGAAGTATTTGAAGGTAAAAAGCCTGCTAAAAAATATGAATTTAATAATGTTATAGAAGAAAAAGATATATTTTAATGTATGTAAATACATTTTTATATATAAATAATAAGTGTATAAAATACACATAAGGAGGAAATGTGATATATATAGAAAATGAAAATAATGTAGGACTTTATGAGGTTAAAATTAATGAAAATAATTTAAAAAATATTAGAAAAACATAATATATAATTGTTGATTAATAACAGTTAAAATTAAAGAAACAACAAAAGAAAATTTGTTTACAAGTGAAAGATATATTGTTCATAGTAAAAAACAAATTGATACCAATTATAATTACGAACCAATTTATGAAATAGTATATCAAGAAATTATTTTTCCACCAATAGTAGATATAATTAGTAAAATATTAAATGGTCAAGAAATAGAAATTTTAAGAAAGTTAGAAAATGAAACAAATGAATTAATTGAAAAAGAAATTGCTATTTATCAAAGTATTAGAAACAAGTTAATAAATGGTCAAATTTTAAACAGTAATGAATTTGCAATTGTTGATGCTTTTTTACAAGTAGAAGAAGAAGACATTATAAGAAAGAATACAATACTTCAAAGAAGTTTATTAAAGAAGGAAGGATAAAAATGATATATTTAGTTAGACATGGACTTGATGATGAATCTTATATCGGAGGCCACTCTAATATTGATTTGACTAATGTAGGTATTAATCAAGCAAAAGAAACAGGAATTTGGTTAAAAGAAAATAATATAGAAGTAAGTAAAATATATACAAGTGATATTAAAAGAGCGATATCAACGTCTAATATTATTGGAGAAATACTTAATTTAGAAGTTATAAAAACTAATAAGTTAAGAGAATTAGATAAAGGCCTACTTACAGGATTAAAAAAAGAAATTGCAAAGAATAAATTTCCTGATTATATAAACGTAGATAAAATAGATATAAGGTATCCTAATGGTGAATCAATGTTAGATTTATATAGACGAATAAAGAAGTTATTAGAAAATATAGATGAATATGATAATTCATTAATAATAACCCATAGAGGTGTAATTAACATGATATATGTTCTTCTAAATAATGACAAACTTACTATGGATAAAGAAAAATATGGTGTAGAACATGCTTCTGTTCATGAACTTGATTTAGAAAAAAGAAAGATAAGGAGAATTAAATAATGGTAAAAAAAATAGTATTAACTGGGGGACCATGTGCAGGGAAAACAACTGCTTTAGCAAAAATTGAACAAGATTTAATTAGTTTAGGTTATAAAGTTTTTGTAGTAGGAGAATCAGCAACTGAACTAATAAAAAGTGGTGTTAGACCTTTTGGAGATAAATGCTTAAATTTAGTTGAATTTCAAAAAATAATAATGCTATATCAATATCAAAAAGAAGAAGTATATGATAAAGTATCAGAACAATATGATAGTGATAATGTAGTGATAATATATGATAGAGGACTTCTTGATAATAAAGCTTATATTAGTGATAAAGAATTTAGAGAAGTTTTAAGATACATATCATACATAAAAGGAAAGAAGATAACTGAAGAAGATTTAATAGATAGATATGATATGGTAATTCATTTAGTGACTGCAGCAGATGGGAAAAGAGAAGCTTATACTTTAGAAAATAACAATACTAGAACCGAAGGAATAGAAGAAGCAATAAGCTTAGATAGAAATACAATGCGAGCATGGTTAAAACATCCGAATTTAAAAATAATAGATAATGAAGAATCTTTTAATACTAAGATAGACAATGCAATGGAAAAAATTTATGAATTACTAAATAATCCGATTAGATTAAGAACGCAGTTAAAGTTTAAAGTTGAATTAGAAGATAATATATTAGAGCAAATAAAAAATAATTCTATATTTCTAGACATAGAACAAATATATTTAAAAAATAGTTTTTGTGAAGAAAGAATACGAAGAGTAATAAGTGAAGGGAATATGAATTATTACTATACTAAACAAATTAAAAAAGAAGATGGTGAATCAGAAGTTCTAATTAATAAAAGAATTTCTAAGGAGGAATATAATTTATTAAAAAGTACATGTGAAATAGATAGAATAATTAATAAAAAAAGATATGCATTTATTATAGATAAACAATATTATAGGTTGGATGAATATGAAGATTATTTTATCTTAGAATTAGAAATTACCGATAAAAATAAAATAATTAATATTCCAGAAGGAATTTATATAAATAATGAAAGTGTAAAGAAAAAGATAAAAAGTTAGCAATCGGTATTGACAATTGCTAAAATAGTGCTATAATTATAATTGTGAAAGGAAAGTGATTATATATGGATTTAATGCCAAGAAATTTTAGTTTTGATGATATATTTGATAATTTCTTAACAGATAAGAGTTATTCAAATATGAAATGTGATATCTATGAAAAAGGTGGCGATTATCATATTGAAATGGACATTCCTGGATTTGATAAAAAAGATATTTCTATTGAAACAAAGGATGGTTATTTAATTGTAACCGCTGAAAAGAACGATGAAAATGATGAAGAGGATAAAGAAAAGAAATATATTTGCCATGAAAGAACTTATGGTAAATATCAAAGATCATTTTACATTGGTGAAGTAGATACTAATAGAGTAGAAGCAGAATTTAACAATGGTATGTTAAAAATAACTGTGCCAAAACAAGATAAAACAGTAAATAAAAAAATGATTGAAATTAAGTAATAATAAATAGGCTAAGTAAAACGGCCTATTTTTTTGTTATATAATCGTTTTAATTAATTGACTTTGATACTAAAATATGTAATAATTTTATTAGAATATTAAGGGTATTTAATATTTAAAAGTAAATAGGTGGAGGTGAAAAAATGGCATTAATAAATATTGACGCTGAAAAGACAATAACTTATGGTAATGAAATTGTAGCAGAAGCAAAAAGTTTTAATGAAGAAGTATCAAAAATATATGGAATAATAGATGACTTAAAGAAAACTTGGACTGGTTCTGCTGCACAAAGATTTACTGATAATATTGAATCTTTTAGAACAGATTATGAAGAATTTGGTAAATTAATAAATAATTTTGGTGAATTATTAGTAGCAATTGGTACTGATTATCAAAATTTAGAAACAAATTTATAATGGAGGTATAAAAAATGGCAATGACTTTTAGTTCTCAAGGATGTAGAGATGCTGCAACTGATTTAAAAAATTCTGGAGAAAAAATAGATAAAATTTTAAATACAAATTTAAATCAAACAATAGAAAATGTAAAAGCAGTTTATAGTAGTGAAACAGCTACAGAATTATATGCAACATATGCAAAAATACGTGAAAAATTTCCAGAATTTATTAAAGCAATAAACAGTTGCTCTACATATTTGAGTGATACAGTAGCTCCTGCTTATGAAAAAATAGAAGCGACTGCAGCTAGTAAAATAGGATAAATATCTTATAAAAGTCTTTTAAATAAGACTTTTATACATAAGAGTTAGATTATATGAATTTAACTTTTATGTATAAATTAAGGAGTAAATTTATATGAAAGAAAATGACTTAGTATTAACAAAAAAAATTAATGTATTAAATCAACAAAGATCTAATATAATGTCAGAATTATCACAATATGAAAAAGCATTAGCAGTTGCAAACCAATTAATTAATATGTTAAATAATACAGAAGGCAATCTATCAAGGGCAAGTACCTGTATTAAAGAAAATTTTATTATAAATGGTAATTTGGGGGATAATGGAAAAACTAATTCTCTATTAACAAATATATCATCAATATCATCGGCAATAAGTAGCGTTATTCAAGGAATAAATAACAAAATATCAGAATTAAATAGTAATTTATCTAGAATAGAAAGTCAAACTTCGGATTTATATTCACAAATGAGAAATCAAGTAAAGTAAAGAGGTGTATTATGGCAGCGACTTCAATTGATACAAATAAAGTAAGTACATATGCTGTGCAAGATTATAGTTTAGCATATAATTCTTGTTCAAATTCAATATCAAAATGTTCGGAACTGTATTCTTTGTTACCAAATGATTTCCCTCAAAAGGCTACAGTCGGTAGTATAGTTAACAATTTAAGCACTTTAAAGAGTGATATAAATTCAAATAAAGAAGTTATTTTATCTAAAATAAAATATATATTATCTACAGAAAGTAATTCGAAAAGCAGTGCATTGTTAATGGGAAAAAGTGCAGAAGAATTAGAATTGGAAGAAGAATTAAGAACATACGGTTTTACTGAACCTGATATAGAACGAATTATGAATGGAGAGATAACTCCAGAAGATTTGAAAAAAGAAATAGATAATGATAAAGATCCAAGTAGAAGAAGATATATGTTAGAAGCACAAATGTTAAATAATAGTCAAGTTTCTGCAACTAATATGGAAGAACTAAAAATACTTCAAGAAGTAACAAAAAATGAATTAGAAAAATTAATAGCAAAAAAACAGCATTCAAAATTAGAAACGTTAGAAATACCTGAATTATTAAATATCATAGAAAGAATACAAAATGGAGAAGACTTAGAATATGTTATAAATTCTGAAATAATAGCGTGGAAATATGTAAATGAAGAAGGAGAAGAATGCTATAAATATACAGATCCATACATAACAGGGTATGATGGAAGTATAACATATGAACCTATAACGTACAATCAAATGTTTAAAGATAGTAAATATTTAAAAGAATTAAAAACTATTACCGAAAAAGTAGAAGTAAATAGGATGTTAGTAAGTTCAACTCCTAAAGAACTTATAGATTTTTTTGAAAAATTAAATAATGAAAACGCAAACATTAATACAGCAATGGAAGAATTAGATAAAAGTATAGAAGAAAAAAACATGGAATTGAATACGTACTTATATTTAGAAAACTATATAACAGAAGAAGTAGACAATTATATAAATAATATAGATCCATATGTTAGAAATGAAAATTTTGAAAAGAATTCAGTAATGAATGAAAAAGAAGTATTAGATACATTAAACAAAATTGACCAAAGATATACAGAAGGATTAGAATTATTAGGTAGTACTTATGCATGTGTAGTTGGAGACAATAAGGAAGAATTAATGCAAATATTTAGCTATATAATTAATGGCAAAAATGAAAAAGGAGATGTTGGTAATTTATATATTCCTTCATCTGATAGGAAGATAGCAGTTTACTATAATGATCCTATAATAGCAAATTTTCAAAAATGGCAAGGCCATATGAGTGAAGATGAAATAAAAGTATTTAATTATATATATAATACACAAAGCGCAGATGAAGCCTATGCATATTTAGAAAATATATCAAAAACTCTAGATAGTAGATGGGTAGTTGCCAAAACTAGAGAAGATCAAGAATATGCGACTGAGCACCCCGTTGCTGCTTCAATAGCCTCAATTTTTATAACTCCAGTAGAGGGAATTTTCGCAGGAATATCATCTTTAAATTATAAAATTCATGGTGGTGAATTATATAGAAGCGACGTATATAGTAGTGGAGCCGTCCTAAGAGCAGCAGTATCAGAAAATATAGGGGAAAAAACTCAAGTAGGTAAATTCTTTTATGATGCTGGAATGAGTATGGCTGATTCATTGGTAACAGTTGGTGCAGCTGTAGTAACTGGAGGAGCAACGGTTTCTACAAGTAGTATATTGATGGGAACTAGATCATTCGTATGTACATTAAATGATGCCTTAGATAGAGGTATAGATACTGATAAAGCAATCCTCTTAGCTACTACATCAGCGGCAGTAGAAATTTTAGCAGAATCATATTCTTTAGGCCATTTTATGAATTTGGAAGGAAAAATGGGAAAATATGTATCTGACTTAACAACAAAAGTAGCCCAAAAATTCAATGATCCAGTAATGGCAAAAGCAGCATCAAAATTAGTATATATATTCGGAGGATTAATTTCTCAAGGACCAGTAGAAGCAGAAGAAGAAGTAGCAACAGAAATATTAAATAATTTTGCTGACGAAGTTATATCTGGAGATTTAAGTAATTTTTCTTTGTCAGTAAAGAATTATATGGAACTAGGTTTTACCGAAGAAGAAGCTACAAATATGGCAATTAATGACAATTTAGAAAATATTGTTAAAGTTTTTTTAAGTTCTTTCCTAACAGGTGGAGTTATGGGAGGTGCTTCAGCAGGTATTTCTTCATACAATATATCAAGAAGTATAAATCAAGAAATGTTAAATCAATATAATGGTAATAGTGCCCTAGCCTTTGCTGATATTGTAAGTTATAATACCAATATTGCAAGATTAGAAACAGAATTAAATAAGAATTTAACTAAGCAAAAGTTAAGAGAAATAGGAAATAAAGTAAAAGATTTTTTTAAGAAAAATAATTCAAATGGTAATTTTTCAATAATTAATAGTGAACTAGATCCGGTTATTAGTGATTTTGAACAAGCATATGAATTATATTCTCGTGGTGGATTAGCAAACATGCTAGTTACTACTGAAAAAGGAGAAAATGGGAAGAAATCAGGTTACAGTCTATTTAGTAGTCTAGACTATGCTGGAGGTCCTACTTTGGTTTCTTCTGAAGAATTTGAAAATTTATCATCAAAATCACAATATGGAACTTTAGTAAGAGGAGTATCTGGACCTTTAGCAGTTCAATATGCTTCACAATTTAAAACAGGAGATTTATATGTAGGTGGTGCAAATGCTTCAATAAGAGGAACTGGCGTATATGCTGCATATGGAATAGATTCTACTAACGTTAAACAAAACTATGCTAGTAATAGTGGTACTACCAGTGGACAAGTATTAGAGATGACCTTAAGTCAAGATGCCAAAGTAATTGATTATAAAACTGTTTCCTCAGAGCAGGCAAAGGTACTTGATATAATGGCTAGGAAATTTACTAAGTATGATAGTGCTATAGTAGACTTTGATACACTTTGTGCTAATTTAGATAAAATAACAGATGTTAATGCAAAAAATGAAGCAAAGTTTATAACTAATGTTTTATCTGATGTTGGTTATTATGCAGCTCTAAAAGGATATGATGCAATAGTAGACACAGAAAAAGGGTATTTTAATATATTAAATAGAAGCAAAGTTTACGTAAAAGATAATGGTCCTAATATATCTAATATAAATAATACAATAGCTACTATTTTAAAAGTGGAAGATTTGGATACTTCTATTAATATGAATGACCGTTATGCAGTAAATATAAACGCAACATATAAAGGATATGACTATGTTATTAAACCAAAATCCGATTTAAAAGTAGTATTAAATGAGATAATAAATAATAATGATGGTAGCAAAGTATTGATAGAAATTTCTAGTATTAATGATTTAACGTTAGATATGTTAGAAAATATTCCAGATAATGTAAATATAAGAATAAATGATTATAATATGGATTTTTACCAATCATTTAGGAAAAGTAGACAGAAAGCAGTAGAAGCAATTAATGAATATCTTACTTATACAGCATCAGAATTAAAATTAATAGTTAAAGAATTAAATAATATTAAAAGTGGTATAAATGAGTCTTGGAATGATTATCAAAAAGCGAAGTACGTTTATGATTATATGGTTAATAATATTGAATATCAAGAACCATTAAGCATAATAGGAAGAAATAAACATTTTGATGGTTTAATGAGTTTAGTCGACAAAGTATCAACATGTAGTGGATTTGCTCATACTTATAGTGCTATTTTAAATAATATTGGCATTAAATGTTCGACTATATGGGGTAATATGAATGGCGTAGGGAATCATGCTTATAATATAGTAAGTATTGATGGAAATAACTTTATTGTAGATACAACAAGAGAAAGTATTAATCAAATTAAACAAGGAGGATTTGAAGGAACAGGATTTGGAGTTCAAAATGTAGAGCAATATGTAGCTACTTCTAATGTAAGTTTATTAGAAAATGTAAATTCTACATTTAATAGTATTTCTAACAAGATAGATTTTAAAAATAAAGAAGACATAGATGTAAACTCTAAAAAAACAGGCAGTGAAAATATTTTAGATGCTAACGTGGAAAATAAAAAGATTATGGATTTTATTTCTTTTGTTAACAATTTTAAAGAAGAAGTAAAAAAATATACTAATAAGACAGACGAACAATTACCACACTTTAAAGCATTTGAAAATAAAATAATTGAATATGGAAATATTGATAATATAATAAATAATTTAGATAATTTTAGCAATTGGGAAATGAAGAGATTGCTAGATTTAGATAGCCCTATTTTAATAGAATTATTTAATAGTCAAAAAATAATGGATTACGTAAAAAATAATATGTCAAAAGAAGATATTCTTAATTATGGAGAACGATTATATAATAATTCTTTAATAATATCAACACTTTTATCTTTAACAAATGAGGAATTAGATGGATTAAGTAGTTATATAATATTTAATATATTTGATAAATTACCTACAGACATTCAAAAGCAATTTATCGATTCACATATGGATTTTTTTGAAAAAAACCTTGGTTCAATTTTTTCTAAATCGTTAAGTAAAGATACTTTTATGACAATATTTGACAAAATATCCAACTATGAAATTATAAAAAGTAAAATACGGGATATTAGTGATTTAGATTCAGAAATACAAAATGCATTATATACTAAGTATCAACAAGATATTTATAAGGATAGTCAACTAAATTTTATTGAATTTGCAATCAGGTTAAAAGATGGTAATTATCAAGAAAAGTTTATAAAAAATAGCCCTTTTTATAATGAAATAGTCAATAGCTCAAAATTTGAAGATTTGCTTTTAAACATTAAAAATAAAGGTTTTATGTTAGAATTACTTCAAATTCCAGATACAATGGTGATAATGCAACAAAATCCAGAAGTATTTAGAAACTTTATAACTATGTTAACAGTGGAAGAACAATATGAATATAAAGAGTTTGCCAAAAAACAAATATTAGATGTAAATAATTCACAAACTAAAGGTGTATTGAAATCATCAAAAGTATATTCTTATATTAGAGGGTTTAATGAAAATATACAACAAGAATTATTAAATGATCCAGAAATTATTGGTTCTATGTCGATAGAAACAATGATACAAATTAATTCGCAATTTAATGGTATTTACTTAAAAATAATGAAAGAAATGATTAATGGTAATTTTTCTGAAGAAAGTGCAAATATGTTATTTGAACCATCTATTTATGAATTAATGGATCAAGAAACAATAAATAGGGCAGCTTTGGCTTTATCGATTTATAAATATAGAAATTTAGCAAATTTGGGGAATATAGAGGCAATAAATTTAGTAATTGATAAAATTGTAACAAGTAACTTCAATCAAATTTCTTGGTATAATGCTGATAACTTGATTTTCCTATATGAGGCAACTAATGATATCGGAAAACAAAAAATCGCAAGTAATATTCCATTTGGAACTTTAATTAACGCAATTGATAGTTTATATGGAGAGAAATTTGCTGATATTTTAGTTAATAGATTTAAAACTCAGAACGTACCAGAAAAAATATTTATTAGTGATTTAATTAAAATATCTCGCTTTAAACCAGGGGCATATGAGAAAATATTTCCATATTTATCTAATAAACAAAAATTAGTAACTTTTAATTATAATACTGCTAATAAATTAGGAATAACAGAAGAATTTGTTAATGTTTTTAGAGAAAACCCAGATTTAATAAATCATATGGATAAAGATCATGGCCAAGTATGCCAATTTTTACAACTATTATCGTCAAATGTTGATATTGACTTGTTTTATAATAGTATAACATTAGAAACTTTACTTAATGTTGGCAGCTCATCAAAATTTAATATAATGGATTTAGAAAAAGTAAAAATCATTTTGAAAGATGGATTATTAAATTATGAATTTAAATATGTTGAAGAATTTACTGGCTTGGCATCAATTTTGGATAATTATAGTGTGTCTGAACAAGTAGAAATATTAAATTCTATAGGTACCGAAAATAAATATTTCTTATTATTAAGTGGTAAAATAAAAAATAAAGAAACAAAATTTGAAATGATAAAATTATTGATAAATGATCAAGATTTTAGAACATCAATTTCTAGTGGAAATATTAAATATTTTAAAAATTTTTTGGATAATTTAGAAATAGAATATGTAGATTATATATTAAAAAATGCTAACGATCATTTCTTAGGTTTTATGCTTACACTTACGAAAAGAAATGATTTGAATATAAAATTTAATGAAATGATTAATAAAAACAGTATGATATTAAATAAGTTTGAATATACAGATGCCGAATTAATATATGAAAATTTATCTACTGAAAATAAAACTTTACTTGATAATAAGATAAATTCTATGATTTTAAACATAGGAAATGATAAAATAAATGTTCTTCTTGAAAGTGCAACAACAGCTCAAAAATCATCTTTTCTTGAGGCATATAATAAAGGGTTAATTACAGAAGAAAAATTAGAATTATTATATAATTTACAACTAAAAAACAAATATGTTTTATCTAGTTTTAATTACAATTTATTTGATAATGAATTATATAAACTTGGTCCCGAATTATTAACTAAATTAAGCAAATATTATGATGTGGTAAATCAATTAGTTGAATTAAAAAAATCACCAGAAAAATTTAATTTATTTATTAATATGATAACTTATGATGATTCCTCAAGTGCTTTAGTTACTGACCAAAAAATGGCTTCATTATTAAATTATTTATTAAAAAATGAGGTTAGTAATGAAATTTTTGCATATACCAACTCTTTAGATGTCAAACAAGCGCGAAATATTATTTTAAGAGATATTGACTACTTTTCCATTTGCGATCACCTTGGTAACGAAATTAAAAGAAAAAGAAGTCTAATAAAACCTGATAATTATACATTAAGTAATTATTATGACCGATTATCCCAAAAATGTGATAGTTTATTAGAATCTGCAACTACTATTGAAGAAGTACAAAACTTGTTTTTTAATAAGTATTATTCAATAAGTATTGAAGATGCAAGAGAAATGTTTAGGGTTTATGGAAATAGGTTCTCTGAAATTAAAAATTTAGATAATATAGGTATTGCTACTATATATTTAGAGAATATGTATAATATATTAAATGTTGACAGTATGGAAGAAGCGATAGATATATATAATAATTTTTCGCATAATTTTACAATGGATGAGTTATTAACAATAATGAATGAAATTAAAAAAATATATACAAAAAGTTTGAAAAATACTTTATATATTCCAAATGAAATTACAGGATACGTAGATTATAACGGAACAAAAATTCCTATTTATAAACCTAAAGGTGATTTCCAACTATTGATTCAAAGTACTTTTACTAATTATGGTGGAATGCCGATGATTAACAATAGTTATTATGACTCTTGGAATTTATCTAGTAGAACCTCTAATCATGGTATATGTTGTTCATTAATTTCTAATAACAACATGGGAATGGCTATGGTAAGGGAACATGGTGTGTTAATAGGATTTAATAGTTTTTCTGATGAGCAGATTAATATGATGGCACCATATGATATATATACAATGAATGATGGATATGTAATAAAATGTCAACGACCATTGCAATTTTTACCTGGTCAAGATGTGATGAATGAAACTAGACATACTCATAATGAATTTAATCTTGAAAGAACAAATTTGACAGGTGTTGGAAATTTGGCAAATATTCAACCAGACTATGTAGTAGTTTTTGAAGAAATGAATGATGAACAAAAACAAAATGCATATAAAGCAAGTCTTGATTTTTCAGTTCCACTTGTGTATATTAATAAAACCGAATTAGCTGCATCAGAAAGTGCAAAAATAGATAGTTTAATATTAGAATATAAAACTACTGGTAATATAGAATTATTACAAAATATTTTGGTTTTACATGAAAATAATCGAAGTGGTTATAGAGTAAGCGAACCTAAATTAGTTGAGGAATATTTTAAAAGTGATAGGGTAGTCGAAGTATTTAATAGTGCAATTGATGGTACTACTAGTGTAAAAGAACTATTGCAAATAAAAGAAATTTTAGAAGATGAAAATAGAAAATTTGATCAGACTAATGAATCAGTAAATAGAATAAATAATATAGATATTCCTGTTAGCGAATTAATAACTAGAATAGATGAAAAAATAAAAAATAATAGCTAATAGTAGTATTAATTTTTGAATAGGAGAAATAAAAAATATGGAAAAAGATCAAAAAATTATATTAGATAAACTTATTTCACAGAAAAAAGTATTAGAAGAAATAAAAAGTAAACATGGTAAAAAATATAGCACATTAGAAACTAAAAGGAAAGATAGTAAAACAAAATGAATTAAGTAGATTAAAACTACTTTTTTCTTTTTTGTTCATCTTTTCTTTTGCCTTATCTTGTTTTCATGATATAATAGTAATTAGGATAGGGAGAGTGTGATATGAAAGATTACTTAAAAAAAGAAGAATTAGAAAAAATAGATGCATATTTTAGAGCATGTAATTATTTATCTGTAGCACAGTTATATTTACTTGATAATCCATTATTGAAACGTCCATTAAAAATAACTGATATTAAACCTAATGTCGTAGGACATTGGGGTACTGCTCCAGGACAAAATTTTGTATATGTTCATTTAAATAGAATAATTAAAAAATATGATTTAAATATGATATATATATCAGGACCAGGTCATGGTGGACAAGCAGTAGTATCCAATGTTTATTTAGAAGGAACTTATAGTGAAGTATATCCAAATATAACTGAAGATGAAGAAGGATTAAAAAAATTATGCAAACAATTTAGTTTCCCTGGAGGAATTTCTTCCCATGTTGCACCAGAAACACCGGGATCAATTAATGAAGGTGGAGAACTGGGTTATAGTTTAGCTCACGCATTTGGAGCTGTTTTAGATAACCCTGATTTAATTGCAGCTTGTGTAATTGGAGATGGAGAAGCTGAAACAGGTCCACTTGCAACTAGTTGGCACTATAACAAATTTTTAAACCCTAAAACAGATGGAGTAGTTCTTCCTATTTTACATCTAAATGGATATAAAATAGCAAACCCTACTATTTTTGCTCGTATGACTAAAGAACAAATAGAATCTTACTTCAAAGGCTGTGGCTTTCATCCATATTTTGTAGAAGGAGATAAGCCAGAACTTATGCATAATAAAATGGCTTTTGTACTAGATGAAATAGTAGAAGAAATAAAACAAATAAAAAAAGATGCTATTATAAATAATAAAGATTATCCAATTTGGCCAATGATTATTCTTAGAACTCCTAAAGGATGGACTGGACCTAAAGAATTTGATAATAAAATTATTGAAGGATCCTTTAGAGCACATCAAGTACCAATTATTATATCTAAGGATAATCCAAGTAGTATATTAGAATTAGAAAGTTGGCTTAAAAGTTATAAACCAGAAGAACTATTTGATTCTAATGGAAAATTGAAAAGAGAATTAAAATCATTAGCTCCTAAAGGAGAAAAAAGAATGGGATCAAATCCTCATGCTAATGGAGGACTATTATTAAAACCACTTCGTACTCCCGATTTTAGAAATTATGAAGTAAAAGTAGACTATCCAGGAAGCACTATGGCCCAAGATACTAAAGAAGCAGGAAAGTATCTAAGAGATGTAATTAATTTAAATCAAGATAACCGCAATTTCCGTATCTTTGGACCGGATGAGACGATGTCTAATAGACTTAGTGCCGTTTTTGAAATAACTGATAGAAAATGGAATACTACTAAATTAGATACTGATGAATATTTAGATGAAGATGGTATGGTAATGGATTCAATGTTATCAGAACACATGTGTCAAGGATGGTTAGAAGGATATTTACTAACAGGAAGACATGGATTATTTAATAGTTATGAAGCATTTATTCGTATTATTGACTCAATGGTAAGCCAGCATGCTAAATGGTTAAAAGTATGTAGTGAACTACCATGGAGACAAGATATATCTTCGTTAAATTATTTATTATCTTCTCATATTTGGCAACAAGATCATAATGGATATACACATCAAGATCCAGGTTTTCTAAATCATATGGTTAACAAAAAAGCTGATATTACAAGAATTTATTTACCACCGGATGCTAATTGCTTATTATCTTGTGTGGATCACTGCATAAAAACCAAAAACTATATTAATGTAATAGTGGCATCTAAACATCCTAGACCACAATGGTTAACGATGGATGAAGCAATTAAACATTGTACTCAAGGAGTTGGAGTTTGGGGTTGGGCAAGTAATGATAAAAATGTAGAACCTGACGTAGTTATGGCTTGCTGTGGCGATACCCCAACACTAGAAACATTAGCAGCTGTCTCTATTTTAAGAAATCACTTCAAAGATATAAAGATAAGAGTAGTAAATGTAGTCGATTTAATGCGTTTGCAATCAGATACAGAGCACCCTCATGGATTAACAGACTCTGATTACGATGCTACATTTACCAAAGATAAACCTATAATATTTGCTTTTCATGGATATCCTAATTTAATACACCAATTAACATACAGAAGACATAATACTAACTTACATGTTCACGGCTATAAAGAAGAAGGGACAATAACTACACCATTTGATATGCGTGTTCAAAATTCTCTTGATAGATATCATTTAGTAATGTCAGTATTAAAACACACTGAAAAATTTGCTAATATATCTTCTAGCCTTTTACAATATTGTAAAGATAAATTAGTAGAACATAAAGAATATATAAAAGAATATGGTGATGATTTACCAGAAATAAAAGAATGGACTTGGGAAAAATCAATGAACAAAAATGATTAGCTACAAAAGTAGCTTTTTATTTTAAAATGAAAGGAAATAATATGAAACATATATGGTATAGTTATAATGAAGAATTTTTATATGATACATTAAAAACAACATCAAAAGGGCTTACTAGTAATGAAGCAGAAAAAAGACTTCAAGAATATGGTTATAATGAATTAAAGAAAAAAAAGATTGATAATATATTTATAAAAATAATAAAACAATTATCTAATCCAATATTAATTTTACTTATATGTACTTGTGTAATATCATTTTTATTAAAAGAAATGATTGATGGAATAGCAATACTTTTTATTATAATTATTGATTTAATTTTAGGAGTTAGTCAAGAGAGAAAAGCAGAAAAAAATGCTCTTGCTCTTCAAAACATGATTGTATACAAAACAAAAGTTTTAAGAGATAATAAGCAAGTTCAAATAGATTCTAAATATATTGTAAAAGGTGATATTATTTTGTTAGAATCAGGTGATAAAATAAGTGCAGATGCTAGAATCATTGAATCAGATAACCTTCAAGTTGACGAAGCAATATTAACTGGAGAAAGTGTTAATTCTAATAAAAATTCTAAAGTATTAAATGGAGATATTTTAATTGCAGATACTTCAAATATGGTATATGCTGGTACTAGTGTTATTACTGGAAGAGCAAAAGCAGTAGTAGTAGAAACAGGAAATACTACGGAAATAGGGAAAATAGCTACATCTGTTAATGAAAAGAAAGAAACTAAAACACCACTTATGATGCGAATTAATAAATTTTCTAAACAAATAAGTTTTTTAGTTATAATTAATGCAATTATTATATCTTTAATTTTGTATTCTAAAGGATATGATATTAATTATATTTTCTTATCAGTAGTAGCACTTTCTGTATCTACTATGCCTGAAGGTTTGCCTCTTGCAGTAACCGTAGCATTATCCGTAGCATCAAGTAAAATGGCAAAGCAAAATGTTATTGTAAAAAAATTAGATTCAGTCGAAGCTTTAGGAAGTTGTACAGTGATTGCTACTGATAAAACAGGTACATTAACAGTTAATGAACAAACAGCTAAAAAAGTATTACTTCCTGATGATGCTTATTATGAAATTGAAGGAGTAGGCTATAATGATAAAGGTAAAATAAAAGGAAAAGATAAAGAAAAAATAAAATTTATAAGCAAACTTGGTGTTATAAATAATGAGGCAGTATTAGAACAAAAAGATAATCAGTTTATAACATTTGGAGACACTATTGATATAGCTTTATTAGCACTAGGATTAAAAGCAAATGTTAATAAAGATGATATTGAAGTAATATCTAGAATCCCTTATGAATCAATTAATAAATATTCTGCTGTTTTCTATAAAGAAGGAAACGAAATACATTGTACAGCTAAAGGTTCTATCGAAAAAATTTTAGAGTTTTCTAAATATATGATGATGGGGACTAAAAAAGAACAAATAAATAGGGAATATTTACTTAAACAAAATGAGCAATTAGCAAGTCAAGGATATAGAGTAATTGCTATTTGTGATGGTATCATTTCTAACGAAAAAGATAATTATAACGAGGATGACATTGAAAAATTAACTTTTTATGGTTTAGTTGCTTTTATAGACCCTGTACGAGAAGATGCTCATGAAGCAGTACTAGAATGTAAAACTGCAGGAATTAATGTTATAATGATAACAGGAGACCATCCATTAACCGCATTTGAAATAGCCAAACAATTAGATTTAGTATCTAGATATGATGAAGTGGCAACAGGAATCGAAGTAAGTAAATACTTAAATGGCAACAAAAAAGATTTTGATAATTTTATAAAAACCAAAAAAGTATTTTCTCGAGTAAGCCCTATTGATAAATTAGAAATAGTTGAAGCTTTAAAAAGAAATGGTGAGTTTGTAGCAGTAACTGGTGATGGAGTAAATGATGCTCCGGCAATAAAAAGTGCGAATATTGGAATAGCTATGGGAGATGGCACTGATGTAAGTAAAGAAACAGCTAATATGATAATTATGGATAATACATTTAAATCAATAGTAACAGGAGTAAAAGAAGGAAGAACCGCATATAGCAATATAAGAAAAGTAACATATTTATTATTATCTTGTGCTATTGCTGAAATACTTTTCTTTGTATCATCAATTTTATTAAATTTACCAGTGCCATTGTTAGCAATTCAAATACTATGGTTAAATATAATTACAGATGGATTGCAAGATTTCTCTTTAGCATTCGAAAAAACTGAAAAAAACATTATGAGAGAAAAACCTAGGAATCCCAAAGAATCATTATTTGAAAAAAATTTATTAATAGAAGTCCTAATTTCTGGTATAACAATTGGGTTAATGGTAATGATCGTATGGATTATTTTATTAAAGGTATTAAATTTTGATGTAAACCTAGCAAGAGGATATGTTATGGTTTTGATGGTATTTATTCAAAATATGCATGTCTTAAATTGTCGAAGTGAAAAAGAATCAGCATTTAAAATGCCAATTAAAAACAATAAATTAATAATAGTAAGCATAATAAGTGCAATAATTATTCAAATTGTTATTATGGAAGTGAAAGTGTTAAGTAAATTTCTACATGCACCAAGTATTCCCATTATTGATATGGTTATGCTACTAATAATTTCTACAATTATCTTATTTGTAATGGAATTATATAAGATAATTAGATATAGTAAATAAATTTATAATATAAATATAATTACTAGGGGGAATGAATTATGATAAATAACAAAAAAATATTAAATATAATAAATAAATTAAAATATCAAGATTTAATTAAAAATTTATTATCAGTAAAAGTATATACCAATATAAAAAATAATAATTATTCATTAAAAAGAAATATAAATTTTAAAAATAAAAAAAATTCCATTCCTTTAATAATGAAAAACTCTAAAATAACTAATGAAAATGATACTGAATGTAATATTCAAGCATACATTAATAATTTTAATCAAGTATTATTAAATAATTTTAAAGAAGATAGTTTATTAATTTACTTGAATAATTTAGTTAATTTACGAGTAGGAAGTAGTAAGTTTACTTTCTTAAAATTATTATGGAATAGTGAAATAATGGCTATTTATTTTGTTGATAAAAATAAATTAGTAATTAGAAAAGGAAATAAAAAAGAAAGTACTATTTATCATGAACTTTTTCATGTTGCAAGTTCCATAATAGATGGTAATACATATTTTATAGGTTTCTCACAATATACTAGTAAAAAAGGAATGATAGGTAAAGGATTAAATGAAGGATACACAGAATTACTTACAAATAGATATTTTAATAGTAATGATAAATCATATCAATTTGAAATGAAGTGTGCCTATCTTTTAGAGCAAATAGTGGGCAAACAACAAATGGAAAATTTATATTTGAAAGCAGATTTATTTAATTTAAAAAATACTATAAGTGAGTATAATACAGAAGATAATTTTACTGCCTTTCTTACTAATTTAGATATTATAAATGATACAACATATTCTAGTTTATATTATTATTATAATAAAGAAGACACTTTAAATAGATATATGGATATATTAATTTTTTTAGTTGAAACTTATAGTAAGAAATTATATTTAAGCTATATAAATGGAGAAATTAATGAGTTAGATAAAGATAAATTATTATCTGATTATATATCTAATATACCTAAGAAAATAAATTTAGAAGAAATAACTTATAATATAATAACTACTGAAGAGTTAAACAATATAGCTAATAAAAAATTTTATTCATTCTTAGAAAAAAAACAAAAATAATATTAACAATTATTCTTTATTTTGTAGTGAAATATAAAGACAGCAATATTTAAAGTCCTTAGGAAAATGTGATAAATCGTTTAAAAAGTCCTTAGGAAAACGTGATATCATTATTGATTATTTACTATTTTAATGATATTATATTATTAAGGTGATATTTAAATGAAAAGGAAAATATATGACGATTTAATAAAATGGAAAAATAATATAGATAATATTAAACCATTAATGGTGCTTGGCGTTAGACAATCAGGAAAGACATATATTATTAATGAATTTTGTATGAATGAATTTAAAAATTATAAATATGTTAATTTGTTTGAACAAAATAATATTATAGAACTTTATAATTCTAATCTTACTTCTGATGAAAAATATAATAGATTAAAAATATTATTAGATTTCGATTTAGATCAAGAAAATTCTGTTTTATTTATTGATGAAATACAAGAATCAGAGGAATTAATATCTGAATTAAAGTATTTTTGTGAAAAGCATAATAATGTTAGAATTATTTGCGCTGGTTCGTTATTGGGAGTTAAACTGAAAAGGTCAAAGTTCTCGTTTCCGGTTGGAAAAGTTAAAATGTTAAATATGTACCCAATGGATTTTGAAGAATTTTTAATGGCCATGAACCAAGATATGTTAATAGAGTGCATAAGAGATTGTTATGAAAATAATAAGCAAATATCTATACCTATTCACGAAAAAGCATTAAACTTTTATAAAACATATTTAATTACTGGAGGTATGCCAGAAAGTGTTAAAAATATGGTTAATACTAAGGGTGATTATATTAAATATGATAAATCGATTCTTAACGATATTGTAAGTTCTTATTTTAAAGATATGGATAAATATGTTAATAATGATATGGAGGCATTAAAAATTGTTAGAGTATACAATTCATTACCTTTACAGTTAACTAATATTTCCAAAAAATTTCAATATTCTAATGTATCAAAGGATGCTAGATCAAGAGAATATGCAACTTCCCTAGATTGGTTAGAAGCTAGTAATATGGTTTTACGTTGTAAATGCGTTAAAACACCAGAAATTCCTTTAGAAGGTTTTGTCGATGTAGATACTTTTAAGTTATATCTAAGTGATATAGGTATTTTAAATAGTATATTAAAAATAAGTATAGAAGATATATTAACTGATAATATTTCTTTATATAAGGGAATAATAGCAGAAAATTATGTTGCTAATCAATTAGTATGCAATGGTCATGATTTATATTATTGGAAAAATGTTGCCACATCAGAAGTTGATTTCCTATTATATACAAAAGATGGAATAATACCAATTGAAGTTAAAGCAGGAAATAGTACACAGTCAAAGAGTTTAAATATATACTGTGATACTTATAAACCTAAATATGCAATAAGAATTAGTACAAAAGAATTTGGATATAATCCAAATACTAAAGTAAAATCAGTGCCTTTATATGCAACATTTTTAATTAAATAAAATATATATTTTTTCTCTTATCATTTGTGAGTTTGTAAAACATGATAGACTATAGATCCCATGTTAAAGTAATACACATGAAAGGAAGTTGCATTTGTAAACACTATTAAGGATTACATAAAAAATATAATAATACAAGGGTATAAATAGCCCAAAGTTTTAACTATTTTACTTATAAAACTATTATGTGAGGTGCATTATGATTGATAATTTTATTCCTGATATGTATCAAAAAAGTATTTATACTATAAATTATGAGAAACTAAAAGCAGATGGAATTAAGTGCTTATTGTTTGACTTAGATAATACTTGTGCTGCATATTCAGTCAAAAAACCAACTGAAAAATTAACTAATCTATTTCAAGAATTAAAAGAAAAAGGGTTTAAAATAATTATATTTTCTAATAATACCAAAAGAAGAATTGAACCATTTAAAAATAGTTTAGTAGTAGATGCATCAGCAAAGTCAGGTAAACCTAGAAAGAAAAAATTTATAAAAATAATAACTAAATTTAATTTTGATATATCAGAAGTAGTTATTATTGGTGATCAATTATTTACAGATATATATGGAGGAAATAGAGTAGGAATAAAAACAATATTAGTAAATCCTATATCTAAAGAAGAATTATTACATACCAAAATTATTAGGATATTTGAAAATAAAATATATAGAAAACTAAGTAATAAAAATATATTAGTTAAGGGGAAGTATTATGAGTAAAAAATGTTTAGGGTGCGGTAATTTATTAGATGATAATTATGATAAAGATCTATGCGAAAGATGTTTTAGATTAAAATATTATGGTGAATATCAAGTTACAAATAAAAGTAATATAGATTATTTTAAAATATTAGATAGTATTTCCGAAAATGATTTAGTGTTATATATAACTAGTATTTTTAATATTAACTTAGAATATTTAAAAAAATTTAAAAATGTGATTATTGTAATAACCAAAAAAGATATATTACCCAAAAGTATAAAAGACTTAAAAATTATAAATTATATAAAAAAACATTATGGAGAGTATGATATAGAAGTAATTAGTAGTGTTAAAAATTATAATTTAGATAATTTAATGGATAAAATAAAAAAATATAATAAAAATAAAGTTTATTTAGTTGGTAATACTAATTCAGGAAAAAGTACTTTATTAAATAAAATGATAATTAATTATTCAGATAATAATCCTTCTATAACCACTAGTATTTATCCGTCAACTACTCTTGATGTTATAAATGTCAATATAGATAATATAACGTTTATTGATACTCCAGGAATAATTGATGAAGGAAGCATAATTAATTATATAGATAATAATACTTTAAAAGTAATAACCCCTAAAAAAGAAATAAAGCCTAGAACTTATCAAATTAAAGGTAAGGGTAGTTTAATAATTGAAAATATGATTAGATTAGATTATGAAGTTGAAATTGGAAGTATGACTATATATATATCTAATGCTGTTAATATTGTTAGAGTAGGATTTAATAATAATAAATTACATGAATTAGAAAAAAAAGAATTTAATTTAGAAAAAAGAAAGGATATTGTTATTACTGATTTATGTTTTATTAAATTAATAGGGTTAGTAAAAGTACAAATATATGCTAATTCTAATATAAAAATATATGAAAGAGATAATTTAATGATGTGAACCCCAATCGGTAGACATCATAAAAAAAGAAGTTAATTAGAAAAAAA
>ERZ1643249.147-NODE-147-length-91981-cov-248.171301_pt1 | contig 91981 bp, 88 predicted proteins | sample MGYA00579263_ERZ1643249 | MGnify/ENA primary metagenome ERZ1643249 (study PRJEB29033, sample SAMEA4952264) | chicken gut metagenome | biome: Broiler Chicken; feature: Gastrointestinal Tract; material: Caecum | place: Ireland | collected 2018 | study: Broiler...
ATTTTGAGGTTACAGCCTGAGCGGCTCCGTTGACCTTTATTGACTCAATGACATTTACCTGAGCTCCTGAGGCTATCCCTGAGAGTTTTGTCTTCTCAGATGTCGTATAACTCGCACTCGTAGCATCTAAAATTGCTTTATTTGAGTGGGTATGACGTGCTGAGGTGTTCGAATCAACTTTTGATTTATAGTCATTCGAAAAATCATTGGTCGAGAGCTGCTTTCCAGTTACCTTATCAACCTTTGTGTTCAGCCCCGAGGTGAGAGAAGAGTTTGTTGCAAAGTCGCTGTCATTTTGCAGTTGTGAGGTCTTTGTGGGAACTGTGATATCAACGGTCTTTGATGTGACAGGCTGCGCCGTTCCGTTCACTTCAATGGTTTCAATGACATTCACCTGAGCACCCGAGGCGACACCGTCAAGTTTTGATTTCAACGCAGTTGTGAAACTCTGCTGCGTACCGTCTAAAACAGCTTTGTTCGAGTGGGTGTGGCGGGCTGAGGTGTTTGAGTCCACCTGTGATTTATAATCATCGGTAAAGTCATTCTCTGAAAGCCCTTTGCCTTCCACCTTGTTGACTTTCGTATCAAGCTCCGAGTCCATCTCATCAGGAGTAACGCTTCCTATCCATTCAGTACCGTTGTAGTATTTCTCTTTCTTTTCGCCCGTATCAAAATACACCTGCCCTTCTTTCGGGTTTTCAGGAGGTGTTGTGAGATTATCAAGGACGGCATTTTCAAGCTCGTTGCCCTTCAAATCTATATCAGTATAAAATTTCTTTCTTGCCATCTCTCCTCCTATATCATATAGGCTCTGCCGGTCATCTCTTGATTGAACTCTATTGTCAGATTGTATTCATCAAGATATGAAACTTCCGCCTCGCATACATCCTCATCATTGTCAATAACCGTCACCTGCGGGTATCGTCCGAGATTGTGGTGCACTTCCCAGAGAGTCGCCGGTTCTGTCTGTTCAAAAGTAAATAAATTAGTAAAAACAGCACCAATAGGTACAAGTTTCCCCGATAGATATGTGATAGCCACCTCAGAACCTGCATCTACAGGTGCTATTATGGTGACTTTATTATCCTCAAGGGTATATTTACTCTTGAGAAGGTTATGGTTATTGATATTAACTCCGAGGATTTCATTTATAGAATCAGCTTTTCTTGTGAGTGTAAAAGTTTGTTGCGGTTGAGTAACATTAAAACTATCAGTTATTATTTCATAGAAGCATGTTCTGCGGGCAAATTCCGCTGCTTCCTGTGCATCCTGAGCATATTCTGCCGCCTCATCAGCTTCCGCCTCCGCTCTGTCAGCAGTGGCAATGATAGTTTCCATACTTTCAAGCACTTCATCTTTAATATCTATAATTTGTTGAATATCACCGGCTAATTCTTCTTTATAGTCTTCAAAATTTTGTTCCGTCTGAATGGTATAAGCGGTGAAATCATCATATAATTCTTGTATTAAGTTAAAATTCTGGTCTTGAGCAAGGTTTTGGGTTTCTTCATTAAGAATGGATGTATCTGAAAAGACTACTAACTTCTCTTCAAGAGGAGTATTCCGTCTTACTGACATAATATTACCGACTTGAAGGTTATCTTTAATTCTAATCTGTGTATCATTTAGCCATTCATAGTTAGTAGTTTCAACATCATCCACAAAAACTTCAATATGTTCCTGCTCAATATAGGGGAAAGTGATGGAGATTAAAGAATCCCCACCACTATAAGGCACGTCATTACGTGCATACCATATAAGCATTTTTATTTTTATCTCCTAAAATAAGCTGTTGAGTTTTTCAGCCATATTTCTATCCATTCTGGCACCGTTTTCCTGCATTTCCTTAGCTGTATTAGCTCTGTCGACCATTTCTTGAAGAGATACTCCCTCAGAATTATACAGGTTCGGGTATTTATCCACTATTTCTTCTTTAATCCTGTCATTATATTCAATGAAAATATCATTCAGGTAGTTTACCTTTGTTTCATCGGCACTTGAGTATTTCACCCCGAGCTGCCTGCTTATTGCATTATCCACACCATCATCAAGCTGTTGATAATAATCGCTTGTAACAAGCTGCCTTACTTCCTGTCTTATATCAGATTGGGAAAGTTCCTCCATCATAAGGTCATAAGCGGTCTGCCCCGTGGACTCATCTCTAAAATCTCTATAATTGATGTTATATCCTGCAATTTTTTCACTTATTTCTGAGGGTTTATAGCCCATAGCCGCTAAGCGGTTAAGTTCAATATCCTCAGGGTAATCTTTTCCCTGCTGTGTGGCTGTGGAAAGTATAAAACTGGTTATTGTCTGCTTCTCACCAAAAGCATTTCTTTTATATTCTCCTAACCCTCTGTTGAAATAATTATTAAATATTCTCTCAGTAATACCTTGAGGAGATTTTACATCTCTTTCACCAAGTGTACTCAAGTTTCTGATTGTACCTCCTGCGGGGAGCATTCCCGAGATTGGCTGAGAAAGGGATTTTTTCAGATTAGGAATGTTACTTTCATCAAGTTCCATTAAAGCATTGAAACTTTGAAGGCTTGTCCGGAATGCCGCTTTATCAAGGAAGTTATTCATATATATTCTTCCCGCTTCAATAAAGTATTTCAATGCTTTATCTTCATCTTCTTTTGTTACTGCTGAAAGAACAAGATTTGTCATATCGCTTGAAAAACCAAGCATTGTATGAAGCGGCTCATATCCTTGATATGATATATATTGATTACCTGCTTTTATGGAATAAGGACGCCATCCTGTAGCAAGAAGAGCTTTTCTTTCTTTAGCATCGGCAGGCATTGAGCCGGTTATAACACCCCCCAGTGCCAGCGTAGAACCAAGGAGGAAAGAAAACGCACCAAAGGCTGCCTGTGCTCTCATTAAAGCTCCTTCTTTAGTAGGGGATAATAGAATATCTCTTTGAGTTTTTGATAATCCCAGATATAAAATATTATGGTCTAAATTCTCCTGTAAGATATTAATACCTGTTTTAATAAAAGGTATATAAGCTTTAATGAGAAGATTTCTGTTTGCATGTTTCTGGAGGGCTTCCCCTAATGTCATTGCTAGAGTTTGTGAGGCTTTTTGAGAAGGCATCAGTTCCTTGCCTGTGCGGACATCAAATATTCTTCCGTTATTATCCTGCATTTTACCGCTTAAAGGGGTTTGATACAGCATTCTCTTAGCCTCATAGAATATATCTATTTTAGTAGGTTTCCCCGTTGTTTCTTCAAAGAAAGTATTGAATACATTATTAAAAGTTTCCTGCCAGTAGCGTTCATCCCCTTCCCTGCCTGCTGTAGTTATTATTCTATCTGTGATTTCGGTAGCTCTGCTTCTTGCTATTGCTCTATAGTTTAGCTGAGTCAGCAGTTCATCAGAAGCGCCCATAGCTCTTGTAATAAAAGAATGTATATTTTCAAATATATGTCCTAAATCATTCCAGTTATAAAAACCTCTGAATGTATCTTCATCAAGGTTGAGAGTATCCGTACCAAAATTACTCATTCTGCCTTCACCTGAAATAAAAGCTTCTTTGCATAGCTCCCAAGCCTCAGACCAAGATGCCACCAGATTTGAATAAGTTCTGGCTCCTTCTCTGTGGAGCCTTTCTTTCATTGCAGTATCAGTTACCCAAGGGTCAATTTTGACAAACATTTTCTTTAAAGGAAAATACAGAGTATTCATTCCTCCCGATACAACGTTTTTAATCAATGATGATGGGGAAAACAGGTTGTGGATATAATAAGAAGCCAGTCCGCCTTTAGCATTTGTCCATTTTTTGATGGTTTGCCACATACCTTCTTTGCTAGGTGCTTTATTTGCAGCATCCAGTACGGCATCATATTCAATATCCGTAAAGGCATCAGCAAGTTCTCTTCCTAATGCTTCTAAATCAGCATTTGTTCCTTTTGAGGCTAATTCGGTAATAATATTATCGAATGAAGTTCTCAATGTTTTATTATCACTGTTAAATATAGCAGAAAACACGGAAGGATTACTTTGCTGCAAAGCTTCAATTATTTTTTGCTTATTATTCCTTACAGCTCCTCTTGTAAAATTTAAATCTAAAGTTTTTACGGTTTGAGAGAGCAGATCTATAAAGCTGTTAATACCTGCTTTATTTAATTCCGTAAATCGAACGGAACCAAAAGTATCCATTGCCTTATTAATAAACTTTTGTTCGTTTAACCCTCTGCCTAGCCCTGAACCTATTTGTTGTTTATATTGTTTCAGCCATTCAAGCGTATCTATTAGATTTCTCTTAGCTTCTTGAGCGGGATTAGAACCCAGTTCCTTAATTCTGTCCAGAGTTTGAGAGATTATTTTGGATGCAAAGAGCTGTTTTCTTGTAAGGATAGCGGTTGTTTCATCGGTTTCATTGAAGAATGCTCTGATGGTGGAGGGGTCTTCCAGTTTAAGATATTCTTTAATATTATCCGGAATATTATCAGCATCCTGTGCTAAGGCTTTAAAATCCGTTCCTGAGATTTCAGTGTCAAGCTCAACCCCTTTGGTTATGATATTATCCATATCTTGCAGGGTAGAAGGTTTCAAACTTCCCTGTGCAAAGTTTTGAGATATATCCTCAGAGGAGGAAAAATCAAGCTTTAACTGTTCAACTTCTTCTTTTACGGGAGTTTCTACGGAAGGAATCTCTTCTGCGGGCTGTGAAGCTTTTCTTTGAGCTTTTCCGTAAATATATTCAGGAGCGGCTTCCGCTTCATTCAGTCCTTGATACCTTGAAAAATGCCTGACATTCTGGTCAGGAATAGTTCCATTTACAGCATCTCTTGCATGTTCCAGTTCACTTCGCAATGTAGCATAAGGGTTAGAGGCATTTTTATCTATCTGAATAAGTATATTAGAAAGTGTAGTTTTTGTTTTTGGCGGTGTTATCAGGTTATTTAGTTCATTTTTTGCTATTCTGATTTCTTCTTTTAATTGCGCTTTGGTAGTATTTTTATTATTTTTAATTTTATTATTTTCCAGTTTTTTAAGTTTATCTTCAAGTTTTGAAATTTGAAGTTTCTTTTTATCTATGGCATTTTGAGTTTGTTTAGGTATTGTTTTCTGTTTCCCCAGATACTGAGTAACCTGAGTATTTCCTTCAACAGGTGCGCCTTTAATTGTCAGCCCGTCTACAAACTCAACTTTTATATTATTATCTATCTTCCATTTATCTTTATAATTTTTAATTATTTTATTAGCATTCTTAGAGGTTAAATCTTCCTGACTACCAATCCATCCTCTATCCAGCCAAGTATCTCTTACTGTTTCATTCATAAATTGAAGAGCAGTATCTCCTTCTCTCATGGTATCATCAGCTTCATCTCTGACAGAGAGTTGTTTTCTAAATTCCTCAGGAGATACTTTGGAAGCATCCTGCCATTTTTGAACGCTTATATCCCATGTACCGTCAGGATGGACAAAGACATCATCACCTTGATTATAGATTTTGAGCATAGTTTTTGCATCTTCATATTGAGCATTACTGAGGTTATCAAGAATAAGCTGTTCCGCATCTTCTCCCGTATTATCAGCTTTTATCTTTAATTGTTTAACAGTATCTCTCAATTCTTCCGCTGATAAAACCTGTTTCAGATTTTGTTCATCCATCATAGCCGAGCCTATCGCATTTATGGCTTCTTCCTCAGTTTGCGCTCTCGCTGCTTTATGCATGCTTCTTACATATCTGCTTATGGATTGAACTGCCCCAACTCCAAGACCAAAAGGAATACCAACAATAATACCTTCCACAACATTTTTAAAACGAGCTTCAAACTCACTTTCATTTTCATTGGTCTGGAGATATGTTATGAGAGGATTATTAGTTACCCCGAAAGAGTCTGCCATTCTTCCCCCTTCTTCATCATAGAGGAAGAAATCCGCCATTGCTCCGCCTGCCATGCCTGATAAACTGTTATTAACGGTAAATGCTCCTGCTTTTGCAAGTTTACTTGCATTTGCACCTGTTTTTATAAAAGTATCACCGGTGAAAAGTTTTTGAATACCTGCACCAAGTTTTACAAGTCCTGTAGATTTAGCAACTGCACCTATTCCTTTAATAGCAGCACCAACTTTTCCTCCTCCAAAAATGAAAGCCAGAGTACCCATCCCGTAACGATAAAAGTATTTTGCACCTTCTCCGATGCGGGTTTGAGCTTCATACTGATATAAATCTTCTTCCGAATAACCAAGAAACTCACTTGCTTTACTTCCTTCTTTCGGAGCAAATATTCTTAGAGCTTCCGCACCTATTGCGGCTCCCATATCCTTAAGAGTATCTGCGGGGGATAATTTTTTATATTCCTTTTCTTCCCCCCATCCCCGTGTGGCTCCATTATTTTCACCTGTAGTATTATCAGTAGTAACAGGAGGTTCGGGGGTATTTTCCGCTCTTAGTACACCTAATTCCATAGCTTTTTCAGGTGTAATTGAAGTGCCTTGCTCGGGAGAATACATATTTGCCCATTCATCCAAGCTTTTATCACCAATCATGATACTGTCATAATCAGTCATCAGTTCATTATTTTCCACTTTGAATCCTCTTAAAATTTTCTTAAATTTAAATCTTTATCCCAAAATTCAACATGAAAACAGCCATTTCTTCTCCCGCTTTCAGAAACTCTCCCTGTATTGCCTACATAGCCGAGAACATCATTTCTACTTAGTTTAATACCATTCATTACGGGCTGATTCATGTGCTGTACCAGCATATAGCCCCCTTTATATTGAAATACGGCATAATATCCCAGTGTAGCTTCTTTTCCTGAGGCAATTACCTGCCCGTCATCAGGGGGATATACGGGCTGACCTATATAAACTCCGCCAATATCCCATCCGAGGTGTTTATCACCCGTTTCATTAGGAATCCCGTTCCTGTTTCTGTCATTCGTCATAGAATCGGCAATAGTAATGTTATTGGCTCTGACACCTGCGGAGTTTCTCAATATACCCATATTTTTTATAGCCTGCAATGCTTTATTTGAATCGGCATAAGGGATATTTACGGTACGTCTAAAAACACCGTTTGATATAACAGCGGCATTCTTATTCTGTACCTGTCTGTATATTTTCATATTAGGGATAGCTTTTTCTTTTAATATTCTGAGAGCCTTTTGACCTTGCTGAGGAGTCCACGCACCTGTCAGTACTTTATCCTGTATGGCTGCTGCGGCTTGAGTTACCTGTTTTCGGGAAGTACCATCCATTTCATTATAGAAAGCTCCTCCCTTTTTCAAATAAACTTTATTGAATTCTTTCATTTCATCCCCAAATTGCCCCTCTAACTGGTCTTTTATAGCTTTATCCCTTGACATAAATTGAGGAACATCTCTATAGTTAATAATCCCGTTTGAAACCGCTTCACTCAGCTCATTATAGTTTAATTCTCCGGAGGCTGCCTGAGCCATAAATTCCTGAGCTGCTTCGGGGTCTGTAGTGACCTCTCGAAGCGAATTCATAAAACCTTTTGTTCTTGCTACCGACGATAAAAATTCAACCCCTCCAGAGCCTTCTACATTGTTGTTTTTTATTGCCTCAAGAGCGGTCTGCTGAATAGCTTCGTCAGAAGCTCCTTGATTCTGATAATACCAGTTGAAAAAGTCTTTAACGGCATTTTCTTTATTTATATCCTGCTGTAATTGAAGACTGTTAAATTCAAGCCTTCTGTCCTCATAAGAATCTCTTTTTACCTGTCGTATCATTTGCTGGATACTGGGTTCAAAATTAGGTATAAATTCATTTAGAGATTTTCCGTTAATAGTTGTGGCTCTCAAAGTATTCAGTAAATCAGCAGAATTAATATTTTCAGGATGCCTTGAGAGATACCCCTGTACCCCTGCAATCAGAGTTGCGGCTATATCCCCATCGGGAACCCCTTCTTCTGTTTTTTGCTTTATATATGATTGTAATCCGAGAGTGTAACCTTCAAGTTTTGTTTCCGTGATTAATCCTGATTGATAGAGAGCATCCGCACAATCGGCACTGCTTTTTGTAAGAAACATTTTATATTCATATTCGGAATGTTTCTTAAAATAGTCCGCTTCCATTGTTTTTTTATAATCATCAAAGGCAATTAACTGAGCACCATAATCTTTAGGTGTCAGTCCTGTTTCTTTGAAAGCTTCAAGCATTTTTGTCTGAGTATCTTGAACTATTTGATTATATTTCTCCGGAGCAAGCTGTTCTTTTGAGGGAATGGATGATAATTCCAGAGCACCTGCTCTTGTTATATCCTGTGCCTGCATTCTTCTATATGCATTCTTAAGATACGGGTTAAATTGAGCCATTCCTTTAACATTTCTGGAAATAGAATACCAATCATCCTTGTTTGAACCTTCTTCATAAAGTGCCCGTTGGATAGCTTTGTCCGCTTGGTCTTGTAATACGGGTTCAATATCTATTAAACCCTGACCTAATCGTGCTAACCCATCAAATAATGCTTTTGATTTCTCAGAAGAACTAAATTTATCATACCTGTACTGGATTAATTTATCCACAGGAGCGGCTTGAGGTTGCAGGTTTATATTTTTTACGGAGTCGGGAACCTGTCTGTTTACCATAATATATTAAATTCCTCCCAATATTTTTTTCTGTCTGTAGAAATTGGTCTGGTCATTACGATTATAATAATTTGCATAACTTGACAGCATTCCTCCGATACCCCCGATAAGAGTAGAGGCAGGGCTGCCTGTATATGATTCTTGAAGATTAATAGCATTTATAGCTTTTATACGTAAGCTGTCAATTTCATCATTGTATTGCAATCCTTTCATTTCAAGATTACGGGCTGCAACATAATCACTGATTGCACTATCTCTATCATATCCTCTGAATAAGTTATCAATAGATATACCCTCAATACCCGCTGATGCGGCAGATGCTTGTGCTGTAGCTTTAGCCTGCATATTTTCCAGCTGTATTTGCTGCTTCTGGAGAGCTGTGGCTTCCGCTTCTTCATAGTATCTGTTATTAATTGATTTAACCTGTTGGATATAATTGGAGAGAGTTGCTTGAGTTTGGAGAGCTTGATATTCGGAATATGAAGTTTGTTCTTTTCTGCTTGTAAGGTAATTACCAAGAACACTTATTCCCTGTATTCCAAGCCCTATTCCGCCTATTGTACTCACATCACACATTGTTTAAGTGCTCCTTTACCTTATAAAATTGTATAAACTTATGATTGTTAATAATTACGGAAGAAGAAAAAGAAACACCCACAGCTTTCAGCCATGCTATATGTGTTTTATTTTTTTCATAAACGGCATTCATAATAAGGTCATATTTTTTTAACCACTTATTAATATATTTCTTCCCTTCTTTAACAAAACTCACGGGATGTTTTGTACATTCATCGTTCCCCAGAAACCATACAGTACAAAAACCTTTAGGAAGATTGAAAGAGGAAACACCAAACATACCTATTATTTCATTTTCATGCCATACACTGAAACATTCATCCGAAAAAATAAAACCTCTCAATAATGATTGTTGAGGGGTTTTATTGAGTGCTTCCAACTCTTCCTCATCTTCTCTTCTCAGTTTTTTTAATTTGAAAACATCATACGCATCCGAAGGTTTTATAACTATAGTGCCCATTTATTTACCCCCTCCTCTGACAACAAAGTCACCAAGCCATTCAAGTGAGAGAAAGCAGCAGGGCATATAACCATCATTTATTATTTCAATGGTAATTTCATCATTTTTGGCTATAATAGGGATTATAAATGTACCGTCAGAAACATTTATTTCTCCGAGAGTAGCTGACTTCATACCTACATTTTTTCCCGTAAATTCAAAAGAAGAAGTAATATTTGTATTATATTTAGGTGTTACTGTCACTCTGAAATAACCTGTTTCTGAAAAACTCAGATTTATATCTCTGAGCATTAATATACCTTCCCTTACTTTTAAACCTCCGGTGGAAGTTTGCTGTCTAAGGAAAATCAGAGGCATTTCCCATTGAGAGGTGTAACAGTTACCTATAATAAGAGATGAATAACTCCCGTGAATTTTAATTTTATTACCCTCAATTGTATAATCCTGTAGCGGAAAACCTTGAGGAGTAACTATTTTAATATCGTTTACAGGAATGTAAGGAAGAGTTAGTTCAGTTTCTCCATCCTCTGGTATGAGATTATCAAAATAGACTTTCCTGTCCAAAAAGAAAAGAAAACTTAAATCTTTTTCTTTATTCTTTTGAGAAAAATTAATTTTTTCCAGATATACACCGTCTTCATACTGCATTACAAGATACAGCCAGTTTTCTTTAAAGTCCACATTGAGGATTTTTGTATTTTTAAATTCCCATTCATTCCAAGCTGATTGTGCTTTAGCTTCCGATGAATAGTAATAATTATATACATATATTTTAGAAGGATTGGAAACAGAAAGAAAACAAGCCATATTATTTGCCGTAGAACCTGCTATTTTATATATCCCTTTAGGAAGATAGCTGGGAATTTGCTCCGTTACTTCTCTTGCATCTATTGTGTATGTAGAACTGATAAAGATTTCCATTACTCTTGAAAAATCTCCGTTCTCATATACAAAGAAACCTGTTGCACCTGTATTTATAGGTTTACATAATTTTGAACAAGGATATTCCATAGCCAAATCACATGCTACGGTGCTGTTTGAGAATATATCTCCTCCTCTCAGAGAAAATTCCGATGTTTCAGAGAAGAGAAGAAGACTTTCATTAAACGGTAAATGATGTTTTAATAACACCATTTTTGAATTTGAACCAACATCAATAGGGTCTGTGTCAAGCTCTGTCAATGTTGTTTTCTTGAAGAAAGAGAAAATATCCTGAGTATCCGAGAAAATTGTTTTATCAACAGATAGTAAACCTAATCTTCCTTTATGAGTAAATATATCCTGAATGGTATTACCGATAAAAGAGGGGGTGGGAGCAGATTCTTCATCTCCTGCCAATCTGTGAGTCCAATCAATTCTCTGTAATCTGAATTTTCCGCTGCTCTGTCTGATTAGAGCCAGAGGCATTGTTGTTGCATCTATTTTGTATTGGATATCAGGAGCGCAGCATTCCTGCCATGAGCCGGTACCAAAAGATGAACCATCGGATGTTTGAAACTGAACATAATAATCATCAGCTATATTGATATTTTCCCCTATGATTTTAAGTATAAAGCCATTTGGAGCAACTGTAGGGAGAAGGGAGAGGTCTTCCGCAGTCTGATAGAAAGAATATAAATCTCTGTCCGCATTGGAGTCTTCCGTTTGAATAGTGAAGGTTTTATTCTGTTTATTTTTCAAACAAATAACTGAACCTTGTTTTGTAATATCCCAGTTTGTCGTGCCCAGATTGGTTCTCAAATCATTATATAAATCATTGCAAATAACATTACTCTTTGTGGTGGCAATATCCTCGGTAGCCGTATAACTTGCTTTTTCTTCTCCATTAACCCTTATTTTATAATCCGCCGTATAGTTACCTTGTTTTACAAAGATAAGAGCACTGTGGGGATAAGGGTTAGGAAATTTTTCATCTTCTAATTTTGTTACTACTGTTTTATTAACAATAAATGTATAATCTGCTATTGTGGTAGTCACCAAATCTTCCAGAGGTTGATTTGTTGTTATATATTCAAGTATTGCTTCACTTCCGTAGTATTCTTTGTTTCCTGTATATGTAAAATCCTCAGGGTTATAATCTTCCAGTTCTGTTTGAAAAGCTATATCTGAATATATTTTTGTATCTGCTACTACAGATGTATCAACTTCTCCTTCGGTCTTTGTGTATCCTTTAACTGTTCCGTTAAGGACTTCATAAGCTATATGAGTATATATTTCAACTTCTTTTTCATTGCCTTCTAAATCAAAAACTTTAATATTATCTCCTGTCAGAAGAACTTCATATTCTTCTCCCTCTTTAATTATGGTATGGCAGAGAGGATGTTTCTCAAGAGGGGAGCATAGTTTGGCTATATGTTCGGTAGGAGGACGTTTTTTAAGCCCCATGGCGGGGTCAGGATGATAATTGATTAAAGACTTTGACTGGTTAGGATATATTAATTTGTCGGGCTGCTGTGATACGCCACCTATAAAATTTGCTACGGTATCTCTTACAAGACTCATTATATTGACCCTTTTATATTACCATTGTACATATCGGGTATCATTGTATAATCTCCCGTTTCAAGTTCATATTGTTCCAGAGTAATTCTGGCTTCCAATAAATCTTCTTGTGTATATTGACATGTAGCCTGTGCACCAAGCTCTCTTTTTACAAACTTATAAGCGGCAGACATTTTGGCATATTCTCGAGCCGCCTCGGGTAGTTCTTCAAAGGGATAACAGAAAATTACAGAAACTTTAAGCGGTTTATCTATGAAAAAGCTGTGAGTAAATTTATCATATAATTTCCCCTGTTTTACCGTATATCTGTTTTTATAAACAGAAGGTACTTTTACCATCAGTATATTGGAAGGTATTTCTATAATACCGTTTATATCGGGGTTAAGCTGATAACAATCCTCAGAATTGAAATCCCACCCCTGCAATTGAAATCTTTTTGTTTCATCATCAAGAATTTTTTCGGCAGCTATTGTAAAATAACTCTTTTGTCCTTCAAGGCTATTGAGAGGAGATTGTCCTATGCAGGATAGCATAGTGTTTATAGCTTCCAATTTTGTTGTCATATTTACCTCGCAAAAAAATAAGGACAGAAATAATTCTGCCCTTATATAATAAATCTCTAAGTTGAAGGTGCTGTTGTAGCTGCAATTTCTACGGCACATTCAGGTCTTAGAATACCATGACCCTGCAAGATTCTTGCTGTCAAAAGGTGTCCTAATTTTTCGAGAATCCATTTTGGTTCTACAATCAAACCTTGACGAGAAACTGTACCGATTGCCTGTGGCGTCATTACAAGTGCTGCTGTTTTTGAGAAGTCACCATAATAAATGTTATTAGGTACGGTTCCTGAACCTCTAGGAATATTCTCCTGTGGTAGATGGTTGGTTTTTATAACTTTGATATTGTTCAATTTACCTGTAGTACCATCAGAGTAAGAACCTGAACCTATATCATGATTTTTGATATCTTCATATTGTGCAAGCAATGAATATTGAAGAGGACGTACAAAGCAATATCTTCCTTCTTCGTCTACATTCTTTTCATCAAGTTCAACACCTGCTGAATAAATAGCAGCAGCTAATTTAGAGGCATCGGTTTTTGCATCCGTACTGGCATAGATAGTGGAACCTCCTTCTCTGCCTTTAACGGTTCCTGATGCTCTTGCTGCAAGTACACCGACTTGAAGAAGTTGTTTGTCTTCTGTATTTGCTAATGCTCTTGCCATTTCTGTAACAATTTCAGCTCTGTCATCATATTCTTGAAGTTTGAGGTCAAACTCTGCTACCAGAACATCTGATACTAAGAACGGGTCAACATTGATGGTTATTTCATTGTGAGCTATGCTCTGATTCCCGAGCAGAGAATCCCCTACAGTAACATACTTAGCATCAGTAGTACCAAGAACAGGGAATGAAGCTGATTTACCTTTTGTAATTACTTTTGAGCGTACATAATTTTTCATTACCCTTTTTGCATCAAAAGCAGTCAATAATTCAGGGATGAACTGGTCACGAAAAAGCGCCATGGCATCGCCTGACAAATTAGCCTGCCCTAGGCGGGTAAAATTGAAACTATCTGTCATTTTAATCAAAACTCCTTTTTATGTTTTATATTCCTAAATCAATTCCAGCCTCCCTACTAGCTGTAATTTTTTGTTGTACTTTTAATCTGTAAGCGGGATTTTTTTTATACTGAGGGTCAGATATAGCCTCAAACATTTCCACCTGTGAGTGAAATATATCCGTTGCCGTGGATGATGCAGTATCCCCTTTGGTATATTCCGGTGTTTTTCCTTCTTTTTCTTCCATACGTGCCTTTAAATCCTTTAAAATCATTCTGATAATATTTTTATCTCTAACCGCATTAATTGAGGTTATTTCTTCCTGAGAGAGATTGGTTGAAGCCCATTTGAGTACATCATCAAAAACTTTACGTCCTCCTATGCACTCTGCCATTTCGTTTCTTTCTACTTCGGCTTTTGCTTCCTGTCCTGCAATGAAATTATCTACTATATCCCCTGCAATCCCTACATCCGCTAAAGCTTTGCGGGTTTCATCAGAGATTTTTCCAGTTTGATAATATTCATTTGCCAAGTCATTATAATTGAAACCTTTTTTCTCAAGGATGTTTGTTGCTTCTTGTGCGTCCTGTACTTTTGAATAATCTTCTTTTTCTTTATCAGAATTTTCTTCTGTTATATTTCCTTCTTCTGTTCCATCCCCTGTTTCTTCCTTATTTTCAGGTTCTTGTTGAGATTCGGATGGATTATTATCATTTGTATTTTCTCCGGTTTGTTCATTGTCCGTATTGTCCTGATTAAGAAGTTCATCATTAGTGTTTTCAGTGATTTCCTCGCTCATAAATACTCCCTAGTGTCTGACTATTGAAATAGATTCCATAGCATTATAGATACGTTTTTGTTTGATAGCTTCTTTTTCTCTTGAAGCTTTCAAAACATTTTTGAAAATAGTAAGTTTTTCAGGTTCTTGTGCGTCTTTCTTTTTGTTTGCCATTTTCTTTCCATCCTTTTATAATTCTTGAGGTTGTGAATTTTGCTGTTGAAGCATCATATCTCCGTATTTATTAACAACATTCGGAGCAGCTTTCATCATTAGTGCCTGTCTGTTTGCTTCATCCGCCATTTGAGCTTTCTCTTCCTCTGTCATAAACATCCCTTCGATATCAAGATTTAAAGAAGTAGCTACATCATTAGCTATTTTTTCTACTTTTCCTCCCAATTGCTGTACAGCAGGGGCTATTCTGCCCATAATATCAAGGAAAGTAATTAGTTTATTGAGGTCTGAACCTCTGCCCAGAGCTTCTAATCCTGTTGTTACTTTTAGTTTTATGTTTTTATCTCTGATGAGGTCGGGAAGCATGTTTCTTTTTTCTTTCTGGAGATGAAAGAATGTAATTTTTACATAATAAAGTTGAAACTCTTTTGCCATGATGGAATAATGATTTCCCAGAGCTTCTTCCAAATCCTGAACCATAGTTCTTATTTCTTCGGCTGTAACACGTTCTGCATCTCTTTGTATAGCTGCTTTCATTACAAAAATTCGATTCAGACGTCGCTCAATCTTATCACATTCTTCTTGAGCTACTCTCAAGTCATAATATTTATTTGCCTGTAGCGGCTGTACATCTTCTATTCTTCCGAGAGCAAAACCTCCGTTTTTAGTTTCTGAAAGATGTTTGATTTTTGTCATCCCGTTAGGATTAACAAGCATAAGGAGTTTACTGGCGGCAAGAGCTGTTTCTTTTATTGCTAAAGAGAGAATATCAAGATAAGAGATATCTCCTATATATTCTTCAATAAGTCCACGTCCGTAACTCTCTCCATCAATACGGGTAAATCTGAGAGCCGTAAAAGGGGGAATTTCAATCGGATATGACCCTCTGGAGTCAGGTAGTTCTATTCCTTCAACTTCCTGATAGATTTCCCATTTTTTTTGTTTTCTTTTGAAAGCTGTATAAAGGGTATATTCTTTTTCTTCTATCTTTTTTTCATCATATTTTTCCCCTTGCTTCTCAATAAGTTGAAGTTTGAGTTTTTCTTGTACTTCCAAAGGAAGACTATAGAAGCCTATGGTTTCTTCGGTAATTGCTTTCAGCACATTGCCCGAATAATCTCTTTTTACACAAAATCTGTTGAGAGGATAATATCTCATCCCGTCCTCCTGTTCGTGGAGGAGAAAAACATTACCGGCAACATAGAGATGTTTCAAACTTTCTCCGAAACATACCCTGTCGTTTTTCTGTTCCTGATAATCGAGTAATAGTTTCTCAACCTTTGATAAACCTTTATTTATATCCAGTTTATATTGAGAAGAATTTGAACCCGCCTGTTGTTTAACGGTCATATCATCAATTTCAAATTTAAAAAAAGTTTGATTAGGAGGGAGCATTGTCAGAGCAACTTTGGCGGCTAAGTTGTTGATACCGTCTGCCCCTACCGACTGGTTTGGGGTTTTTATTTTTTTAATGTTTTTAAATTTGTGACTGTCTTCATCAGGAAAGAGTGAAGGTATTGTATATTTTGCAGCTTCTCTTGCCTTATCTAAATAAGGCTGTCTTTCCTGTTTCATTGAGTCATATTCTGCTTTAAGCGTATAGTGTCTTTTATCTGCGTTTGTTTTTGTTTTCATAGTTTTTTCCTATGTGGGGATATTCAAACCCGTAGCTGAATCACCGCCTGTATTCAATCCTACCCTCAAAGAAGAAAGGGTTCTTTGATTAAGATTTCTGTCTTTTAGTGCAGTAGCTGTTTTCTGTACAGTCTGAATTCCCTGTGTATTACTTTCAAGTTTTTTCAAAGCTTCCTGCTGCGCTAGAGAGGCGGCATTTCGTTGAGCTTTTGTTCTATCCATCATGGAAGACATTAATCCGCCTCCAATGCCTCCTGCAACTCCTCCGGTTCCTGCACCAATAGCCGTTGCTGTAGCGCCACCAGCTAAACCACCGAGAGATGAGCCTATTCCCGCTCCTGCAACACCGCCTATCCCCCCAAAGAGAGCGCCTTTCCAGATGTTTCCTCCTGAGATAGCGGCGGTTCCCATACCAAGCCCCGCACCCGCTAAAGCTGTAGCTCCTACCCCTACGGCTGTAGCTGCTCCTGTTCCTGCACCAATAGCAGTGAGAAGACCGGTTCCTATTGCTGTAAAAATATCACACATATTTAAATCCTCAAAAAAAACACCCCTAAAGGTGTTCATCTTCATTTATTATTTCTTTTTCATTATAAATTTTTTCATTTCTTAATTTATCAATAACTTCTTGTTGTCCTATTCTTTTACCCAGTTCAAAAGCTGAAATTTCTCTTCTGGGTAGTACATCAGGGAAATCTATTTCAAGACATTCAATCAGTTTATTTGATATTTTAGGATATATCTGTTCCATGTTTTCCTCCCTCTCTCACAAATATGAGGTGATAAAATCCATGTCCATTCTGTGTCCACTTTATATGTTAATTCACATAATTAGAATTTAATTCAATAGGGCTAAAAGCGTTGATTTTTCGGTCAAAAGCCTTTAAAATAGAGCTGTTCAAGTCCCCCCATCGACAATAAAAAAGAGTCCGAATAGGGCTCTTTTTTATTTCAACAAAACACCCGCCTCTACTTCTTACCCTTCTTCAGCTTCTTATATGCCCGAATATTGCCCAGAAACATAGCTATCTCTTCATCATCAAGATTGTTCAACTCTGCAACAAGAGCAAGAAAAACCTTGCTTTTTTCAGGAATTTTTATTTCTTCATCAGACAACAATTCATTGTAATCAATATCAAAAACTTCTGTCAGTTTTTCTATTTTATCCAGAGATGGAAACTTCTTGCTCAATTCATAAAGAGATAGAACATCAGCACTCGCAACATCAATCAACTCAGCTAACTGCTCCTGAGTCAATCCTCTTGAGTTTCTTATAGCTTTCAATTTTTTTCCAAATCTGTGCTTTAATTTCATATTTTAAGTTTAGGCGATGGCATATAAGGATATAACCTTTAAAATAACTATAAAATATATAGTTATTTTAAACTAGTCATCCCCCAACTGGGTAATAGACATTTTATGTCATAAAATAATATAATCTAGTAATAAACAGCTAGATATATCCGGGTAAAAATTATGACAACAAAGACCAAAATGAGCGGCAAACAAAGACTATATCATTTGAACATGACAAAAGACCTGCTGGAAGAAAATTCAACCCTATTTGCACCGATATTAGAACTTGCCCTCAAACTGCCTCCTCAGAAGAGAGAAATTTATTTTTTAAAATATCATCTTTTTTTAGAACATCTTGAACTTGCACTGAGTTCTTGATTTACCCAGCTGGCAGGCAAATCCTGCCTTTTTTTTATTTGCAAAAAAGAGAGCGCAGATGCTCTCTCTTTTTTATGGATTATATTATTAAAACTCAACTTTTGGAGTTGCTTTCTCTCCCTCATCTATTTCAAAATACTCACGGGCTTTTATGCCTGAAATTGAAGCAATTATGGATGTAGGAAAAGTTCTTATCCTTGCGTTCAAAGCCTTAACACTGTCATTATAATCCTTTCTTGCGACAGCGAGTCTGTTCTCAGTACCTGCAAGCTCATCCTGAAGAGCAAGGAAAGACTTATCTGCTTTAAGCTCAGGATATCTTTCAACAACAAGCAGCAACCTTGAAAGAGCACTGTTCAACTCGCCTGAAGATTGTGATACGGCTTTTACATCATTAGAACTCATTGCGCCTGAGAGTTTTGAACGAGCCTCAGCAATATTCGTGAAGACTTCTTTTTCATGAGCTGCATAGCCTTTCACTGTAGAAACGAGATTTGGTATCAAATCATTTCTTCTCTTCAGCTGGTTTTCTACCTGTGCCCAGTTTGAATTTATTGTTTCATCAGCAACCTGCAGGCTGTTGTATGTCCCGACAAAACCTAATACGGCGAAAATAATAACAAGAAAAATAACAATAATCGCCGATAAAATAATTTTTTTCATCATATATCTCCTTTACAAATCATTTACATATTTCAAAAGCTCGCCGACAGAAACAAGCAAATCCGGATATAAAGAAAGAACCTCACTCCTAGATATCTTCAAAGAACCTTCTTTGTAATCCAACAGTTTAGAAAAAACAGAAGAGTCAACAATACTCAACTCTTTCAGTTTTTCCAATAGTTCGCAGTGAGCTGCCGGAACTTCATAGTTTTTCAAACGCAATATTGCTCTTGCTAAAGTCAAAACAGTTTTTATTACAGGAATAAATGATTCTTTCAGCATTCTATCATTGCAAGAGTTCAAAAGATAATTTTTTCTCAATCTCATCAAAAGATTTTTTAACTCATGTTCGCACTGAAAACGCAAATCATCTCTGTTTATAGAAACTGGTGAAATAACATCTTCGCCGTATAGAATTTTCCCATACTCTTTTATGTCACTGTATTCAAGAGCATATACATCAGCAGAGGCAAACCATTCCCGTTTATCCATAAACACAGGCATTGGATTTTTCCTCATCCATTCTCTTGAAGCATGAGAAACTCTCATCAAATCATCTGGAGAAAGATTGTCAACTACAATCATCAAATCAATATTTTCGCAATTGCCAAGACCTGCTGAAGCTTTAGAACCATATGCAAAAACAGAGCACAATCTGCTGCTTAGATTATTTTTTAATTCGTTCAAAAATTTTTCAAAATTATCATTCATAATTTACCACCCTCTTGAGACACCGCCGCCGCCAAAGCCGCCGCCTCCTCCAAAACTTCCGCCGAAACTTCCTCCACCGAAGCTGCTGCCAAAAGAACTGTATCTTCTGCCATATCCGTATCTTCTTCTGCCTGGAAGGAAAATTGCAAGCACAAAAATAATGACATAAATCCAAGTAAGATTTTTTGATGAACGTGACGAAGGAGGTCGCCCGACTTTATACGCATCAGCCAGCGTAACTCCGTAAGAAGAAGCTATCTCTTGTGAGAGAACATGAGTCCCTCTGAGAATTCCCCCCTGATATTTTCCTTGTTTGAAATAAGGAAGAACCTGTTCATCAAGGATACGTCCTGCTTTTGCGTCATTTATTGTTCCTTCAAGCCCGTATCCGACTTCTATTCTGACTTTTCTGTCGTTTGTTACGACAAGAAAGACTACTCCATTATTTTTCCCTGATTTGCCGACATTGTATTTTCTGCCTATTTCCAATGCAGCATCTTCAATTGATTGTCCTCTCAAAGTCCTTATGGTAACAACAGCTATATCAGCTGAAGTCCGGCGCTGCAAATCAGATATTCTTCGATTCAATGCTCTTTCAGCCTTTGTATCAAGAACTCCGGCATTATCTGCAACAAACCTGTTAAAATACAATTGTTCAACAGCAAACGCCGTCAAAAAATTCATAATAAAAAATGAAAACAGGAATGATACAAAGATTTTTTTCAGCATAATAAAACAATTATAATGGTTTGTGTCTTTTCTGACAATATACTTTTTCAGGGATTTATATAGAAAATCTCACAGATACTATTAAAAGTTTGTCATTCTGAGGGCTTTAGCCCGAAGAATCTTTTTTGTTCAGCTATTTCGCTAACGCTCAGTATGACGTTGTTTTGGAAAATTTGGAAGGAATTTGCTATATAAGTTTCCTTTTTCAACAAATATAGAGCAAAATATTATTATCTGTGCTAAACTGGTTATAAGTTGTATCAGGAGGAATTGTTTTGTTAGAACGCTTTACGGAAAAATCAATCAACTGTATAATTTTTGCCCAGGATGAAGCAAACAGAAATAAACATGATATGCTCTATCCTCTCCATCTGCTTTTGGGCATCATCAACCTGAAATCAGGGACTCTTGCAAGAGTAATGAAGGTAACCGAGATAAACAGCGATAAAGTAAAAAACGATATCCTCGATATGCTCAAGGATAAAACAACAACAAAAAAATACGACATACTCCCATTCTCTGATGAAGTAAAGCAGGTTCTTGACAACTCATGGGATATATCAATCAAATTGGGCACAAATTATATCGGTCCTGAACATATATTTCTTTCTTTGATTCAGGATAATTCAGTGAAAGCTCTCTTTGCAAAATATGATACTGATATGCAGAGGATTACCTCAACCATAGTGAGAATTATATCAAAGAAAACAAGTATTAATCAGCATCCTGAAGGTAACCTTGCAAAGAAAGCAACTCCAAAATATTTTTCAATTTCTGAAATCCTAAACGAACAAAAATGTACGGAACTCATATCTCTTGCAAAAGAAGAAATGTATAAATCAGGGAAAGAAGCTCTCGGCACGGAACAAATTTTGTTGTCGATGCTCTCAGAAGACTCCTCTTTGAAAGAACAGTTGAACAAATTCGGAATAACTTACGAAGAAGTTCAAAGAAAACTTTCAGAGATAAATTCAAGGAAAAAAGAATTTTTCTCAAATGAAATATTCTGTACTCCAAAGCTTTATAAATCGATGTTATCAGCTTATGAAACAGCAAAAGAACTCGGTTCTGCAAACATCGAACCGGAGCATATTATCCTTGGCATTTTGAACGAAAAAGACAGCATAGCCTATGACATCATAAAAGACATCTACGGCAGCCCGAGGTCAATATACGAACAAATTATCAAACCTATAGAGAAACAACGTCCCGTCACTTCGACAATTCTCAGATTGGCAAAAGAAGAAGCAAGACGCCTCTCCCAGCATATGGTCGGTACTGAACTTATCTTGCTTGGAATACTCGCTGAATCAAGCAGTATAGCGGTAAATGTCCTTGCAGAACTCGGTGTTACGCTCAAAGACGCAAGAGCAGAAGTTGAAAAAATTCTCGGATTCGGTGATGAATACAACGATGGAGAAGTTTTCTATACAATCAGAGCAAAACGGCTTCTTGAGATGGCTTGGCATAATGCAAAGAAAAATCACAAACAAAAAATAGAACCTGAGCATCTGCTTATGGCAATTGTTCAGCTCAAAGACTGTGTTGCTATGAAAGTTCTTGAAAACCTTGGAGTTGACTCAATTGAAATAAAAGAAGGTATCGCAAAAGAACTGAAATTTCAGGACTCAAATGCTTAGTTGATTGATTGTTCCTGTTGCTCTTTTTCTTCAAGTAAAAGATTCTGCAAATTGCAATAAGCCTTTAATGTAGAAATATCAAGGTTAATTTGTTTTGCAACATATTCGTTCTTTAATCCAAGGGCAATATTTAAAGCTATTTTATACATCTCATAAGAGTTCTGGGCATTTTCTTTTTTTGAATCAGCCATTGTTGTAGCTATTTCATAATATGCTTTACCCATCAAAGAATAAATTCTGCACTGCATGAACATAAGGTTATTTGCCTTAGAGAGTTTCATTGCTTTCTCAAGATGAATGTTCACCATCTCAAAATCATGACGGGAAATATAGCAATCTGCCATCAATTTTTCAAAACATGCGGCAAAATAAATATTATTTATTCCCGTTTTTTGACAAACTTCAAGAGCCTGTCTTGCAATACTCATTGCATCATCAACATTTTTCTCTTCAAGGAAGATACAGCCTATTAAATACCAGCATAAGAGAGCACCAGAGGAAATTTTCTGCTGAGAAAAATAGTTCACTCTGTCATTTATTATCGACTTTGCTTTATCATATTGTTTTATTTCCCTGAAATATCTCGCCATCAACAGAGTCGTAAAATTGTATATAAGACTGTTATTGAGCTTCTTTGCTTTTTGAGAAAGTATCAATATTTCCTGCTCGGCAGAGTCAAATTCTCCAAGAAATGACTTATTCAGAAGTTTCAGAAACGCCCACAGAAGAGTTGTATTTCCTGATGCTCCTATTGAATCAGCTATAGAATCCGCTTTGTGCAACAGCTCCTCTGATGAAACAATATCTCCCTGAAGAGTTTTATAAATTGCAGATGTAATAAATGCCTCAACATTGCTTTTGGTCATAATCGCATCATCTATATCAGCAGCGGCTATAACTTTTTCATAATGCGGATTGCCCTGAACAGCATAAGCTCTGGCAAGCGTAAGCATAATATCTGATTTGGTATGACGAAGTTCAGACATGCTCATCTGAGATATGGTAATTTTTTTTGATATGCAATCATCTATTATAGGAAGAATCGTATTGTTGCATAAATCAATAACCTCTCCTATACTTCCGATATTCATCAAAATTTTCATCTTCAAATAACATAAAAGAGCATATTCAAGACGCATTCGCTCCGGATTAATGTACCTGATTGACTGCTCTATCGCCTGAATAGCACCCTGATAATTCCCGCATAAAATAAAACTCTTTGATAAATACCCCAGAATATCAAGAATTTCCGTAGTATTTCCTGTCATTTCATCGGATGAAATCAGCTGAAGAGCTTCCGTCAAAAATTCAACAGCATCCTGAGGACAGTTTATATAATTTGCCCGTCCTAATTCTATACAGAGTTGTTTTTTGCGGTCTTCTTTATCTGCAAACGGAGCAAAATCAAACAATTTCAGCAGATTTTTCTGAGCTTTCAAATATAAATTTATATCACCGCAGAACAATGCCTCTTTGGTTGCTTTCGCAAATAAAACAAAAGCCTCCTGATTTTGATTTGCTCTCCTTGCGAGAGTTGCACAATAAAAAGCCTCACCATACAGAGCATTTTTGGCAACCTGCAGCAAGTCAAAAGATATCTCTGAATCAAACCCTTCCTTCATCATGTTGTTTTTTACAACATTCATAATCATCTTATTCTTAAAGAAGAATACTCGGCCATCAAATGTTGCTACAAGCTGGTTTCTGATAAAAACCTCCATAATACTTTTGAGTTCTGCCTCATCAATACCGGCAGCCTCTTTAATAATTTTCAGAGGAAATATATATCCGAATAATGCAGCATAACACATTATTTTATAAGAATTTTTATATTTTTTGAAAATGTCATCAAGCCTTAGTATAAGCAAATCTTCTGTTTTATCAGGTAATTCAAAAGCGTATATATCAGGATTGATATTGAAATCGGAAGGTCCTACTGACTCTATCAAATTTACCTGCATAAAATACAACATAAGATTTTGAATATAAAGAGGCAGCCCCTTTGATTTGTTGAATATTTTTTCTTTAAAATCCAAAGAAATCAAAGGCTTCTGTGCGGTAAACCCATCAACGCACGTCATTGCTTCTTTTTCATCAAGTGGAGGCATCTGAACCGATATTGTATTATCTACTGTCAAATTTGATGAGTTAACAATTATCTCTGACGGTATTGTCGAAGACTGTGTTGCCACCAAAATTGCTTTATTATTCAAAAATCCGTTGTCTATCAAATATTCAAGCAGCTCTAAAGAAGAATCATCTATATACTCAATATCTTCTATAATAACAACCAGCCGCATAGAGCTTTTCATCACGCCGAAAAGCTCTTCAAAAGCAAGATAAATCTGATCTTTTTTGGTTGTAGAGGAATCTATAACACTAAAATCATCTGCATCAAATACCGGCGGAAGAATAAAATCCTTCAATACATTCTTTGTTCCTTCTGATAAGGTACAAAATACCTGACCGCTTGTAAATAAAGAATCAATTGTTTTTGCGACGGCGTCCCTGTGCATATTCATTAGAGGAATGCCGATTAGGGTTTTTAATATATCTTGAAATAGTCCGTATGGTTTTTGCAAAAATAAATCACAACACTCTGAAAATATAATCAGATTTTTTTCTCCCGCAGCAGATTGAATAATTAAATTCAATATAGCTGACTTACCGACACCCTCAACTCCCTGAAGAGATATAAAACGACAATTGTCCTGATAAGATATTTTTTCAACAAGAAGTTTGACAACCTCTTCTCTTGTCATCTTAGGCTTTTTATCGGCATCTTCTACAATATCAACGACTTCTTCCTCAACTTCAGCAGGCGGTTCATCTTGCTCTCCGCCTGATGGAATTACAAGCATAAAATCATCATCAAAAGGTAAAAAATTAACATCAACAAATAAAGATGATGAAATTTCAAAACTTTTTTTATCTATATAAAAGGAATCTGTTTGCAGTTTTGAGAACATTTCAAGAAGAACATTCTCTTCTATTTGCTCACGAGTAAGAATAACCTCTTTTATATTAAAAATGATGTCAGATTTTTTTTGAAGAAGATTGTTTAAGTCGCTAAACGCATTAAACAACTCTTCCGATAAATAAACAGCAGCAGCGATATCTTCGGAAATATCAGACTCAGAAGAGTTAAACTCTACAGCAAGCAAATTGGGTTTTATTTTCAGAATTTTGGCAGATGTATCCTGAACAACTTTTATGACTGTTTGATAAAACCTTCGAAGCAATTTGTTGAAAAATACCTCATTTGATATCTGCTCCTTTAACGATTCATAATTGCTCAACTCAACAAAAAGAGCGGGTATCTCTTTTGAAGATTTGCTTTCTTCAAGGACTTCCTCTTTTTCCTCAGCAGGTTCCTGCTTTACTTCTTCATCTGATATAACACTCTGGGCAACTTTTTTTTCAAAACTTGCTTCACATTTCAGACATATCTCGCTATCAACAGGATTCAAGGCAGAGCAAACAGGGCATTTCTTCAACAATACATAACCGCATTTTCTGCAGTTTATAGATGAAGGACTATTCGCTGCACCGCAATCAGGACAAAAACGAATCAAAACAGCCCCGCAGTTTGTGCATAAAGGGGTTCCTATTTTATTCATTGTAGAACATTCAGGGCATTTTATTTTAAATTTTAATCCGCAGTTTCCACAAACATCTGAATGAGGAGGATTTTCAAACTTACATCTGGGACATTTCATCTATATCCCCCTTGATTACTGATTAAAACACTTTTTCAATTTGTCCGATAATTCAAGAAGTCTTGATGTAACGTCAGCCTCTGATATATTCATATTTTTCGCAATATCTTTATTTTTCATATGATCAATATATCTGAGTTTATAAATCATATAATACTGCTTTGTAGGATTTTGAGAATTCAAAACATGCAGATTTGATGCAATGTTCTCAAGAACATCTGACGAAGCAGCTTCTTCATTTTCCTGCTCAAATTGTTCTTCTTCTACATATTCAGAATTATCAGCAAAAACAGGAGCAAGTTCCGGTTCTTCATCTTCAATAACAGTATGCAGAGGCTCAATCTGTTCGACAGCAGGCAATTCTTCTGCAACAGGTTCTTCGAGAGAATTAGAAACAGGTTGTTCTTCATCAACTTGATTTACCTCAGATTGAATAGAAGGTATCGGTTCTTCAACAACCGCAACTTCTTCAACAACAGGTTGAAGTTCCTCATTTTCAATATTTTCAACAGCGGGGAGCTCTTCTTCAACTTGATTTACTGCCGTTTGAATAGAAGGTATCGGTTCTTCGACAACAGCAACTTCTTCAACAGGAAGAGTCTGAGTCTGATGTTCAACATAAACCTCTTCATGTTGTTGAGGAGCTTCCTGTTGAACACTCTGAGCAGGTGCAGCAAAAACATGAGGGATACGATAACCTCCAAGACGGTCATTATCCTTCAAAACCTTAATAACCGCACTGTTTGAAACTCTCAAAATATAACTATATATTTTCTCTTCATCTTTGAGCAAAGAAACAATGCTCTTTGTTCTTTTCAAAGTTTCATCGCAAAAAGCATCAAGCAAATCTTCATTTCCGGCATAACGTTTATTTTGGGTTATGATGTCTTTTATTATTGTGGAATATTCTTTTTCTGCATTCATTATCTTTGCCGCTGTCCTCTATAAAAATATAACCAAGTCTGTTTTTACAAATTTTTTGTTATTCAAAAATGCAGGAATTTTTGAATTTTTGATAGTATTTGATACTGTGTTCAAAACGAGATTATCAACAACCTGAGAACCTGTAGAGAAAGTCACATCAGATTCAACAACCTCTCCTTTTTCATCAATTATCAATGATAATTTAACCATATTATGTGTAATAACATTGCTGATTGTCATCAAGTCCTGAGACAAATTATCCTTGATAGCCTGTCCGGTTGTATTGAAATAAGTCTGGAATGATGACTCAGAAGCCAACACAGACGGAACTTCCCAAGAAACTCTCGTTACTTTTGCATTGTCTGCAGTCTGAATATAAGCGCTTGATAAAGCCTCATCTATATTTGACGAAATTTTTTGAGGTCCGGTATGAGTTGTCTGTGAATATGGAAGCGAGGGTAAATCATCTCCTTCTGCAGAAGCACCGAGAATTTTTAGCTCCTTGCCATCGCCTGAGGACATACCATTTGCGTCATAATCTATGTTCTCAGATACAACATCAGGGGCACCATCTGACTCAGCTTGTGAAGCATCCTGCAAGTTTTCTTGAACCGCCAGCATATCAGAAGAAGCAGGTTCCTTTTTGCCGAACATCAATGCTCCGGTAATTAACAACCCAGCAAGTGCTGCAACAACCATTGTCTTTTGATGAGGGAATGATGATGTCTTTTGCTGATTTTCATCAATATAACCTAATGACTCATCCTGTGATAGAGCTTCTTCAGCTTCATAATCACCTGCAAACAAATTTTTTGTCTTATCTTTTACATGAATTGTATCCGTTAACTCAACATCGTCAACCTGCCCATCTTCACCAAACAGCTCATTCAACTCAGTAGCGCTCGCAAATAAATCATCATCATCTGAAGATGTATCATCACTCTGAGCACTGACTCCCATCGGTTTTACAAGATCTTCATCTTCATTAAAAACAGGCAATGAAGCTGCGCCCATCGGTTTTACCAAATCTTCATCACTTCCCTCTAAAGGTGGCAATGAAGCAGCACCCATCGGCTTTACAAGCTCTTCATCTTCATCAAAAACAGGTAATGAACCTGCACCCATCGGTTTCACCAAATCTTCATCAGTTCCCTCTAAAGGTGGCAATGAAGCGGCACCCATCGGTTTTACAAGCTCTTCATCTTCATCAAAAACAGGCAGTGAAGCTGCGCCCATTGGTTTCACCAAATCTTCATCAGTTTCCTCTAAAGGTGGCAATGAAGCTGCTCCCATCGGTTTTAGCAAATCTTCATCAGAATAAGCAGCAACAACTTCTTCCGGTGACTCTACAGTGACTTTTTCATTCAAATCATCAATCAAATCCTGTGTATGATCCAAATCATCATCATCGTTGTCATTTTTCACAACAGACAACCAGTCAGATTTTTGATTAACTGGCTCATTATGTTCTTCAACAGAAATAGCACCGGAATTCGAGAGTTTTTCAATTTCATTCAGCTCGCTGCTAAACTCTTCATCAGCAATCTTATCATCCTCATCTTTCAACTCGCCCGGGATAACAGTTATTTCTTCTGAAGAATGAGGAATTTTTCTTGTAAAGACATCAAGACTCTTATCTTTCAAAAGCTTTGGATTTTCAGCCAATAACTTCGCATAAGCATCAAAACAGCTAAAATTCTTCAACTCCTCAACACAATTTTTTTCAGAAGCCAAAATTGTATAAACAATCTTTCTTACATTTTCTGAGTCCATATCTCCGTCAAGAAAACTGACAAACAATTCCCGTAATATGTTTACATCAAAATATTCTTCATACTCTTTTGGCGTAGTTCTTGATATTACTCTGAAAATATTGTCCATAGGAAGAAGATTTTTTACTTCAACAAAGTAGTTATCTTCTTCTGAATTATCAAAATCAATGCGTTCAACAGGAATAAAACCGAAAAACTTGAATATTGACATATCAGAATTTAACTGCGCAGCAACATAAACATCCGAGAGGATATCAGCTTCTCTATGTATTTTAGGGATAAAAATCTTGTTATTTCTGACAAGACAAATATTTATACGAACGCCATCAATGCCTAAGTCTATACACTCAAAAGCCTCAAAAAACGGCTTTATATTTACAAGACTCTTTGATATATCAATATTCTCCCAGTAGTCTTTCAAGACTTCAACCGAAGAAAATAATGCAAGAGCAGCTCTGTAATACTCTTCTGATGCTTCTTCTCCACCATAATTCTTTACAAATTCACAAGCTTTTTGTCTTATTAAATCAGTTATCTCTATTGACTTCATCCCAGAATCCTTTTTTATCCCCAATCAATATAATAATATATTATAGTGCTCGGATATTTTGTATTTTTACATTGAATTAATCGTCTATATGTAGTATACTGATAGCTTGTAGAGTTTGTAAACTTTTTTAAATTTTGTTAACACTTTTATCAATAAATAACATTCATAGGTTTTCTAAAAGTAGTTTGGTTTTATTTTACAGTTAGAGGTATGCATTATGGTTAATGGTGTAAATAATACTACAGGGATTAGTTCTTATCCTCAAAGTTTTCAAGATTTAATTCAAAAACCGCAAAACTCAGCTCCTCAAGGTGCTCAGCCGACAGCAGCAGAAGGTGATAAGGTTAATATCTCGAAAAAATCAAAAGGTAAAAAAATCGCTGCGGGAATAGGCATTGCAGCTGCTGCCGTATTGGCATTATCAACAGCTTTGCACAAGCTACAGCCACAAATCTTTACTGATATGCTTGCAAAAGAAAACGCTGCAGGAACAATCGCAAGGGGTATAGACAATGTCGGCAAATTTATCTCTGATATCCCGGGGAAAATCTCAAAGCTATTCAACAGAAAAGCAGAACAGCAAGACCTGAATCAACCGAAAATAAAGCAGCCTGACATGACTCAGCAGCAGGAGACACAAGAGATTCTTGGTGATTTTGAACAAGCGTTTGGTGATCCAGAACAGCCGTAAAAAACACTGATGGAAATTAACTCTGAAAATAACAGGCTTATTAAACAACGATTAAAAAAATAAAAAAATTATTAAGTTTTCTTAACAAAAGTGCTAAAAAGTATATACTTTTTAGCACTTTTTTCGATAAATTCGTTTTTATTTATATATAGAGTCTACACAAAACAGTTTGGAGGAACAAAAAATGGCAAGAGTTCTTATTTCTATGCCGGAAGAATTTTTGAGCAAAATCGATGAAGTAGCAGACAACGAACAACGTTCCCGCAGTGAACTTATTCGTGAAGCACTGAGAACTTACATTCATCGCTCAAGAGTCCGGGAAAATACCATAGCAGCAAAAAATGCATCCATACTGGAAGCATTACTGGATTAAAAAAGGTTCACACCCACCAACAAAAAACGAGGTCCAAACAGCCTCGTTTTTTATATTATTTATTTTCAAAAATAAAAATATAATATATTATTATTTTCATCAAGAATATTTTTTGGATGAAATATGAACTTCAACAACCCTGAACTCAAATACTGGCTTGCTTTCTCAAAATGCAACAGAGTAGGAAACGTCTTCATAGAAAAAATCTATGAAAGATTTAAATCTTTGAATGAAGCCTGGCATGCCTCATCCTCTGATTTGCTGTTTTATTCTGACCTTACACACAAACAGATTGAAGAATTTGCTCAGGAACGCAAAAAAATTAACCCTGAACAACTAATCGACGAACTCTTCGAAAAAGACATATCAGTCATAACAATCGCCGATGACAACTACCCTCCTCTATTGAAAGAAATTCCCAAAAGACCTGCTATCTTCTACTTTAGAGGAAATCTCAAAGAATGTAATCTTTCAAAAACACTCGCTGTAGTCGGAAGCAGGAAACTCAGCAAATATGCATCAGATGTGCTAACCCAACTCATCTCAGACTTTCCTTCAAAAGATATGACTATAATTAGCGGGATGGCACTGGGCGCTGATGCCTGCGCACATCAGGCAGCCCTCAAAAACAGCATAAAAACCATCGCTGTTCTTGGAAGCGGATTTGACCATATTTATCCCCGTGAAAATATCAACATCTACAAAAAAATTCTTGATGACAACGGCGCTGTTATCTCTGAATATTACTTTGATATGTCTCCTCTGCCATGGATGTTTCCTCATCGAAACAGAATCGTAAGCGGCTTATCCCAGGGATCGCTCATCGTCGAAGCTGCTGAAAAAAGCGGAGCGCTCATCACTGCAAGAACGGCTCTCGAGCAGAACAGAGAAGTCATGTGTATCCCCGGGGCAATCACAAACCCGAATACAAAAGGAATATATAAATTAATAAAAGAAGGCGCCTCAATCGTCACGGAACCTCAAGATATATTCAATTATCTGAACTGGGAAATCGAAGATAAAACTGCTTCCGAAAAAAATAAAACTACAGATTTTCTTGACAATGAAGAAAAAGTATATAAAACTTTAAGTTTAGATCCCTCAACTCTTGATGAAATAATTTCAAAAACAAATCTGAGCGCAGAAGAAATTCTCATAACACTGACAACTCTTGAGCTGAAAGGATTTATTCAAAAAACAGGAACACAACAGTACGCTAGGACACTGAAAAAATAATGGCAAAAACAGCTGAAAAAAAAGAAACAAAAAAATCCGATAAAAAACCAAAAATCTTGCTGATAGTAGAGTCCCCTGCAAAAGCAAAGACTATCAAAAAAATTCTTGGCGACAACTACGAAATCAAAGCAAGCTACGGACATATCAGAGATTTTCCCAAAAAAGTCCTCGGCTTTGACATAAAAGACTTTACGCCTACTTTTGAAATCATCTCTGAAAAGAAAAAAGTAGTCAAAGAACTGAATGACTCTGCAAAAAAGGCTGATATAATCTACCTCGCACCAGACCCTGACCGTGAGGGAGAAGCTATTGCATGGCATATATCAGAAGTTTTGAATACAAAAGGAAAAGATGTCAAAAGAGTTGTGTTCAACGAAATCACAAAAAATGCAATCAAAGACGCCGTAGCCTCCCCAAGAATGATTGATATGGATAAGGTGAAAGCCCAGCAAACCCGCCAGATTCTCGACAGACTCGTGGGTTATAAACTGAGCCCTCTCTTATGGGAAAAACTGAGAAACTACAAACTCTCAGCAGGCAGAGTCCAGAGCGTCGCAGTAAAACTTATCTGCGACAGGGAAGAAGAAATTCTTGCATTTATACCTCAGGAATACTGGACTATCTCAGGTGATTTTTCTTCAGATAAAGCAAAAAAAGACTTCAAAGCTGAGTTGATAAAATATAAAGATAAAAAAATTGAAATCAAAAACGAAGAAGAAGCTCAAAAAATAGTAAAAGCTCTCGAACAAAACAAAGAGTTTGATGTCTCAAAAGTCACCAAAAGACAAATAAACAAAAAACCGCAGCCGCCTTTTATCACAAGTACCCTGCAAAGAGATATCTACAACAAACTAGGATATCCCGTTGCAAAAGTTATGCAGATAGCTCAAAAACTCTATGAAGGTATAGAACTCGGAGATGACACCCCGATTGGTTTGATTACCTATATGAGAACGGACAGCACAAGGGTGTCTGATGAAGCTGTTGAGGCTGCAAAAAACTTCATCACGGATACCTATGGCGAAAATTATTATCCGAAAGAAGCTCAGAACTATACATCGAAAAAAACAAAAAACGTACAGGATGCGCATGAAGCAATAAGACCGACTTACATAGATAAAACGCCCGAGTCTATCAAAAAATATCTCAGCGCAGACCAGTATAAAGTATATAAAATTATATGGGAGCGTTTTATTTCAAGCCAGATGGCAAATGCGCTGATTAACAGCACAAATGTCGAGCTGAGTGCTGATGACTATACTTTCAAACTGACAGGCAGTGTTATCGCCTTCGAAGGTTATATGAAAGTCTACAGCTCATCAGAAGAAGAGAGCGAAGAGTCAAAAATTATCCCCGAGTTCAAAGAAGGTGATAAAGCCTCTCTCAAAAAAATCGACCCGAAACAGCATTTTACACAGCCGCCGCCGAGATATACAGAAGCAAGCCTTGTTAAAACACTCGAAGAATACGGCATAGGCCGCCCGAGTACATACGCTCCGATTATCTCAAAAATCCAGCAAAGAGGATATGTCGTGAAAAATGACAGAGCCCTCTCACCGACGCCGCTCGGGAAAACTGTTAATGAGCAGCTCGTTTCGCATTTCTCAAACATAATCAACTTTAAATTCACAGCTGATATGGAAGCAAAACTTGATGATATCGCTGACCAGAAAGTTGAATGGAAAGATGTCCTCGAAAACTTCTATGAGCCTTTTATAGAAACTCTTGATGAAGCAAGAAAAAATATGGGACAGGTTCAAATTTTGAGCGATAAAGTATGCCCGAATTGCGGAAAACCTATGGTTGTAAGGACAAGCAGATGGAAAACACAGTTCCTCGGCTGCTCAGGGTACCCTGAGTGCAAAACAATGATGCCTCTAAGCGGCGAAAATAAAGTCACAGTCGAAGATAAACCATCTGATGAAAAATGCGAAAAATGCGGTTCTCCTATGGTCATCAAACAGGGACCTTACGGTGAATACCTCGGATGCACAAATGAAGAATGCAAACATAAAAAGAAAATTATCGTAAAAACAGGTGTCAAATGCCCGAAATGCAAAAAGGGAGATATCATACAAAGAAAATCCCGCTACGGCAAAATTTTCTACGGATGCAGCGAATACCCTGCCTGCGATTTTGCACTCTGGAACGAACCGATTGATGAGAAATGCCCGGAATGCGGCTCAATCCTCACAAAAAAATTCACAAAACGCTTTGGCAACAACATTGTCTGCTCAAACAAAGACTGCGGCTACAAACGCCCTATGGATGAGGAATAAATTATGTATAAGTTCGCACTAATCGGATATCCTCTCGGTCACTCGCTTTCTCCGGTAATCCACCAGACAGCGATGGAATACTGTGATATGTTAGGCAGCTATGAACTTCTGCCGACACCGCCAGAGGACCTGGTCAGCAGGATAAAATACCTCAAAGTAAATAACTACAACGGATTTAACATAACAATCCCGCATAAAGTTCCTATAACTTTCTTTCTTTCTTCAATGGACGAAGTTGCAGACCTCGCAGGTGCCGTTAATACAGTTATAATTGACAAAGATAAAGAACTGCATGGTTACAACACAGACGTTCACGGATTTGTTAGCGGACTGAGCGAAAGCATGAAGCTTCTTTTGAAATATCAGAAGGCGGTAATTTTTGGAACAGGAGGAGCCTCACGAGCTGTTGTCATCGGACTTTCGCAGGTTGGCATAAAAGAAATCGATTTCTATTCACGGGATATCTCCAAAATTGATGTTCTGAAAAAATTCTATTTGGAAAAATTCCCGCAGATAAAATTCAGATTCTTCCAGTATACTGAAAAAATTGACCTCTCTGATACAATGATTGCCGTCAATACAACTCCTCTCGGGATGCTTGGAAAATATGCAGGAGTTTCCCCTGTCGAGCAGTATGTTGTTGACTCGCTTCCTGATAAAGGCATTGTATACGACATTGTCTACAACCCTGTTGAAACGGAATTCATCAAACAGGCAAAAAAAAGAAAGCTCCAAACCGTATCAGGCATAAACATGCTTGTCAATCAGGGGCTAAAAGCATTCGAGTTGTGGACAGGAAAAATCGTTCCTGCTAATATTGTCACTGAGGCAGTCTTAAAAAGATTATAAAAATGGATGAACAAAAAAAACAGGAACGAGCCGCAGGACTGTTATCCCTCGGTCATTTTTCGATAGATAACTACAGCAACTATATAACTCCGCTGCTGCCGTTTATTGCAGCGAAGATGAATATCACAATATCAATAATCAGCTTGATTATAAGCTTTTCACATCTTGGAGCATCAATATTTCAACCTGTCTTCGGACATATTGCAGACCATTTCAAAAAAAGATTTTTTGTATTCTGGGGAATGATTCTTGCTGCCGTATTTATGCCCCTTGCTGCGATGACTGACAATGTCTGGTTTCTCGGGTTGTTTATCCTGACAGGAAGTATCGGCATAGGTTTCTACCACCCTCAGGCAAGCGGGCTTGTAAATAAATTCGGCATAAATAAAATCAGCAAAAACATGGGCATTTTCCTCGCATCAGGCACCATAGGCTACGCATGCGGTCCCGTGTTTTCATCATTTATTGTCAAATACTTCGGATATGACAACTCTTTTGTCGGTATTATCCCCGGGGTCATTGTTGCATTTTTGATTTATTTTCTTCTCCCGAAAATTCCTCAAAACTTTGTTGAAGCAAAAAAAGAAGATACAAATCTCTCCATCGTTATCAAAGAAGTTTTGAAAAATAAAATTCTTATGATTCTAATCTGGGTTGCAATTGTCAAATCACTTGTTGCTATGACGTTTACGTTTTTTATTCCTTTCGTTCTGAAGGATTATAACTACAGCGTTGTATCCATTGGTATTCTCATCAGCACTTTTTCTCTGCTCGGAGGACTCGGGTCTTTCATCGGAGGAAAAATTGTTCCTAAAACAGGTGCAAAATTATGCTATTACATATCGGTTCTGCCTATTTTGCCTATGTCGTTGGGATTTCTTTTCTTCCTAGACAAGAGCGTACTGTGGTTTTCGATTTTGTTTGCACTATCAGGATTTTTCACCTTCTTCTCAGCTTCCGTTAATATGGTTATGGCTCAAAACCTGATGCCAGAGCATAAAGGTTTCATCTCAGGAATAATTGGCGGTTTCTGCTGGGGAGTAATAGGAATTATGCTCACACCGATAGGCTTTCTTGCAGAAAAAACAGGAATTATCCCGATACTTGTGGCAATATCGTTTATCGCATTTGCTTCATCAATACTTGTTAAATACTTACCAGAAGATCGTGCTCTTTAGAGTCAATTGACTCAAAAAGAGGTTTATAAATAAACTCCGGCAGTCTTCGATAGAGTTTTCCGTCATTGTCAATAGCAACTACAGTGACAGATGCTTCTATAATCGTTGAATTATCCTTAATTCTGCTTATTTTTTGAGAAAAAGTAATACTGAATTTCGACATCTTCTCTATAGTTGTTTCCATCAGGAGCTCTTCAAAATTCTTTGCCGAATTTTTGTATTTGCAGTTCAAATCAACAACCGGGAAGACATAACCGTCTTTTTCAAGCTGTTCCGTGCTCAATCCGACAAGCGAGAGATATTCGACACGCCCCTGCTCCAACCACCTGAAATACCCGCCATGCCAGACAACTCCATAAGAATCAGTGTCGGCATAATAAACTTTAATCTTAGCAGAATGCTTCATCTCTCTACCTCCTATGAAGACAAAAGAGGCGACACCCGAAAGTTTATGGCTTATTGCTGCTACGTTCCCGTCCTGACAAGGTTCACCGACTTCCGCCGTCGCCACCGTTTTGCGGTAAGTTTATTTTAGCATAAAAAACAAAAAATAAAAAAATACAAAAAATTTGGATTTATATAGCAAATTCCGTCCCAAATTTCCAAAAACAACGTCATACTGAGCATTAGCGAAGTATCTGAGCAAAAAGGATTCTTAGGGCTAAAGCCCTAAGAATGACGGACTTTTATTAGTATCTGTGGAATTTGCTATATAAGTTCAAAAAAATTAACCCACGGGAACAAAAAATCTAAACCCCATGGTCGATTATAAAAAACTCTCAAACCTCTACAATGAGATAGGAGATGAGAATATAAAAAATTATTTGGGGAGCAAAAATTTCAATGGGGAAAGTGGTAGAGGATCTCAAAAAAAAATTCAATCAGGCTGTCGGCGCCAAAATAGAACAGAAAACAGAAGAAAGAAATAACGAAGAATACAAATCTTTCATCAGAGCAGAAGCAATGAAGCTCAACAACATGTTTGAGGAGGCAATAGATGAATACAAAAAAGTCCTCAAACTCAACCCTCACCATCTTGAAGCAATGAGAGGGCTTGGCGTTGTCTACAAATATTCATCTGAAAATGAAAAAGCTCTTGAAATATTCAAAAAAGCAATCAATGAAATGCCTTTTGATAAAGTTATGTACAACGAAGCAGCCTCCTGCTGCATAAAACTAAACAGGGCAGAAGAAGCAAAAGCGCTGCTCAAAAAAGCAATCAAACTCGATAAAGAATACTCTGAAGCCCACTTTAACCTTGCTCTGGCGCATGAAATTCTTGAGGAAAATGAGCTGGCGTTCAAGGTTTATACCAAACTCATCGAAATCAGACCGTCTTATATCCCGGCATATAATAACCTCGGCAGTCTGCATCTGAGAGAAGGCGACCCGAAAGAAGCACTGAAAGTCTTCAAAAAAATACTCAAAATAAACCCTGAGTTCCTGAAAGCAATCTTAGGCGCAGCATTATCTTATGATAAACTCGGCGAATTTTCTCTCGCCTCAAGATACTACAAAAAATACCTCGAGAAAAAACCTTCTTCTGATAACGCCGTATACATAAACGAAAGACTCGAAGATATTGCCCTGAAAAAATCTTCAAAATCACATGCTAAGCTGACTTTAGTTAAATAAAAGAGTATACGCAAGCAAATTATTAAAAAGATGTATCATAATGCATGGAATAAGCGAGTGTGTCTGCAATCTGACAAAAGAAAGCGCCAATCCCAAAAACAGCACACTCAAAAAAGCGGCTGAATACTCCCAGTATCCCGTATGCAAAACAGCAAACAAAAGAGCCGAGAGAAAAACTCCGATTTTTATACCAAGCTGTTTTGTCAAAATATTTTGCAAAAATCCTCTGAAAAAAATCTCCTCTCCGAACGGTGCAGCTATCAGCGTAAGCAAATATACTTTACGCAGAAAAACAAAATCAGCATTCTCAAAAAAAGCAGGCATAGGAGGAGTTACACTCCCGAATAAAAAATTCAACATCGAACTGAAGAGAACAACTACCAAAAATCCGACAACTGAATAAACAAAATACAACATTATATTGCTTCTTCGAAACCCGATAAATGACACTATTCCATTAGAATTTTCCCTGGAACATTCATAAACAAAAACACTCGCAACAACTACAAAATTGAGTATGATTTGATTTGTCATATCATAAAGAGGAAGATTCAAAATATTCATATTAAGAAAACTCCCCGCTGAAAACAAAACCCCGCAGATGCAAAAAATGTATGCAACGACAAAAAACAAGTCGTTTATCAAATTTGTATTTTCTCTCTTGAACATAACAGATATCCCTATTTTTGTGATTATTGTATAATATAGATAAGATGAAAAAGTTTGCATTATACACTGCTGAAATTATTATATGGCTTGTTGCAATATATTTTATTGCACAGGTCACTATATCAACGTTTTATCCTCAATTGACAGAGTATAGAGAATATACGGTAAAACTCAACGACATCGACGGTCTGATTGTCGGGTCGCCTGTACGTCTTATGGGTATGCAGATAGGAACCGTTTCAAAAATCACTTACAACGAAGATAAAATTCTTCTGACCATGAGAATAAGAAAAAAAGGCGTAAACCTCCCCCCGAGCACAACTTTTACTATCGAAGGGGCAAGCCTCGGAGGCAACAGGTCTATCGAACTTATCCCGCATGAAGACCAGAGCGAAGAACATATTTCTATCAAAGAACATAAACGAATGATTTCAATGATAAAAGACGCAAATGAAGCAATTGATGATATGATTTCAGGATTTGTATCAATGCTTGAAATAGTCAATACAAGAACACCAAAGGAACTCGAAGAAAAAATAGCCTTCTTCAACGACCAGCTTGGCGAATTTGATACACTCTCTTCAAGGATTAATAAAGATATTGAAGCAGGCATCAAATCAAATCCAGAGAATATACGGAATATCAAAACAAATCTTGGAAAAATGGTGCAGACCTCATCTGACCCGAGGCTGAAAGACAGCATCATAACCGTTGATAAATGCCTCAACTCAATACAAAAACAGAGCAAGTGCATGAGCGAAAAATCTCAAACACTTCAGGCTGACAAAATAAGAATACAAACACAACAATCACTCAGACAGATGCAGCAGGCAAATGAGCTGAATGAAGAAGAAACAGAAAACATTCTCGACGCTATAAACGCAGCCTCAGAAGGAATAAACAGCTTTGCAAACTCACTGAACGAACTCACAAAAGATCTCAAAGCAAAAGAGAAAAAAGACTAAAACTCAATCCCTTTTCTTGCACAAACCCCTATATCCCAATAGTGCTTAACTGGTTTTATTTCTGATACAAGATGAGCCATCTCGACAATATCGGGATGCGCATGCCTGCCTGTCAAAACAATCTCAAGATTTTGAGGTTTGTTTTTCAAAAAATTTTTCATCTCATCAAGCGAAATCAACCCGAGTTCTATTGCAATATTTGCTTCATCAAGAATAATAAGCTGGTAATTTCCTGACTCGGCAGCTCTTTGCGCAAGCAACCAGCCCTTTGTCACCTCATCTTTATCTCTTTGAGAAACATTATCGGAATACACAATCCTGTCTAAGCCCGCCTGAACTATCTCAAGACGGTTCATAAGACTCTTGCTAAGCTTACGGAAAGAGTATAACTCGCCGTAGTCCTGACCGCCTTTGGTAAACAGTATAATCAAGACATTCCAACCACGTCCCAAAGCACGCATGGCAAGCCCTAATGACGCAGTCGTCTTCCCTTTGCCATCCCCCGTATAAACCTGAATATATCCTCTTTGGTCAAAAGAAGGGTTTACCAAATTGTTATCTGTCATCTTCGTCGTCTTTTATCACTCTTTTACAAGAGAGCCTTTCTTAAGAAAACCGATTATTGCATGTGCTGTGCTCTTTTTATACTTGACGGGAGCTATCTGCATAAGCGCAATTGCCTCTGCGACAAGAGGGTCTTTGTCATACCATCTTCTTTTCTGATGTTTTTTCCCTTCATTTAAAAACCATTCAACAGGTTTATTATATAACTCTGAAAGCTTCAAAAGCTCAAAAACATCAACTTTTCTTGAACCTGATTCAATTATCGATATTGCTGATATCGGCAGATTCATAAACTTCGCCACACTCTCCTGCTTCAGCCCCGATTCAAGACGCGCCTGTCTAAGACGTTCACAAAATTTTTCCCTATCCATCTTCTACCTTTATGTATATAATCTAAAATAAACACCTTTTCTGATATTATATTATAAAATTTATGAGAATGAAAAACAGATTATGCAAAATAAAAAAATATTAAGAACTCTTGCAAAAGAAAAACGAAAAACTCTGAATATAAAAGAAATCAGCAGACAAATCAGAGAAAACATCAAAAATCTCCAGGAATATAAATATTCACGCAACATCCTGCTGTATGCCCCCATCAATAATGAAGTCGATGTTTTGCAGCTGTTTGATGGAAACAAAAATTTTTATCTCCCGAAAGTAAACCCTGATAAAAAAACATTATCTGTCTTCTCTCATAAAAAAGACTCTGTCTTAATCAACAACTTTTGGGGTATACCTGAACCTGATGAAGAGAGAGAAACCAAAATTGCACCATCTGCTCTTGATATGGTAGTTGTCCCTGCATTAATGGCAGATAAAAGCGGATTCAGACTCGGTTATGGCGGCGGTTTTTATGACAGGTTTCTTCCTCTGCTCTCAACAAATTGTACAACAATAATCCCTATTCCGCACTCGATGTTGTGCACAGAATTGCCGCATGAAGCGCATGACAAAAGGGTAAACTACATAATCACCGAAAAAGAAATTTTTCAAATAAACTCTTGACTGATTTTTTTCAGCGTGTTACTTTAATCATACAGACCTGAGGGCGTTTAGCTCAGTTGGTAGAGCGTTTCGTTTACACCGAAAGGGTCGGGAGTTCGAGTCTCTCAACGCCCATTTTTGATAGAGCCATAAAGGCTCTTTTTTTGTGCCTTTTACAAACCAAAAGCTGTGTTTCAACTGATTAAGTTTTCCAAATAATGCTTTAGATGTTTTATTTCATATGTTATATTTTCTACTATTTTTATTAAAATATGTTTATATATTCTGCCGATTTGCTTTTTCTCCTCCAAGGTTATACAATCTCTGTATCACACAGGGAGAACTCTTATGCATCAGCAAGTCATAAACCTAAAAGATATCGAATACACTGACTCCATCAACAAAAAATTCGTCTTCGACAATGAGCAGAGCTCGCTTACACTGATATCATTCAAAGCAGGCTCACAACGTGCAATTCACTGTGATGAAAAAGACGAAGTTGCTCAAATTATAGAAGGCTCTGCAGAAATAACCATAGGCGACAAAACTTATCACCTCAATGAAGGCGAAATGATAGTTATGCCCGCCAAAACGCCCCACGGACTCAAAGCCGTCAAAGATACAAAAATGCTCCTGCTCAGACCAAAACACGTACACAACTGATATTCTCAAGAGAAAATACAATGGGTGAAAAATCAAAAAAAGCAAAAGATCTTTTCCTCAATGGCTACAACTGTGCCCAATCTGTCTTCTGCGCATTTTGTGAAGATTTTGACATAAGCTTCGAACAAGGACTCAAACTTTCATCCTCTTTTGGCGGAGGTATGGGAAGACTGAGAGAAGTTTGCGGAACTGTCAGCGCAATGTTTATGATAGCGGGATTGAAATATGGCTATACCGAAAACAACAACGATGAAGTCAAAGCAAAACACTACAAACTCATTCAAGAACTTGCAGAAAAATTCAAACAAAAATATGGAACAATTATTTGCAGAGAGCTTCTCAACAAAGAACCAGACGGGTACATTCCTGAAAAAAGGACAGAAGAATATTATGCAAAACGACCCTGCGCAAAATTTGTAGAATATGCAGCAGAAATAATTGAAGAAAAACTTATGAATCATATTTCTTAAACCATTACATCTTCTGAATTATTCTTTTTGAGAAGACATATGCTAAAATGATTTTGGTTTATCAAAATCGGAGAATAGCGCTGTGGGTCGAATCCTAAGAACTATCGTAGCAATAGTTATCAGTATATTATGGATTAGCATATCTGCTTTTTTGTTCTTGAATATGGCAAGTTACAAAATAGTATGTAAAAAAAGCACTGGAAATTGTATTTTGGCAAAAAAGACAACTCTTGAAAAAACTTATACAAAATATAAAGAAATACCAATTGCCTCAATAAAAAATGCGGTATTGAAAAAAGAAGAAAGAAGAGAAAAAGAAACCAGAAACGGAAAACGCAGAACACGAACCGTATACTATTATACTCTTTGTTTTGAAACCTCAAGAGCACCTATCTGTACTTTTTACAATACATCTTCATACTCAAAAGCCATAGAGACCGAAAGAAACTTCAACAGATATCTCCAAAACTCGCAAAATGTTTTTGAGCTGACAAAAGAAAACAACTCGGGTATTTTGGCAATTATATTCATTCTTATAGGTTTTTCATTCCCATTCATTGCTTATTTTGCGAAACCATCGGCAAATAATGATTTGAACGGCTAAGGATTGATTATGACTAAATTACAAAGAACAAAACTACTTATTATGCTGGCTCTTTTTTTGGGGATGTTATTATTCTCAAGCGCAGGAATGTTTGCAATTTTTTCAGCAACCACAAAAAGCATAACCTGCGAGCGCAGCAAAGATTTATGTACAATTAAATCCCAGAGAATAATAGACATTTCTCCTAATATATCTTATATAAAACTATCAAAAATAAAACGTTCTTATACCTCCTCAAAAACAAAGACAAGGCGCACCTATTCAAGTACTTACGGACGTTTTGTCGAAGAAACAAAAACACATTATTACCTTTGTCTTGAAACTACCGAGAAGAAATGTTTGCAATTATTTAACGGAACAGAATTCCGATTAGATGACATATATAAAGCGGATGAAAAAATTAACAGCTATTTGAACTCAAACGAACAATACCTCAAAGCTGAAATATCGAAAACAAAAGATATACTTACAGGACTATATATACTAGCTCTTGGACTGTTTGTGCCCGGTTTTCTTATGTTAAAATTTAAAGACGTAAAAGACCTAAAAGAAATACAAAGCCGTTAATAAACTCATTAAATACCCAATAAATACAAATATCCGATATATACATCTTCTGAATTATTTTTGCATAACATCGCATAACTGCATGTTACAATATTGTTTATTTACGAATTAGGAAAGTTTCGGTATGATTAATGTTCCACGTTTAATACCCGCCTTAATTTTCAGCGTTATATGGATTAGTGCCTGTTTTTTTTACGGCATCGTCACCGTAACAAATTACAAACTGATATGCCAAAAAAGCATAAATAGCTGTATGCTAACCAAAAAGAGAACTTTTGACAAAGACTTTGCTGTCTACAAAGAAGTTCCTATCTCGTCCATAAAAAAAGCAATAATTATGCAAAAGACGGAAAAACGAACAAGAAAAGTAGACGGAGAAAAAAGAACATACGATAAAATTTTTTACCAGCTGTGTTTTTACACACAAAAAGAGCCTGTCTGCACTTTCTATTACTCCACTGATAAAGAAACAGCTTTAAGCCAAAAAGACAGTATTAACAACTATCTTTTTGCAAACAACACTCAAGATAGGTATGAAATCTCAAGCAGCAACGAAGCAAATATTCCTCTTATAGTTACATTCATAATCATGGGATGTCTTTTGCCATTTACGGCCATATCAAAAAAATCTTCAAAAAGACGTCGGTACTACGGCTCATAACAAAAATCATTGCCCTGCAAAAAACTGAAAGGAACATTTTTATGTCAACAGAGTTATTGAAAAAAAAATTATTTCTATCACTTCCTTTTGCTCTGGTGACGCTTGGTTTCTTTATTTTTTCGCTCGTTCTGTTTTTTACGGCGGAAGATAAAGAACTGCTATGCGAGCGCAGCAAAAATATGTGCACTATCTCAAGCAAAAGAATTATTGATTTATCTCCGACAGAATCGTTTATAAAATTATCAAAAATAGAAAAAGTCTATACAAAATCAGAAATAAGAGAAAGCTCTGACGGTGAAACAGCCAGGACTCACTACACACTTTGTGCAAAAACGCCTGAAAGAAGATGTCTTGAAATATTTGATTCATACGACCTTGGTGTAGCAGATCTTTATACGGCGGAAATGGATTTTAACCAATACTTGACCTCCCAAAATAAAAATTTCAGTGTAAAAAAGAAAAAAAATCATCAAATTTGGGTAGCTTTTTTATTAATATTTTTCTCTCTCATAGGATGGACAATATTATATGAAATAATAAGTGCAAAAAAATTAAAAAAAGTTCAATACGGCGCAAAAACTTACTACCTGACAGAAAAGTAACCAAAAAGAAAAACTCCCGACTCTTTCGGGAGTTCCTTGTGTGAGGGAGTTTCATTCATTCGTCAGCTAAAAAAATCTTATCGACAAAGAGTCGAATGCTCTTTGAATACGGGATAGATATCTTCATATTTGCAGTTTAACAGTCTGCAAATCTTTAGCACATTCTCCCCTGATGGCTGTGTCTTGTTCCACACCCAGCTATAAACCGTTTGATGCGGCAAATCAAGCTTCTGTGCCAATCGATAAACACTCCATCCCCGAAATTCTCTTGTTGCTTCTTTTAGATTGTTTTTTATCATACTCTCATATCTCCTTAGTCATACAAAAAATTTCTGATTGTATTTATCGCCTCAATGTGCGAAGGCAGCGAAACATGCCCGTTGTTAACCTGTTTATAATAATTTGTTAATTCAATAAAGAAATATACCTTTGATTCTCCGCTTACTTTTGTCTTAATCATAATCTTACCTTTCTTTTTTTGCACCTCAAAGCAAGACAGCACAACTCTTCTGCTTATCTTTGATTGTCTAAAATAAGTTCTCACAAAATTTATCTTTATTTTATGATTTGAATGTTTTGTTATTAATAAATTAAAATATTTACTTGCAAATGTCAAGTATTTAATTTACAATTGCAAATAGATAAGATATGGAGAAGGTTTTCATGAAACTACACCAGGCAATAGAAGAAATTACGGGACTGAAAAAAAGCAAAGTGAGCTACACTGACATTGCTCAGGCGCTTGGAGTCTCAAGACAATATGCAAACCAGATAAAAGAAAAAGAACTGACTCTCGAGCAACTCAAGCAGCTTGAAGAATATTTTGACATCAAATTTAACATCCCTGATGAGGTTGAGGAAGCTGATTTTACAATCGTCGAACACATCAACATTTCACCTAGCTGCGGACATGGGACATCTGTTTATCACGACGTTGAGGTGACACCTGTCAAGTTGGGAAACGACCTCATCAAAAATATTTTCAAAATTTCAACCCCAAAAAGCCTCAAAACTTTTCAAGCCTCAGGCGATAGTATGTCACCATCAATCGAAGACGGTGATATTCTCCTTGTGGATACTGAGAGAAAAGACTTTCACAACGGCGGAATATTTTTGATTACTATCAACGAGGACTGGTTCATCAAAAGGCTGCGTCAGAAAATTAACGGCGACCTCGAGATTATCTCAGATAACAAAGAAAAATATCCGACAGAAACAATCAGACAATCAGACGAAGTTACTCTCGACATCAAAGGACGCATAATAAAAAATCTCAGCAGAGGGCTGTAAAAATAAAATACTTTGATAGTATAATATCTCTGTAGAAAAGAAAAAGGATTTTTTTATGAAAAAAATAATTGCTGCTCTGATTTTTTCACTTGTTTGTCTACAGGCAATCGCAGCCTCCGCAGATTGGTTAGTAATCAGCGAAACAAGATTTTTATACCTGCCTTCAATAAAAAGAACAGGTGACATTGTTTCTGTTTGGGTAAAAATCATCAACAAAAACAACATGAAACTCTCCCCAAATCAAAACGTCGCCTACACCCTCATGTACCATCAGTATGATTGCAGAAACAAAAAAGTTAAAGTAGATAAAATCATTACATACAATTCAAGAGATAAAGAACTTTCAAAAGGCAGACCAAGACTCTCATGGCAGACAATAAAACCGAATACGACCTTCGAAACTGAAGGCGGTATATTGTGCAAATACAAAATTACAAAGAAAAAGAAATAATGAAAATTTTTGTCTTTTTTCTGCTTGTTTTCTGCGCTTTGCAGAGTGTTTCTTTTGCTTCTGATTCGGATAATATACACTGCAAAAAGCTGAAGAAAAACTACAAACTCTGTGAAATCAAAACAAATATTAATGATGAAGATATTGACCATATCATCGAAAAAGTAATCTTCAAATGCAACTCAAAAGAATTCCGTATCCTCTCTGTTTCAGGCTTTGACAAAGCAGGGAAACTGACTTATTCTGATGGGGAACCATTTTCAAATAAAGATGCGCTCAAAAAAAATATTCTCTATGCGGTTACAAAGGGTTCTCTTGGCGAAACATGGTATAACATCGTTTGTTCTAAAAAATAATAATTCCCTGACTTATTATTTTTTCGCTAACAAGCATATAAAATTGTACCTGAGATTTTACATAATTTTGGAGAATCTAATGGGTAAATTTTTAACTGATAAAGCGGAGCTCAGACAGTCTGAGCAGGAAAACAAATGGTATACAAAACACAATCAGCTCTTTTTCGACGATGATAAAAGAATATTCCTCGTTCCGAGGAACTACTTAACCGACGGCTACACCATTCCGAACTGGCTTGCCTGGTTAGGCGGAGGAAGAATGCAATGGGACATCCGCCCGGCAATAGGTCATGACTATGAATGCCAATATCACTCGGAAATTGTTGTTAATCTTTCTGAACAACAGCTGAGAGAAAAAGGCTACCTCAAAGAAAAAAATAAATACGGAACAACTATCACTATATGCGAAAATATCCCTCCTCAATACCTTGAAGTCAGACCTACTACTTTCAAAAAAGCAAACGATAAATTTGAACGAATGATGGACTCTGTCGGCTCAATCAACAGCAAACGTATAAAACTCCTGCGATTTGGCGTAAATTTTAACCTCGGATGGCTTAAAACCGGAAAAAAACAAATCGACCTGAATAATCTTTATAAACAACCGCAGAAAACTCTCTCAAACTTTTAGAATTATAAATGACATCCCTGTCTTTATTTCTTTTGCCAAAACTTTGTGATATCATATTGAAAAAGAAATATGAGGTTTTAGTAAATTATGAAAAAGATTGCCGTATTTATCTCTGCAGTTGTCATAGGAGCATCTCTCTGCGCACTTGTAAACGCTCAGACAACTGATACAACTACACCGCAGACAGCTGTTCCAATACAAGAAAAAACAGCTCCTGCAGCTCAATCTACACAGCAGAAAAGTGAAATACCTTCTTCTGATGAACAAACTCAACAGCCTGCTGCAAATAGCAATATAACACCTGTTTCAGATAAAGAAAAGGCTGCACCTCCGAAGATGGATGCACCATCACCGGATAATACAAAAACTTCTGCTCCAGCAGCGACAACTCAACAGCCTCAAGCCGCGGCACCTCAGCAGGAAGACCTCGGTGACTGGGTTGAAATAGGCAGAGATTCTTTCTTTAACCTGAGAAACTTTGAATACTCAGACGACGGTCTTATCGGATACTGGGTAAAACTCGGTAAAGGCAATGCTCTGAAAGCTGTTGAAAGAACAACAACAGGACATGAAGATTATTTTCTTGTTTCAAACTGCAAAAATAACACTATTACTTATCTTGACAAAGTTCTGTACGATGAACAGGGAAATGTTATTGGTGATAGAAAATCAGGTTCTGATTTCCCGAATGTTGCAAAAAATCCGGCACAATATGCATTTGAAGCAGTTAATCCTGATTCTACAGAGCAGTATATTCAAAGAAATGCCTGCCTTGTTTATGATTATGTAAAAGCAAAAGGCAACACTTTCAACAGAGCGGACCTTGCAAAACTCTTTTCACCAACAAAAACAGCAGAGGTAACAACGACATCAAAAACCGTGCTGGTTTCAGATGTCTATCCTATATCAGAAAATCCGAACTGGCATAAGATTTCAGAGAATAAATATTTTGATTTAACATCTGTAAAAACATCAGACAAAGGAATCTCTACTGTTTGGGTAAAAGAGTATAATGACGGGTCTTTTGAGCTTATTGACACAAAAAAAGTTCTCTATAACATGTCACTTGTTCAATATGATTGCGCAAACAAGAAAACAAAAATTTTGAGATCCATTGACTATGATTTGAACCAAAAGGTTATAAGAGATTTTGACTATTCAAACTTTGCTATATGGAAAGTTTCTCAAGATAAAAACAGCGATCTTGAATACGCTTTCCTCTGCACCTACAAAAAAGATATGAAATGAAGGAACTGTTTCTAAATTCAAAATCGCTCAAAATAGCAATAAATCTTTATACCGGCGGGCATGATGAATGTATCATCATAGCCCCCGGTTGGTTTATGACTAAAGATTCAAAAGCTTTCTCAGAACTTTCTGAGATGCTCTCTGATGACTTTGATGTCATTACAATGGATTTTCGAGGACATGGCAGAAGCACAGGAGCGTACACTTTTACGCAAAAGGAAATAGCTGACATTGACGCAGTCATCAACTATGCAAAAGAATATTATAAAAACATCAACCTTCTGGGTTTCTCTTTAGGTGCAGCACTTGTGTTGACAGCAGGGGCAAAAAAAGAAAACAACATCTCAAAAATAATTGCAGTAAGCCCGCCTTCTTCTTTTGATAAAATAGAAAACCACTGCTGGAAAAAAGAAGCCTGGGTGTCAACGCTGAAAAAATGCGAGCTCAAAAGATGGTTTTCAATAAGACCGAGTTTAAGAGGATTATTCTCAAAAGATAAACCGGCTCCTAAAGAGATCATCGATAAAATAAAAGCTCCGATACTCTTCATCGCAGGGGAGAAAGACCCGACTGTCGGATGCTGGCATACTGAAGAGCTGTATAAAAACGCAAACACAAAAAAACAACTCGAAATAGTCAAAAATGGCGCTCATGCGGAAGACCTGTTCCTTGAAAATAAGATATACTTTGTCAATCTATGCAAGAACTGGTTACAAAATACGGAGTATTGTACAGCAAAAAAATAAAGTGTATTATTGTTGTTGTTAATAAAATAACGGATAAAATTTATGACTAAAAAAGATTTTAAATTATCTCTATCAGAAAAAATAACATTTGTATCAATGCTAACAAATTATTTTCAGGCAGAAATTCCTGTTTCGGAGGCATTACATCTTGTTGAGCAGGATTGTTCAAATCGAAAAATAAAATATCTTGCACACAGTTTAACCTCAGCTATTTCAAAAGGAAACAGCCTTTATAAAGCTCTTGAAAAATTTCATGATACTTTCGGAGATACATTTATGGCAATTGCAAGAGCAGGCGAAGAGTCAGGAGAAATTGACAAAAACTGGAAGCGTCTTTTGACAATCCTCGAATCCGAAAAACAAATCAGAGATAAAATAATCTTTGCAATGATATATCCATGCATACTGACACTTATCGGGCTTATTGTTATAGTCATATTTTTGGGCTGGGTATTCCCTTCTTTTGCTGAAACAATAACAGGCAACGGAGGACAACTTCCTGCCTCTCTTGTATTTTTGCTTGCTTTCAGGGCATTTATTTTTAGCAATTTTATACTTATAGGACTTGCTGTTGCAGCAGCGGTAGTCGCCTTTATCTATGCAATGAAACAAAAAGTCTGCAGAGATTTTGTTGATAAAATAGCAGTAAAAATTCCTGTTTTATCAAACCTCATAAAATACCTCAATCTCATGCACTTCTTTGCCATATTTCAGGTCACCTACGACGCAGGCATACCGATAGTTCGTTCTTTAGAGCTTGCGACATCCTCCGTAAAAAATTCTTATATTTACGGAAAATTCAAACAAATTCCGATAAAAATAGAAAAAGGGCTTACTATAGCAAAAACTCTAAAAATGACGGATATTGTTCCGTTTGATATGATTGCAATTATCTCATCAGGCGAGAATTCAGGCAAACTCGGCCAGATGCTGCAAACAGTATCAAAGACTCTCGAAGAAAAAGTTGACGCCGCTATCAAAGCTCTTGTCAAGCTGATTGAACCAATTTTGATAGTAATATTCGGAATATTTGTTCTTTATATGCTTGTTGTATTTGTTAAATCAAACCTTGCAATGCTCAACTCTATTCCTATGTAATTGTATGAACTTTATTTTTCAGGATATAAAAATGAAAAAACAACTAAAACTAAAAGGACATATAATCGACTCGCTTGTTCTGTCAAAGCTTCTTGATGAAATCAGCGACCTTGGCATCGAATGTTATGCAACTGATATCAAAGTAGGCAAAAGGAGGGAAGATAATTCTGAAGCAACTTTTGTTATCGAAACTGATGACTCAAAAAAAATGACGGAAGCTATCAAACTCGCCAAAGAACAGGGAGCCTACGACAACTAATTTTATTCTGCTACGGGATTTTCAGCCTTGATGAGCCGTTCTATTCGCAACTTGAGAACTCTTGCCGAGTCTGTTTTTACAACACGATAGGTGAAAAACTCATCTGATACTTCGTCGTTTTCTTTTGCAATACGTCCGAGTTTTTTCACGAAATATCCGCCTATTGTTTTAACATCTTCATCATCATCAAGGGATACATTGAAATACTCGTTGAATTCATCGGTTCTCATCTTTCCGCAAATTTCATAGACGTTCTCGCCTGTTTGTTTGACATCTTTTTCTTCTTCATCAAACTCATCCTGCACCTCTCCGAATATTTCTTCAAGAACATCTTCAAGAGTAACAAGCCCGCTTGTACCGCCGAATTCATCAACAACAATCGCCATCTGGAAGCGGCGTTTCTGGAACTCAACAGCAAGATTATCTATGGTCATTGTTTCAGGAATGAAAAACGCTTCTCTCAAAATAGAAGAGAGTTCTATTTTTTTATGTTCAGCAATGATTGGATAAATATCTTTTATGTGCAAAAATCCGACTATATGGTCAAGGTCGCTGCCATAAACGGGATATCTTGTGTACTGATTTTCGATAAGAATTTTGCTCAAATTCTCCTGAGAAATATCAAGAGGAATACAGACCATATCGGGACGGGGAATCATTATCTGCTCTGCTGTCAAATCGGAAAACTTGAACACGTTCTGAAGCATCTCTGTTTCTTTTTCATTCAGCACACCGCCTTTATAACTCGCATCAATCAGCATATTCAACTCTTCTGTCGAATGCACCAGATGATGTCCTGAAGCAGGTTCTATTCCGCACATACGGAGCAGAATATTTCCCAAACCGTTCAAAAGGAAAATCATCGGAGCAAACAGCCTTGTAACAACATACATTGGTTTTGCAACAAAAAGAGTTGTTCCTTCAGGAAACTGCAGAGCTATAGACTTTGGCATCAGCTCGCCGATAACAACATGCAAAACGGTAATCAGTGCAAATGCAACGGTAATTGCAACCGTATGAGTTGTAAGAGATTCGAAAGAATCAGGCAGAAAACTGAACAACGGATGAATCAATCGTGCAATTGTCGACTCACCGACCCAGCCTATGCCCAAACTCGATATAGTAATCCCGAGCTGTACGGCGGCGATATATCTGTCGATATTTTTTATGGCATCAAGAGCAAGTTTTGCGTCAAAATTTCCTTCATTTGAAAGCTGTAGGATACGTGTTTTGCGAACGCCTACAAGTGCAAACTCTGCGGCGACAAAAAAAGCATTTAAAAGTAACAGGAAAGTGATTATGAACAGATTTAATATAAGCGAAATATCTATGGACATAAGGTTTCCGAATATGTATGCAATAAGTGAATAATAATATAAAAAAAGAAACTTTTCAACTTTGTAAAGCTGAAAAGTATAAAAATGAATAAAGGAAATATATAACTAAGTAAATCAAGCAAATAATTTGAAACTCATCTCTATAGTTTTTTCTATAAGTTTTTGTGCTCCGTCTATTTCGTTTGTGACTGCCTTCTGTTGTGTTTCTGCAGTTTTTTGCTGCATATCAAATTCCTGATCTTTTGATTTTATCTTTGCAGTTTCTGCATCATATTTTGCAATAGCTGCTTCATCATCATCGGTATAATATTCATCGCTTATATCAGGACCGGTTCTCCAGTCATAGTTTTTGATTGCTTCTTTGACATAATATTTTTTGCCGTCTTTTGTATATGAACCGTCTGCGGCTATTTTTACTCCATCAAGCGCATATGACCCGTCAGAATAATAACGAACACCGTTTGATTCATAAGAACCGTCTGCATAATGTCTTATACCATCAGTCGTTGTATAAGATTTATCCTGATAGTGACGGACTCCGTCGCCTGTTGTATAAGAACCGTCATCGTGATAAACAGGTCCGTTGTCTATTTCTATTGTTCTGACTCCGCCTTTTGTTGCTCCTACAAGATTGAAGGTTTCGCCTGTATATAATATTGCATTATGTCTGTTTGAGTCTGTAATAGGAACTGTTGTTACTCCGTATGCTCTTGCAGCATTTCTATTAGGGTTATAATAAATATTCGGGTTTGCATTCATCAACTCCTGTCTTTTTTTCATAAACTCTGATGAATAAGGTTCTATATCAGGATAGTTATTCATAATAATTCTATCAAGACAGTCATTTTTGCCAGAACCCCAAGCATCAACAGATACTGAGTTAACAGCAACCTGATCATTTATGGTTTGAGTTGTGATTGTTCCTTTTGTATTGTTTGCTATATCTGAATTATATCCATTATCAGAATTGTAACCATATCCGGCATCAGAAGCTGAGTAATCCTCATCAAGTCTTGCCAAACGCCATTTGCCGTTTCTTAAATTGTTTTCTATATTCCATGATGTAACAGGTTCGCCCTGATCATTCTTTTCTTTAGATAAATCAATTACCTGATTATCTGCCATATTCAAAACCATCAGGTTTACTTTCTTGAGGTTTTCTTCGTTCAAAGAAAGTGTAAGTTCTTCACCGTTAGAATCGGTAGTTTTTACATACAAAATTCTGTTAGAAAGTTTTCTTGCTTTTTCTGCGGCAAGACTTTCCATATCACGGGTAAGTTGCAGTCTTCTGTCACTTATCTGCATAACAAGATATTCTAAATCGCTTTTTCTCAGTGTGAGCAAGTCCAAATGAGCCTGAGATGCTGCTAAACCCATATTTTATATCTCCTTTTTACCGCTTTGTAGATTCATAACTTACATTTATATAAAAACAAATAATATATACAAAATTCATAAAAAGTATATATCGTTACATAAATTAACAAAACGGCTAAAGCTTGTCATTATGGCGTTTTAACAATTTGCTGAAATCAGGCGAGGAACTCAGCTCGAAATGAAATCTTCCCGTAGGCTGTGAAGATTCATATCTGTTATTCCCGAGTCCGAAGCCCCAGTATAGCCTTGCGCTGAGATTCTCTTTCAGGGCTATTCTCAGCCCGAGTCCGACACTTGTGAGAAAATGATGTTTGCTCAAACCTTCATCATACAGACCTGATGGGAATACTCCTCCATGGTCTGCAAAAACGGCGCCTTTTATGATTTTTCGAAGATTTACATAACCCAATTTCTTATTCCCTGCTTTTTCAGGTAAAAAAGGCAGAGGCAAAAGCAGTTCTGCACTTGCCATATAACCGCTTTTCCCTAAGAGAAGACTTTCTGAAAATCCTCTCACTGTTGACATCCCGCCGAGCTGGTATTGTTCAATCCATGGTAAGTTTCTGTTTGGAGAGTATTGTCCGCCCAATCTGAATTGTCCTATAATCCCGTGTCCGAAGTCATGCAGTCTTGTGATATTTCCTTCGTATTTGAAGAAGTTATGCTGCCCGCTGAGCATATACATCCCGACAGAAGCGTAATGCCCCGAGTACCATATTCCCTTAGGAGTGTCTTTTCGAAGGCTGATTCCCTGGGTCAGAGAAAAAACATTTGTATCGTCTATTTCGTTTTTATCAAAGAAAGTTGTTGAATATTTAAAGTTTGCAGATGAAAAACTATCAAGGGTAAAATCAGATTTGCTGATTATCGGATGGGTAATATATCCGCTGTAAGAGAAAGCATTCCCTGAATATCTGTCATACATACCTCCAAGTGTGCTCAGGTTATTATAAGAAAATAAGAACCCTGCGTTTGTTCCGTATTTGTTTATCGGTATGTGATAATCCCCGAACGCAACCTGAGAGTGTCTTCCGAGAAAAGAGCCTATTGTCATCTTATCTCTGACTCCAAAGAGGCTGTCTGCGCTCAAAACAGCTCCGCCTCTCAACAGACCCGAGCCGTCTCTTCCTGCGTTATCAAAAACTCCTGTAAGATGAAAGGGAAACGGGTCATCTGCGCTGATTTTTATATCGGTAGAGTTCAGGTCTTTCCCCTGAGATATTCTTGCATCAAGCTTAACCGAGTTTGTGTTGTTAAATTTGATGAGGTCTTCTTCAAGCGCTCTCAGTTTGAAGATTTTCCCGCTTTCAGCGTGGAGTCTGTCTTCTATGTATTTTGTTTTTGTATATTTATTTCCTGATATTGATATATCACCGACTTTTCCTTCTGAGAGTTCGATTTTTACAATACCTGATGAAAAATCCTGCGGGGGAAGATAGGCATAAGATGTAATATAGTCGTTGATAATATAAAATTTTGAGATATCATTCACAACGGATTGAATTTCTTTGAGAGAAACTTCTTCATCTATAATCGGAACAACAAGCTGCTGGAGCTGCGTTTCCGTAAAAACTTCCGATTTTGTCGGGAATTCGACCTGTTTTATGAGAAATTTTTCAACATCATCTGGTTCCTGAACATAGTTTTTTGCCTCTTCGACATTTGTGAGGCTTTTCATTGTATCAAGCTGTTTTTCCTCAGATAAATTTTCTTTTGATAATTCGATAACTTCTTTTACTTCAGCTGACTGTTCATATTTTTTCAACTCGGGAACCGCATTCGGATTTTTGAAAGGCATATCTTCTGATAGCGAAATATTGTTTGCTGAGCTGGCAATCATATACAAAAAAATCAATGCCATAAAAATTTTTTTTTGCATAAACACTCTCAAACTCTACCTTATCCGAATAAAATTATATTATCATTATTGAATTATTAAAGTAAAGAATGCTAGAATAAAAATCATGCTTAAAAAGTGTTTTTTCATTATAGTTCTATTATTTTTTGCGATAAATACGGCAACGGCTCAAAATGCCCTCAAACCTGTCGGACTCAATATTTTGATAAACAAAGACGGGTTTGCAGGCTTCAATCATCCTGTTGAAACCCTGAACAGACGCAGTATCACAGAAGATATAAACAATGCACGAAGCAAAACTCTGAGAAAAGACATCAGAGTTCCTCTAAAGAACACTATGTTTAAAATAGTCGACTCTTCAAGCAGCGAAACAAACACCAAAGTTGTCGATGTTATAGACATCTCAAAAAACGGTATGCTGATTGAAACATCTTCAAGAGCCAACGTCGGAGAAGAGATAAACATTGATTTTGAATACAGAGATATGCCTTTTGAAATTCAGGGGGTGGTCGTGAGAGTCCCTTCAGATGACAGAGCGGGCATAAAGTTTGTAAATCTCGATACTGTCAACTCTACAATTATTTTATATTTAAGCATGTTTGATGAATCTCTCTGATAATAGCAGTTTTCCTCAGAATAACATCAAAAAATACTTTTGTTCCGACTCCTTTGGTGCTTTCAATATGGATTTCACTTCCCATAATTTTCAGGAGATGTTTGCAGATAGTCAATCCAAGACCTACTCCCTCATATTTTTTTGTAATTGAAGAATCAGCCTGAACAAAGGAGTCAAATATAGTATCCTTAATTTTCTCATCAACTCCAATGCCTGTATCTGTTATCTCAAAGTAGATTTTTGAATAATAATCGGTATCCTCAATCATTTTGCAGAAGAAGTTTATCCTCCCGTATTCAGTGAATTTTATTGAATTATCAAGAATGTTATTAAACACCCGTGACAATTTAAGAGCATCTCCATATAACACAGGAGATATGTTTTCATCAAAATCAAGCTCAATATCAAGCTCTTTGCTGTTTTTTCTTGTCTTTATTTCTTCAAGAACTTCAATAACAAGTTCTCTCAGGCAAAAACTTGAACAGCTCAACTCAATTCCACCTGTTTCAATTTTCGAGAAATCAAGCAGAGAATCAATCAGCTTGAGAAGGTGCCTTGAAGATTTCATGGCATTTGAAAGAAGTCTTTTGGGCTTTTCATCTTTTATTGATAAATTCAAAAGTTCAAGAAAGCCGATTATCCCTCCTATCGGAGTTCTTATTTCATGGCTGATGTTTGCTATCAGTTCGCTTTTCAGCTTATTTGCCTGTATTGCTTCTTCCTGTGTTTGCAAGAGATATTTTTCTATGGTCTTTCTCTCAGAGATATCATGTACAAGAACAGTTATCCCGAGAACATTTCCGTATTCATCAACAACGGGAGATTTTCTGAATTCCATCCATTTCTTGCCGTCAAGAGTCAGAACTTCCTTTTCCTGACTTACCGTTTTTCGTTCTTCTATTACTTCTTTATCCATGGAGGTAATATCATTATCAGCAATACACAGTGACTTTCCGATTATATCCTCCAATTTCAGATGCATAAATTCTTCAAACTTCCTGTTTCCGATAACAACCCGCCCTTCTCTGTCTTTTAGATAAACTATCGAATCAATGTTATTCAACAAAGAGTGCATTTGAAATTGTCTTTCATTCAACTGCTGCTCGAGCAATTTTTCCTGGGTTATATCTCTTGCAATAGTTATTATTCCCTCTGTTTCATCATTCACAACAAAAGGAATTTTTCTCACATCAAAAATTTTTTCGCATTCATCAAAGTTTATGCGTTTTATGTAGCTTACACCGTATTTTTTTTGAAATATTTTGTTGTTGATTTCAATCAGCTCATCAGCAACATCACGCTCAAGAAAATCATAATAAGTCCTGCCCATGATTTTCTTTTTGTTCCTGATTTTGAACATATCAAGAAAAATGTCGTTGCTTGCCATAAAACGATGTTTCTTATCAAGCAAGAACATGGCATCAGGGATATAGTCAAATATCTCAATAATAAATTTATGTTGATTTTTGAGTTGACGTTTGCTTTCAACAAAACTGCCGACAAAGAAAATAACGGCAAAAATCAAAAGCCCTTCAAACATATCCATCGGGAAATCAGGACTGAAAACGATAAAAAGAATTAAACCAAATACCGAAAAATAGAAAGAAAATCGCAGAAAACGCCTTGTGAACATTATTGCCACCAGCCTTTCGATATCAATGATATCTTTTTTATTTAAAGATTCATGATATAGAAAGTTTCAAACAATAACATCAGACAGGTGTCTATATTTTTGAAAAAAATTTTTTATGCCTGAACATTCAATTTTTGTCCGACCTTAGGATGTTGTTTCATATATTCTGCCTGGCTCATGATTGATCTTGCCTGAGCGGCAACTTTATAATCCTGAGATGACGGGTCAGCAGGTGCCATAGCAGCACCGATAACAGTTCTTGCATCGCTGATTGTTTTATCAGGGTCTTTCGGATTCAAAGCAGGCATTTTGATGTCGACATGCCCGCCTACAGGGATGCCTTCAGAATTTTTTTCGATGACAATTGCTCCTCCGAAAGAGCCTGCTGCTGCTTTATGGGCAGCTTCATGTCTGTAGATGTCGTTATAATTCTTTGAGATGAGAGCTTCTTTTTGGGTTTCTCTCGACTGCTGCGCTTTTTTGTTGTTCTGATTGTTCTGACGCTCAAGGGTTTTGTTCAGATTGTTCGAATAGATATTCAATAAACTAAGTGCCACTTACCTTAACCTCTTCAAAAAATATTTTTTGATACTACGATAGTAACATAAATATTCAAAAATTTCATTATTTTTACAAAAAAATATTAAAACTTATTTTAACATTTCTTATACAGCACTTTCTTCTTTGATTTTGCAGACATCAATCCAGGATTTACTGTTTGATATTCGATACAGCTCATCTGGAGAAAGTTCTATTGCAGAGTTTGAACTGCCTGCAGCAGGAAATACCGTTTCAAAACGCTTAATCGAGTCATCGCAAAAAACATTTACCTGCGGGTTTTCTATGCCAAAAGGACAAACTCCGCCTATAGCATGACCCGTAAACTCAACTACTTCTTCAGGCGTAAGCATTTTTGCCTTAATCGAGAAAAAATCTTTGAATTTTTTGTTATCAATCTTTGTATCACCGGCAGCACATATGAGAATGCAGCCATCGTCGCTTTTGAAGGAAAGAGTCTTTACGATGCGGGCAGGTATTACACCAGCTGCTTTTGCTGCGAGTTCAACAGTAGCGCTTGATTCCGAAAATTCAAGAATATCGTTTTCTTTTCCATATTTCTTCAGGTATTCTCTTACTTTTTCTATAGACATAAAATAATTTCCTCTCTGCCTTATCTCAATTACAGTCTATCAAACGGCAATATTTTATTCAACAAAAAAGCAGGTCTTGATGACCTGCTTTTTGTGTATTTTCAAAAACTTATGCTAAAGCTTTTGAAACAGCAACTGCAACAGCAACGGTTGCACCAACCATCGGGTTGTTGCCCATACCGATAATACCCATCATCTCAACGTGAGCAGGAACGGATGAAGAACCTGCAAATTGAGCATCAGAGTGCATTCTTCCCATAGTATCAGTCATACCGTAAGATGCAGGTCCTGCTGCTACGTTATCGGGGTGCAGGGTTCTTCCTGTACCGCCGCCTGAAGCAACTGAGAAGTATTTTTTGCCGTTTTCTACAGCCCATTTTTTGTAAGTACCGGCGACAGGGTGTTGGAAACGTGTCGGGTTAGTTGAGTTACCTGTAATAGAAACATCAACACCTTCTTTAATCATGATAGCAACACCTTCAGAAACATCATCAGCACCGTAGCATTTAACTTTAGCTCTTTCTCCGTCAGAGAACGGTGTTTCTTTAACAACCTTCAGTTCACCTGTTTTGTAATCATATTGTGTTTCAACATGAGTAAAGCCGTTAATTCTTGAGATGATATAAGCGGCATCTTTACCAAGACCATTGAGGATTACTCTTAATGGTTTTTGTCTTACTTTATTTGCGTTTCTTGCAATACCGATAGCTCCTTCAGCAGCTGCGAAAGATTCATGACCAGCAAGGAAGCAGAAACATTCAGTTTCTTCCCTCAACAACATAGCGCCGAGGTTGCCATGACCAAGACCGACTTTTCTCTGGTCGCCGACTGAACCCGGAACACAGAAAGCCTGAAGACCTTCACCAATCAAACTTGCAGCATCTGCAGCTGATTTAGCACCTTTTTTCAAAGCAATTGCGGCACCGAGGGTGTAAGCCCAAACAGCATTTTCAAATGCAATCGGTTGAATGCCTTTTACGATTTTATCAACATCAACACCTTTAGAGAGGCAGAAATCTCTTGCTTCTTCCAAAGATTTGAAGCCGTATTCGGGCAAAATTTTATTGAGTTTTGCCTGACGTCTGTCTTGTCCTTCAAATTTAATCATATATTTTTCCTCTTAATTAATTTTCTAGTACCACCTGTTTATCTTAAAGTTTATTCTTTTCTCGGATCAATTTTCTTTACGGCTTCCGCAAATCTGCCATAAGTTCCGATGTTTGATTCGAATGCTTCTTTCGGATCTGTGCCTTTTTTGATTGCATCCATCATCTTGCCAAGATTTATGAACTTATATCCGATAATCTCATCGTTTTTATCAAGACCTAATTCAAGGATATAACCTTCTGCAACTTCAAGATATCTTGGTCCTTTTTGTTTTGTAGAAAAAATAGTACCGACCTGAGAACGAAGTCCCTTACCCAAATCTTCAAGACCTGCGCCGACAGGAAGACCGTTATCAGAAAAAGCTGTCTGAGTACGTCCGTAGACAATCTGGAGGAACAACTCTCTCATTGCAACGTTGATAGCATCACAGACAAGGTCTGTATTCAACGCTTCGAGGATTGTTTTACCAGGGAGAATTTCGCCTGCCATAGCAGCAGAGTGAGTCATCCCAGAACATCCGAGAGTTTCTACAAGCGCTTCTTGAATAACACCGTCTTTTACGTTGAGTGTCAATTTGCAAGTACCCTGTTGAGGAGCACAGCATCCGCAGCCGTGAGTTAAGCCTGAAATATCTTCGATTTTCTTGGCTTTTGTCCATTCACCTTCTTGAGGGATAGGAGCAGGCTCACCTTTGACGCCTCTTTTTACACAACACATTTCTTTTACTTCTTCAGTAACTTGAATACGATCCATGTGACCTCCTTTATTTCATAGTTGTATTCACAACAAAATAATGATTAACCGTAATATACTTTAATAATAATATAACCAAATAATTTTGCCATCAAATTTTTTTGGAATTTATATAGCAAATTCCACCAAAAATTTCCAAAATAACGTCATACTGAGCGTTGGCGAAGTATCTAAACAAAAAAGAATTCTTCGGGCCAAAACCCTCAGAATGACAGACTTTTAATGATATCTGTGGAATTTTCCATATAAGTTCCATTTTTTATTCTCAAAAAACATCAGACCTAAGCCTCTCTTGCTATTGTCAATAAAGGAAGAAAAACTTACAATCCCTCCTATGAAACTTCAGGAAATAAACATAATAACAAATCTTATACTGACTTTTTGTCTTGTCCTGTTTGCATGGTGGCAATGGCTCGCTGTCGAAGAGCAAAACAAACAAAACCTATTCAGGCTGAAAATAGAACATTTCAGCAGATACAAACAATTTCTTTATACAATTATGCAAATGTTTTCGCAGGATGGTGAAAGAACTGTTCTTGAGAACACTAACTTTTCGAGGATAGCAAAAATTCTTGACGATATGTCTGTTATGAGGGATGAAAGTCTTTTTTTGTTCATAAACAAAATTTATTCCTTTGAAAACAGCCTGCTAGAAAAACTCGCAGAGATGCGCAATCACTGCGAAACACAAAAAGATGCCTATATCTTGAAAGACGAACAGCAGGCAATCTCTGACCAGCTGAAACAATGCTCGGCAGCGTTCTCGGAAGATTTATACGTTCTGAGAAAACCCGGCATGATTGTTTCAGCTGTCAGAAAACTCAAAGGAAATCTAAACCGCATGAGAACAAAAGAACAAGAAAATGTTGACACATGAGAGTCACTCCTGCCATAGCCTGAAAAGCACACCATGCCGGCATACTTTCAGAACGCCCTGTTTTGTACGGCTTGAAAAGTTCGCATACAAACGGATGTCCTCATCTGTACGGAAGACAAGCTTCCTACAGATGAAGCAAGAATTTCTTACTGCAAAAAGATATTTCGCTTCGCTCAGTATGACAGGTCATTCTGAGGGCGCTTGCCCGAAGAATCCCTGACTATTCAAAAAGATACTCCGCTTCGCTCAGTATGACATTACGCACAGATTTCTTTCTTTTCTCTGATGTTTACAACTCCTTTGCATTTCATTACAGCATCCGCCATAATAACTTCTCCGACGCTGTCTGCCGTAATTGTCCCTGATTTTGGATTTTTAACGGAGAGGATATGTCCTTTTATATCAGCTTCTACATCCGAATATTCAAAAGCGAGGTCAGTATTTTCCATAGTACAGTTTATCAGTTTGAGATTTTTGCAATAACAAAGAGGCTGAGTTCCTGAGATTTTGCAGTTTATAAACGTGAGATTTTCAGAGAACCACCCGAGATATTCCCCTTTGACAACAGAGTTTTCGACAAGAATATTTTTGCTGTGCCAGAAAGCATCCTTTGTATCAAGGACAGAGTCAGAGATGTGTATGTTGTTCATATACTGAAAAGAGTATTTCCCTGCCATATTGAGATTGTTGATTTCGACATTTTTGGATTCAAACAAAAAATACATAGCGTCAATTGTTGAATGTGTAATCTTCACATTTTTGCATCTCCATCCGAACTCAGGAGAGTTGATTGTACAGTTATCTACAGTTATATCTTTGCACTCACGCAGGCATTTAATTCCGTCAATTTGAGAGTTTGAGATAATTCCTTTTGAAGAGTACCAGATAGGCGCTCTTGTTTTATCATCAAGAGATGAGCTATCAAGTTCAAAGCCTTTTGCATGCCAGAGCGGATAACGAAGAGAGAACTTTGAGTTTTTGACAGCAAAATTTCTGCACTCTTTCAAAACAGACTCGCCGTCTGCAGGACCTGCAAAGATACAGTTAATAACATCAGTGTTTTTCAGATTGTAAAGCGAACGTTCTTCATCAAAGGATTGGTTCTTTATTTGTTTTCTCATTAGAAATCTCCTTTATATTATTTGTATTAAAAATTTTTATCTGTATTTGGGATAAGATAATCGCAGCAGCCATAATCACACATCCTGCAATTTCTCGCATGGTGAGAGTTTCGTGCAAAATCAACATTCCGCCGATGACTGCGAATACTGCTTCTGAACTGAGTATCAGAGTTGCAAGGACTGGATGGGTGGCTTTATGCCCGAAAATTTGCAATGTATAAGCAGCCCCCGTTACAACGACACCTATGAACAAAATCGGCTTGTATCCGGCGATAATCGCACTCAAAGAAGGCTCTTCGAATATAAACATAAAAGGCAGCGATAAAACACCTGCCGTCAAAAACTGAACTCCGGATAATTTCAGCGCATTAGCTTTTTTTGAATAGTGGCTGACAACAACTATATGCAGAGCAAAGAAAAAAGCACTGAGGAGGAGAAAAATATCCCACATATCAAAACTCATGGCACCTTTCGCACAGAGTAGATACATACCGAAAAGTGCTGCCGCTATGCTGATTTTTACGTTTGTTCCAAGCTTGTGTTTCAGAAATACTGCAATCACAGGAACAAAAAGAATGTATAAAGACGTAATAAAACCTGCTTTCCCTGCCTGAGCATAAATCATGCAGTACTGATTTATCGAAAAAGCAATGAACAAAACAATTCCTGCAAAAATGCCGCCTTTCAAAAGTTCTTTGTCCGAATATTTTTTTGATGAATCAGGAATCAATATGCTGAACATAAAGATTATCGGAAGAAGACACAAACTTCCGATAAAACATCTCAAAGTGTTGAACGTAAAAGGTCCGACATAGGTCATCCCTAGTTTTTGAGCAACAAAAGACAAACCTGATATCATCGCAGCAGCCAGCAGCGACAGGTTGCAGAGTATAAATAATTTTTTTGAAGGTGTCTTATTCATATTTTCCTCATCTTATGCAGGAAGGAGGACAGATTCTTCGACCAGACCGAGTATGACTTTTGCGTATTCGTTATGTTTACCGTAGAAGATATGAGAAGCCCCCTGGATAACAACAACTCTGTTTTCTTCAGGGTGCTTGCAGTATGAGTTTATATTTTCCATGAAAGCTCTTGCATCACCGTTTGTCAGGCTGTCTTTCTCTCCGATAACAAATGCTCCGTTGACTTTAATCGAATGCAGAGAGTCAGTTTCTCCATCGCCGCTGATTACCGGACAATTCTTGAGGTTATACGCATTATAAAAAGACAGGACTGTTTCTGCGCTCATCGGAGAAAATCCGCCGAAGAGATAGGGGAGAATTTCTTTATTTCTGCCTTCTTCGACAAATTGTTTTGCAAGTTTGAGGCATACATCAATGTTTGGCATAACTTTCCACCAGTGCCCCAAATCTATCGGCGCCGTAACAATGAAATAGTCTACAAAGTCATCAGGAGTATTCCCGAGGTAGTTGATGATTTTGTTTGACCCGAGGGAATGTCCTGCAAGAACGATGTTTTTGAACCCTAGTTCTTTGGCATATTTGACATAAGCCTCAACATCTTCGTATACAAGAGAAAAGTCATCAAAAACAACTCCCGTATTTACCTGCTTTTTCAGATTTATGTCAGAGTAGCAGAAGAAAGAGAATGCATCCATGGCATGTCCTGCGATAAAAGCTATATTATTTTGAGAAAGCAGCTCTCCCGTTGCAGGAAGCAGGTCATTCTGGAATACATTGGAGCATATTCCGCTCATCATAATGACAACCGTATCCATTGATGTATTTCCCCACATCGCACCTTTTAGCTCAAGACCTCTAGGTGTATTTACTCTTATTATATCCATTGGTTCCTCCTTCAGTACCATCCGAACAGTGTTTTGTTGCTGTTCAGCGTTTTTTAGTTTTGCTGCTTCATCTCAAAAATCAGATAATCAAGACAATCAAGTTTCTTCTGATTTTTGTGAATTGAATCAAGCAGACGGCTCCTGTGTTCGTTCAATAAACGCAGCTGCTCTTTTTGTGTTCCGATTTGCAGCAGGTTGAGAAATTTTTCTATCAACATATCAGAACATCCCGCATCTTTCAGATTAGAGATAATATTTGCTGTCTGCATCATAATCATTTCTTCCTTATTTTTTTATTATGACCTGTTTTAAAGAAATAGCAAATACTTATACTATATACTACATAATGCTTGACAGGCATAACACAAGAATGATAAGATAAAGCAGAGCAAAAGAGGGTGTATTATGGAAATAAGAGTGTTGAGATACTTTCTCACAGTAGCGAGAGAAGGAAGCATTACAAGGGCTGCAAATTTTTTGCATCTCACGCAGCCTACGCTCTCAAGGCAGCTTCAGGATCTGGAAAAAGAACTCGGACAAAAGCTTTTTATCAGAGGAAGCCACAATATTTCTCTGACACCTGAAGGAATGATTTTGCGCAAAAGAGCTGAAGAAATAGTTGATATGGTTGACAAAACGGAGTCAGTATTCCGCTCAATCTCAGATACCGTAAGCGGAGATATTTATATCGGTGGCGGAGAAACAGAGTCAATGAAATACATTGCTGAGGTAATAAAAGATATGAGGGAAGAATATCCGGCAATCAAATATCATCTTTACAGCGGGAATGCTGAGGATGTTACAGAACGTTTGGACAAGGGGCTTTTGGACTTTGGGATTTTAATCCAGCCTACTGATTTATCAAAATATGAATATATCACGCTTCCATCAAAAGATGTGTGGGGCGTTCTCATGAAAAAAGACAGCGCTCTTGCCTTGAAAAAAGAAATAAAACTTGATGATTTATATGACTTGCCGCTCATATGCTCAAGACAGGTTGTGAGGAGAACATCAGTAAAGAATGACTTTCTTGAATGGTTCGGCGGGAATTTTGAAAAAATGAACGTGGCAGCTACATACAATCTTGTTTATAATGCAAGAATTATGGTCGAAGAAGGAATCGGATATGCTCTGACTTTGGATAAACTTGTAAACACCATGCATACAAGCAATATAGCTTTCAGACCTCTTTCTCCGAAGCTCGAGTCAGGACTTGATATTGTCTGGAAAAAATATCAGATTTTCTCTCCTGCCGCTAATCTCTTTTTATCCAAGCTGAGGGAGAGATTTTTATAAATCCTTTTGCCGTGATTTATACCGCAAATTCCGCCCAAAATCCCAAAACAACGTCATACTGTGCGTTAGCAAAATATCTAAACAACAAGAATTCTTCTGACTAAAGCCCTCAGAATGACGGACTTTTAATAGAATCAGTAGAATTTGCTATATAAGTTTCTTTTCTTGAGAGTTACTATCAGATATTTTTTGTGATAATATATTTTTACTCAGAAAAACAAGGAAGCTGATATGTATACAATAAAAGAAGTTGCCGAAAAAATGAATGTATCTGAGCATACTCTCAGATTTTGGGCAAAGAGCGGTTTCTTTCCGTTTATTAAAAGAGATGCAAATAATATACGCCAGTTCTCCGAGAGTGATTTGGAATGGGTCAGAATAGTCAAATGCCTGCGTTCTGTCGGTACAGAGAATAAGGCGATAAAAAGATATATTGATTTGTGCATAGTAGGCGACTCAACAATTCAAGAACGCTATGAAATTATTCAAGCAACAAAAAACAAAGCGCAGCAGCAGATGGAAGATTTAAAAAAACAACTTGCATTGTTGGATTATAAAGAAAAATTTTATCAAAATCTCATCAAAAATAATCTGAAAGACAGCTGGAATCCTATGAACAACAGAAACTTTGACAATGATAAAGCAGTATAAAAAAGCAAAAAAAAACGACCCGTCGGTCGATTTTTAGCTTTGTAGAATTTCTCTGTTAGGTTAAGTATGTGGTGTGTGGTAGTTTCTCTCTTTTTTCTTGTTCTCTCTGCGGTAGGTTTTTGATTTCTCTCTTCGTTCTCTCTTGTGTAGACTTTAGATTTTCAGCTCTCTTGTGGTTTTGTTTTCCTCTCTATGTATATATAAACGCTGAACACTATAAAAAAGTGCTAAAAAATATTTATTAAGTATATATTTTTGTAATATTTCTTAATAATTATGTTTAAAATTTTTTCTGAGTGGAAGTCTTTTGAAAACGTCAGCTTTCGACCTTTTTATATTCATATCGTTTATAAAAATAGAATAAAATAGCAAACCCGACAAAAGCAAAGAGAGCCCCCGGTGCTGCCGTGTAGTTGTAACTGAGTCCGTGTTCAACAGGCAGTCCGCCGACATAAGCACCTATTGCATTGCCTAAATTGAAAGATATCTGAGAACAAGATGCTCCAAGCATCTCCCCGCCTTTCGCATTTTTGATTAATAACAACTGCTGAGGAGCGGACACCGCAAACAAACATGCAGTACATACACACATCAAAAATACAGATACGAAAGCATTTGATGAAAAGAAAAATATAAGCACAAGAGCTATACAGGCGCTTAGCTGTGTAATGGCGGCGACTATTGAAGGAGAGAATTTATCTGACAATTTTCCCCCGTAAAAATTCCCAACACACATGCCTGCTCCTGCAAGAATCATCATCAAAGAAACATATTGAGGTGCAATGCTGGAAACATTAACAAGAAGAGGATTTATGTAGCTATACCAGCAGAATATGCCGCCATTGCCCATAATAACAGCCGCTATCAACAGCCATGGAGCAAGAGATTTGAATATTCTAAACTGCCCCCGAAATCCTGTATCAGGCAGAGGGGAAATATGAGGAATCATACGAATTATAGAATACAGCACAAAAAAGCCGAATAACCCTACAAGAAGAAAAGTAAGACGCCATGAAAAGTTATGACTGATGAATGTTCCAAACGGAATACCTGCAAGGTTTGAAATAGTCATCCCGGATACCATTGTAGCAACAGCTTGATTTCCTTTTCCTCTGTCTGCGAGTTTGTCTGCAACAATCGCTCCGACGCCGAAGAAGGCACCATGCGGCAATCCTGCAATAAATCTTAGAAGACAGAAGACAAAATAGTTGTTTGCAAAAGCCGTCAGCAAATTTGCAATGGTAAAAACGGATACAAGAGCAATAAGTACATTTTTGAGAGGTTTATTTCGTCCGAACATAACAAGCAGAATGGAGCCAAAGACAACCCCGAGAGCATAAAAAGATATAAAATTGCCCGCAGCGGGAATTGTCACCTCCATAGCTTTTGCTGTATCAGGCAAAATTCCCATCATTACATACTCTGTCAGCCCGAGCCCGAAAGTACCAAGAGCCAGCGGCAAAAGACATGCACTCTTTCTCATTTTTCCCTCTCAAAAATTTTCCAAAAAAATTATATAGCAAAAAATTTGCTCTGAAAATTTTTGAACTTATATAGCAAATTCTGCCCCAAATTTCCCCAAGCAACGTCATACAGAGCGTTATCAAAGTATCTAAACAAAAAGGACTCTTCAGACTAAAGCCCTCAGAATGACCGAATTTTAAGAGTATCTTTGGAATTTGCTATATAAGTTCTAAAATTTTGTACTTGATTTTATTTTGTCGTTTGATACAATTTCTAGTGTTACAAACAACGTAGCGGCATCGTCTAGTGGTTCAGGATCGCAGACCCTCATTCTGCTGACACGGGTTCGAATCCCGTTGCCGCTATTTTTTTGTATTTTTTGAGATGTAAATAATTATTTCATAGTCCTTTTCAGGTAGTAACTTTTTTTATTTATCAACTTTACTCTACTGTGCATAAAATAAGGACATTATTATGGCAGTAAATAACATTCCCCCCAAAAGTCCTTTCAGCGATTTTGAGAAGCCAAGAACTCAAGGACAACTTCCATCCAAGCCTGTTGAAGTAAAGCAAAATCAACAATTGCCTCAAAAACAAAATCTTATAGAAAAAACCCCAAAAGAAGAGAAAAACAATTTATTGGAAAAAGCAAAAAAATTATTTTCGACCAAAAAAGCGAAAATAATTGCAGTTACTGCAGCAGTCATCGCAGTTGCCTCTATAGCGACAGCTGCCGTATTAAAACACAGAGCCCCTAAAGCGCCTCCTGAACTGGAGAATGCTCTTAGAGAGTTGTTAGATGTGACAAACGACTTGTTTAGCTAACAAAAAAGAAAGGAAAGGATTTGGTTATATGTATATTACTCCGGTAAATTTTTCTCACCCAGCTACAGGCAGAAATAAAACTCAGAACTCCTTCAATTTGTCTATAAGCAAAAGCAACTATAATTTAAATTCTTATGGCATTCAAAAAAATGCCGATACTGTTTCTTTTAGCGGATTACCGCTAAGAAAAACTCCGTTTGAAAAAGCATTATCAGAACTCGGACTTTCAAAAAAAGTTCAAAAAGGGATTACACAATTTTTTGACAACGGAAAGAATTTTTTTAAAAAAACTATAAAATCTATTGACTCAGAGGACATCCCTGAAGAGCTGTCGGATGAAGCAAAACAGCTTAGACAGGTTGGAGAAGACGGTTTGGAATACTTTAGACAACTTACTACAAAAGGAAAGATTGATCCTGCTACTGAACAACAAACAATGGAGAATATGTCAAACTATATACAAACAATGAGGCAACAACTTTCTTCCCCTGAATTTGACGATTTTGAAATGAAGGGAACTTTTTTAGATATGTTCGATTTTATGGATGATATGATGAAAAAACCTGTTGAATCCACGCAAGAAGGCATAGATGCACTAAAAAAAATGGCAGGATTTTTTAAAGAATTAAAGAAAAATGAAGAGTTTAGAAGTATTTTATCTGAAGTTATGAAAAAATAATCTTCAAAAAGCTTCTTCAACAAGCTGCTGATTGAGTTCTTTATCCTTCTGCATTGTTTGTTTTGCCATCACATCATCCATCTTTGGTTTGTATGGCCTGTCTTCTTTCAAAGCTGAATAAGAATCAGCTACAGATACTATTTGAGCAGGCAAATTCTTAGCTTTTTGCACATCATCAAATGATGTGTGATGAAGACGTACAGCTTCGATTGTTTTTGCACTCAAATCAGTAGTTTTGAGAATTTCTGCGCCAAGTTCCGTATGCAAATCAACAACAGCCTTCTCATCTGGTGTCAGCTCTGATGGTTTGTTCAAAATTTCCGGAGGGATGAATACTTTTCCTATATCATGCAGAAGAGCGCCCTGCAATGCTGCCGTCAAATCATCATCTTTGAGATTATGCCTGTTTGCAAGAGCTTTCGCTTTATCATAAGTTTCTATAAAATGACTTTTCGATGAGTCAAGATTTTGCATATATATCACCGGATTCAGTCCTTTTGAACCGAGCAGTTCTTTAATTCTCGGGTTTGTTGCAATTGCATTCGAAATCGTTTTTTCTGTCATATATTGATTGAGAAATAACGACGGACTATATAGAGTAATGCATTTTTTTATCGGATTTGAAAATAAGCCCGTATTCTCCTTTTTGGAAGAAGATTCAAATGAGTCATTTTTCAGAGGAGATGGCTGATGCGTATATTGATTATACGGAGATTCTCCAAATCCGATGTTTGATAAGTTATTTAAATTTAAAACAGAATTTATTCTATTCAATTTTAAAAACCCGTAACCTAAATGCAGTAGTTCCCCTATGTTTATATAAAAACAAAAAGTCAAAAAATATTGCCACTAAGAGTAATCAGAGTTCAAAAAATGTGAACCTCCATACTGAAGAAACTCCTCTTTCTTCCTTACAACCCGGCTGAGTATGGAATGTTAAGTATGAATTGTGATAAAATTCCAGCTATGGAGCTTGAAAATTACAAAATATATCTGAATCTTCTTGAAGAAAGAGTAATCAAAAAACATTTTGATGAACAAAAACCATACATTTGCTGCCGGAAAGGGTGTGCTCACTGCTGCAAAAACGGAGAATTTCCTCTCTCAGAAATAGAGATGGAATACCTTATGTCAGGATATGAAAAACTCCCTCAAGACGAAAAAGCCGAAATCAAAAAGAAAATAGAGCGCCTCATCTCACAGGCAAAAACGAATAAACAACTGCGTTTCCGCCATGCCTGCCCTTTTTTGATTGATGACATCTGCAGTGTGTATGAGTTTCGCCCGATTATATGCAGAACACACGGGCTTATGTTTTTTGTTGAAGAAAACGGCATACAAAAAAATAAAATTCCTGACTGCGCAAAAATAGGACTAAACTATTCAGCTGTTTATGATGGCAAAAGAAATATAATCTCCGATGAAATGTGGAAAAAATCAGGAATCAAAACTCTCCCATGCGCCTATAATCTGAGCCTAAAAACGTTGACAAATCCCGAAATCACAAAAGAACTCGGATTTGTCTGCGGCAAATCAAAACCGTTAATTGAGCGATTTATGGAATTCTAATCTTCCGGCAATTTTTCAAGTCCGTTTGTTTTGTTAAAAAAAACATACAAATAAGGAATGGTTATGAACATACAAAAAATTTTAGTCCCGCAAATAATTTCTTTCTCAGGGAATGATGACGACAAAAAAAATATAAAAAAAGAACCTCAAAAATCAAAACAAACCGAAGCAAGTGCTCAGGATGCGCTTGATAGTATGGGACGGGCACAGATAATCAATATGCCTCAAAGACCCAAAAAGTTGAAAACAATAGAAGAAAAATGCGACCATTTTATTGATAAATATCAAAAAGAAATAGATGCTGTTCAACATGGCGCAAGTGTTCCATTATCAACACCTGAAGAATTCATTGAATCAAGAAAAAACGTAATAAACAGACTGACGATACTCAAATCACTTGATGAAAGATATTCAAAAAAACTCGGAAAAAGAGAGTTGATGGACATAGGATTTGATTATAATGATACAGATACACTGAAAAGAAATATAAAAATAATGAACGGTCTTGATGACAAATTTCTTCCAAAGATTCGTCCGTTTGCTATGCCGTATTTTCTTAAGTTTCCAAGATTGCAGGAATCATTTGACCGGCTTGGAAAGATGAATGATGTGCTCTTTGAACATCTCTCTACCTCAGCATTCACGGATGCCGTGCTTGAAACAGATGTCTGCACTGAATCTGAGTCAACAATCAAAAAGTTTATGATACTGCAGCAAGCAATAGACTGCGGTCAAATAACCGACAAACAGCTTGATGACTGGTTCAGCGGAAAAATATTCCTCGATGTGGATCTGCCAAAAGCAGAGATAGTTGAGATGAAAAAGCCTGACTAGTTCATACTTTCAGACGATATAAAATCTATTGAAGCTCTCAATAAAAGAATAAAACTCCTGAAAAACCTCATACAAAAACTCTATGAAGATAGAACAGACGGAATTATTGAAGACGAATTCTATTTTAATAAAAAAAATCAATGGCAAAATGAACTTGATGAAATTTTAATAAAATATAATTCAACACTACGTGTCAATCGAACTTTTTTAGAAAATGCAGAAACTCTGTTCGAACTTTGTAAAAACGCTCATAGTGCGTATTTACAGCAAACGCCTTCAGAAATGTAAAATAACACTTGGTTTGACTATTTTGTACATGTAGTTTGATACGGGAAGGGTGGGATCCGAACCCTTTCATTTTTAATGATAACTCATTTCTTCAGAATATCAAGTCTATTTCAAAAATTGTCCGAAACAGGACAAGAATAAAAGTTGATTTTATGTTAACATTATTTCATGTTGTATAAGATCGTAAATACTCTAAAATCTTTTTTTCATAAACTGTATCAGAATAATGAATATGAATCGAAAAAAAATTTGATTTATAAAATTGTGTTGGATGATTTTTATTTTTGGGAAAAAATAAGTTTACCTAGTTATCAAAAAAATACAAAATACTATAATGAGGGAATTTGCCCATATTGTAATAATAATATCGAAGCAAAAAAAAGCAGAGCTTTTAAGTGCCCCCACTGTAAAAATAAAATTCTAAAAAGAACTAGTCCCATAGCAAAGAATTTGTTATATTGCACAGAGTCAGAAGCTAGTGAGATTGAAAATATTTATGCAGAAATTCAAAAAAGAAAAAAATTTCTAGAAATATATAAAAATTTTGAAAGTATTCAATCAGAAAAAACAGAATTTGTTGAAATTGGCAATTCGTGTAAAGCTAAATATACAACAAATAAAATACAAAATTTGCAGATACTGTTACAGCAAATACATCTTGGTTTGCCCAAATATTACAAGACGCCAGAATATATTGATAAAATTCGTATGCTTAGATTTTATGAAGGGGAAATACAGACATTTTTTGGAAGTGTTCAGCAGGCGACAAATGCATACATGACTGTTTTATATATTGATTTAATAGGTAATTATAATGAACTTTTTTCAAATAAGATGTGTAGAGAATTAGGACACAGCGTAAAAGAACTAAAAAAATCGGGTGAAGAGGAATGGTATGGTTCTTTTATTGCTCCTGGTATATTCACTAGAGCATTTTGTGAAAATTTGACGATAGAAAAATTTGAAAAAATATTTAAGTTTAATGCAGAAATTTTTCATAAAGAAGTGAGTTATAAACTCCCAATATCAGTTGATACAGCCTGGGAAAAAATTCTAAATTATAAAAATAATAATGAATAAAAACTATATTATCTTAAAAAGATATAATAAATTACATAAAAAGAGGGGCTTTGCCCCTCTTTTTATTTCTTGATAACCAATACTATTAGTAATAATACAAATAAGTATGGATTAACAGAAATTATAATGAAATCTGTCATAAAATCTTCTCCTATGATAGATTTCACGGCGCCGTGAAAAATAATCACGAAGGCCTCGTTATTTTTAGTGGCGTTCGTACCACCTGTTTGCATAATCTATAGCTTATACAAACTGCATGGGTATCCAAGAATTACTCCTGGACCATGAAAGGATATTTTGCATATATCCCCACCCCCGCCGAGGCTTTTTAGTAGAATGGGTTAAACTACCTCTTTAAAATGCCCCATTTTTATTTATTATCTGGCAAAGTAAACTATAATTCAAGTAATAATACTATAATTTACAAAAATACTTTACTTTTAAAATTAGAATCTTTTTATGTAAAGGGATTTGTAAATATTCTAATATGCCGAATATTTTTTCAAACTGGAATTTTTTGCACAACTGGACTTTACCAAAATAATCATTTTATCCGTACATTTCAAAATTAGTGATAAACCAAGCTATATTAAGAAAAAATCAATCTATCCGTACAGTCCGAAAAAAGTCCATTTCGGCAGTTTGATTTTTTGGGTAAACTTAATTTTCCGACCTGAAAATGCCCTCACAGAGCGGACTGTCCAAAATAATCAAAGTATCCGTGCAAATCAATCTGGTCGTTAAATTAAAACTCGTGTGTTCGAACTTTTTGTTCGACGGCAAAAACATTATCACACAAGCATTCCCGCCTTTTGATGTTATTATAAAAAAGGAAACTTCAAAAAACTGGAGACGGCGGGAATCGAACCCGCGTCCAAAACGGACATAATTAGACATCTACGAGCGTAGGTCATAAATTGATTTCACCCAAAGACGGATACAACCGACTCCTAACTATGGGCTGAGCAATTTAACCGTGCCCGGCTTGAGAGAAAGCTTAATGCGCACATACTCTCATAGAACGCACGCAGCCGGTATGGTTGACCGAATAATCCGACCGGCAGGGATTATCCAGTGGCCGATGCTTAAGTTCGATTAAGCAGCCATTGCCGGAGCAAAAGCGAATTCGGCATTGATGACATTAGATTTGCCATTTATTGTTTTTTGCTTGTTTGTAACGGAGAACAGCACTCCGACTCGCAGCCTGATTATGCGAACCGCCCTGTCAAGACCGAAACGTCCCCATATAAAATTTTCAATGTGCCTGATTGATTTTATTTTAGCATAACTATTCATAAAATTTCTTTTTCTTCGAAAATGAAGCATCAGGAAAATTCGAGTTGGAGAGCACTATCTCTCGATATTCATTCTTATCAATATCAACCCCGATGTTTTTTAAATTGAATTTATTTTTTCCCTTCTTCTTTTCGTTGGACATAAAAACATCCCTAAAATAATTGTAACAAATTATGTCATATTATCACAATATCATAAAGAAAAGAATTATTCATCCGATAAGAAAAATACTACGTTGTTATCTATTGGAGAAAAAAAATGAGTGTAGATATTAATCAGCTTGCGCTAAAAAGCAATGAAGTATTAAACAAACAAAAATCATCAAAAAAAATAAAAGATAAACTCACAGGCAAAGGAATGGATTTGACGAACGGTCTATCAGAAAAAGAATTGAAAAAAATTGACAAAAACGGAGATGGCAAAGTAACCCAAAAAGAATTTACAGAAAATTTTGACAAGAGAGACCAGAAGACAGCCAAAAAGCTTTACCAGGAATACTTTGAAGCTTTCAAAGAAAAAACAGCAGAAAAAGACTCCTCAAAAAGTGCTGCTGCACAACAAAAAGCTGCAAAATCAGCAAAAAAAGCAAGCCTCCTGAATGATACAAAAGTCAGTGAAGCTCAAATAACCCAGTATAAAAACGGACAAACAAAGACAAAAACAACAAAAGATAAAAATGGCAATACAGTAGTAATCAACTACAATAAAAACGGTCAAAAATCATCCAAAATAACAACAGCTAAAGACGGAACACAAACAGAAATAAGCTATAAAGACAACAAACCCGTAAAAAGAAGCGTATCAGACAAACAAGGGAAAGTTGAGACAGAAACGACTTATTCTTACAATGAAAAAGGAGTTCTCAAGAAAAAACAAACAACAGACTTTGATAATAATACTCACAAAACAACAACTTATAATGAGAACAAAAAGCCCCAAAAAACTATAACAACAACACAATCAGGAGAAACCATTTCAAAAACCTCTTATTCTTATGACTCAAAAGGCAATCTCGCCTCAAAGGCTAAAACCAACAGTATAACAGGTGCCAAAACAACTTATACCTATGATAAAAACGGTCACCTTGATACAAAAACAACAGTAGCAAAAAACGGAAATACAACATCTGTAGACTACGGAAAAATAACCTCACAAAACGGTGAACAATCAAGAATAGCAACCATTACAAAGAATGGAAAAACATACACAGAAAAACAAATTTTTACAAATGGAAAAGTATCAAAAAAACAACGCTATGAAGGAGTGGTAAGCCAAAAAGAACTTTCTTCAAAAAATTCTCCTCAGCCAATTTCAGAAACTCAAATTTCAAGAGATGCTCTCGGCAGAATTTCTGAAACTGTTCAAGTCTTATACAACAAAGACGGGAACGCCAAATCTGTTAAAATAGGTTCTTATAACAAAGGTCGTACTCTATCAAAAAGCATATACGGCATAGACGAAGAAAACGCCTCTGACGCAAAAACCATCACAACAGATAATTACCAAAAATATCTCGAAAAAAAAGAAAAAGTATCTCACTATGATAACTATGGAAACTTCGTGAGAACAGGTGATGTTCTCTCAGAAGAAGAAGCCGCCAAAAACCTTGAAAAAGCCCTTGAGAATGCCAGGGCTGCATATACTCAAGAAATAAGCGCTTATCCTGAACTGACTGAGGCACGCAATTTAAATATGAAATATACAAACGCTTATCTTGAATATGAAATAGCCGGCTACAACGGTGAAGACCAAAAAGCAGAGCAAATACTAGAAGAAGAGATGCTGCCTCTTTATGCAGAGCTGGAAGATTTACCGGAAGACCTTCATGTTGAAGCAGAAAACAGAAAAAAAGCAACTAAAGCACTAAAAGCTGCCTTTGAAGACTATGAAGCAGCCTTAGGTATTGAATCTGACCAGGATGTGAAAGCTATAAAAGACGCCTTATTTGAATCTCTATTCTGGACTGTCAGTACATCAAAATCTGCGGAAGCTTACGATGAAATAAAAGAACAGGACAAAATCATAGAAGAAATGGCGCCTCTTGAAGACGAATACGCTGATATCCTCAAAGAAAAAGGAGATACAAAAACAGCAGAATTCTACGACAAACTCGCAGATCAACACAAATCTATAGTAAAAGATATCAATGACCCAAATTCAGAACATGTGGACAAAACAGATGCTGCAAAATTTCAAAAAGAAACTTCAAAACTCTTTGAAGAATATAAACAGGCAATAGAAAAAGCTCTTAAAAATTAGCAAGAACAAAAAGAGGAATTTCTTAGAAGAACTTCCTCTTTTTTAATAAATTAGCTTTTCTTTTATCTTTATAAATTCTTTCAAAATCAAATGTATTATCTAAGAAAACAGTAAAAATAAACTTTTTTCTCAGAGCCAAATATTTTCTGCATTTTTGCCAAGCGCAAGGGGGAAAGATTAAGTTTGGTACGGGACTGCATTCATAAAAAACTACATTTTGAAAAACTCTCTATATCATCAAAGACTTTTTTGACAGTTTGTAACTTTATTATTGCAAATACCCATCTTGCGTTGCATAATAAATACAAAATATATAGGAGTAATCTTTATGGAAAATGCAACTATGGAAAATGTAAACGTAAAAATCGGTTCGCTCGACCTCTCAAAATACGCTCAACTTGCTAAAGAAGCAGTCGAAGACGTTTCATCAAGAGCAGGCAGAAGCGGACAATTTTTGAACTGGATAGACTTCCTTCCAAACAACCAGCTCAACAACCTGAATGCACTCTATGACCTCGCCGCAAAAGCAAAAGAAGGCAAATATACTGACCTTGCTATCTTGGGCATAGGCGGTTCAAGACATACAACGGAATCTATGATGAAACTTTTGGGAATGGATGCTCATATCCACTTCTACTCATCAGTAGATCCTGAAAGCTTCAAAAGATTTATCAACACTCTTGATTTAGATAAAACAAAATTTTTGGTAGTATCAAAATCAGGCGGAACTCTCGAAACAACAACGGCTTATGAAAGCGCAAAAAAACTTATGCAAGAGCGCCTTGGCAAAGATGATGTTTCAGACAGATTTATAGCTATGACAGACATATCAAGCGAAAAAAGCAATCTGAGAAGAATTGTAAACTCAGGAGAAATAAAACTTTCAGGCTTAGTACATGATGATGTAGGCGGAAGATTCTCTATCTTCGATGATGCAACCATCTTCACTCTTGCTTATGCAGGCGTACCGAAAGAAGATACTGCAAATATGCTCAAAGCTTCACTGAACGCTCAAAAAGACTTCCTTAACCAGGATATCAACAAAAACGAAGCTCTCAAGCTTGCAGCCTTCAATGTGGAAGCAAAAAACTCCGGCAAAAATAAACACTTTGTCGAATACTTCGGCGATGCTTTCATGGGAACTACTCTCTGGGAAAAACAACTCAAGAACGAATCTTTGAAAGCTCAAATTTCAACAGATACAAACGTTGGTCCGGGATACCTCCACTACAATGCTGAAGCAGACCTCGATGAAGCAAACAAAGACTCTTTCTTCACATTTGTCTATGCAAAACCGCAGGATAAAGTAACTTCAGCCGTCCTCGAAGGTGTAATCTCAGCTTACAGCGCACAACATCCCGTATCTCAAATCGAAATCAAAGACTTCAGCGTAGAATCTATCGCAAGATTCATCGAGCTGAAACACTTCGAAACTCTCTACACAGGAAACATCCTGAGAAGAGAAAAAGGAAATATAACTCCTAAAACTGAGGCTATGCCTGAAGTGCTCCAGCCAAACGTTGAAAAATACAAAAAAGAAGTCAAAAAAGCAATGCAAAAATAAAAAAACTTCTTCAACAAAAAATCCCTCTGATATTTATTCAGAGGGATTTTTATTATCATCAAACTTATTCCCCCTCCGCTTCTCTCAATATGACTCGAAATGAAGTCAAAAAATCATTCTGAGTCTGAAGGACAAAGAATCTCTAACTCAAAGATATTTCCACACTGCGCTCAACTTAGCTTCCTTTGATTATCTTCCTCTATTCACCATAAAATGCTAAAATAAAAACCAAACCACAAAAAAGGAAAATATATGGACTACAAACTTATACAAATGAAAGTATTCGGGGATGAACGAGGAAAACTCGTTTCTCTTGAAGCAAACAAAAACATCCCCTTCGAAATTAAACGTGTCTACTACATATTCGACACACTTCCCGATCAGGAAAGAGGACAACACGCCCACAAAACACTTGAACAAATTATCGTAGCAATGGATGGAGCCTGCCAGTTTGTCCTCGATGATGGAAAAACGAGAGAAACTCTCTGGCTTAACAGACCTGATGTAGGACTCTATATCGGCAAAAATATGTGGAGAGAAATGCGCCACTTCTCTTACGGCTGCAAACTCATGATACTCGCAAGCGAATACTTCGATGAAAAAGAATATATCAGAAACTACGACGACTTCCTGAAAGAGGTGAAAAAATGATACACCCCCTCTCTGATGTCCAAAGCAAAAATATAGGAGAAAACACAAATATCTGGCAGTTCTGCGTTATCCTCAAAAATGCCCAAATCGGCGCAAATTGCAATATCTGCTCGCATGTATTCATCGAAAATGACGTAAAAATAGGAAATAACGTTACCATAAAAAACGGCGTCCAAATCTGGGATGGAATAGAAATTGAAGATAATGTATTCATCGGTCCGAATGTCACTTTCTGCAACGACAGATATCCAAAATCAGGGAACAAAAACTTCAAACTCGAAAAAATTATCATCAAAAAAGGTGCCTCTATCGGCGCAAACTCAACAGTTCTTCCAGGGGTTACAATAGGCAAAAACGCAATGATAGCAGCAGGCAGCATCGTAACAAAAAACGTCGAAAAAAACACAACACTCATACAAAAAAGGAAGTAAAATTCATGAACGAAAAAGAAAAAATGATATCAGGTCTAATGTACAACCCGAATACAGAAGACCTCATCAACGACAGAGCAAGAGCAAAAGACCTCTGCTTCAAATTCAACGCTCTGCCTCCATCTGAAAGAGAAGCAAGAAAAAACATCATCAAACAGCTTTTTTCAAAAACAACGGATGAATTTCTCATCGAATCTTCCTTCTACTGCGACTACGGCTACAACATAGAAATCGGTAACAACTTTTATACAAACCACAACTGCGTAATTCTCGACTGCGCAAAAGTCACCTTTGGAGATAACGTATTTATCGGCCCGAACTGCGGCTTTTATACGGCAACTCACCCTGTTGACACAGAAGAAAGAAACTCTGGGATAGAAAGTGCAAAACCTATTTCCATCGGAAATAACGTCTGGATTGGCGGCAACGTAACAGTCCTCCCCGGGGTAACCATAGGCGACAACACAGTAATCGGCGCAGGAAGCGTCGTAACAAAAAATATTCCTCCGAATGTCGTCGCTGTCGGAAACCCATGCCGGAGCATCAAACAAATTTAACCTAAAATCAAAGAGAAAGAGGCTGATAAAACAGCCTCTTTCTCTTTGGCTGCAATAATTTCCAAAAATAAAAAAAATCTTATCAATTTTTTTTCATCACATACCTTATATTTATATCCCAATCTCAGAAAGGCAGACTATGAACATATCCCCGATTACAATCTTCTCATTACCTCAGCAGAAAAATCCACAAAAAACAGAAAAATATACACTCAAACAACCAGCGCTATCAGATGTCTTTATCCGTTCATCAAAACCGCAAAACACCTCATTCTCTGGCAATCAACCCAATCAAATTACTATTGATGAGTTTTATATCTCGGATACGGACAATCAAACATATCAAAAATATATAGAAAAGAAACTTGAGAAACCGGCTCTTCCTTATGCCTATGACGAGCTTCCTCAAGTAATCGGAGCTACAAAAAATATCTTCGGAGAAATCGAAGAGGTTTATAACTACGACCGTGACAAACTTCAGAAAAAGGCGGTCTACACAGGTCCTTATGTTCCGACAAAAAAAGATCCGGCAGCACAAACCATCAACACTGAAGAACTGAAAGATGAATTCAAAAAAACAAACTCTCTTGACTATACAATTCCAATAGCCAAAAACAGCCAATACAAACCTGAACACTCAAAAAATGCGAACCTTACAAAAGCTCAGGAACAATATCTCAACAAAACCTCAAATACTGACCTGACAATACGCTATGGAGCAGCTGTAAACTGGTCTGATTCAAAAATAGCAAGAGATATAATGCAAAATTTCTACGACGGACACAACAAAACCTTAGAAGGAACTCACCTCAACATACAATACGACCGTACTACAAAAAAATACACGGTAAGAATAGAAGGAAACGGTACATATCCCTATGACTTTATACAATATATCGGCAAAGGAACAAAATTTGAAGATGCAAAATCAGCAGGAGGCTTTGGAGAAGGCTCAAAAATCCTCGCCTGCAATCTTCTTGCCCGTCAAGACCAAAAAGGCAAATTTTCAACAGACTATGTACAATACTCAAGCGCTGACTGGAAAATTGACCTCACAAGAAGCTCCGATGACAAAGACTCAGCTATAATGCAAAGAACACTCACAAAAGTTCCCGAACAAAACGGAAACGCTATCGAGTTTAATACAAGCGATAAAAATCTTGTTCTAAGACTTATAGACAGCCTGAACTGGTTTGAAAGCCCTTATAATAAAGATTTTCAAAACCTTGATTTTGACAACGGAATTTTTGGTCTAAAAATTCTCCCTGACAAAGAAAAAGGAAATCTATACCTCACCCAGAGATTTGAATACGAAGAAAGCGACAGCTGGGATAATTCTATTCAAAATGCTGATTTAATTTTCAGAAAAAAACCTGAAGGCTCTATTTTCTCTGTATCAAGAGATAGAACCTACCTGAATGAGTATGATATCGAAAAGATTTCAGAAAATATGGTTGATGAATTTTCTGATGATGAAATTCTCGATTTGATAATAAAACTTGACTCTATCTGGAAATCTCCCAAACGTAATGATGCAATGACAAAAATAGCAGCAGCTCTTGCGTCTGAGGCATCTTCAAGGGAAATAGGAATTGACTTCAAAGACAAAAAATTTGTAGCAGTACCGAAATTTACCGGTGAAAAAGACCTTGAATTTCTCTCACTCCTTGGTTATACCCCTGTCAATATGGCAATGAGATATCTTGTTCCAACCCTTGAAGAAATTAACACAACAATGAGCACTCATATTCCGGTAGAACCTACCGAAAATGAAATTAAAAAAATGATACTCCTCACAGAGGCAACAAAACTCATTCAATCGTCAACTTCAAAACAAATAGGACTAGGTATTTATAAAGCATTTCACGACAACATCGCTCCTTATAATGAAGAATATATAATGCAAAGTACTAAAGAAGACCTCCGGTTCTTGAGACAACTCCAAAATCTTCAGAAAGACGCTGTTTTCTCCGAGTTATTTTCTCGGGACGACTGCGAGCAACCTGTATTTTTATATGACAAAACGAAGGAAGGCAAACTTGATAACTCTGTTGCTCACGCAATAACAGGATATGATAAAGAGCTTCAAACAACTATGTACCAGGGTCACTGGATTGATAGAAACTATCTCAACTCAGGAAACTTTTACAAACTGCTTGCAACCTATCTGCATGAAATTAACCACCAGCACGGCGGCGACGGCTCATCAGAATTTACTTATGCTTTGACAGAAGAACTAGGAATAATCCTCTCAATTCTCTCCTCCCAACCAGAAACAGCGTCAAAGTTGAATATGCTCGCTCAAAAATTCGAGCAAATACCCTCCTAAAATCCTCAAAAACGAGTAATTTGTATCTTTTTTTGCATAAACTCAAACTTATGCTCTATAATTAATCATAAAAAGAACAATATTATCAGGAGAAGGAGTTTTATGCTATGAGAGAAGAATTACTGTCGATTATAGAAAGAAACAGCAGAATAGACCTGAAAGAACTGGCGGTTATCCTCGGAGTCGAAGAAATCGATGTTGTGAATGAACTCTCTGCTCTTGAGAAAGAAGGAATTATCTGCGGATATCATACCCTGATTGACTGGGATAAAACTTCTCTCGAAAAAGTTACTGCGCTCATCGAAGTCAGAGTTACCCCCCAGCGTGGTCAGGGCTTTGATAAAATAGCTGAAAGAATATACAAATACCCTGAAGTCAGAACGGTTTATCTCATCTCAGGAGGATATGACCTCCTTGTCACACTTGAAGAAAAATCGCTCAAAGAAATATCAAACTTTGTCTCTGATAAACTCTCGACTCTTGATAGCGTACTGAGCACCGCAACTCATTTTATCCTCAAAAGATATAAAGACCACGGAACAATCCTCGATAAAAAACATGAAGACGAAAGAGAGGTCATCACACCATGAAATACCCTCTCTCAGACAAAGTCGTCACCCTGAAACCATCAGGCATAAGAAAATTTTTTGATATTGTAAGCGAGATGAAAGACGCTATATCTCTAGGTGTTGGAGAACCTGATTTCGAAACCCCGTGGCATATCAGAGATGAAGGAATTTATGCTCTTGAAAAAGGCAGAACTTTCTATACCTCAAACTCCGGTCTGAAAGAACTGCGGCAGGAAATAGCAAACTACCAGAAAAGAACTCAAAATATTGACTATGACCCGATGTCAGAAATTATTGTTACGGTAGGCGGTTCAGAAGCAATTGATATAGGTCTTCGAGCACTCATCAACCCCGGTGATGAGGTCATCATCCCGCAGCCTTCTTATGTTTCATATGAACCATGCGCAATCCTTGCAGACGCAGCACCTGTCATAATTAACCTTAAAGCCGAAAACGAATTCAGATTGACAGCTCAAGAACTGAGAGAAGCAATCACGGACAAAACAAAAATCCTCATTTTGCCATATCCGAATAACCCTACAGGCGCAATTATGGAGCAAAAAGACCTCGAGGAAATAGCTGAGGTTATCAAAGAAAAAAATCTCCTCGTTATGTCTGATGAAATCTACAGCGCCCTGACATATAAAGGAAACCACGTATCTATAGCAAGCCTCCCCGGTATGAAAGAAAGAACAATCCTCATCAACGGTTTTTCTAAAGCTTATGCAATGACAGGCTGGAGACTCGGTTATGCCTGCGCTCCTGCAGAAATCATCGAACAGATGACAAAAATTCATCAATATGCGATTATGTGTGCTCCGACAACAAGCCAGTATGCAGCTGTAGAAGCGCTAAGAAAAGGCGATAAAGATGTTGAAGAGATGCGAAAAGCTTACAACCAGAGAAGAAGATTCCTCATCAATGAGTTCAAAGAGATGAATCTCGAATGCTTCGAACCCTATGGAGCTTTCTACGTTTTCCCATGTATAAAAGAATTCGGAATGACAAGCGAAGAATTTGCAACACGATTTCTCGAAGAACAAAAAGTGGCAGCAGTCCCTGGAAATGCTTTCGGAGAAAGCGGTGAAGGTTTTTTGAGAATATCCTACGCCTATTCTTTAGACAACCTCAAAGAGGCAATCTCAAGGCTCAAACAATTTGTGACAAAATTGAGAGAAGAACAAAAACAAAAAACAGCACTCTGAGTCTTCTAGAATCTGAAATATATAAACGGATTATATGTAGATGATGCAATAGAAGCTGCCGAAAGAACAAAAAGAACAATCAGCCATAAATTAACAAAACATCTCAGGAATTTATTTTTTACCTCAAGAATACCTCTGAAAACAGGAATTGAACAGATAAGTGCCGCTGCAAAAATTATTATCTCAAATCTGTCAATATAATATGGAAGAGCATAAGAAATATCATGTATTCGCTCTAAACAGAACATATTTTTTATATACACAACGGCATAAGCTAAATCATCCGATCTGAATATGACCCACCCTAAAACAAATACAAATATGGTATAGATATGCTTTATCACCCCAACAAAAATATCTTCAGTATCTTTATGCCATCCTGTTATTTTTTCAAAAATAATAAATACTCCATTCCATACTCCCCACACAACAAAACTCCAGCTGGCGCCATGCCATAGCCCTGTAAGCAAAAAGACAACAAAAAGATTAACATAAGTCCTGCCGGGAGATATCCTGTTTCCTCCGAGGGGGATGTATAAATATTGTTTGAACCATGTCGATAGAGATATATGCCACCTTCTCCAGAATTCTGTTATTGATTTTGAAATATATGGATAGTTGAAATTCTCCATAAATTTAAATCCGAAAATAAACCCAAGACCTATAGCCATATCAGAATATCCTGAAAAATCAAAATACAGCTGAAAGGTATAAGCAAAAGCGCCTAACCACGCTATCGCAGGCGAAAAAGTATCGGCAGGTTGAGAAAAAATCTTATCAGCAATAGCCCCGAGAGTGTTAGCTATTAACATTTTCTTTGATAAACCGATAATAAAACGCTTTACGCCATACTGAACTTTATCAAAATTTACCTCACGACTGTCTATCTGCTCTGCAACATCATGGTATTTTATAATCGGCCCCGCTACTAACTGAGGGAATAAACATATAAATAACGCCAGCTTATACAAATTCTTCTGAGCAGAGCACTCTCCTCTATATACATCTATCAGATAAGACATAGCCTGAAAAGTATAAAAAGAAATACCTATCGGCATAATTACTTCAATGAATTTTATATCAGAGGACAATAAATTATTCAAATTTTCCAAGACAAAGTTGAAATACTTGAAATAAAACAAAAAACTCAAATTTGCGACAACAGAAACAACAAGCGTAATCTTTTTGAATTTCGGATATTTTTCAAGAAACAAAGCTCCGAAATAGTTGATAAATATTATCATTAGCATCACAAAAAGATATCTTGCCTCACCCCACGCATAAAATAAAATACTCGCAGCAAGCAATATAAAATTGTGCCACTCTTTTTTTGATACAAAACAAAGCAGACATACTGCAGGCAGGAATAAAAATATAAAAGACATCGAACTGAACAGCATCTACCTATCCTCCCGTACATAGAGTGTATCAAGCTTATACAGTCCGCTGTAAGACAAACACAGCACCAGTATATCAGGTTTGAATTTTTTGATATCTTCTTCAAATCTCTTCATCGAAAACTGCTCTTCATCTTTCAAAAACGGAGAATATGTATATATTCTCTCACTCTCTTTGAAACTGTAGGGGAAAAACTCTGTCATATTATCTCCGAAAGAATCTCCCATCAATATTCCTCTGTACCTGCCTTTTTCATATTTATAAAACTTATGCGGGTATTTTTTATAGTCATTGAATACAACCGTTTTCAGATTATCAGCATCCTTATGCAGATAATATCGATACCATACATTCAACAATCTCAAATCATTCAGGTTTAAATAAGATATATAAGACCTCCCGTTGTGGAAAACCCTCGGAAACTCCGAGCGAATCCTGTTTGAGCGGAATGTAAAATAATCCTCTTCACTGACCACCGGAATATCAGGGAAATCTTTTCTTATCTCTTTCATTAGTTTTTTATAACTCACAAAAGCGGCGTCCTCACTCCAGTGATGATCTCCCTTGTAGAACATATACTCTTTTTTTGAAGCCTCTATCATTTCTTCATATGGATAAATAATTTTTACACCGAGCTTACCTCTCAGATAGCTTTGCATAATCTCACTTCTCTCAACTTCAAAAGTTTTGCCGACAAAAGGATACATCTCTCTATGATATACGGCTGACTTATCAGGCGGCAGCAGAATGTAGAGTTTGATGCCATTGTTCTTGCAGAACTCTCTTAACTTCCTGATACTGTATTCATATTTATCAAGCTTTTCTTCTGAGAGATAAGCCCCCGATTTTGACTGGTGCAGATGACTGTGCATCCACCCGTTCTGCTTATTCAAAAATCCCATCCCGGTTGAATAATAATCTTTCGCAAGATGATACCGTAAATCCATATAGGCTCTTACTACCCGTTCTCTCAAGAAAAATCTGTCGCCATAGAATTTATCAAAATTTCGTCCATAGTCAAAATTGATTTTCCCGCTTGAGAACAGCGGTTTGTATTTTGCCAACGCCCGGTTCTCAACAACAGAATATTCTTCCTCTGAAATACGAAGCATCGGAAAAAACAAAAGAGAAAAAAATATCACAACAACAAACATATCTGAATATCCGCATTCTTTGCCAAAACAACCGGCAATTTTGAAGAAGAAAACCAAAAAAGCCCCCAAAGCAATCAGAAAAAATACAGGAAAATTAATCTTTATTGAAGGAGATTTTATATCAACCTCCCCGCTATATGATAGAGTAAAATACTGATTTTCAGGGATAAGAGAAACAAAATCCTCTCCACTCTCCATCTTTGCATCTTTTGATGAGAATTTTCCAAAATCAGTGATTACAACCTCATCATTTCCTGAAGAAAATCTGATTTTATCAATAACAATCCTATCAGCTTTGATATGAGGATAATTTGTCGTGATAATTAAACTAAAATTCTTTAAATCTTTAGAATCAGTATGTTTTAAAAAAGCTCTTAAATAATTTTTATCTCCATCTGGTATAAATTTCTCATAATCATCTTTTGTAGAGATAAAAAATTCAAACTCCGTATTTTTGCTGTTCTTCAGAGATAAATCAATCTCCATCGGCTCTTGAGAAAGCCATAACCTCATAGATACAAAAAGAAAAAATATCATGAATATAAAACTTATTGCTATTTTCTTTTTCATATCCATCTCTTCTAAACATGTAACTTTTTTATTCTAAAAAAAAAACATATAAGTTGTAAATTTTATTACATTTTCAACCACAAAAAAAGCTCTCATCGAAGAGAGCTCTGATAAACTGCCGAAGGCCGGACTCGAACCGGCACGTAGGGTGAGCTACGCCAGATTTTGAGTCTGGTGCGTCTACCGATTTCGCCACTTCGGCTTGGTGTAGTTTTATTTTATCAAAAGAAACTTTTTTTTCAAGCTTTTTTCTTGTTATAATAAATTCCATCAAAACAGAGGAAGTTCACCATGTCTACAAATGAAACGGAATTACTGCTGATACAAGCATCAGCCCTGACTGCAGAAAAAAAATATAAAGAAGCTCTTGAAAAATATAATGAAGTTCTCAAATCGGATTCTCAAAATCTCGAAGCCTTAAAAAATTCAGGTATAAACTACTTTCTTCTGGATGATATTGATAAAGCTCTTGACTGCTTCATAAAATTCAAAAACATTAACGAAGATGACGCAACAGTAAGATATTATATCGGATCTATCTACACCCTTAACGGAGAGATGAACCTTGCTATAGACGAGTTCAAAAAAGTTATAGCCCTAAGAGAAGAATATATAGACGCTTATCGTTCTCTTGCAATGATTTATATTTCGCTAAAGAATAACAACGCAGCAATAGAAGTCCTTAAACAGGCGATTTTATTTGATGATAAAGACCCTCAAACAATAAAACTGCTTGCTTCTGCATATCTCAACAACCAAGAAGATGAAGAATCTTTCAAAATTCTTCAATCAGCACTAGAAAAAGGGATAGAAAATCCGGATATCTACAATATGCTTGGTTCTTCTTTCGTTGTAAAAGAGCAACCTCAGGAAGGACTCATTTATTTTCAGAAAGCTCTTGAACTAAAACCCGATGATTATACAGCAATAATCAGCAGCGCTTTGATTTATGGAATAATGCTTGATTTTGATAAAGCAATCGAATATCACAAAAAAGCTCTCGAATTATTCCCGACTAACATGGAGCTGCAAATAAACGCAGCCATCGACTGGTATGTAAACGGATACCTTGATGAAGCAAAACAGCTTATGCTCGAAGTATTGAAGATAGACCCGAACGAAGCAAGAGCTATGTATCAAATAGCTCTCATCTATCATGAACTCTATGATTATGACAACGCTCTTTTATTCCTCAAAAAAATTGCACAAATAAACCACTCTGATGTCATCTCTCTTAAAATGGCAGAAGTTTATGCAGATATGAGAGAATATGATAAGGCTTATGAAATTATGGACAAGCTCATCAAAAAAAGTGCAACGGAAGCCGAGTATTATTATAAATACGCAATCATATGCACAAAGGCAAAAGATACCGCAGCAGCAGAAAAATACTTCAAAAAATTTATCGCCCTTAAAGGTGATGATGCTACAGCAAGAAAAGACCTCGCTGTTCTCTATATTTCAACACACCAAATGGATTATGCAAAAGAAGAATTTGAAAAAGCTTATGAACTCGCACCTGAAGACCCTTGGGTCTGCTTTGAATACGGAAATTTCTTTTTCCTCGAAGGAAACTATCAAAAAGCTCTTGAGTTATATAACAAAGCTATTCAAATTAACCCTCTTCAAACAGAATATTTTATTGCAAAAGCAGTATTGATGAATAAAATTCAAAAATTCGACGAGGCAATAAACATCCTCAAACCCATCGCAGACAGACAAAACAAACATCCTCAGGTTTTGTACACCCTAGCCTGGGCATACCTGCAAAAAGATGACCTGATTGAATCAAAAAAAGTTCTCGAAAACTATATCCATGACGGACGCTCGGGTCTTGAAATGCTTAACCTCTATGTTATAGTCCTAGATAAACTAGGAGAATATGAAGAAGCCCTGAAAGTTGTAGATATTATGCTCGCACAAAACCCCAACAATATGTCTTTAATGTTGAGCAAAGCGAAATACCTCGGTAAAAAAGGCGATGTATCGCAGGCAGAAGAAACCTACCTGACTGTTCTGTCTATACTTCCTGAATATGAAGACGCAATAACAGGACTTCTTTCTCTCTACAAAGAAAACGGCCTGATTCCAAAAGCAAAAGACTTCATCAAAAAAATAAACGCCGACTCTTTCTCAGACCAGGCGAAAGAGTTAATTAAATCTTTTGAATAATTATCTTTTGAAAATTCTCTGAAAAATATTCTTTTTCTTGGGGGATGTATCTTTATCTTTGCTCTTATCTTTTGATACATATTCCTGAATAACCTCATTTGTCAGAGGATCTATTTCTTTGAAGCGTTGAACGGTCTTTCCGTCTTTTTTGAAATAAGTTTCTGTTGTTCTCTTTCCCGTGTTTTCATCAAAAGTTACTATTGATTTTGGTCTGCCGTTTTTATCAAATGACGTGGTTCTTATCATATGACCCGTTTTTTGAGAGTAATTCATAATTGCTGAAATTTTTCCGTCATCATCAAGCCATTTTTCACTGTATAACTTGCCTTTTTTATAGTTAATTATCCTTGATGCCGCATCACTCTTGTAAAAACGCCCGTAACCTCTGATAGGAGTATTATCTTTAGAGGTCATAACGACAACACTCATCCCGTCATCAGATGTTTTTGACGGAATACCCGAGTTATCAAGCTCTTCTTTTATTTGATCAAGCGTAGCTCTTTTTTCTTCTTTTCTTCCGATAATACCTGATTTATTTAACGCAGATAACACCTCAAGAGTATTCAATAACTCTTTTTGCTTATCTGAAAGATTTCTCTCCGGACTATTTTGCGCACTATCTTTTTTATCAGACGAAAAAATAATCGTCGAATTTATCGTATTTACTCTGTTTACAATCATCTCTGCCTCTTCCCCTTTTTCTCTTCTAATTAAGCTTAGGTATCTTCATATTAAACACTTCTTCCAAATTCAGATTATTTATAATTGAATCAATCAAAAACTCTGCACCGCACCCATCAGAAATAGAAGAAATATCAGGTATAATCCCGAATAATTTCACCCCTGAAAACTTTCTGATTAATGAAGGAGCTGTTTTGATAGCCTCATCTTTTGTATTCAAAGGATATCTGTTGATAATTACACCAAGAACATTTATCCCCATACTCTGAGCCATCTTCACAGTCATAAGAGTATGATTGATTGTGCCTAATGTAGCCCTTGCAACAATCACAACAGGCAAATTCAGCATCTTAACTATATCACACATCAACATCTCATTATTCACAGGAACCATCAAACCGCCGGCGCCTTCTGTTATCACTATATCAGAAGTCTGCTTCAGTTCACCAAAATCTTTCAATACTTTTTTCTTATCAATAACAATCCCCTCAAGCTCTGCTGCAACAGAAGGTGTCGTTGGCGCTTTCATTATGTAGCTGTATTTTGTTTTTATATTATTATCAATCTGTTTTACAAAAGACAAATCAGGAGAAATAAGCTGCTTATTCCCCTCTATCGCCCCGCTTTGAAACGGTTTATACACACTTATTTCATATCCGAGGCTTTGCATTACTGCTGCAAGCCCCGCTGTTATAACAGTTTTTCCTACATCTGTATCAGTTCCCGTAACAAAAATATCCATCTGAGCCTCAGTCAATCAATTCAAATAAATAATTTATAACATTATAATTATAAACATAAAAAGTTAACAAATAATATATTGTTTTCTATGTTTATTGTAGATTAAAAACAGATAAACAGAATAATGAGGCGAAAAAACATGAATAATCAAAAAGTAGTACTCGCTATAATGGACGGATGGGGAATCCGTGAAGAAAAAGAAGGCAACGCTATCAAAGAAGCAAATACCCCGAATTTTGATATGCTTTGCAAAACATATCCGCATACAAAAATCTATGCGGAAGGCGAACACGTAGGTCTTCCAGCCGGTCAGATGGGCAACTCTGAAGTAGGCCACCTCAACCTCGGAGCCGGAAGAATTGTCTTTCAAGAGCTTTCAAGAATAAACAATGAGATAAAAACAGGAAACTTCTTCAAAAACGAAGCCTTCCTCAAAGCAGCTGACCACGTAAAAAAATATAACTCAGCCCTCCATATCTACGGACTCGTCAGCCCGGGCGGCGTACACAGTTCTATGGATCATATCTTTGCATTGATTGATTTTGCAAAGAAAGAAAATATTAAAAACTTCTACGTACATGCATTCCTCGATGGAAGAGATACACCGCCTCAAAGTGCTGTCACTTACCTGAAAGAAGTCGAAGAAAAACTCAAAGAAAATGGCTTTGCACCCGTTGCAACAGTTTCAGGCAGATATTATGCAATGGACAGAGATAACAGATGGGAGAGAGTCGAAAAAGCTTATGACGCACTGACTTCTATGACAGGAGAAAAAGCCTCCTCTGCTGTTGAAGCTGTCGAAAAATCTTATGCAGATGGAACAACAGATGAATTCGTCCTCCCTACAATCATAGGTGATGAAAACTCAAGAATAAAAGATAATGACGCAATAATATTCTTCAACTTCAGACCTGATAGAGCAAGAGAAATAACAAGAGCCTTCACTCAATCAGACTTCAGCGGATTTGAAAGAAAAGTTGCACCAAAAAACCTTTTCTACGTAACAATGACGCAATATGACGAAACATTTACTCTCGATATAGCCTTCAAACCTGAACATATGACAAATATTCTCGGCGAAGTGCTTTCAAAAAACGGAGTAAAACAACTTAGAACAGCTGAAACGGAAAAATATGCACACGTCACTTTCTTCTTCAACGGCGGAGAAGAAAAACCCTTCGAAAACGAAGAAAGAATTCTCGTTAACTCTCCAAAAGTACCGACTTATGATATGCAGCCTGAGATGAGTGCTTATGAAGTAAAAGACAACGTCCTCAAAGCTCTCGACAGTGATAAATACGGAGTAATCATCGTAAACTTTGCTAACCCTGATATGGTCGGTCATACAGGTGTTGAATCAGCAGCAATCAAAGCTATCGAAGCTGTTGACACATGCATAGGCGAGATTGTTCAAAAAGTTGTTGAAAAAGGCTATGTAATGTATCTCACGGCAGACCATGGAAATGCAGAATGCATGATTGACCCGAAAACAAAAAAACCATTTACCGCTCATACAACAAATATGGTTCCATTCATCGCAATCAATCTCAAAGATAAAAATGCACAATTGAGAGAGGGCGCTTCCCTCTGCGATGTAGCTCCGACTATCCTGAAAACAATGGATATAGAACAGCCGAAAGAAATGACCGGCAAATCAATTTTGATATAAACAAAAAAGACCTCAATTGAGGTCTTTTTTGTTTTTGAAAAATGGCAATTTTTATTTACGTCCGGTTTTTATTATTATAAGGGAACAATTTATTAAAGGTTAGAATATTGAGTATAGGTATTAATAATAACGGAACAAACGTTCAATATCCGTATAATCAGCAAAATCAACAGCTGACCCAGCAGCAAAAAGATAATTTCGGAGCACTATCTCCTGAAACACAGGCAAATCTGCAAAAAGTCAGCGCAAGCGCTAAAGAAACAGCTCAAGACAGCTGGTTTGGCAATATTCTCAAAGGTTTTGGCATAGAAGACCCGAAAAAAGCAGCTATATCCATCTTAGGAGCCGTAGGTGTCGTATTCGGTTTGAGCGCTGCTATGAACAAAGCTGTCCGCAGCGGAAAGATTTTCGAACTAGGAAAACATCTCGACAACTTTGCAGAAAAAAATAAAGTAGTAAAAAACATTTCTACAGGTATAAAAAATTTCTTTAAACCTATTAAAAAGAAATTTGCAAAATCAGACTTTGCCCAGCTGAAAGGGCATATGCTTACCCCGAAAAACTCAATGGCAAAACCGATTCTGAAAGGAACCTGGGGCGAAGCTGTTGATACGGTTACTGATGCGATGACTTCTATGATTACGAAAGAAGGCGATACATCAAAACTTGCTGAAGCTCTCAAAAAGCTGACAGGCAAAG
>ERZ1643249.150-NODE-150-length-91109-cov-32.858073_pt1 | contig 91109 bp, 93 predicted proteins | sample MGYA00579263_ERZ1643249 | MGnify/ENA primary metagenome ERZ1643249 (study PRJEB29033, sample SAMEA4952264) | chicken gut metagenome | biome: Broiler Chicken; feature: Gastrointestinal Tract; material: Caecum | place: Ireland | collected 2018 | study: Broiler...
CTCAACCATGGGGATTAATCATTATGCTATTAATGAGAAAGTGTCAAAGACCCGGTTTTTCTCATGGTTTTTTGTACAAAAATGTCAATATTCCCACTGACAGCTGATAAAATATATAAATAGGGCTAGCCGCAGCGCCGGCATTTTGATACAATTAAAAAAAGAGTTTTGAAAGGGCGTAAAATGGGAAATCAGGTGATTTATGAAAATGAAAGCGGTATTTTTACATGCGACGAAGAGGGGCTGCTTTTAAGATACGAGTGCAGTCCGGAAAACCGGCTGGAGCTGAGCGACTGCACTGAAAAATTCAGTATTTTCGGACAGGATTGGCAGCATGAGAACAGAAAAGACAAATCGATCCGGAAGCTGGTGATACCATCCGGCGTAAAGCAGATCGGCAGCTGTTCTTCCGCTTATCACGAAGAGGGAGATGTGTCGTTCAAGGATTATGTGGTGCGGGATGAAATCATATTCCCGGATAGCCTGAAAATAATCGGTGTGTCTGTATTCTGGAGCGCCATGCTGCCGGAAGTAAAGTTTTCATCAGCACTGAGCGTTGTAGGCGCAACTTCTTTTTTCCATGCCAGAATCTGTAAACTGATCCTTTCTTCCGATATAAAACCGATATACGGGTATTATTACAGCGACCAGGCGCATCCGTATTTTAAGGATATCCCGGGACAGGGGGCTGTCGAGATAACAGAAAACGAGCTGCTGGAGCAGTATCTTTGCTTTGGAGGCCGACAATTTAAATACGCCCATATTGATACGCTGATGGTTCCTGATGGATACGAATATATGTCCTTATTGTCCGAGTCAGATATCGGAAAACTGATTAAATATTAAGAACATAAATAAAAACATAATTAAACATAAATAAAATATTTTTCCTTGCACCCAGCCCGTAAATGAACAAGTTTTATTTTTCTATGCGATTTGTATTCTGCTTTGCGATCATACCCAGCAGATACCTTTTATGATATCTGATCTGTACATACTTCATGATTCTTCGATAATATACCGGATTTCCCGCGCCGCCCAGGAGTCCTACCACCGGCAGTCCCTGAATAAATTTAAGCAGAAGCATATCTGCTGCAAAAGCCTTCGCAGTCCGGTCTGTCTGCTCTTGCAGCAAGTTCTTTGCCTCTTCTGCCGAAGGGAGTGCGGCACACATGGCATCCACCTCCCTGTCGGCACGAATCCTCTCTTCTCCCCGGCTAAGAGACGCTTCCATCATCTTCAGGATAAAAAGACGCTCCTGCGGACTGTCATAATCAAATCCATAGTGCAGCGCCGCTTCATAGGCTCCTTTCATCAGCATCCCGATAAAAATCACGATATCAGGAAGCCCGATCCCCAGAAGTCCCAGACCGGCTCCTTCCACCGTAGTAAGCGCCATATTGCGCAGATCCGCCGCTCCTGCGGCTTTCCTCATTCTTCTCAGTTCCCTGCGGTTTCCTTTCAACTCTACCGCATATGCCTGTATCTCATGGTCTTTCTGAAGTTCTTCTTTATCATAGGTCTTTTCGATCAGCGTATTCCCATGCTGAAATACCACAGAAAAAGCTTTGCAGAACGCCTTTTCCAGACTTACGCGCACTTTTTCAGGCACTTTGGTCTCCAGTGCCTTCTTCCACTCCGGCGGTTCCTGTTTCTCTGCGTATCTTTCCAGCCGCCTTTCCCGCTTCTCCAGTTGTTCCAGTTCTTTCTGCAAAGCGGCCAGAAGCCGCCGGTCAGGATGTGCTCCCATCTTTGACTGTTCCTTTCTTTCCGGAAATCTTTATATTTTTCTCAGCAGCTGCAAGGTCCGTTCGTCCCGCTTCCCGCCAAAATATTTGTCAAGCACCTTCCGGAACACTTCCTGCTCCGGCGCGGCGGCTTCAAACAGCGTCATAGAAGACCGCAGCTTCATGTCATCCGGATATCCGAACACTTCGTGGGCGTCGTCCGTCTCCAGATCCAGTAGCGCTCCGGATATTTCCAGCAGACGGCCGCCCAGCACCTGGTCCGTCATATAGTCCTTCGCCTCCTGCAAATCGGCGATGGCGTAATACTGCGCCGTACTGCTCATTCCCAGTCCCGCGATCTGCGGAAATATATACCACATCCAGTGGCTGCGTTTCCGGCCGGTTTTTATCTCCTTCAAAGCCTGCCCGTAAGAATCTCCCTGCGCCGCGTAAAATCGTTCCAGGCTCATGCGATCATCCTTCCTTTCCCTTTCCTTCCAGGAACTCCACTCCCCATCCGCCGCTCTGGCAGAAAGCATCGTCGTGGAGATCCACTTTTTCTATCCAATCATCCTGGTTTCCCCGGTATACCATGCGCGGTATGGAACATCCTCTAAATGCCAGTTCCTCAATATAGCGGATGCTCTTCGGCAATACTATTGATGTCAGGCTGCAGCCGGAAAACGCGCTGCTGTAGATACACGCCAGTCCTTCCGGCAGATCGATCCCGGTCAGGCTTTTACAGTCTGCGAAACCATATTTGCTGATCCTCTTCAGACTCTTAGGAAGCACTACTTTTTTCAGGCTCTCACAGCCCAGAAAAGCCGCTTTCCCAAACTCCCTGATTCCTTCCGGCAGCTGCAGTTCCCGCAGCGAACTGCAGCCCTGAAACGCTTCTTCTTCGATATCCTTCACGCTTTCCGGAAAATGAATTTCCTGCAGGGATCTGCACTCTTTAAAAGCTCTCTTTCCGATCTCTTCCAGCTGCTCAGGCAGAATAATCTCCCGCAGATCTTCGCATCCGGCAAACGCATAATCCCCGATACGCTTCACGCCTGCCGGCACCCTGTAGGACGCCCTTCCCTTTCTTGGAAAGAATACCAGTTCCGCCCCTTCTTTGTCAAACAGAACGCCATCCTGTTCCGTATAATATCTGTTTTTTATATTTTGCAGCCCGCATCCTGTGAACGCCTCCAGACATAAATTTTCCATGTTAACAGGGAAAGTGACAGATTTCAGGGACACACAGCCTTCGAAAGACCGCTCGCCCAATCTTGTCAGGCTGTCCGGAAAACGGACCTCTTCCAGGCTGCTGCATTTCCAAAAGGCGAATTTGCAGATTCCGGTAACTCCTTCCGGGATTATCACCCGTTTCAGAAAGGCATTGCCGCAGAATGCATCTTCATCAATCCATACCGTCCCTCCGGGAACCGTGTACTCTTCGTCCTTTTTCCCTGCGGGATACTGCTGCAGTTCTTTGCCGTCCGGCGAGAACTGCACTCCGTTTACGATACGGCATACGCTGCAGCCCGGCGCGGCTTCGACCGCTTCCAGAGAAGTACATCCCGTAAAAACTCCATTCCCATATTCTTTCAAATTCCCGGGCAGCCGGAGCTTCTTCAGATTCCGGCACTCGTTGAATGCACGTGAGCCGATCTTCCGGACGCTTTCGGGAACAGTCACTTTTTCCAGTATATAACATTCTGTAAAAGCACTTGAACCGATGGACTGCAGGCCGTTTTCCAGCACTGCTTCTCTCAGTCCGCTGCATCCACAGAATGCACTGTCTCCGATGGACTGGACCGATTTTGGTATGACTGCCCGTCTAAGCCCCTTACAGCCAAGAAAGGCCCTTTCACCAATACCGGTTACCGGAAGTCCGTCCACTGTCTCCGGGACAACCAGGTCTCCTGCGAATTCCCGGGAATCCACCAGCACCACGCCTCTTCTGGAATCATCTGTCTCAAACCAGAGCTTCTGTCCGTTCCCGGGTAGAATAACGCAGAATCTTTCTCCAGGCTTATGACTCTTTTTCTTATTCTCTCTTCCCGGAATTACCCTGTGCTCTTTCAGAAGATCCGTAAGCCCCGCCGGCGCGGCCTGAAGATTCCGGCACCAGACCGCGTACGCCAGGGCGTACCCTCCTGTACAGTATGCTCCATCCACGCTTCCGGGAACATCTCCCTGAGTCAGATAGAGCGCGTGCCAGCTGTCATACTGCCTGTCCCCGCTGTCGAAAGTGGGAATATCCAGGAAAAGCCCTACGGCCTTTTTCCCGTTTCTCATCTGATACAGGACGGCATCCGCATTTCCGAAGGCTTTGGGGAATTCCGCTATCCGTTCTCCAAAGGAAAGGCGGGGGTCCGTCCCTTCTTCCGCGCGTGTGTATCCCGCGAAACAGATTCTCGCGCCAAAATCATTTTTCAGGCGCAGCTCCACATCCTTCGCTTCCGCAGGCTTCACGTTCCCGGCCGGAGACGGAGACTCCTCTCCAAATAATATTTTTCTCAGCCATTTATCCAAATATCCCATCATTCTCCTCCTCGTCCTCTCCGCGTTCCATCGCTTCGCATGCCTTTTCGATCACCGGCTTCCCCTTCAACGCATCCAGCCAGTCCCGGGGGATCCCGCCGTACCCATAAACCAGCCCTGCCAGTCCTCCGGCTACGGCGCCCGTGGTATCCGTATCTTCCCCCAGATTCACCGCTTTCAAGAGGCACTCACGATAACTGTCCGTAGTCAGGATACACCAGAGCGACGCGATCAGCGTATCTACTACATACCCGCTGCTCCCGATCTCTCTCTCCGGCTTCTCTGCCAGGGAAACGGTATCCAGGAGCGGCTCCCAGACCGGCAACGCTTCCTCAAATTTTTCGTGGCGTCTGTACCAGCCGACCGATGCCGAGACGCCCTCCTGAACGGCTGCTGTCTTGTCCGTTCCTGCCAGCAGTCTCGCCGCAATATTTACATAGATCCCGCAGGCGGACTGAGCGATGGGATGGCGGTGCGTCAGGCCGGATACCTTATGGGTCATGTCCATCGCCTTTGCAGATCCTGTCAGATCCGTACCGTATCTGGCAGAAAGATAATACGCCATGGGAAGTATTCTCATAAGAGAGCCATTGCCGTTGGAGGTTCTCTGATTGCCTCCGCACAAAACGGGAACCGCTCCTTCCTTATAGCGGAACAGCGCCTGCGCCACTGTATGCCCGCAGTCGAACCGCTCTCCCCATGGGGAATATTTTCCATCTTCAAACCATTCCAGAAACCGATCCATAATATCGTGCGTATGGATGCCTCCGGTTTCCCCTATGCTCTGTGCCAGACACAGAGTCATGCTGCCGTCGTCCGACCAGGTCCCTTCCGGCTGTCTATGTGTTCCCCAACCCGTCATCCCGGTCACCGGACATTCCCTCAGCTCTTTTCGGCTTCGGAATTCTGCCGGCACGCCCAGTGCGTCTCCCACGCATACTCCATAGATCCCGCTGCGGAGCTGATACCCTCTGTCCGTCATAGCCTATCACCCCTCATCTTTTCTGTCAGTCTGTTCCCTAAGTTCTCTGCGTACCTGCATCAGAATCCTTCCCAGATGATTGTCGCCCTTGCCCGTCCTTAAATCGACTCCCCAGTAAGTATCGCCCCAGGTATTGCCCTCAATAAGGGGGATCTCTCCGGTGGCGAGAAGCTTTTCTTTCAGCTCCGGGTTCTGGGAGAATTTTGCGCGGACGATTTCTTCCATCAGCGCTGTCTTCACTTCCTCCCAGTCCGGCCTCAGCTGTACCTGACGGCCCAGGCGCTTGGCCTTGTTGGACGGAAGACAGGTAAACTGCTGCTTTTCTTCCTCTGTCAGGTATTTCTGCGCCTGAAACGCAGCCTCGGAATTCAGATAACGAAGTCCTCCATACTCGATTTCCGCCGGATAGAAATTACTCAGAAAATCATACTCTTCCCGGAAACGGTCAATGACCTCCGGGATTTTTCCGTTCTCTTTCAACAGTTCCCATACCTCCTTTGTGACCATCTCTCTTGCCGACGTATCATGACGGCGAACCTTCTCGCGAAATCCCGAGGAGCTGACGGTATCCAGCCAGTCCGGGACCTTAAATACCGCGAAAGACTCCTTATGCTCCGCCAGGAACGGATGATTCATGATCACCGTTTCCGGCGACTCCCCTCTGCGCTTTGCCACCAGGATACCAAACTTCTCTACAAATTCTCTGATCCGGTGCCAGCGCGGAATAATATGCAGTTTATCGCTGCCCGCCACAAAGAGTATCCGGCTCTCCGGATAGTGTTCCTGGATCTTTTCCAGCGTTTCAAAAGTAAAGCTTTTCTCTCCTTTGGGACGGCGCAGCTCAGACTCATCCACTGCCAGGCATCTGTCGCCGGCACACATGCTTTGCAGCATCTTAAGACGCAGTTCATCCGGCAGAGCCTCCTCCTGATGTCCGGTCTTTTTCAGCTTTCTCTCCACATACCAGAACGGGGTAGGCACAAACAGTCCCAGCTGTGCATCCGCCGCGTCCACGGCAGCTTTCAAAAGCGCCAGATGCGCTGCCGTGGGCGGATTGAACGAGCCTCCCAGTACCACGATGCGCGGGCGGTCCTCCTCTGTTTTAACTCTGGTAAAATCCCGGGACAGCGCCATTTCTGAATCCGGCCCACCGTTTTCTCCGAATTCTTCTGTCTGTCTGCTCTTCCTTCCCGCTTCCGCCATTCTTTTCGCATCTTCCCGGCTCATTTCCGGATTTGCGAACCGCAGAAGCTCCCAGAACAGTTCTGCACGGGTCTGCACATGATTCGCCCTGCAGCTGCTTCCTTTCTTCAGATACAGCTTTGCTCCTTTCAGCAGATTCACATCCAGACGGAACTGCGGATCCTGATCGTACACTGCCTGATACAGGCGGTCCATCAGACAGTCGTACTCCGCGCTTTCCCTCGCATACGCCTCTCCCCGCCAGTACAGTGTCTGTGTCTCTTTCCATCCTGGATCCATTCCCGCCTCATAAGCCTCCCGGCCGCTAAGACCGCAGATTTCTTCCTGCACGGCCGAATCGGGAAATTTCAGGCTTTGAAGCACTCCCTCCAGTGATCCGCACACTACATCGTCGAATACAAAATGTCTTTCCTGCCGGTTGTGCAGCCGCAGGGCAAATCCGCTGCCGCTGCTGTTGATCCAAAGTTCCAGCGGTCTGCGGAAATGTTCCGGAATCCGTCGCATGCTCTCTTCTTCCAGGCCCGTGCATCCCTCAAAAGAGTTGTCCCAGACTGCCGTGTCCGCGCTCTCAAAGATAACCGAACGCAGCGCCGTACAGCCGGAAAATACTTCCTTTTCCACCGTCCGCACACCTGCAGGAATTACAGCCTCTTTCAGACGGCAGCAGCCGGCGAACACCCGGTTGCTGAGGGACATAAGCTGCCCTGGCAGCCTGACCCGTGACAGCCCCGAACAATCCTGGAACGCAGCATCCTGCACAGACCTGACGCTGTCCGGGAGAATCAATTCTTTCAGATTACTGCACTTTTCAAACGCATGCTCACCAATACGTTTTATATTTTCTCCCATTTCAACCGACTCAAGCGCTTCACACTCTGCAAATGCAAAACTGCTGATCTTCATCACAGTGTCCGGAATCCGGACGCTTCGCAGCCGTTTGTTGCCAAAAAACGCCCGGTTTGCAATCTGAACAGTCCCTTCCGGAATCACCAGATCTGTCTCATCCCCAGAATAGCTTATCAAATTGCCGTCTTCTATCTGCCACATTTCTGTTTCCACCTTTCACATGATGATCCACTCTACTCTCTGCGCCGGAGTTCTTCCTCCCAACCTGTTTCCAGATATACGATCCGCACCGCCGCCCCGTATTCTTCAAACAGCCGCACATTTTTCTCCCTCAGATCCGGGGTGAGATTCACCGCGTTCCACACAAAGGGCCGGCGTGCGCGCAGATATTTTCTGGCCTGCTCCCGGGCGGCAGCGGCTACGGGACCCTGGGCCTTCGTCGGCGGGATCTTCATTTCCCGGCGTATCTCATCCAGCGATACCACCGGCAGATCCGGACAATACTCCCGGATCCAGGTATCCTTTCCCGTCCCGGGCAGGCCGCACATGAGGATCACCTCGCCCCAGGTGTCGTCATAGAGTTCCCCGTCCGGCCAGGCCAGTCTCCCGTTCAGATAGGCTCTCTGCGTATACGCGGAGGGAAAATATTTCGGGCTTTCCAGACATCCCAGTTCCTCTGCCAGAAGCTCTGTGAGGACGACGCGCCCGGCCAGATCCTCTGTGTCATCCGCCAGGCGGCCCAGCGCGTCTGCCCTGGAAAGCAGACAGAGCAGAGACATCCGAAAATCCCCGGCCAGCTCTCCGTTCGCCGCGATCCGGATCAGTTTTCTCTTGTCCTCGTTCTCTCCCAGATGTACCGGATCCATGTGATGCCTGATCAGGGCGCAGACCGTTTCACGGAAATTCTGAAGGCCGGAATCGCCGGGCCATCCGCACAGCCGCGAATACTGCTTTTTCCACATCGGGAATGTGTTCCAGTACCTCCAGGACCGTTACTACGTCAAAGGATTTCTCCGGGAACGGCTGAAGGCAGATGTCTCCCTGCTCCGCCCGGAGATTTGTGATTCCTCCCCGGCTCAGATCCTGCAGAAACTCCACCCGGTGCGCCAGCAGGTCAACCGATGTGACCTCCACCCATGGAAACGCTTCCAGAAAAGGAAAAAGAAATACTCCTCTGCCGCTCCCCACATCCAGAAGGTTCTCCGGCTGAACCGAACGCAGAAAACCAAGCGTCTTTCTCACACGGGGCAATTCTTCATGGCCGCGTTTAAAATAATAAAACTTCGGATCCTGCACTCCGGCATCCGCCTGTCCGGTCCGGACCGCGCGGCCCCTGAAATAGGCCCGGGCCAGACGCTCATAGTAATTTTGTTCATATCTTTCATCCTGTTTCATCGCCTTTAAACCAATAATATCCTCGGGGAAATTTAAGTTCGCTGTGTACCGAACGGGCGCACAGTTCCGCGGATCCTTCTCTCAGTGCCAGCTCCCAGTAAATTCCGCTCGCCCACTCCGGCGGACTCATGGATGTCTCCGCATGCAGCGCGGTCGGGCAGACACTCCCCGCGCTCAGGTAAATTCTCTTTCCATCCTGCTGGTATTCGGCGCATCCCTGTGCCGAATTGGGAGAAAGATGCGTATGCCCGCTCAGATAGATCGTATGTTTCCGGCCATCCAGAATCTTCTGAAGCTGATGGTCCACATTCAGATACGGTACCTCCTGCCTTCCTCCCTGCGGGTTATGAGCCAGGAGCGGCGCATGACAGAGCACAATCCTCCACTTTGCGTCCGACACCCTCAGCCTGTGATCCAGGAAGCGAAGCTGCCCCTCTCCTTTCATTCTGAGCCTCCGGCCATGGGTCGCTCCGTTCAGTCCGATAATCTCAGCATCGCCGATCCGGACCGCATATGCCCCGCTCTCGTCCTGATCCCATATTCCTTCTGCTGCCGGGCGGTTCCGGAGATACTCCTGGAATCCCGGGTAATCTTCCGGCCCGTCTGCCACCCGCGGCAGCGGATTCTGCGGGTAGTCGTGGTTGCCCGCAGCCGCCAGAACCGGCAATCTCTCCGGCAGCCCGTCGATACAGCATTTCAGCCGCCGGAACTGTTCCGGCGTACCGTCATTCACCAGATCGCCGGTCAGAAACAGCGCGTCGAAATCATCCGCCCTTCGGAGAACTTTGTCCAGCATCCTTGCCTTCGCTTCACCGGTCAGATGCAGGTCGCTCATGACGCAGAACCGGCGCCTTTTTTCGGGCCCGGCGGCGGATAAAATCCCGTTTTTTTCTTCTCTCATGGCCGCCGGAAGCGGAAAAAGCTGTTCCTGCACTTTCCCGAAATCCGCCGTCACCGCCCGTGCCAGAATATGGCTGGCGCCGGGCGGGATGCTTCTCCCACCTTTATAATGGAAGCTCCCGTTTCCATAAGCGTCCACCGGCAGACAGGCAAACGAGCTCCATCCCTCCAGCGCTCCGTCATCATCCGCCCAGTACAGAACGGCGGCTATGCAGCCCTTCACTTTCAGGCGGTAAATCCCGTCCGCTTTTCCCGGACATCTATATGAAACTGTAAGTTTCACAGCAGATCACTCCTCCACACAGACCGCTTCCATATCCTGAATGTTCAGGGGAATTCCATGCCTCTCCAATGTATCCGTAAGCATACGGACAATATTCTCTTTATAATAATTCAGGCACAGTACCACCAGCTCGTCTTTCGTCTTTTGAGGCAATGTTTTCAGCATCGCCTTTATTGTCACCATTGGAAGCCCCTTCATCTTAGACAGGAGACCTGCAAGCAGCGGGTTTTCAATCTTATTGTACAGCCGTTCCTCCAGCAGAGGATATAAGGTCTCCAGTATTTCTTCGTAATCCACATCATCAACCGTCATTTTAATTTCGATCATCTTGTCTTCCTTCTTTCTGATATAAAATAACTTTATCCTCTGATCGGGTCGTCTGTAATAATCGCGAAAGACTCTTTTACATTCGTATAACATTCATCCAGCTGATCCAGTGTAATAAAAATCTTTCCTCCGTCCGGTCTCTGGGAAGAGCTGTCACAGAGATAAAATCCTGCCAGTTCTCCGGTATCCGGATCCCTCACCGTACCGGTCAGGCAGACCGCGTGGTTGGATACAACTTCTCCTTCCGCATTTTCCACCTTCCACTCCCTGTCCTGGAGAATCCCCGAATTTACACCCAGGATCACTCCGTGCCCGCCTTCAATGGCTTCCGCCAGGCGTTCGCCGTCCGCCGTGTCCGAAAACTCGCAGTGTGCTTCGATTCCATAGTGGGAAAGCACGGCCAGATCGTTGCCGATCGTTGTCCCTCCTCCGTGATATTTAGGATCATCCTTGATGCATTGATCGTTTTCCATGGCATATTCCACGACTTCCGGTTCCGTGACATCCATTCCCGCCATCTTACAGATATTGGATACCGAGGTCAGGCCGCATGTCCCGCTCGCTCCATAGGGATTGTCAAAGCCCTGCTGATAATCCAGGATCTCTCCGAGACGGAACGGATCTCCGCAGACCATCGCCCGGTCCATCCCCGGCACTTCCGCAGACAGTTCCATCGGAAGAATCGGCTTGATCTCCTCGATCTCGCCAATGCCCCACACATCGCTTTCCCTGAGCCCTTCGGCTTCCATCAAATCATCCATTTTCAGCCCTTCCATCAACATCTGTCCCGCCTCCTTTACTTGCTGCAAGTTTACCATAATATATAATTTTTACGTTATTTCTGCATTTTTCCCAATCAGAACAGCAGAATTAACCCGGGATTTCATTCCGTTTTTGAGACATAAGCAGGGAATTCAATCTGTCAAGCTCCCTGATCAGCCTTTTATTGTTTTCTATCTGCCGGTCCGCCTGGGTCCTGTATGCTTCCAGATCCTTCTTCTTTTCCTCGAAAAAGGTTTTATATTCTTCCTGATATTCTTTCAGCAGCGTTTCCCCTGCCTGTCTGTAGCCGCGCCAGACCTGATTCAGATTCTGACGGCATTGTTTTATGATGGGATCGGCGCAGTCTGCCACTCTCTTTTCCACTTCCACCGCAGTTTCTTCTCTCTTTTTCCAGAACCAGATCCTTCCTGCCGCCCCGATCAAAAGTCCGACCACATTAAAAGAAGCTACAAGAAACGCCCACATAGCATAACTGTCCGATCCGGTTATAACATCGTTATAAATACCCGTCGAACTGACAGCCGGAACCTCTTTTTTCTTTGCCAGAAAAACACTTTTGCTGGTATCTATCACTTTTCCCGTAAGAGAATGGAAGTCTCCCGTATTATACCGGTAACGGTCCAGCATCTCGCCGGTTTCTGTTACAAGTTTTGTATATTCTTTCTCATAAAGCTGATCCAGGCTGTTTCCGGCCTGCTGGCACAGCTTTTCAATCTCGCGGGTCATTTCTTGCATCCGGCTGTTGAATCTGTCCTTCAGATAGGAATTGATTCCATCCGAATTCCCCATGCTTCGAATGCTCTGTCCCGCTTCTGATCTGGCCGCGTTCACCTTATCCCTTATGATTTTCTCCAGACTGTCTTTCGATTTTCTTACGGGACCTGCCAGGGTATCGTGATATTTTTTCATGATCTTTTCATATTCCGCCGTCAGATTGTCGTAAGAATATGTCTCCACGGCTTTTTTCGCCCGCAGTATGTTTTCCTGCTCGGAGGAGATCCCGGCTTTCAGTTCCGACAACAGATTTTCCATCATCTCCGCGGTCTTGGCCGCCACCAGCTGCTCCCTCCTTCCGCTCAGAGAGGCGAATATCTCCAGAAGCATCTGCTCAAATTCTGCGGTCCACCGGCTCTCTGCGGCAGAATTTTCAGAATAGTCCCTCAGGGCTTCGGCAGCCGCGCAGCCGTATACCTTCGGGTGTTCCAGGCCGAAATCGTTCTCCAGACGGCCTTCTACGAAACGGATCAGCTTTTCCCTCTCTTTTTCCGGGGCAAGGTCCATTTTCGTAACCACAAATATAGAATCCGCCAGCAGATGCTTCGCATTTTGTTCCAGAAAAACAGTAAAATCATGCGTGTAGACGCAGTAGCACGGAAACAGGATAATCGCGGCGTCCGCCTCTTCCCGAAGGACATTCTGAGTCTGCAGGATATGTCCTTTCGCCGACTCCTCGCCGGGATTCACGCCGGGCGTATCCACGATGCAGAATCCGGGATATCCGCCCTGGCCGGGAAACGATATCCGCACCTTCTGAATCACAGCTTCCAGTTCGCTGGTAGTCGTCAGGTAATCGATCAGCTCCCCTTCTTTCTCCGGAAGTTCTCTTTTTGCAATATTCCGAAACCATTCTCTGCCTTCCCGGTTCAGCGCATGCGCCTTCCCGTCCGTTCCGGTCAGGGTAATCTGCGCCCCCGCGCCGCTGCCGTTCCAGTCAATGAAAGTAGGGACCGCGGTCGTGGGCAATACATCCATCGTCAGAAGCGGGCGTTTCAGCACCGCATTCAGAAATGTGCTCTTTCCGCAGCTGAAATCTCCGATGATTGCCAGTTTCATATCCGGATACCGGATTCTCTGCCTGACGGACGCAATGCGCTCCAGATACTGATTTCTTTTTTCCTCATCCAGCTCTAAGATCAGTTGTTCCAGATCCCGTAAGATTTCTTCGATGATTTCATTCACGGTCGATTCCTCCCCTCCAGACAGTATGCCAGATACCTCACATACAGTTTCCGATATTCCCGGTTTTTATGGATCCTTGACTGGATCCCGATCAGAACCAGTGTCTGCACCTCCGGTTCCGACACCTCTGCCTGGTTTTGTATTTCTTTTTCCATTTTTCCGGCCCATTCGCCGATCGCCGCGCTGCTGCTGCACCGTTCAAAAATTCCGCCAAATCCCAGCAGTATCTCTATATCTCCCGCTATCTTCTTCACTTCCACCGGAACCGGCATACCTTTCAGATACTCGGAGCAGACTTTTCTGGCCGTTCTGGCTCTTTTTTCATCCAGCAGAGGCATCTTCCCGTCCAGGCTGCGGATCAGCTCCTCGTCCAGCGTACTTGCCGACTGATCCGCCAGACGGTTCTTCAGAAGGACCGCCAGGCACTGTCCTATGTACTTTCGGTTGTCACTGCGAAGATCTGTCCTCTGATATATAAACGGACGGGCTTTTTCTTTTCCATAATAATCCACCCTGCAGAGAACCGGTTCCGTCCACTGGCTCTGGTAAACCACTGCCGTCCCGGCCGGGAGCTTCGCCAGTTCCTGCTGCTGCCCTTCTGTCAGCGCGACGGAATCTCCGGCAATCCGCCGGTCATCCCGGTCCGGAAGCATGAAGAACACCTTTGTCCGTGTATTGCGGATCGCGGACTGATCCATCACAGACGGCGACTGGTCCGCGATCACGAAACCTTCCCCGTAAGTACGCATCTCCGCGATCGCGTTCGTGATCATTTCCGCCGACGCGGCTTTCATATTGCCCGTATCGGCCGATACCGGCCCTGTCTGTCTGCGCAGCAGATGATGAGCCTCCTCCAGCAGCGTAAGATGTCTCAGGGGGCTGTTCATCTCTCCGGAACACATACGGTGTTCGGTCAGGCGCATGACAAGCACGCCCATGATCAGAGCTCTCGTTTCCTCTGAACCTACCCGGCTGATATCCACGATGACATTTTCATCAAACAGGTCTCTGTCTCCGATCTCTTCCCGTCCGAACACCGTGCCGTAGATGCCGTTTGTCAGCGACTTCACACGCGTTACCAGGGCTCCGGTATAGTTTCCCTTCACCTCGCCGGAATAGGCGGAGCGGCCAATCACCTCCGGAAGCTTTTCCAGCAGGTCCGCAAAGCCGGGAAACTCTCCTCCTTCCGGGCAGTCGCCCACCATCATGTCAAATCCTTTGTCTCTGTAGATTTCCTCCACCGCGTCTTTCAGTATGGCGGGCATGGCAGAATACAGCGGCCATGCCGCCTGGAAGATCGCCATGAGGCGGTCGATATGCTCCAGCACATGGATACCGTCCGGATAGGCGAACGGATTGACGCGCAACGGCGGCGCATAGCGGACGTTGGTCCCGTATACGCGGAATCCGTCCCGGCCTCCGAACACCCTGGCATATTCGCCTTTCGCAGGTTCAATGACCAGCGCTTTCACTCCCTGGCCCACCGCCTGATCCAGAAGCTGGTAGCAGAAATTAGATTTTCCCACGCCGGTGGCTCCGGATACGAAAAGATGGCTGGTCAGACCGTTCAGGCCGAATGACACCTCCGTATACGGATCTTCTTTCCCCATATGGGTGACACAGCCGATCCTGGCGCGTCTGTCTTCCGTATCTCCCGCTCCCGGGCCGCCGCACAGGATATCTCTGGCAAAGGCCGCGTGAGAAGACACATGAAAGCCGGGAAGCGATTTTTCCGGCAGACAGAAATAGGCAGGCATATCGGACAGGCCCACCGGCTGTCCCGCCTGTATCCAGGGAAATCCGGACTCTTCTCCAAACGAAAAGACCGGATGCGCGCCTCTGAGCAGATAACGTCGGATCTGTTCCACCTGCTCTCTCTCCGACCAATGGTAGATCCCCGAGGATTCCTTCATCCCGCCGGAAGAAAATACAATGGACCGGTACAGATTTGCCGCGGACACGGCAGTCTCCGTATCTCCCGCGATAAAATATCCCGCCACCCGGAAAGCCCCTTCGTGCTCCAGCCTGTCCAGACGGCGGATTTCACGTTCGATCTGGTCCAGCAGTCCGGAGACGGACCGGTTGACACAGCTTCTCTGTGTGCTGCGGCTTAATGTCGTGCCTCTTCCCAGATTATACCCCTCTGCCTTCGCCTTGCTGTCCGCCGCGGATTCTGTCCGTGTCTCGGTCTTGCTGTCTGCCGTGGATTCCTGTTCTGTCTCCGTGACAGACTTCGGACGCCGGGCAGCGTCTGCTCCCATCCATGCGTCTGCTTTTTTCAGCGCGTTGGTGACAGCGGGCGCGTAAAAAAGGCCTCCCATCCCGGCCTGCATCCAGCCTCCCATCCCGGCCGCGATCAATGTGCCCGCAGTCTGCAGTGCCGCTTCATGTTTTTCCGCCTGTTCATCTTCTTCAACAGACTGCTCGCTTCTGCTCGTACCCAGAGTCTTTGTCTGGCCCGTACTTATCCCGGTGCTCAGGGTGATGGACCTGGAAATCGTTTCCGATACGCTTACCCCGTAACTCTCTGTCTCTCCTTCCGACATGGACACTTCCTGTTTTTGGAACGGAGATATCTGGGTGTACAGAGACTCCAGGCTTTTCCGTGCCCGGACTATCTCACCGGCGTCCATGCAGTCCGCCAGCAGGATCATGGAAAACGGCCTGCCCCGCATACCGTCGATCAATACATCCAGCCGCTCTCCCGACATGTTTCTCTGATCCGTCTTTTCTTCCGGGAATCCGGATATGGCGGCTACGGTGATTTTTTCATCCTCCGGAAGTATTCTCTTAAGCATCCCTCTGGATTCTTCAAACTTCATATTCTCATACCGGCAGCCCGGAAAAATACCCTGAAATGAATTCAGAAATGTACGGTATCCGGAGGATAACCTGTCGTACCGGTCCGCGCTGACCCCCAGATACAGATTGACCCGGTCGGTCTTCCCCTCCAGAAAGAGGACGGCGCTGATCCCCCGGCCCCGCAGCGCGCCGTAGACGGTCTTCAGTTTCTCCGCCACTGACTGTTCTTTTTCATAGACAAAACTGTCCAGACGGATCAGGCGCAGATTATTTCCCGGAACGATTCCGGCAAGTTCCTTCTCCATCGGCAGGATCCCGGCATCGTCCAGCCCGGACAGATAACCCTTCCTTACATAAATCTCCGCTTTCGCCACTGCCTCATTGATCACTGCGGATACTTCGTTTTTTTCCTGATATGTTGCTAATTCCGCTTTCATTGCCGCCCCCTGTTTCATGAAAATATCTGCTCCGCTTCCCTGCGGGCATTCTCCCATGTCTGTCTGTAATGACTGTATTCCTTCTTTTCACATGCAAGGACTATTTCTTCCGTGATATCCAGAAGCTGTTTTCTGACCCCTCGCAGCCGCTCCGCCGTCATGCCGTCTTTCCCGGCGTCTTTCAGCTGATTGCTCAGATACTGCAGTTCCATCATCTCTTTCTGCACCGGGACAAACGGTATCCGGTTGTCGATAAACTGCAGGACGAGCCGGGAGATCTTTTCCGGCTGCCACTGTTCGCGGAAAGACAGCCGGTACAGTCCGGCGTCAAACCCGTTTTCCTTTACCGTACGTTCCTGTTTCTTCAGTTCTTTTTCCACGCGCCGGTAATCCGGCTCTGTTCCGCAGAAACGGATCAGCAGTTCGTCGTCGTTCAGGTACTCCATCAGTTCCGGCAGGATCCCGTCCCACCGCTGATAGGACACGGTCCTGCGGGGCAGCCATTTCTCTATGGATTTCCCCACAAAAAAATCTTTCAGCCTTCCGTCCCCGCCGTAGTGCCAGCTGCCGTCTATGGTCAGACCGGCCTTTTCTGTATAAGGATTATAGATCATGTCTATTTTTTTCATGTCGTCACGCTCCGTTTTTAAGGCCGCTGCGCTCCACATGGCGCAGCGGCCTTTTCCAGACAGATTATATTGCTACATCATATTTCCGGCTGATCTGTTCCGCTTCGGCTGCGATCTTCTGCAGTTCTTCCGCCGCCTCGTTCCGCCTCCGGATTTCCAGATCCTTTTCGTCCTTTTCCTTGGATATCCCTCCGATCGTCGCGTTGATCAGCGCTTCTTTCTGCTCGATGTCCGCTTTCAGCGCCGCGGACATATCGCTGCAGACCTTGCCCAGATGCGCGTTTACATTTTTCATGATGCTGTCCACATTTTTCCGCTGGTCTTCTGTGGCCTTGGCAAATTCTTTCCGGCTGTTTTCCGTCACGGATTTCATAATCTTTGCTTTCTGTTTTTCCGTATTGGAGCTGAGTATGCTGATCAGATCTCCCAGAATGATCGCCCCTATGAAAGCAGGGAGGCTGACGGCCACGCCCATGGCAAGCAATGTTCCCGTAACTACTCCGATCCCTGCCTGAATCGCGACGCTCTTCGCGAGAACGCCCTTTCCATAGGCAACGCTCATGGCCCCTGTGTACCAGTCTCCCGTGAGCACTCCGAAACATACGCCCAGAGCCGCGCTGGAGACCGTCCCTGATTTTCCTCCCTTCACAGTTCCGTCCGTCAGTATCACATCCACGTCGTTCAGCTGTTCCGCGACCGTTACCAGGTCTTTCTGAATCCCCTCCATACACTGCTGTTCCAGGCTGATCAGGTAAGGAGACAGCTCGCGGCTGAGCCAGTGGTTCATCTCTTTTCTCATCCTTCTGGAATATTCTTCCATACATTCCTGCTGGAGCGCTTTGGCCTTCTTTCTGGCTCCCACCGGGTTCAGTTTTCCAAAGCTTTTTGCCAGCTCCCCTTCCGGTTCGTAGTCTTCCAGATCTACCCGGTCAGCCAGTCCGGAGATGTATTCTTCTACTTTTGACTTCACCTGCGGGTAACACCCGTTCATGGCAAGACGGAACGATTTTTCCGTGGATTCGGCGTTCATCTTCGCGATCTCCAGCTGCTTTCTGGCGTTCGCGATGCGTCTTTCCAGTTCTCCGGAATCCACTTCAGCGGCTTTATTGCGAGTCCCGGCCTCTTTCTGCATTACGGCGGCATAGCCGGCGATGGCGCCTGACATCACGCGGATCTGGTCACGGCCTTTATTTTCCACAAGGTATTTGGTCAGGTATTTTTCCAGCCCGTCATAGCCGGACTGTACCAGCAGCTTCTGGTCATGCTGCATCTTCGCCCTCAGGCCGTCCAGAGACGACAGGAAATGTACGGATTCCTCTCCCAGATCGCCGTGCTTCAAGGCATGCCCGATCAGCACCTTTCTGATCTGTTCTACCTTTGCCGGAGGCTGGCTGCTGACGATATCATAGAAGGAATATCCGAAAATAATATTCCTGAGCCCCAGTCCGTTGATCTCGTTCAGCTGTTTCATATCCTCTTTCTGGTATGCCTGCTGGGAATTCATCAGATAAATGATCGCGTCCGCCGTCGGCAGATACCCTCTGGTGATGTAATCGTTGCTGTACGGGTCATTGATACCGGGAGAATCCACCAGTACGACGCCGTCCTTCAGGATCTCCAGCGGCCAGTGGATCACCATCTTTTCAAATTTGGAGCGGATCTTGTCGGAATCATCCGCTTTGCAGTTCATGCCCGCTTCGTTGTCGATGGAGGCGTACTTCGCGATCTCCTCGCTGGACGGATTGACAAGGGTGAAGGGAGTATCCCCTCCTTCCCACTCTCCTTTTTTCGGATACAGCGTCACCTTTTTTTCCGTGCTGTAGTGCATCTCCCCCAGCACTGCCGTTTCCGGCAGGAAACCGGTGGGCAGCAGTTCCTCTCCGATCAACGCGTTGATCATACTGCTTTTGCCGGAAGAAAAGATCCCCATGACCAGCACCACGAACTTCTCTCCGGTCTTTTCCTTCGTCTTGGCCAGATCCTCTTTCCAGACTGTATTTTCCGGCGCGATAACCGCCGCGCACTGCTCCTCCCTCGAGATCAGCGCCGCCAGTTCTTCCAGGACTTTTTTGTGTTCTTCCATTCTTGCCATAACAGGTTCCTCTCTTCTTTCATTCTTATTTTGTATCGTCCAGCAGCTCCCGGCACCGGGCAAGCAGCGAATTCAGTTCCTCTGTCCTGCGCTGCGCCGCGCTTTCGTCCGTCTGAGGCGGCTGCAGCGCTTCTGCCCTTTTCCGGATCGTGTCTGCCAGTTTTCCATAGTAATCTCTCACGGAAGCGGACAGGGCGTCTCCCAGATTTCTCAGATTCATCCGGCTGTATTCCCGGATCTGCTGTTCCCAGAGTTTTTCCGACTTTTCTTTTTTGTCTTTCAGATACGCCGAGCCGCCGATCCCCGCCGCCGCTACGGTCCCGACCACTCCCAGCGTCGTAGGGATCGGCAGCAGCAGGAACAGTCCCGCCGCGATCCCAGTTCCTAGCAGGATCCGGGAATCCCCGGAGTACTTCGCCTTTTCGATCTGGAGTCTGTACCCCGGTTTTGTCACACTGGTCATCAGCACAAAATCCGCGTCCGTCAGGTCGAATCCGGTGGTCAGCCCCAGATTGACCGCGCGTTTCATCATATCTCTGCAGTCCTCCCGCATCCTGGTTTCGATCTGCTCTTTCTGACTCTCCGCCAGAGACTGTATCTTTTCCTCCATCAGCCTCGGAATCTGCTTTCTGATCCAGTCCTCGTCAAACTGCGCTTCTCTCGCTGATGCATACAGTTCTTCGCTGACAGCGGCCTGCGCCCTTTCCGTATTTTCTCTCACCTTTGTCAGGAGTTCGTCGCACCGTTCCAGCATCTGCGCCCGCAGCCTTCTCCATAAAGCCTGCTGTTCCTGTGTTTCCAGAGTCTTTCGAGCATGTTCTTCCATATCCTGTCTGCTTTTCACGGCCGCGCCGCGGATCTGTTCCCGGATGGCCTCTTCCAGTTCCCCGGCCGCTTCTCTCCGGACGGCCTCCATATGTTCCCTGCGCAGCAGCTCCCGCTCCTTCCAGGACGGAAGGGCGCGGCGGAAAGTTTTTGCCGCCTGATCCCATCGGACGTCTTTCAGCACCAGCGGGGCAGGCACGCCCAGCCCGGCACATATTTTCTCCGCGTAGTCCTCTACCTGGTCCGACGAATCCTCGTCCAGCAGATCCATCTTGTTCAAAACCACCTGTACCTTCAAAAAAGACAGAGCGCGCACCGCTTCCATATCTGCCGCTGTAAAAGGAGCCACAGCGGAAATCACATAAAACACCACGTCCGCCAGGTCCAGTATGCGCTTCGGCTTTCCGTCTTCTTCCAGAATGTCGTCCAGCTTCATCTCATACAGCACCGCGTCTTCATTGTTCCACTCCCGGTTCGCGACTGTCCGGTTCTCAAAACCGTTTTCCTCCTCTGCTTTTTCAAAGACGACTCTCAGCGGCTTTTCCTTTTCGCTGAGAAGCCCCGGCTCCCGAAGCACCGTTCCTGTGATGCCGTTCAGGACCGTTGTTTTCCCGCAGTTCATGCCTCCGGTCACAAACACTCCCGTCTTTGTCCGCTCATTAATCTGCCGTATCCTTTCCGAAGCAGTCCCGGTCAGGTCTTTCCGGCCCGCCTTGTCGGCAATCGCCTGCAGTTCTTCAAAATTGACCATTTTATTACCTCCCTGAATTATTTATTGGAGTCCGGACAGTCTTTTTGCCACATGTGCGTACCAGGCGTCAGAGACAGGAATCTGCTCTCCACCGGAAAGTTTTACCATGCGGCCCGCCTTGTCCAGCGCTTCAATATATATGATATTTACGATATAGCTTTTATGGATGCGGAGAAAACATTCCTCAAGCCCGCTGTCTTTAAGTCTTCTTTCTATCTCGGAAAGCTTCGCGAAAACACTGCATTCTTCCCGGCTCCTGGTGTGGATCTCCACGTATTTCAGACTGCTCTGAAAATACAGAATATCCCGCACGCCGAACACATAGCTGGTCTTCCTGGTCTCATAGAAAAATACTTTTCCGGATCCCGTAATCTCTCTCAGCAGTCCTTCCAGTTTCCGCCCGAAGACGTCCGGTTCCTGTTCCCACAGATAAAAAGAGATGGGCCTGGACGGAAGCAAAGGCTCCAGATCGCATTTTTTTGACTTATAGTAGCAGATCCTGCAGTCCGGATTAAAAGAATAGATCTGTTCGCCCATATGCCGGCTTTCCGGACTGTCCAGAGATATCAGCGCCAGCTGCATCTTCAGGGCATAAGTCTCCATCTTTTCCGCTGCCGACGCGTCTGTCATCCAGAGGATCTCAAAGTCACGGTCCGTCCGCACGGAACAGCCCACCAGCCTTTCCCTCATCTCCCTGATTATCTCTTTTCTGGTGTCATACACGCCTATGCAAAACAACATTTAACCTCCGTACAGAATATCCGGTCTCAGTATCTTTTCTGTCTCTCTGTATTGATCCTGGTATTGACTCACCAGTATTTCCAGTTCTTTTTCCGGTCCTGTAAATCCCAGTATCCGGTCCGCGCGGGCATACAGGTTTACAAGAGCCGTCTTCCCCGCTTCCAGCACATAATCCGGATCCATGACGCACACAGGCCGGTCCGGCTCCTCTGCCGGCCCTTTACGCAGATCACGGAAACAGACAATCTTCCTGTCCGGAAGCAGCAGTTCCAGTTCATACCGGTCCGGGAATATCAGGACCCGGCCCGGGCGGAAAATCCGGCGGTGCAGCAGATACCTCAGATACAGCGCACCGTTTTCCAAATAAAGATAAGGTATCCCCGTCTGCATCTGTATGGGGATTTCTCTCTCCCAGAGAGGATGCCTGCGCAGTTCTTTTTCAATCATTTCCAGAGTCATGGATCATCTCCCTTTTGAAGAATCAGTACGCGTCTTTCGCCCGAGTCCCACGCTCGCAGGAAACGTGTCAGAGGATATGTCTCAAGATCCGTGCCCTCCCGGCTCTCCCGCATCCGTGCGACCGTCACTGTTTCTCTGCCCGGCTCGGACAGATCTATCTTTTCCACGCTGGCTATCATATTTGCCGATATCCCGGGCAGCCGGTCCGCGTCCGGACGCTGCAGCACACAGTCGCTCAGCGTACACAGGACCTTCTCATCCGCGTCCAAAGCCTCTGTCAGATCCTCCAGAGACGCCTCTGTCCCCTCTTCCATAACGAGCTCCCTGTCACGAAAAAACATTCTCAGTCTGTGCCAGGAAATATTTCCTTCCGGATCCATGGCTCCGCTTTCCCGGATTTCCCGCATGCTCCCGGCCAGCCACGCTCCGTCCGGATCCTCGTCTCCGCAGATCATCCGGTCTTCCTCGCCGTATTCTTCTGAAGTCTCCGCCGCTCCGACGCGTTCCAGATAGATCCCTTCTTCCAGACGATCTACACCTTCCAGGCCATCGAACAGGTCCTGTATGTCAAACCTCTCTATCATCCCGACTGTCCTTTTCCGTCACCGGATGCCTTCCTTCAGCGCCTTTTTCGCAGCTTCCGGTTCACGGATCAGCCAGTCCAGGGTTAAGACCGCGCCGGTGAACATCATGTCATAGTCTCTCATAAGGCTGTTCAGCGAATAACCGCTGTATTCCGTATCGTCTGATTCTTTCCCCGTATCCAGCCATTCCTGAAGCAGCGGCTTTAATTCCGCGCTGATCCCCTGCAGCTGTTTTTCTATCACCTCCGCCCGCTTTTCCGGGCTTCCCTGGCGTTCCATAACCATATCTTTGATTCTTCCCATCGTTTTACCTCCTACAGGCCAATCTCATTGATCACCGTCTCGGCAAATACCCTTGCGTCCACTTCTATCGGCTGAGAGTAATACTCCCAGTATCCCATATCTTTAAAAATAAGGCGGTCTCCATTGTCATAACCGACGATATCAATATTTACAGCCCAGGAGTCCACCAGTTCTTTATTGGGTTCCACACATTTTACGCCAAGGTTGTAGTACTGATACGCATGCCTGCCTTCGTGCAGCAGTGTGTCTAACGTCTCCTTATACCCCTCATAGGTATTGTCCATTATTGAATGATCCGCGACCTTCAGCTCTTTTCCGTTGTACTGCCCCTCCAGATTCGGGTTGTCAAACGTGACCATCTGCACATCCATAGGATCCCTCATGGCGATCTCGGCCACCTGCTGTTCCAGTTCATTCAGCGCCGCCACACGCTGTTCCCCGTTCAGTTCGACCCAATTTTCATACCGCAGTTCCGGAATGTCCAGAAACGCTTCCCGTATCTCCGCCGCCTGCACTTCAGAAGATGGGGCGAATTCCTGCGTCTCATCCGTCCGCATAAACATGGGCCATTCTGCATCATTGACCTCGACAGCCGCTTCGTCAATCTCCATACCCTCCAGATTGTTTAAAATTTCCTGCATAGCCGTGCTCCTCTCTCGTTTATTTGCCTTTATCTTATCTATTTCTCTTCGTATTTTATCAATTGTTCTTTTTCAGCCATCAAAACTGCATAATTATTTTATTACAGCATAGATTAATTATATCAATTTCCACAAAACCCTCCCACTAAAAAACTCCCATAAATTATGGGAATTCCATAACTTATGGGAGTGTCTCATTTATTTTCCTTCAGCGCGCGAAACACATGCTGCAGTTCTTTTTTGTTGTCCAGCTTCAGCTTTTTCAGCACCTGGGTTTTCTGATTGGCAATCGTCTTGGAGGAAGAATGGGAACGGTCCTCTTCTCCCATCAGGATGTCAAACACGGCGCGTTCCGCCGGCGTCAGGCAGGACAGCGCCGACTGCAGCAGAATCCTTTCCTGCCCTGTCGTCCCTTCTGCCAGCGCGTAGATATTCTCCACCAGCAGGGAAATCTGCTCCTTCATGATGTATCCGGAAGCGAACGACTGCGCCACCACATTTTCGATAATCTCCCGGGAATACAGCGCCGTAAGGATCAGTACTTTTGCGTCTGTCTTAATCCGGATCTGCTTGGACGCCTGGATACCTTCTTCATAGGTATTTCCCAGATGAAGGTCCATCAGCACGATGTCCGGCTGCAGACGGCACGCCGTTTTCACCGCTTCTTCCCTGCTGCCGCAGACACCGACCACCGTCAGCCGTTCATGCAGCTCCAGCTCATTTTGAAGCAGCCAGGCAAAATCTTTATCGTTTTCCACAATCAGTATTTTAATGATCTGTTCCATTTTCATCGGTCTCCGTCTCTGCGGAAATAGTTCTCCCCACAGGGATGCACAAGATAAAAGTTGTCCCGTGGTTCTCCGGGGCAATACTGCTCTTTACCTGAATATACCCTCCGTGGGCGCGCACTACATTCTGGCAGTAATACAACCCCATACCCATATGTCTGCCGTCGGAATAACCGCTGTGATACAGCTCAAAGATATGGTTCATCTGACTCTCCGGGATCCCCCGCCCGGTATCCCGCACGCTGATCAACGCTATGTTTTTCCGCGGTTTCCGGTATCCCAGCTCAAGAGTTCCATCCTCTCCCATGGCGTCCAGCGCGTTTCCCACCAGATTGTTCAGCACCTCTTTCATGTGGGAATAGTCGCATCTTAAGACTGCCCCCGGGGGATCCACGCAGATCTCCACATTCCCTTTCCAGCCATGGGCCGTCTCTTCCGCTGCCGCCTGAAGCAGTTCTTCCGCTTTTACATCCGTCAGGGACAGCATAATCTTCTGTGTATAAGAATTACTCCTTCTGACAAATTCCTGAATATGTCCGACGCTGTGCTCCATGATCTCCAGTTCTCTGTCCGCCCCGGGGATCTCCATCCTCCGCAGGGAATTGGTGCACATCTCCAGTTTTATCAGTTCATTCTTCAGCATATGGATCACGTAACGGATATTTTCCGGCACCTGTTCAGTCTCGCCGGTCCAGTCAAAGTGGACCCGGTTCAGCCGCATTCCCCAGATCCCGTCGCGGAAAAGATGCCTTACATAGTACAGGAAGAGACCCAGGATAATCAGCGCGTTGCCCTGCCACAGCTTGTAAAGGCTCTCCAGCTCCAGAAGATGTACCAGGAAAAGCGTAAGCAGCCAATACCATAACGGCAGAAGCGCGATCAGCGACACAAGTCTCCGCTGGCGGAAACGAATATCCTTACGTTCCTTTATCAAAGTAAACAGAATCGGAACCGTCGCCAGAATTCCGTATAACAGGTTATAAACCGCCACTACCGTATAGGCCATAGGATCGCTCAAAGGGATTTCCCGCGTCTGGCTCCACGGATAAAGCATGCCGAAACAGACCACCGGTACGAAAAGCAGTACGCAGAGCATACGGAACAAAGAGGGGCGCCTGCGGTCCATACGGCAGAAATACAGACTGAAAACCACCACGCAGGGCATAGCCAGATAATACAGCACCGCCGTCAGGATCGAGTTGAGCAGTTCGTCCAGCGCATAATCCACCTGAAAAAAAGTGACCTGAATCCCCTCAAAGATTCCTCTGTAATATATATACTCTTTGAAAACTCCTATACTCAGCAAAAATCCGCAGATACACGCCCACTGATTCACTTTGTTCTCCGGGCTGGAAAGATAGATCAGAAAATATAGCGCCCAGATCAGGACCGTGAAAAGGAGCAGGATTTCTGCCGGCAATCCTGAAAAATTATGCATAACATATTAAGTATATCGTGCTGATTTCCGGCATGTCAATTCATTCGCCGAAAACGCCAGCCTTTTCCTATAAAATTTGGGATATTTCGGCAGCCGCCGGAACTGCTGCCGGGCCTACAGGCCCAGCAGCATGGTTGCGAATTGGAAATAGATAAGAAGGGACAGAGCGTCCATAGTCGTCATGTGATATTCACAATCCGGGAATTCCATCTTCAAACGTATATATTTCCAATGTACCCGTTCCTTCCAGCCGAATCTCGCTGCCCAGACCGTATACTGCGTGGCTGATCACATATTCCCCATTATTTACATAAATCTCTATCATATTTTTATCTACGTAAATATCAAGCCGGCGGCCTTCCTTAACTTCCGGCGTTTCTGCCTGCATACGGCATTTACCATTCTGTACGCACACAAGACTGCGTTCTGTATAAATTCGTCCGTCCTTCCGCCATATCTGGTAACCGCCTATATGAACAGCCTCTCCATCCTGCAGTTCCAGGCTGATCCGGTATCCATCTTCTGAAGCCTCGGCGGCAGAGGATATTTTTCTGGAATACGCTTTCTGTACCTCGGGATGTACAGGAAAGCAGATATGTCCGTTTCTCACTTCTACCCCCCGGGGAAGGCACATCATGCCGCGCCATTTTCCATCGACGACTTCCGGCATACGGAGCCAGGCAATCATCGTTCTGCGGCCCTGCTCGTCCAATGTGCTCTGAGGCGCATACAAGTCCAGCCCATAATCCAGAAACTGGTACTCGTCTGGTATCCGCATACTGCACGTTTCTTCCTCAAAGTCCACTAACGTACAGACTGCCATGTCTTCGCTGCCTCTCCCGTCCTTCATAAATCCCATAGGCGAAAACAGCAAAATTTTTTCGCCGTCTGCTTCAAAATAATCCGGGCACTCCCACATCCAGCCATAACCCGGCCTGGTAGTCTGTCCAGCCAGTTTCCATTCTTTCAGGTCTTCGCTGCGGTAAAAAAGAAGTTTTCCCTGCTCCTGGCTGCTGCTCCCCAGAACCATATACCAGGCATCTTTTCCTCTCCACACTTTGGGATCTCTGGTATGTGTCCGATTCCCTATGTGGGGATCCGCAAGCGGAGGGATGATCACTCTTTTTTTATCCAAATTGTCGAAATGTTCGCCGTCTTCCGACACCAGCATCATCTGACAAGATTCAAACCGGTCATTCAGACATTTATGTATATTTTCCGGGTCAATTTCCTGGTAATGAACTCCTGTATAGTAGAGATACAGCTTTCCCTCATGCTCTACCGCGCTTCCGGAAAAGCATCCGTTCTGATCCGCATATTTTGTCGGATACAAAGCGATCCCTTTATGTTCCCAGTGGACCAGATCCTTACTTACAGCATGTCCCCAGTGCATAGTCCCCCATCGGGGTGCATATGGAAAATGTTGATAGAACACGTGATAATATCCATTATAAAAGATAAATCCATTGGGATCGTTGATCCAGTTCTCCGGAGCCTTGATGTGTCCTCTCTGTCTCATAATTTACACTCCTGTCTTTTTATGCCTGTTGCTTCCGTCCTATGGTTTTTCCGAACAGGATTGTGATGATGAACGTACATATAATTGTAATAATGGTAGAAACCAGGAACTGCAGCATGCAGTCCGGTCTGATGCAGATAACTCCTATCAATCCGCAGGGACCCTGGGACACGGATAAAACATGCATCATAGTCGCATATGCTGCTCCGATACCGCCGCCGATCAGGGCCGCATAAAAAGGATATCTAAGCTTCAGGTTCACACCAAAGATTGCAGGCTCTGTGATCCCGAGGAAAGCGGAAATTCCGGAAGCAGACGCCATACTCTTCATCTTCGCATTTTTTCTCATCAGCATCATAACTGCCAGGGCCGCCGCACCCTGCGCGCAGTTCGCGCACGCGACCACCACAAAGGTAGGAGACCCTCCCAGCGTCTGGATGTTCGCCAGAATCTGAGTCTCCGCGGTCACCAGGCTGTGGTGCATACCGGTAATCACCAGCAGAGGATATGTTACTCCATAGATCAGGCCGCCCAGAGGCCCCAGGTCAAAGAACAGCCACATTACCGCATTGGTCATGGCATCCCCGACTGTTCTCATCACCGGCCCGATAAAAAGGAAAGTCAGGGCTGCTGTAACAAGCACGGATACCAGCGGAGTAATAATGTTATCCAGCATGGCAGGTACGACTTTACGCAGTCTCTTTTCAATAAATGACATACAGAATACGGATACGATTACCGGTAAAACTGTGCCCTGATATCCCACCTTGGCCACCGGAAGGCCAAAGATATGCCAGTAAGGAACAGTTCCGTCCAGAAGCGCCTGGCCATAGCTGTACCCGTTTAACAGATCCGGATGGATCATGATCGCTCCGATCACCGCGCCCAGGATTGGCGTACCGCCAAAGATCTTAGCGGCAGAAAAGCCGATCAGAACCGGCAGGAAGGTAAAACCGGCATTGGAAGCCAGATTGATCATATCCGCCAGGTCCTTGATCTGCGGATATGCGTCCACCAAAGACATATCTGCAAAAAACATGCCCTGCGCCGTCAGTATATTGTTGATACCCATCAACAAACCGGACGCAACCAGCGCCGGCAAAATCGGTACAAATACATCTGCCAAAGTCTTCAGCAATTTCTGTACCGGATTCATCTTTTTCGCCGCTTCCTGCTTGACCTCTTCTTTGGTCATCTCGGCAACATTTCCGATTTTGACAAACTCTGCATAGACCTTGTCCACGATCCCGGTTCCTAAAATAATCTGGAACTGGCCTCCGTTGTTAAAATTACCTTTCACCAGTTCTATCTGCTCCAGCGCGTCCATATTAATCTTGGACTCATCCTTCAGTACAAGTCTCAGTCGGGTTGCGCAGTGGGCTGAACTGATCACATTTTCTCCTCCGCCTATACAGTTCAGTATTTCCCGCGCTGTTTTCGCATACTTGTCTTCCATTCTTTTCTCTCCTCTGTTTTTGATTAACCGGTAAAGTAACCGGTTACTTTATGGTTTTATAGTAATCGGTTTTCCTCCAAAAATCAACTATAAATACTATTTTCAGGATTTTAAACAATTTCATGGGATAATCTTTGTCTACTATGCACATAACCGGTTACTTACCCGGTTACTTTTAGATTGCGCACGATTTTCTTTTCTGCTATACTTTGAAAAAAAGAAAGCGGGGAAAACATTTATGGGAAAAAAGAATGTTACATTCGCTGACATTGCACGATATACCAATTTTTCCAAGACTACCATTTCCAGGTATTTTAACAATCCGGACTCGCTGACTCTGGAAAATCAGGAAAAAATAGCAGAGGCTCTTGTTGCTCTGGATTATAAAGAAAACAAAGTGGCGCGCATCCTCGCCAATGGGAAAACAGAATTCGTAGGCATTATCATTCCGAATCTGTATCTGCACTATTATTCTCAGATGCTGAATCAGATCTTGTCTACCTACGAAACTTACGGTTATAAATTTCTCGTCTTTGTAGGGAACTCAAAAAAAGATGTGGAGAAAAAGTATATACAGGAACTTCTCGCCTACAAAATCGAGGGCATGATCATCCTGAGCCATACGATTCCTTCTGAAGAACTTGCTTCTTACAATATACCCATTGTAACAATCGAGCGGGAAGACCAGCATACCTGCAGCGTCAATACAGATAATTATATGGGAGCCGTCCAGGCAACCAGCCTTTTGTGCAAAAACGAATGTGATGTTTTGATTCATATTAATTCCCATGTATCCCCCCAGGTACCGGCCTACGGCAGAATCCAGGGATTTCTCGACATCTGCAAAGAGCGCCGGATGGCTCACGAACTGATCTTATCTGAATTCGGGCACAGTTATCAGGATACTTTTGAATGTATACAGGAAATATTCCGGACTTTGGAAGAAAAATATGCCGGAAAAAGAAAGGGAGTTTTCATGGCGAACGATACTCATGCCAATATGCTGCTTAATCTGATCGTGCGGAAATATGGAAGACTTCCCGACGATTACCGTCTCATCGGTTTTGACGATTCTCCGATCTCCAGCCAGGCCATTATTCCAACCAGCACTGTGGGCCAGCAGATCGACAAAATCGCCCGGGAAGCCATGGAGCTTCTCGTCATGCAGATGAACGAACGAAAAAAAAGACGGCCTGTCCCCCTGAAAGAACCCGTCCATAAGGTGGTTACTCCTGTGCTTGTACGCCGGGAAACCACTTCCTAAAACAACATGCCGCCGGACCTACAGGCCCAGCAGCATGGTTGCAAATTGGAAGTAGATGAGAAGGGACAGCGCATCCACAATCGTCGTGATAAACGGGCTGGCCATCACCGCCGGATCAAAGCCAACCTTCTTGGCTACCATAGGCAGAATGCACCCGGTAATCTTTGCCACAAATACTGTGACCACCAAAGTACAGCAGACCGTCAGCGCCACCATAACTTCAAGACGGTCAAAAAGCATCAGCTTCGCGAAGTTCACAACCGCCAGCGTTAATCCGCACAGAACTGCCACACGTACTTCTTTCCAGATCACTTTGAAAATATCCTTGAATTCCAGTTCATTCAGAGACAGAGCACGGATCACCGTTACGGACGCCTGGCTTCCCGAGTTGCCGCCCGTATCCATGAGCATGGGGATATATGCTGTCAGCGCCACATAAGCCGCCAGCGCATCCTCAAATCTGGTAATAATAAATCCGGTTACCGTGGCAGAGATCATAAGAATCAGCAGCCACGGGATCCGGTTCTTATACAGTTCCACCACAGGAGTCTTGATGTATGGCTTCTCCGATGGCATCATTGCAGCCATGATTTCCATATCCTCTGTGGTCTCTTTTTTCATGACATCCAGAACATCGTCCACGGTGATGATTCCCACCAGATGATTTTCTCCGTCCACCACCGGCAACGCGATCAGATCGTATTTATCAAATACTCTCGCCACCTCTTCCTGATCCTCTTTGGCGGTGACAGAGATCACATTCTCTTCCATGATATTCTGGATCAGAGCGTCTTCCCTGGATGTGATCAGAGTCCGGATCGATACGGTTCCGATCAGGCGGCTTTCCTGGTCTGTCACATAACAGTCGTTAATCGTCTCTTTCTCCAGTCCTGTCCTGCGGATGCTCTTGATCGCCTGATCCGCCGTCATCGTGGGACGCAGTTTCACGAACTCCGGAGTCATGATGCTTCCGGCCGTGTCCTCCGGATATTTTAAAAGTTCATTGATCATCCGGCGCATATCCGGATCTGCCTGTCTGAGGATCCTTTTCACCACATTGGCAGGCATGTCATCCACCAGGTCCGCCGCGTCATCGGCGCACAGTTCGTTCACCACTTCTTTTAATTCCCGGTCGGAAAATGCTTCGATCAGCATCTGCTGCAGCTCCGGCTCCATCTCCGCGAACGTATCCGCCGCCTGATCCTGGGGGAGAAGACGAAACAGGATCGGCAGCGTCTGTTCAGGGACAGAACCAAATAATTCTGCGATGTCAACCGGGTTCATGGTCAGCAGAATGTCTTTGATGGAACTGTATTTTCTGTTTTCTACCAGCGTGGTCAGCGCGCTGTTCATAACTGACTTGTCTTGCATTCGTCCTTCCTCCATTTCTTTCGCTATTTCCGGCAAAGTCGCTGCGGTACGATCCTCGCGGAGCGTTTTTGTGCAAAACGATTGCTCCGTGCTGACGCACTCCCGCAATCGCCATGCGGCATTCGCAATCCGGGCTCCCGCCCTCCTTGCTCATTTCGCCTGGTCCGTCCAATGTCGGGAAAACCTTATGTGCAAGCACAACGTTTTTCCCGCCGCTGTCCGGATTTTACACAAAAAATCCCGTGCGAAGCTTGAACTTCACACGGGGGAAATCTCTCTGGTGCAACCGTCCAAGCTTTAGCATCGCAGGGCGGTGAAATTGCATTAGATGATACCTTCGTTTCGATATCGCCTGTTCAAACCAACGCATGATGTCTCCATCATTTTGCGGCAGCAACCCATATCCCTGCGGTAGCCTTACCTACCGGATCTATCAACTTGTCACTATGTCCAGTGTACTTCTATTGCACAGACTTGTCAACCCTGAAATCAGGGCTTTCCAGTATATTTTCCAGCCTCTGCAATGCGGGAAATACCTCCGCCCAGAACCCTGCAGTACGCAGTCCCTGACGCAGCACCAGCAGCAGAGCCGCAAACGCCGCCAGCTTCCACAGGATGGGAAGTCCCGCGGCGATCCCCGCCGCGGCCAGGATCACACACATCACCGCAGCCGGGCCATACAGGATCCATTCCACAGCATGGGACATCTTCGATACGCGAAACTCTATCTGCACGGTCCCGTCCTTCCAGATCCCCTGCCCTTCCGGAACAGCGATCAGAAAAGAGAAGGGAAACTTACGTTTCAGAAAAATCCGGAACGTATCTCCGTTCTCATAATAGTTCTCAAAATATCTCTCTTCTCCTGTGTCTTCCCCGATCGCTTTGCGGGCCGTCTCCCTGCTTCCTGTATAGGACAGCTCCGCCGCATATCTGGCCCTTAAAAAATGTATCATCTTCCCAACAACCCTTTCAGGACACGGTCCAGCCGGAACAGATCCTCATCTGTCACCATTGCTTCCAATGCCTCGATATTCGGATCGGAATGTTCGATCTCTCTGGCATAACGGTAAGCGATCCGCACCTGATCGTCCAGTGTAAAGGTCTTCCCGTTCTCCAGCCAGACGGCCATACCCATCTCCCGGATCAGCATGGTGCTGACCACCGCCAGCTTGATCTTGCCGTACGCGTTTTCATCATAGACCGCGCCGCAGAAATACACAAAAATAAAATACATCAGAAGCTGTTCATACTCTGTCTCCCGGTCTTTCATATACCCGGCAAATTCCCGGCATGCTTTCTGGTAATCTTCAAGCCCCATATCATGATACAGCCGAAGCTCCTGATATTTTAAGAAGGTTATCCATTCCGGCTTTAACACTTCCAGCCGGTACAGTCTCCTCCACATCCGGCGCATCTGAATACGCGCTTCCAGCGGATGATTCTGATAAGCGGAAAACTTTTTATCCGCCTGACGCTGAAATGCTTTCGTGCGGCACCACTTCAGGAAATCATCTACCTCGTAGAGCTGCTTCCGGCCGATCCTGGACTGCAGGTCATGGCCCGCGGCAAGGATCCCGGCCATACGAAGCTCAATTCCCTGATCCCTGTCCTGGATCCTTTCATAGAGAAAATCCCGGATTTCCTGGAGTTTTGTAAACAGGAAGAAATCAAACCTTTCATATTCTTCCTCCGGAGTTTTTCTGAAGGAAGTCTCAAATGTGAGCTTTTCTTTGTCGCCCAGTATCATCCTGGCCGCCGCCGGACAGGACAATGACAGAGAAATCTCTCTCAGGTTCTCAAATTCCTCATAATGCCTGGGATAACGGGTACAGGTTTTGCAGAGCATACCGGGGCCTGCCTCAATATAAATATCGCACAGGTTCTCATCATTCAGGAGCGCGCAGCGCCGGTGGTACTGATCAAACGACTTTGTCTCCCAATCCACAGAATTGCGCAGGCGGTTGCCGAAAAATCCCGGATACTTCCGGTATTTTTTTAAAGACACCGGGTCGATCGCAATCTTCCAGCCCGCGCAGCAGGTATCTTCGCACTCTCCCGCTTTACATTGAAAATCATAAAAATATTTTGGATACAAATATTCCATCCGGCACACTCCTTTCTGCCTGACCGCTATCTGGTCAGGATCTCATAGCCGTCCTGCGTCACCGCCACCGTCACTTCCCACTGGGCAGACGGCATTCCGTCCTCTGTATAGACTGTCCATCCGTTGCTGTCATCCACATATACCTCCGGGCCTCCCATATTGATCATGGGTTCTATGGTAAACACCAACCCGGGTACCATGATCTCTCCAGTACCCTTTGCGGCTACATAACTGACCCATGGTTCTTCATGAAACTGAAGACCCACGCCATGCCCGCCGATTTCTTCCACTACAGAATATCCCCTGCTCATGGCATACATGTGTACCGCATGTCCCATATCTCCCAGAGGTTTCCAGGGTTTTACTTCCAGAAGTCCTGCCTGTACCGCTTCTTTTGCCGCCTGTACCAGACGTTTCTTGTCTTCACTTACATCCCCGATACAGAACATTCTGGAAGCGTCAGAAAAATATCCGTTATAGATTGTGGAAACATCCACATTAATAATATCCCCTTCTTTCAGGATCTCTTTCTCATTCGGTATTCCATGGCATACCACCTGGTTCCGGGATGTACACACGCTTTTGGGAAATCCTTCATAGTTCAGCGGAGCAGGAACTCCTCCGGCGCGGGTAGTCTGTTCATAAACCCATCGGTCAATCTCTTCCGTAGAGATGCCGGCACATATGTGTTCCTGCACATAATCCAGAACTGCCGTGTTGATTCTGCCGCTCTCTCGGATTCCTTCCAGCTGAGCCGTACTTTTTACCAGGACATTTCCCGTTTTCAATATTCTCTTTCTTCTGGTCATCCGATGCACCTCACTTCACATCTTTTCCGATGAGAACGACCTTTCGGGCAAATACCGGATTCACCGCATATTTATAGATGTCATGATATTCCTCAAAACTTACATCTTTTCCGTCAGACATAAGCTCCATGGGTACGCCGCACAGGCTGATCCGGATCCCGGTTTCCTGCATGCCTCCGCGCAGATAGAAATTCTTCCTGCGGACTCTCTGGATCTGATTGGAAGCTTTTTCATCCGGTGTCTCTATTTCCAGAAGGAAACGTTTGTCTTCATACCGTTTTTTCAGCATCTCCAGCGCCCTGGATCCATAATTCTGTCCCCGGAACACTTCTGACACCGCGAAATAATCCAGCAGTACCAGATCTTTATACCTTGCGGTAATGGCAAGTCCCACCAGATAACCCTGATCTGCGATGACAAGCATCTCCATCATCCCTTTCGCCGCCATCCTGCACATGGCGCTGAAGGGTTTACGTTCTGCTTTGGGAAACGCTCTCAGATACAATTTTTTCATCAATTTTCTCTCTCTTCGATTTGCCTGTCTGATTTCCATCTCTATTCAACCTCTCTTGCTATTCCATTTTTATCAAACCAGATACCGGAAGGCTCCATCTCCTCCATATGTGTCTGCCAGGCGTCCGCTTCCTGCGGATCTGTCAAAAGTCTTGTATAATATCCCTCCTGCCGGGCAGGTACCGGAGTCACTTCCAGATACTGTTCCTCATCATTTCCATAAAAATGCAGTTCCAGCAGGGTAGTATCCAGTGTTTTTTCATTGAACCAGTAGTTTCCCAGGCTGTAAAACACCGGCGTTCCATTGAAGTATTCCGCGCCCTGCAGACAATGCGGGTGAGCACCCAGCACCACGTCCGCGCCGGCTTCCGCCAGCGCTCTGGCTCCTTCCGTCTGCGCTTCTTCCAGTTTTTCACTGTACTCGGTACCCCAATGGATATAGGCGATGACAAAATCCGCATTCCTGTCCGCTTCTTCCACCGTACTCAGAAGATTTTCCATCTCATAGCACCGGAACACGCCGGGCGTATTTTCTCCTGCCTCCGGAGTCAGAATATATTTTTCCGCGCGTGTAGCAGATACCACAGCTACAGTTTTACCGTCAAACGTTCCATACCAGGGGGCCTGCGCCTCCTGTGCGTCCGCGCCCGCTCCCACTTTGGGCAGGCCCGCCTCTTCCAAAACGGAGAGCATATCCAGAAACGCTTCTTCTCCATAGTCAAACACATGGTTGTTGGCCAGATTAACCAGATCCACACCCAGTTCTTTCAGTATCCCCACATGATCCGGCGATCCCCGGAACGTATATGCCTTGCCTTCCATGGGTGCCCCCGCATCCGACAGGCAGCATTCCAGATTCAGGCACATCAGGTCTGCGGTCTGCATCCGTTCAATCAACTGCGGATCGATACATCCGCGGATCCCGTTCTCCTGTTCCCGGTAGTAGTCCATCGTACCCCAGTCATCTCCCAGGTTGATATCCCCGGCAAAAGCCAGTGTAAAATCATATTCGTGAAGATCCGGCTCTTCCTCCTGCACTGCCAGATCGCCATTTCCGGCATCCGGATCTTCTGTACCGCTTTCCAGGGACAATGCTTCCTCCGGCGCCGTCTCCGCCGGGCTTTCTTCCGGCGTGCCGGCCGGCTGTCCGCATCCGCCGGTCAGAAATACGCAGGCCAGCATGCATGCAAATATCCTTCTTTTCATCCGGCGCCTCCTGTCTTCTTCAGCCGGGCAAACATCATGTCTGTCAGTTCTGGGATGCCTGCCCCGCTCCTGGCTGACATGTAAATCCGGTCTCCCCGGACTCTGGGCAGTTCTTCTTCCCCCAGTCGGAGATCTGCTTTATTATAGACATAAATCACGGGGATGTCGCCCGCCCCCAACTCTTTCAGCGTCTCCTCCGTCACCTGTTTCTGACGGATATGATCTTCATCGGAGTCGTCCAGCACCAGCAGCAGCAGATCTGCTTCTCTGGCCTCATCCAGCGTAGACCGGAAAGCTTTTACCAGTCCTGCCGGAAGCTGATGAATGAATCCTACCGTATCCGACAGCAGAAATACCCGCTCCGGCCCCGCCTGGATCCTGCGTACCGTCGTATCCAACGTGGCGAACAACATATCTTTTTCCAGAACTTTTCCGGCGTCATTCCTCATATAAGTCTCCAGCATCCGGTTCATCAATGTGGATTTCCCCGCGTTGGTATAACCTACCAGCGCAACTCTGGGAATCCCGCTCTGCCCCCGTTTCCGGCGCTGCGTTTCCCTCTCTGTGGATATCCTATCCAGCTCCCGGCGCAGTTCCGCCATCCTTTTTTCTATCCGGCGGCGGTCCAGCTCCAGCTTCTTCTCCCCGGCTCCCCGATTGGCAAGTCCGCTGCCTCCGCCCTGACGGCTGAGTGCCTTGTGCATCCCGGTAAGTCTGGGCAAAATATATTGAAGTCTTGCCGATTCCACCTGCAGACGCGCTTCTCTGGTCTGCGCCCTCCTGGAAAAAATCTCCAGGATCAGCGTCGTACGGTCCAGAATCGGCAAGTCCAGAATATTCTGCAGATTCCGCAGCTGAGACGGCGTCAGGGAACGGTCAAAGATCAGAACATCCGCCGGTTCCTGTTCCAGCAGATCCTGCAGTTCACCAATTTTTCCCCTCCCCATATATAAGGCATTATGCGGTTTGGCAAGATTCTGAGTCATCTGTCCCGTCACTTCCATCTGACACGCCTCGGCCAGACTTTTCAGTTCCTGCATGGAACGTTCAAAATTTTCTCCATCGTTCAGATTCACCCCGAGCAAAAAAGCACGTTCCTTATTATCTGTCAATCCTGTGGTGACTCCTTTCTCTGTTCTCCCACGCACATCCGGAGCACATCTCCGGTGATTTTAAATCCCTGGCGGATACTGTCCAATTCTATATATTCTTCCAGGGTATGAAGGCCTGCCCCTGCAACAGTACCTATGCAGACCGCGGGAATCCCCATGGAAAGCGGAATGTTCGCGTCTGTAGAAGCTGCCTTATCCGGGATTTCTCTTTCCGTATATTTCCTGAGAATCCTGCGGCAGGAATCTGCAAGCTCTTTCTGCCTCTGTCCGTCCACACCTCTGGCACAAGGTCTGATACCGATACATGTCGCCTCTGCCGACACGTCTCCGTCCTGTGTTTCGTCCAATGCCTTCCGGAATCTCTGTTCCATCTCGTCCATGCACCCGGAATCTTCCGACCGATATTCATATGTAAAAACAGCTTCCGAAGCGATGGCGTTGATCACAGTGCCTCCGCGGATCGTTCCTACATTCCACGTAGCTTTTCCCGATCCCCGTCCCTCATTTTCATATAGTCTGGTTATCAGCCGGGCAGCTTCCGCAATCGCATTCTTACGTCCGAAATCCTCATAAGAGTGGCCGCCCGGTGTGCGGACGCGGACCTCATAGCGGGCTGAACCGACGGCCCGGCAATACACCGCTTCCCGGTACAGGTCAAAGCAGACTGCCTGGTCTGCCGCATATCCATAATCCTTAAAGATCTGGCGGCTTCCTTTCAGATTCCCCAGCCCTTCTTCTCCTACTGTAGCGGCAAACAGAATCCCATGCTCCGGGATCCAGCCTGATCTGGCCGCTTCTGCCGCCGCCATCAGCATACATGCCAGATTGGCGGTGTCATCCCCGATACCGGGACAATACAGACGCCCGTCCTCTTCCCGGATCTGCAGCCGGGTATCTTCCGAAAAGACCGTATCCATGTGCGCCGTAAATACAGTCAGATGTTCCTTTTTCCGGCTCCAGAGCCAGCAGATGTTTCCGGCCTGGTCTTCATACACATTTTCGGCTCCCTGCCTCTGAAGCCACGCTTTGATGTAATCCGCACGTTTCTGTTCCTGTCCTGCGGCTGCCGGGATACAGGCAAGATCACAGATTAACCGACGTGTCTCCGTCTCCATAATATAGTCTTTCAAAAACTCATACATCTCCTGTTCCGTAGGAGGACAGCCGTCCAGATGATGCGTGAACCCTGCCGTACATCTGCCCACTCCGAGTACGCCGTTCTTTCCCCGGAATCCCTGGCCAATGCAGACCTTTTCTTTAAAATTCTTTAAAAAGCCTTCTTTTTCCAGCATATCCAGCGCCGGGATCAAATAACCGTAACAGGCGCTGCATGATTCCACTTCCTCCGCCATCTCTGCCAGCTTCAAGACTCTCCCAAGTTCCGGAAGCTCCGCCGCATGCTCCGGCTTATTCAATTCCCGGATCACCGCGCGATCCAGATCACTGCTGCCGGCGCCCAGCGTCTCCGCCATGCCGATATACGGCACGTCCCGTGTCTGATAATGCAGGAAACGGCAAACATACGCGTCGCAGAGAACCGGATCCGCGGCGGCCAGAAGTCGGTTCATCTCCGTGGGATTTCCTCCGTCTTCAAAACTCAGATCGCCGCAGATATTGTCCACCAGGATAAAATCCTGCCGGATACCCAGCGCCAGATGGGCGATCGGACGGTGCAGCCCCATGGCATGAAATCTGCGCTTCTCCCCGTTGGGCAGGAGTCCTTTCATATTTTTGAGAGCGCAGGTAATCCGTGTCTGGCAGTGCCCTTTCAGTACCGGTACATTAATCATAAAATCCACGTGCTCTGCACAGCGGCAGATATGAAGTTCCATGCCTCCGCAGTCTTTCGTCACGCTTTTTTCTTTCTGCGCGTCGATCAGCTCCACATGAAAACGCTCTGCCAGTTCCCGGTAACCGCAGACCTCAAAAGCTTCCTCTGTCCGTCCGCCCACCCAGGAGCCTTCCATGATGGCCAGATTGTAAAACCCGTGCCGCTGCAGATACCGGATCAGTCCCTCCACCACTTCCGGATGAGTCGTTCCTCCTTCAGAAGCCGGTGAAGCAGATACCAGATTGGGCTTGATACCGATTCTTTTCTCTCTGTCCCCGATCATGCCTGCCAGATCCGCCTCCTGCAGCAAGCGTTCTGTCATGTCTATATATTGTTTTCCATAGATAATATATATTTCATTTCTTTTCATACTGCATTCATTGTAGCACAGACGGCCGGGTATTTACAATGGCTCTTTCTCTTTCTTAAGAATACAGTTTGCCCGTTCAGGACGGCAAAAAACGGCCCTGTCCCCTGCCGGGATCAGAGCCGCCTCTTTGATTTTCTTCACTATTTCGCCAGCAATGCGTCCGCCAGCGCTTTCATCTCTTCCTCGTTCTCTTCCGTCATCGTAGAACGGATCGTAACCATCGGATCCGCAATCCGGATATTTTTCATACCTTCAAAATAGGAGCGCATCTGCTTTCCTGCCATGGGCGCCCAGGAACCGTTTTCCACAATGCCCACTTTACGGTTCTGAAAATTCTTGATTTTCAGATGATACAGAAAATCCTCCATGCACGGGAACAGATTTGCGTCGTATGTACAACATGCCGTTACCAGCGTATCATAACGGTAAGCGCTTGCCACTGCTTCCGCCATGTCGTCTCTGGCCAGATCAAAGAAAACTACATTTTTCGCTCCCTTTTCTCTCAGAATCTCCACGAAACGCTGCATGGCCTTCCGGGTATTTCCATGGATGGACGCGCACGCCACTACAACTCCTTCTTCTTCCGGCTCGTAAGAAGACCACTTCAGATATTTGTCAATGTAGAATCCAAGATTCTCTTTCAGGACCGGTCCGTGCAGCGGGCAGATCATGGCGATATCCAGCGTGGCTGCCTTTTTCAGAAGAGCCTGTACCTGTGGCCCGTATTTTCCTACGATATTGATAAAATATCTCCGGGCTTCATCCGTCCACTCTTCCTCAGCGTCCATGGCTCCGAACTTTCCAAAGCCGTCTGCGGCAAACAGGATCTTCTCAGAAGATTCATATTCCACCATCACTTCCGGCCAGTGTACCATAGGAGCCATCACAAAATGCAGGGTATGGCTGCCCAATTCCAGACTGTCTCCTTCGCCCACAGTCACGGTACGGCCGGTCAGGTCAAAGTTGAAAAACTGCGGCAGCATGGCGAACACTTTCGCATTGCTGACCAGCTTCATAGCGGGATATCTCTCCGCGATCCTCTGTATACTCCCCGCATGGTCCGGCTCCAGATGGCTGATCACCAGATAATCCGGTCCCTTCCCATCCAGCACACGTTCCACATTCTGCATCCACTCTTCCATCGCGCGCGGGTCCACTGTATCCATGACCGCGATCTTTTCATCCATGATCACATATGAATTGTAAGTCACACCGTTCGGTACGCGGTACTGACTCTCGAACAGGTCGATGTCCCGGTCATCGCATCCCACATACAAAACAGAATCTGTTACTGTCACTTCTTTCATCTTTCATCCTCCATAATCTTTCCAAGCTCTTCCGCGTTCAGGATCCAGACCGTTTTCCCTTCGATCCGGATCAGTCCCTGTTTCTGCATCTCCATCATGGTACGGGACAGGGACGGACGGGTCACGCCCAGATAATCTGCCAGTTCTTCGCGGTTCATGTCCATCACCGCTTTTTTCCCGTCCTCGCTCACCTCCAGAATCCAGAGAGCAATTTTCTGCTTCAGGGTCGTGTTGGTGACGATGTGCAGTTTTTTTGTCATCTGCAGATTGTTCTTGGCCTGAATATCCAGCAGATTCCGGATAATCATCTTGTGGTGTTCGCAGACATTCGAGCAGAATCCATAGATAAACTGAAAAGGAAGTATCAATACTCTGGACGGCTTTACCGCCACCGCCTCGTACCAATAGCAGCCGCTGGATTCGGACGGACAGCTGGCCCCGAACACTTCCAGCTCATTCACCTGAAAAAGCAGATTTCTCTTGCCGGAAGGCAGATTCTTGACCACCTGCACTTTTCCCTCCAGCAGCAGATATAAATTCTTTGGTTTATCGTCCTCTCCGAAAATAATGCTTCCCGCGTTATAATCCCGGTACCTTGCCTTTGCGCAGTTCAGCATCCGTTCCGCCTCTTCCCCGGTGATCCGGGCAAACAGCGGACTTTCCAGATATTTCTCCATGGTTCATCCTCTAACTTAAATACGGAAAAATGGCTGCCGCATCGTCACTGACCATTCTGCGACAGCCTCCCGTCTTGTTATTCTTCCGGTGCGAACTCCTCTTTGCCTACTCCGCAGACCGGACATACCCAGTCATCCGGAAGATCCTCGAAAGCAGTTCCCGGAGCAATTCCTCCCTCCGGATCGCCAACTTCCGGATCATATACATAACCGCACGGTTCGCATACATATTTCTTCATTGTCTCATTACCTCCAGTTATTCATTTTATTCTTGTTATAGCATATCCCTTTTTGGCAGATTATACCGTAACATTTGTTACATTTTTAAAAATTCTCTCAAAATCTTTGAGACACTTTCGCAAGTATGGGATGCGCACGCCCTGACCTCCGGTTTTGCGGATTCCACCGCATAACTGTTCGACACCAGTTTCAGCATGGATATATCATTCTGGTTGTCTCCAAATACCATAACCTCTTCCGGAGAGATTCCCTGTCTCTCCATAACGAACTCAAGCGCTTTTCCCTTTCCGGACCCTTCCATGATCATATCGAGCCATCCGTTGCCTGCCGTGACAAAATCCGCCTGTGCCCCATATTTTTCCCGCAAAAACGACTGAATAAAAGATACGTTTTTATCAAAATCATGAATATACACAGAGGCCTTGACGATCTGATCGTCAATCGAAGCCGGATCGTCAAAACGTTTGGTAGCATTTTTCAGCACATTTTCGATCTGATCCGCAAACCAGTCTGTTCTTGGCCGGATATAACAGGCTCTCACTCCTGACAGACAGATCTCCGTCTCCGGAAAACGAATCATGTCCTCCGCCACGCTCACCATCAGTTTCCGCGGAAGTTCATCAACAAAAATTACCTGCTCCTTTTCGGTGACAATCGCTCCATTTTCACTGATAAATCCCATACGATCCGCATAACCGTCAAAAAGCCTGCGCATATTGGCATACTGCCGTCCGCTGGCCGCATAAAACAGATATCCCTGCTCCAGGAGTTTCTCCAGCTCGCCCCAGAAATCCGGGTCGATCGTCTGCGTCCCTTCCGGAATCAAAGTCCCGTCCAGATCACTGGCTATCAATTTTATCATCTGCTATCTCCTCTGCCTCTATCATATTGCGGATTTCCTGCATCCGCTGGTCTACTCCGCTGATCACGTCCGCACATTTTCTCAGTTCTTCCGCGATCATCTCCGGATTCGCCACATTTTTCTTATATTTCAGCTTATGGTCCACGCTCGCCCAGAAGTCCATGGCGATAGTGCGGAATTGTACTTCCACCCGCATATTTTTTTTCTGATCCGATAAAAAAATCGGGATCTGGATAATCAGATGCAGACTCCGGTATCCGTTGGGTTTGGGATTTTTAATGTAATCCTTGACTTCCAGCACCTTCAGGTCATCCTGGGCAGACAGCATATCTGCCAGATAATAAATATCTTCTACAAAAGAACAGATCACCCGGATCCCAGCCACATCCGATAACTTCTCTTCGATATTTTCCACCGTCAGTTCAAAGCCTTTCCGGCGCATCTTCTCAATGATGCTCAAAGGTTCTTTTACACGGCTTTCAATAGACTCAAACGGATTTCTCTCATGCCGGAGGGAGAATTCGTCATTCAGCACATTCAGCTTGGTCTCTATCTCCCGGATCGCGCAGCGGTATTCCATCATCAGATACATAAATGACTGGAGTTCCCCAAGTATCGTGGCCTGCTGCCTGTCCTCCAAATAGTTCTTCAGGGCTTCTGCATCCATTCTGCTTCCTCTGATCCATATATCTTTCTCGTTCATGTCTTTTGTGTTTCAATTTCCTCCTGCATAGTATTTCCGGTACAGATTTTCTCTACGGTCTTCCTTTGTCGGAAAACTGCTCCGATACCGTTCCACATCGCAATCCATTTCATAACATAACAAAACTTCTTCCGGACATCCGTCAGGAATACTGATCTTCTTTCCTGCCGGCAGAAATGAGCCATCCGGTCTGTAGATTCCGGAATCCCCTGAATAATACTGCTTTTCCATCCGTCCCGCACAGTTAACCCCTGCCACATACACCTGATTTTCTATCGCCCTGGCACGCAGCAGACAGTCCCAATGCTCCCTCCGGGACGCGGGCCAGTTTGCCGGCACCAGGATCAGATCCGCCTGCCGGGACAGTATCTGAAACGGTTCCGGAAAACGCAGATCATAACAGATCTGTACTCCGATCCGAAAATCCCCAAACCTGCAGACAGGAATCTCTGTTCCCCCCTGAAACATCTGTGTTTCTCCGCCATACCGAAAAGGATGCAGTTTGGCATAATCCAACAGAGTTCCTTCCTGCGACACAAGAGAATAATGATTTTCGCACCGTTCTCCGGCGTCTTTTACCCAGCCGATTCCCACTGCCATCCCATATTTATCCGCCAGCTCCCGGGCAAGCCCTATCGTCTCTCCCTGTTCTTTCGTATACTCTGTACGCATGGAAAAACCGGTCAGGCTCATCTCCGGAAGCAGAAAAAGATCTGTCCTTTCATTCTGCAAAAGGTTCATACACTGTTCCACTTTCCGGAGGCTTCCCTCTCTGTCTTCCCAGCATATCTGTATCTGCCCCAGCCCTATCTTCATCCGCCGATCCCCACCTTATACACAGCTTCTTTCTATTTTACATGATAATGCACGGTTTGTCGATGAAGATTCTTTCCCTTTTGCAAATTTTATGATATACTTGCAATATTGGCGCAGCAACGCCAGATCAGAATCGTTAAACTGGAGGAATATGAATGGAAAATTTATACATACCTGAAAACTACCATTCCGATCTGTCCCTTTATGACACGCAGATCGCGATCAAGACTGTCAAAGATTTCTTTCAGCAGACGCTGTCGGAACGTCTCTATCTGCTCCGCGTATCCGCTCCCCTTTTCGTGACGCCGGAATCCGGCCTGAACGACAATCTGAACGGAGTGGAGCGTCCGGTCACTTTCGGAGTAAAAGAGCAGAATGACCGTCCGGTCGAAATCGTGCACTCTCTTGCCAAATGGAAACGCTACGCGCTGAAACAGTACGGGTTCCATATCGGCGAGGGACTCTATACAGATATGAACGCGATCCGCAGAGATGAAATCACAGACAATATTCATTCTATATATGTGGATCAGTGGGACTGGGAAAAAATCATTCTGAAAAAAGACCGGAATATTACATTTCTGAAAGATACTGTCCGGGAAATCTATAAGGTCCTGAAAAAAACAGAGAAATATATGGCTATCCGGTACGATTACATTGAAGAGATCCTTCCTAAAGAGATTTTCTTCATCACAACTCAGGAGCTTCTGGATCTCTATCCTAATCTCTCTCCCAAGGAAAGAGAAGACCGGATCGCACGGGAAAAAGGCGCCGTCTTCCTGATGGAGATCGGCGACAAGCTCACAAACGGCGAACCCCACGACGGACGCGCTCCGGATTACGACGACTGGCACCTGAACGGTGACATCATCGTATGGTACCCTGTATTAAACCGTTCCCTGGAGCTGTCTTCTATGGGAATCCGCGTAGATGAAGAAGCTCTGCAGCGCCAGCTTACCCTGGCAGGCTGTGAAGAACGCTCCGAACTGCCGTTCCAGAAAGCGATCCTGGAAAAACAGCTGCCATATACCATAGGCGGCGGTATCGGGCAGTCCCGTATCTGCATGTTTTTCCTGCGGAAAGCTCATATCGGAGAAGTACAGTCGTCCATCTGGCCGGATCAGATCCGCGAGACGGCTCTTCAGAATCAAATCGTACTGCTGTAAAGAAGGTGTGATCATGAGAGAAAGGCTGACCAAAAAGGACGTAGAAAAGATCCAGCAGGAAATCGACCACCGAAAACTGGTCGTCCGCCCGGAAGCCATCGAAGCAGTAAAAGAAGCCCGCGCCCAGGGTGACCTGAGCGAAAATTTTGAATACTATGCGGCAAAAAGAGACAAAAACCAGAACGAAAGCCGTATCCGTTACCTGGAGCGGATGCTGAAAACCGCAGTGATCGTAGAGGACCACACCGCCTCTGACGAAGTGGGCCTCAATAAGACCGTCACCGTCTATATTGAAGAAGACGACGAATGCGAAACTTACAAGATTGTTACCAGCATCCGGGGCAACTCCATGAAGAACCTGATCAGCATCGAGTCCCCTCTTGGGAAAGCCCTGCTGCACCACAGAACAGGCGACCGCGTCACCATACCTGTCAGTGATGATTACAGTTATGATGTGGTGATCCGGGAAATCAAAGACACTGCGGATGATGAAAATGACGATATCCGCGGTTTTTAATGGTGGGAGTAGGCATCAGCCGAAAGAAAATGCTCAGGACCGTCCTGCAGACGCAGGACGGTTCTCTTTCTTTGACAAATCCCAATGCCAACTTATTAATCAGGAGTACATGAGGAAAACCCTCAGATACTGAATCTGCTCAACTCAATTCCCCTGCTCCTCTGGCAGCATCTGTATCGTCATCTCATGAGTGTCTACTTCCATAATTCCTTTAACCATAGTTCCGCTGACAGCCGCGCCGCAGGCCGCTTCCTCTTTAAAATCCGCCAGAATAAGCTCCGCCCCGAACATGCCGCTGCAGATCTCCTGAAGTACCGGATTCATCCGCAGCCCGTTGCCGGACGCCACAAGACGCTCCGCCTTCAGATCTGTCCCTTCCCGCATCAGGCAATACATGTCGTACAATTCCCGCGTCATTCCTTCCAGTACGCCGAAGGTCAGGCTTTCCGGAGTAAAATTATCCTCGCCGATATTTGTAATGCTTCCGCGAAGTCCGGGTTCTGCCCGTGTTCCGTTAAAAGCAGTGCAGACTTTCAGACGATCCGCGCCTTTCATTCCTCTTTCCGCCAGTTCCGCCATCACAGCATATTGGGAGGCTTCTTCCATGCCTGCCGCTTTTGCATAGCTTCTGAAGAAATGCTCCAGCACCGCATAGGCCCGTCCGCCGCACAGAGAAGCTCCTGCAAGCAGATACTTCCCTTTCACAAAGGGGCGCGCTTCTATCCCCTGCGCTTCAAAATACCGGTCCGAAAGCGCCGAGATCTGACCGCCTGTCCCCATGTTCAGCAAAAGTATATTCTTATGTATTCCTACGGAGCCCAGGAAGCTGGCCTGATTATCTCCCAGTGCCGCCGCAACAGGGATCCCCTGATATCTGCCCAGCTCTGTGAAATCTTCCGTTATCTCCGGGAGAATGGACGGATCTATCCCCATCTCTTTCATGGCGTCTTTGCGGAAACCGCCTCTTTGGACGTCAAAGAACCCAAGACTTGCCGCGTTGCTTATATGTACCAGGGGATACTTTCTTCCTGTCAGAACCATTCCCAGATAATCCCCTATCGTACACAAAGACACTGCTTCCTGCGGAACCAGACCGTTTCTCAGATTATAGAGATGGCTGATCAGTCCATAGCCGGAAGCAATAAACACTCCTGTCTTGTCCATCACTTGTTCCGTCAAAGGTTTGTGCCCATCTGACGAGAGATTTCCTCTCCCGTCCTGCCAGGTATAGAGAGGACTTACATGTCTCCCGTTCCGGTTCAGATATACGATTCCATGCATCTGCCCGGTCAGGCCGATCACGTCTGCTTCCGGACAGCATGCCAGAAGCTCCTTTACAAGGTTCTCTGCTTTGTCAAGAATCACATCCACGTCCTGGATCCGTTCCCATTCATGCTCCGTTTTTATAAAGCTTCCATTCTGCACCGTCCTGGCTTCAAGCACCTGCCTTTTCTCTGTATCCAAGACTATACCGCTGATGGTAGTCGTTCCAATATCGATTCCTATCGCTTTCATAGTGATCCAAACCTCTTTTATAATTCTTTCAGAAATATCTTCAACGCCTCTCCTTCAACGCCTTCAAAAGATATGCCATATTCTGCCCGAGCACGCACATGGTCTCCAACCCTTCCGCATCCTTCAGGGCATCGCCCGGCATCTGCCCATAGGCCAGAGGCCAATAACACGAGCCCACCACAAACATCTCCTGCAGCAAGAAGAAATGGTTCATGGCATCCAGTGCGCTCACTGCGCCGCCCCGGCGGGCCGCTGTAACGGCTGCTCCCACCTTATGGCGGAACAGGCCGGCGTCCCGGTTCATGTCTGTTACTACCGAGGCCCGTTCCAGAAAAGCCTGCATATTGGCAGACAGATTCGCCGTATATACCGGGGAACCGAGAATGATTCCATCTGCTTCCTTCATCTTATCGAAAATCTCCCTGAAATTATCTTTGCGGTGGACGCAGTTTTCCTGACCTCCGCAGGCCCAGCAGGCCTTGCAGGGCTCCACGACCTGCCCGGCGAGCTGGATCATCTCCGTTTCAATACCTTCTTTATTCAGTTCTTCAAATACCCGATTAATCAGGATGGCAGTATTTCCGTCCCTCCGGGCGCTGCTGTTGACTGCTAAAACTTTCATTGTGTTCGTGTGTGTCCAACAGTTTCTTCAAAGAAAGCTGGGGATAGTAGACGTGAGACTCTACCTGATCTACCGCCGGGATAACTCCGCAGGAACGGATAAATGCCTGATATTTTCGCGCATCAAAGTTAGAAACACCAATAGCGCGAATTTTTCCTGCCTGATATGCCTCTTTAAACGCCTCATACATTTCCATCGCGTTATCATAAGGCTCGTGGATCAAAAGCAGATCAATATAATCCGTCTGTAATTCATTCAAAGATTTCTCAATACCGGCTTTTGCCTTCTGGTAGCTGGCGCTGGACCGGTACAGTTTCGTGGTGAGAAAAATATCCTGCCGTGGCAGACCGCTCTCCCTAACAGCTTTGCCTACCATCTCCTCATTATCATACATCTGTGCTGTATCAATCAGCCGATATCCCAGCTCCAACGCATCCTGAATACACCTCTTGCCTTTCTCACCCCGCACATCCCATGTGCCAAAGCCAACCATCGGCATTTATACGCCGTTATTCAATGTCAAATTATTCATTGCAGTTTTCCTCCCGCTTATCAGTTTTCTGATCGCCTCCATGCTGATTATATATCCAGCCGCGAGAAATGTAAAATATCCAAAAATTATTTCCAGATATTCTTCACACAAATAACTGTTCATGATAAACTGAACACGAGGAGGTCTGTCTATGGAATTACGGGTTTTACGATATTTTTTAGAAGTTGCAAGGGAGGAAAATATGACTCATGCTGCACAGCGGCTGCATGTTTCTCAACCTACACTTTCACGGCAGATTAAGGAATTAGAGGATGAGTTGGGGAAAAAGCTTTTTACCCGAAGCAACTACAGCATTAAGCTGACGGAAGAAGGGATGCTTCTGCGAAAAAGGGCAGAAGATATTCTGGAAATGGCGGATAAAACGCTTGAGGAATTTAAGTCGCTTGACGAAATCAACGGCGGAGATATACATATCGGATGTGCGGAGTCCAACGGAATTGCTCATGTAATCCGTGTAATCAAATCTTTGCAGAAAAAGTACCCCCATATCCGTTACCACTTTTACAGCAGCGGTACAGATGCTGTAAGTGAACGGCTGGATCGGGGCCTGTTGGACGTTGCCGTCATCATTCAGGAAGTAGATTTAAGCAAGTATAATTACTTGAAGGTGCCTTCTTCAGACCGCTGGGGGCTTATCATGAGGAAGGACTCTCCGCTCGCAGAACATTCCTGTATACACCTGAATGACTTGATGAATATTCCGCTGATTCTTTCCCGGCAGGCAATGCGGGAAGAAATGCCGCGCTGGTTCGGTGAAACACAGGATAAACTGAATATCGTTGCGACCTATGACCTGCTTTTTAATACTTCTGTCATGGTGCGGGAAGGCTTTGGATATGTCCTCGGATTCGACGGCCTTGTCAATACAGGCCCGGACAGCGATATCTGCTTCCGACCTTTGGAACCGGCGCTTGAATCACCCATGTATATCATCTGGAAAAAATATCAAATGTTTACTCCTGTGGCCTCGCTGCTTCTGGAAGAACTGAAAAGGAATTTTGGATCTCTTTAAATATGGGCCTCGATACGCTGTACATATAGTACGGCGTCCCAGGCCCATTATAATCAATATTTCCTACGCCCGCTTCCACCTGAGCGTCACTTTGAAAAGATCTCCGTCCGTCTCCACCTTGCATTCTCCATTCTGCAGTTCCGTGAAACTCTGCACGATGGCAAGGCCCAGGCCGCTGCCTTCGGTATTCCGGGACAGATCTCCGCGCACGAACCGTTCCGTGATCTCGTCCGGAGAGAAATTCATCTCTACCGCGGACATGTTTTTAAATGTTACAGTCACTTCTCCATCCTGGTCTTTCAGGTCAATGTAGACTCTGGAATGGGGCATAGAGTATTTCAGGCAGTTCTGAAGCAGGTTGTCGATGATCCGGTAAGTTCTCTGGGGATCCAGGGAAAGGATGCACTTCTCATCCGGCAGGTTCCACCGGATATCCAGCGTGCTCTCCACGATCTTGTCTTCATTCTCCAGATGCACCTGTTTGATCAGATTCACCAGATCCACATCCGTGAAATTCATCGTGATATTATTGGTAGTCGCCTTGCTCACTTCGAAAAGATCTTCTATCAGGACTTTAAGTCTCTGGGATTTCCGATCCAGCGTATCCACATATTCTCTGCGCTCTTCCTCTGTCAGATCTTCCTTTTTCAGCAGATCCACGTATGTGATAATCGCGGTAAGCGGCGTCTTCAGGTCATGGGATACATTGGTAATCAGTTCCGTCTTCATATTACGGCTTCTTACTTCCTCATTCACCGCCTTGCGGAATCCTGCCTGAATAGCCGAAAGCTGATCCCGGATGGGATTCAAAAGGCCCATATCCTCGTCCGTCGGGGTATTCAGGTCGCCGTCGGCAATGGCGCTGGTCGCGTGCAGCAGCTTCCGGTAATCGTCCTGGATCTCCCCGCATTTTTTCTTGATCAGTACATAAAGCACAGCGGAATAAATGATCGCCCCGGCGACTCCTCCGATCCATATACAGCAGAGAGCGATCACGATCACTCCGTTTAACCCCACCAGCTTCCAGATATTTTTGGTCAGATTCTCATCCAGTTTAATATCCGTCGCCCAGTGATACAGGCGCATCCACTGCTTTTTCAGCCAGCGCCAGAGCGCCACGCAGAGCATCCGTTCTTTCAGCGTGCGGATTGGGTGCGTCAAATAAGGCAGGAGGGACGCCGCCAGCCAGTACCAGCAGAAGGCGTAGCAGAACCAGGACAGCCAGATCAGCCCGGTCGCCGTGTTCGCCACCGCCGATTCTCCGATCCCGGCGCTGAGCAGATTATCTGTCAGACTGCTGGATAATGTATAATATCCAAATTCTGTGAGCATCACCGACATGGACACTGCAAATCCCGATACGCCTATACACGCCACCACTTCGGTCGGCAGGCAGAACAGGCGGTTTCTCCGAAGTCCCAGCACCGGTATATTCTGCAGCACCAGCGCCGCCGCAATCATGACCACCGTCAGCACCAATACGCCTACTATGTAGCCGCTGTGCTCATACGCCTGATGTTCGATCCAGTAATCATTATAACCGGTGCCATAGTTTGAAATCGTATGGACGCCGAATGCAAAAGTAGCGTTCTGGATCTGAGGCCGGGGAATTTGCATCAGCAGTTCATCCCCCTGATACGGATCCACATCCGCAGTCATTTCTTCCTGTGAAAGCCCCGAAGATGTATCTGATGTCTCTTCTGTATAGGCAGTCTCTGTATATTCATCTTCTGAATAATAATCTCCCTCATAAAGGCCGTTGTCTTCCATCAGATCCGCCATGGTGCCTTCCTGCAGATAATAAAGAAATTCTTCCGCCCCCATCTCCATGTTCCAGGAATCCCGCACGCTGGGCACGCCCCGGCTGTCATAGGAGATCACCAGACCGGCTTCGTAATACTGTTTTACAAACTCTCCTTCATCGTAGATCACATCTGACAGATTTCCGTCGGTACCATACTCCCGGTCTACAGAGACGGCATAGCTGGAATAGTCGTTCATACTCTGGACCATCGTATACTGGTTGCGCATATTGCGCATCAGCCTGCTGGACGCATCCTGGAGGTTTACGATCTCATCTCCCGTCAGTTCATTCACATTGCTTCTCTGGGTAAAATACTCATAAGCGTCCATATCCGGCGTCGTCTCATAATTCATATAATAGATCGCCGAACGCACATATCTCATAAATTCATCGTCAACCGAAAATACCGGCGTATCTTCACCGGAATCCTGATAAATCGCTTCGGCTTCCTCTATGTTCTTCTGGGCTTTTTCCCGAAAATACGGGTATACAGCACACATGGCCGTGGACGCGACCGCGGCGCACAGAACCACGATCAGCAAACTTTTTCCACTACTGTTTTTCCATTTTATAGCCAACACCCCACACCACCTTTAAATATTTTGGATTCTTGGGATTGATCTCGATCTTTTCACGGATATTTCTCACGTGAACCATGATCGTGTCGGAATTTACCGCTTTTTCATTCCAGACCCGTTCATAGATCTCATCCGCGGAAAATACCCTGCCCGGATGTTTCATGAGCAGCAGAAGAATCCGGTACTCCATGGGCGTCACCTTCACCGGGACGCCGTCCACGCGAAGCTCCACCTTCTCTTCATCCAGTTCCAGACCGCCAATCCTGTATATGTGTCCTTCATCGTTGTTTCCGTTTTTCAGTTTCTCCAGATACCGGCTGTAGCGCCGGAGCTGGGAGTTTACCCTCGCCAGCAGTTCCAGCGGGGTAAAGGGTTTCGTCACATAGTCGTCCGCCCCCATATTCAGCCCCAGGATCTTATCCACTTCTTCTGACTTGGCAGAGAGCATGATGACCGGAAAATCATAGTCCTTCCTCATCTCCATTACCATCTGGATCCCGTCCTTGCGGGGCATCATCACGTCCACGATCGCCAGATGGATTTCTTCCCGGTAGATAATCTCCAGTCCTTCGATCCCGTCCGCGGCTTTGTACACTTCGTAACCCTGGCTCTTCAGATAAATCTCGATCCCGTCCCGGATCTCTTTGTCATCTTCCACAACCAGCACATGATATTTCTCCATAATCCTCTCTCCTCCTGCCTTTCATAAGGCGCCGCTCCTCCCTTCCGTCTTTCATCTGACGAAGTCATTGTAGCGCCTGAATCTTAAAAACAAATGCAGGTATTTCTAAAGAAAAACTAAAGAAAACCTGCATATCATTCTATACGTCTGTCCGGTGGACTTCAAATACATCTTCTTCCAGTCTGTCCACCCTCAGGACAAAATCAAATCTATCCACTTCCGTGCACATCCAGTAATCCGCTTCCGGAAATACCTGATTTTCCGGATCGAAGAAGCGCTGCACCGTGGGATCCTTCCGAAGCGTCTCCAGCTCTTTCCTCATGTCAGGCTCCTGCCCTTCCAGGATTCCTTTGATATACCGTCCGCAGAGCACATCCTCCGGAGCGTCTTCCAGGCCTTCCAGGCCCATGCAGACCAGCGATACTTTCTCATATCCCTTTTTCCGGATGTAGCGCGCCACTGCCCTCGCGTTTACCAGGCTTCCGGTCAGAATCTCATCCGCATGAAGCGCGTTCGCCACCCCCTGGGTCCCCGCGCTGGTGGTATGTACGATCGTCTTCCCCCGCAGATCCGCATGCTCTGTCTGGGACGGAGAATTGCCGTAGTCAAATCCCGGCAGAATCACCCCATGGCGCTCCCCTGCCAGAAGGTACTCCGGATGTTCCTCTCTCAGAGCATATGCGCGTTCCTTGGATCCCACCGGAAGGATTCGTCCCGCTCCCCGCGCCATCAGGTAGCATTCCAGGGAAAAAGCACGGAACACATCGATGACGACCGTCAGCCCTTCTGCTTTTTTCGCTCCTTCGATCATATGTAAAATCTGTACGTCCATAGACATCTCCTCCGTAAAGCAGCCTCTTCCGCCGCGCATAATCCCGGTTCTTCCGGCGCATACTGGCAGGGAAAGGAGGCGTTTCCATGTCTGAACACCATACCGCGCCCAGACAAAAAAAGTCCGTCCGAAAGGCAGCGGACAACATCTCCGGACTGAACTCCTGCTCTGCGCAGGACTGTACCGGACTGATCCCCGCCGGTCTGGACAATGAGGCGGAACTGGAAGCCTATCAGGAACTTTATTCTTTCCTTCCGGAACCGCCCGAAGATTAGTTTCCGATCCCTGCGGGACTCCCGTATGCCCGCAGGGACCGTCTTATCTCATCTGCTCTTCAATCTCTGTCTCGGTGGCCTTCATGGCGCTCAGCGTCATATCGAGGAGACGGTCCAGCTCCCAGCCGAGCTGTTCCGCTCCGGTACGTATGATATCCCTGGAGCATCCCGCAGCAAACCTCTTGTCTTTGAATTTCTTTTTCAGGCTGGACAATTCCATATCGGTGCAGCTCCTGGAGGGACGCATCCTGGCCGCCGCGCCGATCAGACCCGTCAGCTCATCCGCAGCGAACAATACTTTTTCCATCTCATGCTCCGGCTTCATGTCGCTGCAGATCCCATATCCATGGCTGCAGACTGCATGCACCAGAGCGTCCTCCGCATCAATCTCCGCCAGCAGTTCCGGCGCTTTCCGGCAGTGCTCTTCCGGATATTTTTCATAGTCCACATCATGGAGAAGCCCGCAGAGTCCCCAGAAATCTTCATCTCCGTATCCCAGTTCTTTCGCATACCAGCGCATCACCGCTTCCACCGTCAGCGCATGCTGGATGTGAAACGGCTCCTGATTATATTTTTTCAGCAGAGCAAGCGCCTGCTCCCTCGTCGCTTTCGTCTCCATATGCATTCTCCTTCTTTCTTCTGTCAGCCGATCCCCAGTACCGCCGGAAGTATCCAGGCGCCGATCACATAATACAGCAGCAGATGCGCCGGGTAAAACCAGTAAAACAGCCATCTGGGCTGACGGCCTCTTTCTCCATTATATCTCCAGATCAGCAGAAATGCCAGCGGAGCCGTAAGCTCCCACAAGCAGCACGCGGCTCCCACGATGCACTGCCATTTCCGATTGTCCCGCAGCAGGTACAGAATTCCGATAAACAGCACGCCGAACGCTCCGTAATCTGTGTGAAGAAATTCCGCCAGCACGGCTCCCGCCGCCAGGATCAGCACCTTCAAGGCGGTGTTCGTCCCATATCTCCGGACTGCCAGCATCGCCAGAAGTCCGATCAGCAGTGTAAAAAATACGTTCTGGTACTGCCAGTCAGGCACCTGATTCCACAGCGCCAGATCAAACGGGATTTCGCTGACCAGGGCAAAAATCCCCAGGCGTACCGCATATTTCTTCACATCATGGGTGTGGCAGAACCCTTCCACAAGCAGAAAACAGAAGATCGGAAACGCCGGCCGGCCGATCATCCGGAGTACACCGTCCACTGCGAAAATCGTTTCCCACTGTTCCGCAAAATGGTACCCCATCGGAGATCTTCCCCAGATGTTCAGCACAAAATTTTCCAGAATGCCCGCCCCGATATGATCGATGGCCATCAGGATGATCGCCGCCCATTTCAGCGTGCTTCCTGTGATCCCAGTCCTAGTCTTCATATTTTTCCGCAATTTCTCCCTGTCTCTTGTAGATGGATCTCTCCGGCACCACGCCGCGCACAGAAGACAGCGGATAAATATTGCTCTCCCGGCCTACCACCGTGCCCGGGTTCAGGATAGAGCCGCAGCCCACTTCCACATTGTCGCCCACCATAGCGCCGAATTTTTTGAGCCCGGTCTCAATATCTCCTTCCGGCGTGTGTACCTTCACCAGTTTTTTATCAGATTTTACATTAGAGGTGATGGAACCGGCTCCCATATGCGCTTTATAACCCAGGATAGAATCTCCCACATAATTGTAATGAGGCACCTGCACCTTATTGAACAGGACCACATTTTTCAGCTCCGTGGAATTGCCCACCACAGCGCCTTCCCCCACCAGGGCGTTGCCGCGGATGAAGGCGCAGTGGCGTACTTCCGCATCCTTTCCGATGATGGCCGGTCCATGGATATAGGCCGTCGGCGCTACTTTCGCGGATCGGGCCACCCACACGTCTTCGCCTCTTTTTTCATATTCCTCCGGATCAAGAGTTTCCCCAAGCTTCAGGATAAACGCTCCGATCTTCGGCAGCGCTTCCCAGGGATAGGTCAGCCCTTCAAAAAGATCCGCCGCAATCGTCTCATTCAGGTCATACAGGTCATGAATCGTTATCTTGCTCATGTGTCAGTCTCCTTTTTGGTTGTTTTCTTATAATAAACGGCGGCCGCCTCAAAATACGGCCTCATGGCAAAATGCTGCCTGCTGTGCAGCACCTGCTCCGTTTTGCTTCTCACAAAATGCTCCAGTTTCCCCATGTACTCATCCGAAGTGATCTCCCCGTTCGCCACATAAGTCAACCCTTTTTCCCAGCTGGCTGTGAGTTCCGGATTCAGAAACGACCGGATGGATACGTTTACCACGTCAAAGATATTTTCCCCCAGAAGGGTAGGCGTAATGATCTGTGTCTTTCTGTTCAAAGCTATGTATTTATTATTGACCAGTTTTTTCAGAATCTCCGCCCGCGTGGCGCTGGTGCCGATCCCGCTTCCCTTGATCTGGGCCCGAAGATCCTCGTCCTCGATCAGCTGTCCTGCGTTCTCCATGGCCAGAATCATGGAACCGGAGTTGTAACGCTTCGGCGGAGAAGTCTCTCCTTCCTTGATCTTCGCTCCTTTCACCGGGAGCGCCGTACCTTTCCTAAGCTTCATAAGCGCTTCCAGCATCGCAGCATCACAGCCGGTCTCTTCTTCCTTATCATCGCCGTCTTTTTTCTTCTTTTCATTCATATTCGGCGTAACCTTCAGATATCCTTCCTCCTGCAGCGCCCGGAAACTGGAGAAAAATTTCTCTGTTCCCATCTGCGTAGTCAACGCCACCTTCTGGTAGACTGCCGGAGGATAAAAAACGGCGAGAAAGCGCCGGACAATCGTTTCGTACACCTGTCCTGCCGTACCGCTGAGACTTTTCAGCGCCCCGAACCCCTGTCCCGTGGGAATAATCGCATAATGGTCGGTGATCTGTTTATCGTTGGTGTAACGGCTCTTTCCGATGGACTTGTAACTTTCTTTCTCCAGAATCTCCCGGACATATTCCGCCGCCGGACCGTACTGGGCAAGGCCGCTTATGTTTTTCCGTATCTCCTTGGCCACAGCGCTGGAAAGCACCCTGGCGTCCGTCCTGGGATAAGTCACCAGTTTCTTCTCATACAGCTCCTGCACGGTCCGCAGGGTCTCATCCGGACTGATCTTGAATCTCCGTGAACACTCGTTCTGGAGTTCTGCAAGATTGAAAAGCAGAGGCGCATATTTCGTCTCCTTCTTTTTCTCCGCAGAAACCACACTCGCCTCCCTGGGGCGGATCTCCTTCAGCCTGCGGATCAGCTCCTCCGCATCTTCCTTCTTTTTAAATCCGTTTTCTTTATACAGAAGCGGGGACTGATAATACGCGCTTCCCTCCACCGCACGCCATTCACCCTCAAAAGTTTTTCCCGCCAGTTCCTGGGTCAGAAGCACCCGGTAAAACGGCGTCTTCACAAAGTTTCGGATCTCCCGCTCCCGGCGCACCACCATACCCAGGACGCAGGTCATAACCCGCCCCACGGAAATCACCGTGTATTTGGTGTTTTGAAAGCTGGATATCGCACGCCCGTACTGCAGCGTCAAAAGCCTGGAAAAGTTGATCCCCATCAGATAATCTTCTTTGGCGCGCAGATACGCGGAAGCCGACAGATTGTCATATTCCGACAGATCCTTCGCTTCTCGGATGCCCCTCAGAATCTCTTCTTCCGTCTGGGAATCGATCCATACCCGGCGGCGCTGTTTTCCTTTTACACCCGCCATCTGCTCCACCAGACGGTAAATGTACTCTCCCTCCCGCCCGGAATCGGTGCACACATAGATACAGTCCACGTCCTGACGGTTCAGAAGCCCGCTGACGATCTGATACTGCTTTTTCACGCCGTCGATCACTTCATATTTCCATTCTTTGGGCAGAAACGGCAGCGTATCCAGCGACCATTTCTTATATTTTTCGTCGTACGCTTCCGGATAACTCATGGTTACCAGATGTCCCACGCACCAGGTTACAATCGCTTCCTCCGATTCCAGATAACCGTCCTGCCTTCTCACCCCCAGCTTCAGCGCCTTCGCAAATTCCTGCGCCACGCTGGGTTTTTCCGCAATATATAAAGATTTACCCATGTTGCTCTCTTTCTTCTCCGTTCACCCTGACAATTCTAGCACATTTGTGGTATAATGTCCACGTTCCAATTCGCCATGCGGAAACGGGAGCGGGTGTAGTTCCCCTGTCCGCTTTTCGGACATTCCCCGCGCCCGCGCTCAGAGGTAATGGCAAGAACCGTTACAAGCCTGCTTGTATAAGGCTCTTGCCATTACCCCTGACGGATGGCATCAGCCATCCGTCCCGGAACGCAGAGTGCGTTCCAGGAAAAGCGCGTGCGCAGCCGAAACACTTAAAAGCTCTCGTTTCCATACGGCGAATGCCCCTGAGCGAGATGAAGTGCAGCGGAATCGAGTTTCCCGCCTCATCTCCTCCCCAGTCTATTTTTAGGAAAGGAAACTCCCATGACCATCACCGGCATCATCGCAGAATACAATCCGTTCCACCGCGGCCATGCATATCATCTGTCCCGCGCACGGGAAATCACCGGAGCAGACTTTGTTATCGTCGCCATGAGCGGAAACTATGTTCAGAGGGGCGTCCCCGCCATGTTCGACAAATATACACGGGCGGAGGCGGCTCTGCGAGGCGGCGCCGACCTGGTGCTGGAGCTTCCTCTCTGCGCCGCCTGCGGAAGCGCGGAATATTTCTCCGACGGAGCCGTAGACCTGTTCATGCAGACCGACATCGTCACTGATCTCTGTTTCGGCAGCGAGTGCGGAGATCTCTCCCCGCTGGAGGAAGCGGCTTCCCTTCTGGCAGAAGAACCGGAAGATTACCGTACTCTTTTGCGGCAGTACCTGCGGGAGGGAGACTCCTTTCCGGCCGCGCGGGCCAGGGCGCTCCAGGCGGAGCTTCCCTCCACGCCTCCCGGCATTCTGGACTCCCCCAACAATCTGCTGGGCATCGAATACCTGAAGGCTCTTAAAAAAAGGGACTGCCGGATACGCCCGCATACGGTCTCCAGAGAAGGCAGCGGATATCATGATCTGACCATGGGCCGGAAGCATTTTGCTTCTGCCGGAGCCATCCGCCGGGAACTGATCCGGCAGAACGGATTATTTACGGAAGCAATACGGGAACAGCTTCCCGACTTCGAGATTTACCGGGCTTACGAAGGGAAAACGCCGCTCTCAGAAGACGCCTTCTCGCTCCTGCTTCTTCAAAAGCTACGGAGCATCCAGGGAGAATCCCTGGACACTTTTTTCGACGTGCCGGAGGAACTTTCCAACCGGATCTGGAACCGGCTGGACGAATTCACCTCTTTCAGCGGGTTCGCAGAACTTCTGAAGACCCGGAACCTGACCCGAACTGCCGTCAACCGGGCGCTCCTGCATATCCTGCTGGACCTTCGGCAGTACCGGAGGGCACAGCGCCTGCGGGTTTTGGGACTGCGGAAAGGGTCTGAGATTCTTTTAAAGCTTATGAGCACCCATGGGACGCTTCCGCTGCTCACCGGACTTCCCGGAAGCGCCCTTCCCGAGTCCGCTTTTTATCCCGACCGGCTGTATGAATCCGTCCGTTCTTTTACGCATGGAACTCCCTATCAGAATGAGCACCGGCGGAAAATACTGATCGTCTAGTATAGAAGGAGGAGCATCTTGAGACACTTTATCTGGAACCGCTTTATCCGTTTTGTGGATATTATCTCCCAGCCCCACACCTACAACACGCATATGAGCAGGCTGATCACCGTCAGCGCCATGGCAGCCGCCACTGTCCTGTCTCTTATCTATCATCGGATCAATCCCGCCGGGACAGCCAATATCGCGCTGATCTATATCTTGACAGTGATTCTGATCTCCTATCATACGGACAAATACCGTTACGGGATCCTGGCGGCCATCTGCAGCGTTTTTTTTATCAACCTGTTTACTTATCCTTTTTTTGTATTTAATTTTGCCGTATCCGGATATCCGCTTACTTTTCTCTTCATGTACTTTATTTCCATTCTGACCAGCGCCACCACCTTCCGTCTGAAAGAACAGGCAAGACGGATCAAAGATGATGAAGACCTGATCATGGAAGCCGAGAAAGAAAAACTGCGGGCCAACCTGCTCCGGGCGGTATCTCACGATCTGCGCACGCCGCTGACCAGCATCATTGGCGCCAGCTCCTCTTATCTGGATAACGAAGAGACTCTTTCCGCAGAAGAAAAACGCAGACTTGTCTCTCAGATCTCCGAAGACGCGGACTGGCTGCTTCATATGGTGGAAAATCTGCTGTCTGTCACGCGTATCACCGACAGCGGCGCCAATACCTTGAAAAAGAATCCGGAGGTCATGGAAGAAGTTCTTTTAGACGCCATCTCTACGATACGAAAACGTTATCCTTCCATGCAGATACACATGTCTCTTCCGGATGAGCTGCTGATCGTTCCCATGGATCCGCTGCTGATCAAACAGGTGATCATGAATCTGCTGGAAAACGCTTATTTCCATGCCCACAGCCAGAAACCGGTGGAATGTTTTCTGCGTTCCTCGGCTGAATCTGCCAGTGTACACATCCGGGACTACGGAATCGGCATTCCAAAAGAACATACAGACGATATCTTTGACGCCGCCCCGTCTTCTCCTTCCTCTGCTTCCGACACGCGCAAAGGAATGGGAATCGGACTGTCCATCTGCAAAGCGATCATAAACGCCCACGGCGGAAGCATCCATGCGATCAGTCATCCGGACGGAGCCGAATTTTATTTTACACTGCCAAAGGAGGAACTCCATCATGAATCAGACGGTCAAAATTCTCGTCATTGAAGATGAAAAAAATATTCTCAGTTTTATCACTTCAGTCCTCTCTTCCCAGCACTATCAGGTGGTTCCTGCCGCCGCAGGCACGGAAGGCCTGTCCCTGGCTTCCTCCCAGTGCCCCGACCTGATCCTGCTGGATCTGGGACTTCCTGACATCGACGGTATGGATGTCATCTCAAAAATCAGAGAATGGTCCAGCGTTCCGATCCTGGTAATTTCCGCACGCGCGCTGGAGGACGACAAAGTACTGGCATTGGATGCCGGAGCGGACGATTATATCACCAAGCCGTTCGGCAATTCCGAACTTCTCGCCAGAATCCGTACGGCACTGCGCCACAGCAGCCGGATGCAGACGGACGGCGAACTGGCCGACCGCCCTTACCGTTCCAAAGGACTTATGATCGATTTTGAAAAAAGGATCGTTTCCAGAGATGGAAAAGAGGTTCATCTGACTCAGAATGAATACAAAATTGTGGCGCTTCTCGCCAGAAACTGCGGCAGGGTTCTCACCTACGACCGCCTGATCGAACACATCTGGGGACCGTACTCAGAAAATGACAATACGATCCTTCGCGTCAATATGGCAAATATCCGGCGGAAGCTGGAGCCGAACCCGGCGGAGCCCGTCTATATCTTCACAGAAGTGGGCGTGGGATACCGGATGGCGGATGAAGATTAACCTTCATCCGCTATATATTTACCGTCTCCCTGATCTTTCTCAGCGCCTCCATCAGATTTTCCGCTTCTTCCACTCCATCCGGAACTGCTTTTCCCTCTCTGTTCAGCCAAATGCTTTTTATTCCCGCCTGTCCGGGACATTTTACATCGCTTTCCAGGGAATCGCCTATATGAATCACCTCTTCCGGCTTCAAGCCGATTTTATCAAGCGCATACTGGAAAATCTCTTTTCTCGGTTTTGAATATTTTGCCTGTTCACTGGTGAACACTCCGACCGGGTGGATGCCGTTTCTTTCCATAGATTCATAAATATACCGGTCATCACTGTTGGTCACAAAATAGACCGGCAGTGTAATCTGCTCTAAAAATTCAGCCGCATCTTCATACATTGGCGACGTACACCAGTGTTCTTCCATACGCGCCATACAAAAAATTCCCCCGGGAGGCAGGAGGTTCAGGAACCTGCGCCCGGAGGAGTTTTTTATTGCCCTGGAGTGCCATTCCCATACGGATGTCTTTTTTATGGAGGATCTGCCGTATGGACACCAGGGTTTATCTTGTGCATATCTCCTGAGATTTCCAATAGAAAAAGCCGCCTTCACCCACCAGCCGACAATTCAAGAAAGGATGCGCCATTCATCCCCTCTGTTGGATGGAAAGCTCTCCTCGGGAGCTCATCTCATATGCCAAGCAGGTTTCCTGGCTTACGGATCTGACGCTCGCTCTCCCCTTCTCACATGTATCAGGGTTATGCAATGGGATATCGAGAGCGGGCTCTCCGAATACAGTGACCGGATCGTTCAGGATTCTCACCTGATTCCCTCTTCACGCCTGACGGCGCGCACTTGACACAGCATCTTCTGCACGATTTCATTATAGACTTCCCATCAAGGAAAGTCAAGCGGTTCTGTATAACTTCCCGTCTTCCAGACGATAAATCTGATCACAGTTCTCCAGAGTGCTGGTACGATGGGCAATCATCAGCAAGGTACATCTGCCCCGGAAACGCTCCACCGCCTCCATGACCGCCTGTTCTGTCTCGGTGTCCAGCGCGGAAGTCGCCTCGTCCAGCACCAGAATCTCCGGCTGCTGGTACAGCGCTCTGGCGATCCCGATCCTCTGGCGCTGTCCTCCGGAGAGACGCACTCCGGACTCGCCCACCATTGTATCCAGTCCGTCGTCCAGACCGTCCACAAACTCCAAAAGCTGTGCTTCCTCCAGTGCGCGCCGCACTTTCGCTTCCGAGATCTCCGAATCCGGAATACCGAAAGCCACGTTTCGGCGGATCGTGTCATCCGCCAGATAAATGCTCTGGGGAATGTATCCCAGTTTATGCCCCCAGGCGTCCGGATAATCGCGGATATCGCTGTCTCCGTAACAGATCCTGCCCTGATCCGGGCTCAGCAGCCCCAGAAGCAGGTCCATAAACGTGGTCTTGCCCGCCCCGGAACTTCCCACGAACCCTATGGATTTTTTCAGCGGCAGCTCCACCGACAGATCCGACAATATTTCTTTCTCCGTCCCGGGATACCGGAATGTCACATGCTCGAACCGGACCACATCCGCAGCCGGAAGCCGTCTATAGTCTCTCTCCGGCGGACGTTCGTTTTTCTTCGCGCCCGCCTCCTGCAGATCTTCATAGATGCGGTCAATAGAAGGTTTCAGAAACAGGATCCCGTTCAGCAGATTATTCACCTGGTTCACAGACGGCAGCAGCCGGAACGCGGCCATGGCGAACACTGAGAGCTGGGGAACCAGTTCCTGTACGTCGGCTCCCATCTGCAGTTTTATCAGAATCGTCGCCAGCACGCCGCAGACGCAGACCGTCTCGATCAGATACTTAGGAGCATTGCGGTAAAACTGGCTCTTTTTCAGGCTGGACGCATAGTATTTTCCGTTTTCCTCATACGCGCGGACAAAATAATTCTCCCGCGCCAGAACCTTGATCTCTTTGATTCCGCCCAACGCCTGGTTGACCGCCTGAATCATCTTTCCATTGTAAATCTGATTCTGTTTTCCATAATCGACAGTACGCTTCCGCATGATCGCAAAATAGAAATAAGAACACAGCCCCAGCAGCGCCGCCACCACCAAAGTGATCACCACGTCCGTATACAGCAGATACACTGCCAGCATGGCGATGATCAGAAGGTTGGAAACCAGATCGATCACATCCATCACCAGTTCATACAGGTTGTTTACATCGGAAGTCACACTGCGCAGGATCTCTGAAGAATTCTTTTCCAGATGAAACGGATACGGTTTCTTCATATAGTTTCTCATCAGCCGTCCCGACAGCTCCAGCCGGTTGTTAAATACGAACCGGAGCTGTACATATTTCGTAAACAGCAGATAGGTGTTCTTTATCAAATAAACCGCGATCAGCAGCAATCCCAGCCAGATCAGAAGTTCTCTCTGGGATTCTGCCCCCACCAGTCTTCCAAACCACTGAAACAGCGCGTTATCTGTCCCGTCTGTGTCCATAACCAGCTGTACAAAGGGCAGAATCAGAGAGACGCCCATCAGTTCCAGCACGGATCCTGCAAATAACATACAGAACAGAACCACAAATTTGATCTTCTGCGTTCGGTTGAAAATCATACGGATTTTTTGGATCATAATCTTTTCCTCTTTTTATATTGTTCCAGAAGCGTGTTGTACATATGCATCCGGTACCGGTTAAAGAGTTCCAGGCCGCCGCAGCAGAGAATGCCGGCAGCCAGGATCGGAATGACAGCGAACCTTCCCGACACGGGCAGGCGGTCTGCCATCAGCACAAACAAACATCCGTAGGCAAGCGCTGCCGCAAGGCAAAGATAAACAGCGAATCTCGCCGGATACCAGAATCTCTCCGATACGCGGGATCCCAGGAGCAGTTTCTGAAGCGTCGAGCATCCGAAAGAAAACAAAAGCAGCACCCATACCGCTTTTACCGGGATATCCGCTCCCCTGCCCCACAAGGTATATGCCGCCAGAGACAGCACACTTGTAGAAGTGAACAGATAAGCCGTGCCGATACACACCGGCTTCAGCACCCGATATAAACTCCATATACGTTTCACAGTCCTCTCCTCCCCTCCTACAGGCATCCCAGCTTCTCTTTTACCGTTTTCGCATACTGGCGGGATATGGTCAGTCGTTCCCCATTGCTCATCGTCACCTGCATGGTTCCACCAAACTCCGGTTTCAGAGACTGAATCTGGTTGAAATTAATGATCAGCGATTTGGAAGCCCGGAAAAAGTCGCTGCTCTCCAGACGTCCCTCCAGTTCATAGAGCCGCAGCGGAGTCTCGTACACCTCAGTCTCCGTATACAGAAACGTCTTCTTTTCTACCGTATCAATATAAAGGACCTGGCTCACATCCAGAAGATAGGTCTGCTGGTCCTTATGTCCGGTCAGCTTGCGGTCCGCCATCCGCAGCATTTCCAGGATCCGGATCACCTGTTCGTTGGTCTGCCTGCACCGGATCGTAATCTCCAGATCCTCCGCGGACGGATCCTCTTCCATTCTGATCTTCAACCCTCTTCCTCCTCTTCTGCCGTCTTTCGCATAGTATAAACCGCTTTTTCATCCTGTGCAATCCCTTCCGCCCTGACCTGCAGTTTTCAGGGCCTGACCTGCGTTATAAACGGCCTGATCCGCTGCAGACCGGATCGCCCGCACACGAAAAGAGCCTGGTGATCTGCACCAGGCTCTTTTCATTTTTATCAAATGACGAAAGGTATCCTTATATCCCGTTTAAAACACGCCCTCTCCCGCCGCAACAAAGAATCTCAGCATAATCATATTGTCATAGTGGTTAGATACAAACAATTATGGAAATCAGCAACGATTGCGGATTTTCTTCCGCCAGTTACTTTGGGAAGCTGTTCCGTGAAAAAACAGGAATGACTCCCCTGCAGTACCGGAAAGGAAAAACAGGAGGCTGAGCGCCGCCGCAGATCCGGCCCCGGCAGGGAAAACCGGATCTGCGTTCCTGCAGTCATTATTCTTCCTGCATCCACGCATTCAGTTTATTCTTCACATTTTCATCCAGCATATATTCAATATCGCTGTACTGACTGTATGTCAGACGGTTTCCAATCGCATAGTAGTGTTCCAGGCACTGTTCCCCCGCCTCGCTGTTCAGATAGAGCAGCAGATCTTCCAGCAGATTAAAAGAATACTCTTCCTTTGTCAGTTCTTCTACCAGCGCCGCCGTCGTATCGTCATCCAGCCAGGTCATCAGATTGCTGATCGTCCCCTGCATGGGATGCGGATAACCATCGTCACGGATCGCCTCCAGCAGAGCATCTCCCGCCTTTTTCTCATCGATGTAGATGAAAATTTCCTGTAATTCGCTGTCTGACAACTCTGTTTTTCGCTCCAGAAATCTTTGGAATCCCTCCAGTGCTTCCTCCTCGTCCAACGTTGGGAGCGCTTCAAAATATTCCTGTTTTGTGGCGTCTCCGCTGGCAATCCGGGCCGCCAAATGTACAGAGTCCTCTTCCTCCTCGGAACTATAGACGGCAGAGATTCCATCGGCATTCAGCCCTTTGAACTGGATATTAAGCTTCTCCAGCCTCGCCTCTCTCCCGACCATTTTGATCACATTGCGTCCGGTCTCCATCTCAATGGGGGTAGAAGTCTCCTGTCCTTCTTCTTTCACCGTCGCAACTGCCCCGTCCGGAGACACATGCACTAATTTGAAATCTCCGTTCACGGCCTCCCAGGACGCATCCACCGAGATCTCCACCGGTTTCTCTGCCTCCAGAATCAGCACGGAATCCGACCCGCAAAAGGCAAACACTTCTGCTTTCACAGACCCGTCTCCCCCGCTGTAAAAATAAGCTCTCCATACGGTGTCTTCCACGTCTTTTCCTGCCATCAGCGTGTCGTCATTGTAGACTTTATATGCATCATCCGAAGCATCCACCCCAAACGATTCATTCATCACGCTGTCTCTCCAGCTGTTCCGGGAAACAGTCCCGAACAGACGCGACCAGAAGCCTCCTGTCTCTCCCTCTTCCTGCGCGGCCGCGTCGTGCGTTTCCACAGCCGACACATCCGGGGAATCGTCTCCTGTCCGCCCCGCCGTATCCGTACAGGCGGCCAGCGCGGTCACACACCCGAACACCAGCACCGACAGACACACCGCCGCGAAACCGCGCTTCCGGTATCCGGCGATCCCCGAGAGCCTCCGTTTTAAATCCTTCTTGCCTTCCAGAAGCGTCGTGGAAAGCACGCTTCCGCGGAATCTCATATGCCGCTCCGCCGTATCCAGAAGAATATTTCCATAACTGCGCCGCTCCTCTTCTGTCAAGGTTCTCACTACGCTCTCATCGCAGGAAAGCTCACAGTCTTTGTCGAATGTTTTCCCAAACCAGTATACGAACGGGTTATACCAGTGAAGGCAGAGCACGATCTGGAACAGCCATTTATACCAGATATCCTTCCTTTTCAGATGCGTCAGCTCATGCCGCAGAATCAGCGCCGATTCTTCCGGAGTCATTTTTTCTTTCGGCAGTACAACAAACGGTCGGAAGACCCCGATCAGTACCGGGCTGGCTACCAGCGGACTCCCACAGATCCAGGCCCATTTCCGGATGTGCATTTCCCGGCGGATCTCTTCTGCCTGCCGCAGGATTCCTTCATCCTCCACACAGGTACAGTCAGCCTTCACATAGCGGACAAAATTCCGATAATCGTTGATTTTCAGAAGCAGCATCAGCAGCGCGCCAAATCCCCAGATCAGGAACATCCAGTGGAACAGGGGGAAGCCTGCCGCCCCTGCGGAAGCGCCCGCAGCAGATGTCTGTGCGGAAGTTCCGGCAGATGTTCCTGCGGAAATACTGTCCGGAGATCCTGAGCCGTTCAGATCCGTACTTCCGTCCGACGCCCCGGACGCCATATTGACTGTATCCTCAGTATCTGCCGCCTTTTCTACCGCCGTATCCGCAGCAGCTTCCTCCTGTCCGGTCTGTACGCCCTCTTCCAGAAACTGTACCGGATTCCAGATCACAGGAGCAGGAACTGCACCCGGATCCGGATGTACCGGAAGCAGCAGCCGCAGAAAGACCACCGCCCAGATATAATAGTGCCATTTCCAGGAAAACAGTCTTCTGGTCAGAGGCCGCAGAGCCAACAGCACAAGCCCCAGAAGCGTCCCCATCCAGGACAGCTTAAGTATTTCCAAAACGATCTCTCTTCCCATACCATCACCTCCCTCCTTGTCAGAACCGGCTGTTGAAGAAGTCTCTGAGTTCTTTGATGTCCTCTTTCGTCAGGTCATCATCCGCCATCAGCGCCGCCGCCATGTTTCCGCTTCTTCCGTGAAAGAACTTGTTGACAAAATTTTTCGTCTCTTCTTTCACATACGCTTCACGGCTGACTGCCGGACTGTAATAATAGACTTCTCTCTTCTCCTGATGCAGCATCCCCTTCTTCACCAGTCTCTGGATCAACGTCAGCACGGTCGTGCGCTCCCAGCTCTTGTTTTCTTCCAGCATACTCCGGATCTGGGCCGTATTCAAAGGCTCTCCGGCCGTCCACAGCACTTCCAGAATCTCCAGTTCCGCGTCGGAGACATTCTTCTTTTTCTCCATATCGATACCTCCATGTTGTGTCTACTTCTGTAGTCAATTATAGTCTACAATAGTAGTCACTATATGTCAAGTATAATTTCAGTTTATATATGAAGTCGTATGAAAGACTGACTGTCACTTGTGCAAAATTAAATTCCACTTAAAACCACGTGGCACATTGTTAAAATACGAAAATAATGATATAATATGACTATCTTGAAACAGGAGGAATATCATGAAAACAACCATCAGACCATCAGCGGATTTAAGAAACCACTACAATGAGATAGCTAAAGAATGCCGGGAAAACCGAACCCATTGTATCCTTACAAAAAACGGGAGAGGGGACACAGTTATCATGGGAATTCAGGATTATAATCAAATGACTGCTGAGCTAGAGCTTTTACGAAATCTCGCAGACGCTGAAGAAGATGTAATGTCTGGAAGAGTGTCTCCAATAAAAGAAACCTTTGATTCTATTCGAGAAAATTTAATATCGCGGAGCGGGAAATGAGTTACAAAGTTTTACGAACTGATAAAGCAGATGAACAATTACATGATATTATTTTTTATATAGCTGAAGATTCCGGCAGCGTTGATATAGCGCTTAATTATCTTGAAAAGATAGAAAATTCAATTAATAATTTGGAAAACTTCCCATATATGGGTGCTAAACCGCGCTATGCGACATTACGTCGTCAAGGTTACAGAGTATTGGTTGTTGAGCGTCATCTGGCATTCTATAAAATAGATGAAGAAGCAAAAACCGTAATAATCTATGCAGTGATGGATGGACGACGTGAATATAAGGATTTAATATAATTTTGAGGGAGGCAATTTATCCTCCGATGCAGGTTCCATTAAGACGATGAAGTACTTTCGTACATCATAAATGGGAACTATAAGGGGATCGGCTTCGATGTAATCGGTCTTGACCCGATCGCGGACAGTAATTGAGACGGATCTCCGATTCGCGCGGTTGCGTAGTTCGAATAAACGAAGAATTTTTACATATGGAGGACCTGACATGACAAAGGAAGAATTTTTAATCCGTCTCAACGAAGATGAGGAGTATTCCCCCGGCTGGCAGGCTATCGACGACGCTTTTGAAAAGCTTTATCCCGGACAGAATCCCGATCATTTCGGCACCATCATGACGTCAAGGGCCATATTCGGCGGCGATGAATATTTAGACGGTTTTTCGGTGTACAGTTCACCGAAAGGGTATAAGCATCTGGTCAGCTACGGGATGACGGTACTTTACGGAGACGAGGAGGCTTTCGGCGGTGAATGGAACGGCTGGGGTTATGAAATGACCATGAAGCTGAAGGAAAAAGACACAGAAAGCTGCATGTGGGCGATAGATATGATGTCAAATCTCGCAAGATACACCTACAAGACCGGACGTTTCTTTGAGCCGAATCAGTATGTGAAAGGCAGCGATACCTCCCTTCATATCGGTACGGATTCCCTTATCACGGCACTTTTGCTGGTAAACGATACTGAAGCAGAACCGCAGACCTCTGTGTACGGAAAAACAGAATTTATCCAGCTTGTCGGCATCACCGAATCAGAAATCCAGGCAATTATCGACGACCGGAACAATATTCCCAGATTGATCGAACTTATGAAAGCAGACGGAAATGAGGATCTGGTTACGGACATGAGCAGGAACAAGTCTTATCTGTAATTTACCGCGGCAGTCCAGGGCGGCAAAAAAGCGGGGATAAAACCAGACGTCATGCTTGCTTATAAGCCTGAGCCTGTTTCTATCCCCGTTTTCACACCTTATCCCGTCTTATGCAGATGCTTTCTCCCTGATCTGGCTGATCGCATACAGCACCACTTCCATGGTGGTTCCTGTATTCTTGTCCAAAAGAAGGGTAACGTAATCTCCGTTCACTTCCGTGACTGTTCCGACGATTCCTCCCATAGTAATCACCACGTCGCCCGGCGTCAGAGAACCGTGCAGTTCTTTCATCTGCCTCTGTTTCTTCTTGTTCGGGATGTACACAAAGATATACAGCGCCACCACCAGAACCACCGCATAAGCGGCAAACAGCATAATCGGAGTCATGATCCGTTCTTCCTTTCCCTGTTACTCGGCCATTCCCAGATATTTTTCCACAATTCTGACAAACAGAGCGGATCCGATCCAGAATACGTCTTCATCCACATTGAATCTGGGATTGTGATGAGGAATATCCGTGTGTTTTTCGGGATTCGCGGAACTCAGGAACATAAATGCCCCGGGTACGCGGTTCAGGTAATAAGCGAAGTCCTCGCCTCCCATATTCGGAGCGTCCACATGATCGATAACCATGCTGTCTCCGACGATCTCTCTCGCAGCGTCCGCCGCCAGCCTCGCCATCTCAGGATCATTGATCACAGGCGGCGCGCCCCAGTCCATCTCCACTTCCGCTTCTCCGCGGAAAGTAGCCGCCGTACCTTTTGCGATCTCTTCGATCCGTTTTGCCAGATATTCACGCACGTCTTCTTCCAGTGCGCGGATCGTACCTTCGATCAGAACCTCGGAAGGAATCACATTGTAGGTGAATCCCCCTTCGATATGGCCGATAGTCAGAACTGCCGGTTTCACCGCGGCGATCTCCCTTGCCAGGACCTCCTGAAGGCTGATTACAATATGTGCCGCGATATTGACCGGATCCACTCCTTTTTCCGGTGTGGAGCCGTGGCAGCCAAAACCTTTTACTTTGATTACAAACCGGTCGAAGGAAGCCATGCAGCATCCCGGAGTACAGATCACCGTGCCGGCCGGAATATCTTTGGAGATAATGGTACCTATATGTGTTCCAAATATGGCGTCCACGCTATCCAGATGCCCTTCCTCACAGATCCTCTGCGCTCCCTTGGATCCTTCTTCGTCTGTCTGGAACAACAGCTTCACAGTCCCCGGAATCTGGTCTTTGTGAGCGTTCAGTACCTTCGCCGCGCCAAGAAGCATGGTCATATGGGTGTCATGCCCGCAGGCGTGCATGCATCCTTCATGAGTGGATTTATAAGGCACTTCATTCTCCTCCGTAATCGGAAGCGCGTCCATATCCGCGCGCAGAGCGATGGTTCTGCCGGGCTTTCCACCCTGGATCAGGGCTACCAGACCGCTGTCCGTTTTATTCTCCACAAAGGGAATTCCCATCTCCGTTAATTTTCCTGCCACATATGCCTTTGTCTGCGGCAGTTCGCCGCCGAGCTCCGGTATCCGATGAAGCTCCCGGCGCATGGCCACCAGTTCATCCTGCAGGTCTCTGCACTGTTCCCACATTTTCTTATCCTCCACATTTTAATAATAGTTTTTATATATTACGCGAGCATCCCTTTTTTATAAAATATCCTCGCGATAAAGAGCGTTCCGAATACGGTGATCACGATCACCCATGCGGCAGCCAGCGGAGTAAACAGCTTTAACGCCACAGGGATCGCCAGAGCAAATACGGCCACCTTTGGGTATTTAATGGCAAAATTGCCGAAGGTCGCTCCGAATATGGCCGAACTTGCATACTGCGTAAGTCCGGTCACGATGAAGTCCGGCAGGACTGACAAGACCGCGCTTCCGACAATCACCGCGGAAGTGGTACCGATCAGATTCGTGATAATCGATCCGCAGATCGCCATAGTGGAGACCACTTCTGCCTGAATGGTGCCCGGCGTGGAATCCGTTACATCCAGAGCGAGCGCCGCGCAGGGTACGCGCATGTTTCCGATATTTCCGGAGAGAAAACTCAGATAAGTTCCAGAGAGACCCAGCGCCGCGTAATAGGATATAGGCTCCACAAAATAAAACGCCCCGAAAGAAGCCGCCACCATTCCCCATGCTGTCAGAACAGTACCAAGGGGCGGCCAGCAGTCATAAGTCGTGCACAGCCAGATTACAGGAATAAATGCGGTCAGCGCGGCCAGAATATTGGTCGGGGTTCCGATAATGATGCTGTCCCGCTTCCACTGTTTTAAAATATCTTTTTCATTCATGGTTCTCTTCCTCCCTTAATGGAACAGCTGGTCGTAGCCCAGTGAACATATCATGCCGATGATCATGGCAATACCCAGTGAGTATTCCATCAGCCGGGGAATTTTCCTGCATACTGTCTTTACGAGAATCACCATGGAAACAGCTCCCGCGAGAACTGCTATGGTATTTCCCATTCCTTTCAGAATCTCTCCAGAATTCAGGTATCCGAATATTCCAAGAGAGCAGGCGCCGCTCAGCACTACCAGCCATTTCATGTCTCCGCCGGAAACCTTGTTGCGCAAAGTCTCCAGAGACGGAGTCGCGACACCGGTAAACAGAAGCCATCCGGCTCCGTTCAATGCCATGGCAAACCAGGACACTGCCAGACAGACCAGCGTATACTGCTCTGACCCGAGAGCCACGCCGCACGCCTCCGCGCCTATATTCGCGGCAGAAAGCTCTGTCGCAGCCGCGCCGATGATAGACAGACGCAGCCATGCCATAGGTCCTCCAATAGAAGCCATCAGCCCCACCATGACAATGAATACGCCCAGGGCCGGCCCTATAGCGGAGATGAATCCCACCCGGAATGCCTCTTTGGGAATATGGGGATCAATCCCTGCCTCTTTCGTGATTTTGCCGCACTGGCGCATGTACAGTACCGCCTGTACCGCGGAAAGGACCACCGTAATTCCGCAGAGGAGCCACAGGATCGGTGAATTCGATACCTGTTGAACCTGTTCAACAACACTCATTCTACATTCCTCCTTCGTATCTGACTGTTTTCAGTCACTTATATCAAACGCCTTCTTCCGGCGTATATTTTTGGAAACATCTTTGAAACAGCCGGCTGTTCACCCATGCCAAAAGCCCCGGGCCCAGAAGAATCCAGAGAATCAGGATGCGCAGAAATACAGCCGGAAGCAGCAGCAGGTTCCATATGGGCAGCCCGCTGATCAGAACACTCAAAAGAAAATACGGGAAATTTGCCGCCGCCATCAGCCAGGCGTTCTTCATCGTCCGGCAGATCCCTCCGCAGAAACGCGCCTGTACAGGAAACACAAATACTGCTTCCATCAGCCAGACGATCAGAAAAATCCCCGTCAGCACGCCGAATACGGTCTGAAGGTTTCCCGGAAGGATACTTACCGCCAGTGCATAGAATACCAGCAGCAAGAGAACCGCCGTCAGAATCAGATGGATCAGTGTAGCCTGACGGAAGTTCTCACGGAATGCATTCCAGAAACCTCTCGCTGTTTTCTTCTCTTCATGCCTCGCCATGCGCAGCGTTACTGTATATAATGCCGTCGCGGAAGCTCCGGCTGTCACTATCGGAATTGAAAACAAAAGGTAGAGCACGCTCAATATCAGGAAATCGGCAATTTTCTCCATAATGATTCCCAGGGCGCCATCCGCCGCAAAATACTTGCTCATGCACGTTCCCCTTAATTCTTAAAGCTGTGGATCGGTGCGGGAATCCTTCCTCCCCGGTTGACAAACGCTTCACAGGAGTACTGGTTTACCGGCATAATGGGAGCATATCCCAAAAGGCCGCCAAACTCCACGATTTCGCCTACGCCTTTTCCTACCACCGGGATCAGACGCACGGCAGTCGTCTTCTGATTCACCATGCCGATAGCCATCTCATCCGCAATGATACCGGAGATCGTCGACGCGGGAGTATTTCCGGGAATCGCGATCATATCCAGGCCCACAGAGCAGACACAAGTCATGGCTTCCAGCTTCTCCAGTGTCAGCGCGCCGGCTTTCACCGCGTCGATCATTCCCTGATCTTCGCTGACCGGGATGAACGCTCCGCTTAAACCGCCCACATAGGAGGACGCCATAACACCGCCCTTCTTCACCTGATCATTCAGCAGAGCCAGCGCAGCCGTCGTGCCGGGCGCACCGGCGTACTCCACGCCGATTTCCTGCAGAATATCCGCCACGCTGTCCCCGATGGCCGGTGTAGGCGCCAGGGAAAGATCCACGATACCAAACGGAATCCCCATCCTTCTGGATGCCTCTTTCGCCACCAGCTGTCCCACTCTGGTCACTTTGAAGGCAGTCTTTTTGATCGTCTCGCACAACACTTCAAAATTCTCTCCGCGCACTTTGGAAAGCGCCGTCTTCACCACTCCGGGACCGCTGACGCCCACATTGATCACCGCGTCCGCCTCCGTCACTCCGTGAAAAGCGCCCGCCATAAAAGGATTGTCATCCGGCGCGTTGCAGAAGATTACCAGTTTCGCACATCCCAGAGAATCTTTTTCTTTCGTCAGTTCCGCAGTTTTTTTGATGACTTCTCCCATCATCTTCACCGCGTCCATGTCGATCCCCGTCTTCGTGGAACCCACATTGACCGAACTGCATACTCTCTCCGTCCGGGCCAGCGCCTGAGGGATCGCCTGCATCAGCAGCCGGTCGCTGGCTGTCATTCCCTTGGAAACCAGCGCGGAAAAACCGCCCAGAAAATTTACTCCTACAGTCTCGGCAGCCTGGTCCAGCACCCTGGCAATCTCCACATAATCTTCCGGCGTACGGCATGCCGCGCTGCCCACAAGCGAGACGGGCGTCACCGAGATTCTTTTATTCACGATGGGAATTCCATACTGTTCTTCAATAGCTTTCCCCACCGCCACCAGATCCTTTGCTGTTCCGGTGATCTTGTCATAAATGTTGACTTTCAGTTTTTCCAGGTCCGAATCAATGCAATCCAGCAGACTGATTCCCAGCGTGATCGTACGCACGTCCAGGTTTTCCTGCTCGATCATTTTATTTGTCTCCAGCACCTCGTTAATATTGATCATGAATATACGCTCCTGTCCTGTATTTTTCCAGACTGCTGCCATACGCGAAAACGCGGCGCTCAGATTCTGTGCATCATATTGAAAATATCCTCATGCTGGCAGTGGATTACCACTCCGATCTCTTCTCCCAGTTTTGCCAGTTCACCGGACATCTGCGTCACGTCCGTCACCTTGACCGCGTCCACGATCATCATCATGTTGAAGTACCCGTTTACAATTGTCTGCGAAATGTCCAGGATGTTCACCTGATGTTCCGCCAGGTAGGTGCAGACTTTGGCAATAATCCCCACCGCGTCATGTCCGACTACTGTAATAATAAATCTTTTCACTCTCTTGTCCTCCTCGACTTCTTTACATTAAAATTCACATACGCCGGAGACACAGTCTCTCTTCGCCACCTGAATGTCAAAATCCCCCGGCATATACTTCACCGGATCCAGCTGGATCTCCAGCTTTACCGTCTCATATGCCAGTTCGGCATAATTGTTCTCCTTGCTCAAATGTCCCAGATATATTTTTTTCATGTTGTCATGAAGCACCCGGCACAGAAGCTGCCCCGCGCTCTCATTGGACAGATGCCCCCGTTCTCCCAGAATCCTGCGTTTCAGCGGATAAGGATACGGCCCTACCTGAAGCATCTGGATATCGTGATTGGCTTCCACCAACAGTACATCCAGATTCTGGAGATGTTCTACTATGTAATCATTATAAATTCCCATATCCGTGGCAACCGCCGCACTCTTCTCCCCGCAGCGGAAACGATAGGCCACCGGCTCCGCCGCGTCATGAGAAATAGCAAAAGGTTCGATTTCCACATCCCCGATAGTAAAAGGCTCGTCCGCACGAACCACGTGATACAGACTTTCATCGATAGATCCCAGTCCCGACATGGCCTTCATCTGATCGATAGTGCCCGCTGTCCCGTAGATCGGCATCCCGTACCTTCTTGCAAGAATCCCGACTCCTTTCACATGATCCGAATGCTCGTGCGTGATCAGAAGTCCCTGAATATCTTTTCCTTCCAGTTCGATCTCCCTAAGACCCGCCTCGATCTTTTTGGCGCTGATCCCGGCGTCTACCAGAAGATGGGTGCTGTCACTTCCTGTGTAAATACAATTTCCGCTGCTCCCGCTGGCAATACTGCACAATCTCATCTACTGTCTCATCCTTTTGTCGATCCGGTCCTTAAGCTCCCGGGCCGTACCGTTATTCTCTATAACCACCTGGCATCTGGCCAGGTATTCTTCCCTGCCAAGCTGGGCCCGCAGGATCTGATCGATCCGCCCGTCCGTATAGCCCCGGCTTTCCTTCAGCCGCTTCCGGCGGATCTCCTCACTGGTATCAATATACCATGTTTCGTCACAAAACGCACCATAATTTTCTTCCAGAAAAAGGGCGGCCTCCACAGCCGCATAAACGTATCCTTCTTCTTCATACGTCCGGAGTCTTCTTAAAATCTCCGTTTTTACTTCCGGATGTATGATACTGTTGAGAATCTGAAGCCGAGCCTGATCAGCAAATACGATCCCTCCCAGCTTCTTCCGGTCAATCCTGCCGTCCGCATCCAGAATGCCGTCCCCAAACTCGCTGCGGATCCGGTCATACGCCGGAAATCCCGGCTCCATGACCTCATGTCCCACCAGATCAGCCTGGATCACCGGCACCCCGTACCGTTCATGGAGATACTCCAGTACCATACTTTTTCCGGATCCTACGCCTCCGGTTATTCCGATTATTTTCATTTATTTCGCCTCATACCAGTTATTGCCCCGATGAAGATCGATCTCCAGAGGCACCTTTAATTCTGCCGCCTGCTGCATTTCCCGGCGCAGAAGCTCTTCCACCCGGTCCGCTTCATCCTCTCGCGCCTCGATCAGAAGCTCATCGTGTACCTGCAGGATCAGCCGGGAATGGAAGCCCTCTCTTTGCAGCCGGTCATGCACACGCACCATGGCGATTTTGATAATATCCGCAGCCGTACCCTGAATCGGCGAATTCATCGCCACACGTTCCCCAAAGGAGCGCTGCATAAAATTGGACGATTTCAGCTCCGGTACCGGACGGCGTCTGCCGAACATGGTCGTGGCATAGCCTTTCTCTTTTGCTTCCGCCACCAGTCCGTCCAGAAATCCTTTAATACCCGGATAGGTTTCAAAGTAACGGTCAATATACTCCCTGGCCTCTTTGGGCGATATATCCAGATCCTGGCTCAGTCCGAAAGAACTGATCCCGTATACGATCCCAAAGTTCACCGCCTTTGCATTCCGTCTCTGCTGCGGGGTTACCTCCTCCAGCGGCACATGAAATACCTGGGAAGCAGTAATCCGATGGATATCCTCCGCCTGCCGGTATGCCTCGATCAGCTTCTCGTCTCCGGACATATGCGCCAGCACCCTCAGCTCGATCTGGGAGTAATCCGCGTCCACGAATATATATCCGTCTTCAGGAATAAACACCTTGCGGATCAGGCGCCCCAGCTCCATCCGAACCGGGATATTCTGAAGGTTAGGCTCCGTGCTGCTGATCCGTCCCGTAGCGGTGATGGTCTGATTAAAACTGCTGTGAATCCTCCCGTCCTCCGCGATACAGGAAGCAAGACCATCCGCATAGGTAGATTTGAGCTTTGTAAGCTGCCGGTATTCCAGGATATCTTTCACGATAGGATAATCCGGAGCCAGCTTCTCCAACACCTCTGCCGAAGTTGAATAACCGGTCTTGGTCTTCTTCCCTCCGGGCAGCCCCAGCTTTTCAAAAAGGATCACTCCCATCTGCTTGGGAGAATGAATATTAAACGCTTCCCCCGCGGCCTGATGGATCTGGCTTTCCAGTTCCCCGATCCGCCCTGTCAGAGCCTCCCCATAGGCATGAAGTTCTTCCGCGTTGACACGCATACCCGCTTTCTCCATATCATGCAGAGTAAACACCAGCGGCATCTCTATCTCGTCGAACAGTTTTTTCATGTCTGCCTCCGAAAGTTTTTCCATCAGAGAAAGCATCTTCCGGAAAGTCGTTCCGGCCGCATGGGGTTTCCCCAGATCCTCGTGAGCGTAGTTTCCAATCAGAGGATTGACCAGATATGCCGCGATCTCCACATCGAACAGATGCTCTCTTTTTTCCACATGGATATCGTTCATGAGCTTTTTCACATCGGAAGTCCCGCAAAGAGGCACTTTATCGATCATCTCCGAAAGCTTGTCCAACAGATATTCTTCTGTCATAAAACCTTCCGCGGACAGGTAACAGGCTTCTTTTTCCGAGAATGCCAGCGATACACCCATACCGTTTTCATTCCGGCAGATCTCGAACGCAAGTCTGTCTTTTTCTGAAGCCATCCGGAAGATCTCTTCCGCTCTGCCAAGATCCGATACCATTTCCGTTTCCGGAATATCCAGGTCTGTCGTTTCAAAACGCTGCAGCAATTTTTTGAAGTTAAGTTTTTTGCACCACTCGTATGCTTCCGGCGTATACAGATCCCCAAGCCGCGCCTGCTCCCAGTCCATCTCCACCGGCGCGTCCACGCAGATCGCGGCGAGCTTTCTGCTCATTACCGCCATATCATAATGCGCCTTCAGCGCTTCCTTCGCGCGATTTGGTCTGACTTCTTCCACATGGGCATACGCGTTTTCCACACTGCCGTAGGTCACGATCAGATTCGTGGCCGTCTTCTCTCCGATGCCCGGCACTCCGGGAATATTATCCGAAGAATCTCCCATCAGCGCTTTCAGTTCTATGATCTGCAAAGGAGACACTTTGTAGGCATCAAGTACATCCTGTGTATGATAATTCTCGATCTCCGTGGTTCCCCGCTTCGTCTTCGGGATACGGATCAGTATCCGGTCTGTGGCGATCTGAAGCAAATCCCGGTCTCCCGAAACAATGACCGCGTCCATGCCTTTGGCCTCGCTCTTTCTGGCTACCGTCCCCAGAAGATCGTCCGCCTCATATCCTTCCTGCATCAGCAGAGGGATCCCCATGGCCCGCAGCAGCTCCTTCAGCACCGGAACCTGCTCCCGCAGCTCTTCCGGCATGGGCTTTCTGGTTCCCTTGTACGCCTCATACATCTGATGACGGAACGTGGGCGCTTTCAAGTCGAACGCCACCGCCAGATAATCCGGATGTTCCTCGTCCAGAATCCGGAACATAATATTCAGGAACCCATAAATTCCGTTGGTATGCAGTCCCTCCTCATTCGTAAGATCCGGGATCCCGTAAAACGCCCGGTTGATAATACTGTGTCCATCTATCAGCACAATCTTTTCACTCATCAGAAAAACAACCTCACAATCATATAGAAAAGGCTCGCCGTAGCCGCCGTCTTCAAAAGGAAGGAATACAGAGCAAAAAACCGCTCATCCTTCGCATCTTCCTCGGAATTCTCCAGCGTATCCTCCACCAGCGTCCTGTAATCGATCTTTTCCTCCGCTCCGTCCAGCTGACGGATGCCGGCGAAGACGGTGGCATATACCTCCAGTTCTTCATAACAGTCCGGACAGTGACGGACATGCCGGACGAATTCTTCTTCTGCCTTTTCCTGCAATTCTCCGTTAATATACGGCACAAGCTGCCGCTGCACCTCTTTGCAGTTCATATCGTCACTCCTGTTCATTTCCCCATTCCGTTCCCCGGAAAGTCAGCCAGAGCCCTGCCGCCGTGCACAAAATCATCGCAAGTATCAGAAGTATGCCAACCCACCACATACTGTCCGGCAGGCCGTCCAGCGCCCCTGCCAGATAGGTTCCGCAAAAATTAAAAAGCATATGCAAAATAATCGGAGCGGCCAGAGTTCCGGATTTCCGGTATATATATCCAAGCAGGATCCCCAGAAGAAATGCATATCCGCCCTGTACCCAGTTCATATGTACCAGACCGAAAGCAGCCGCCTGCAGAATATTTGCCGCCCAGAAAGGCATGCCTGTCTGTCTCAGATACCCCAGCGTAAGTCCCCGATAGACGATCTCCTCCCCTAACGGCGCCAGCACCAGCGTAGCAATGGTGGACATCAGAGTCAATCCGGCTATCCCGCTTTCTTCTATCAAAGCTTCATAATCCGCCATCACTCCGGGCAGCGCCCACCCGAACACGGCCATATAACAATTGACTACCAGATAAAATCCAATACTCAGAATCACCATGCCCGCCAGTCTGTCCGGACGAAACGCCCGGAATATCCTGATCTTGTTTTTTTTATAAACAAATGCAAAAAAGAACCACGGAGCCGTGACGAGCAGAGTCAAAAGCTGTGCGATGACCTGAATATCCATCACGGAGCCGAGCAGAAGCTCTGAAGCGCTCTGTCCCAGCGCGCCTGCGTCCATACCCGGGCTGCCAATGGCGATGAAAGCCGTCACCAGAACCATCACAAAGATAATAAATGCATACTGTACAGTCAGAAACACTCCCGTCGGAAGCAGCGCCATGACGCCCTTTGCAATTCTCTTTCGTATACTCATCTTTTCACCCCTTTTCTTTTTTGGTGCAAAAAAGCCTTCCTGTTATCCAGGAAGGCTTTTTGCACAAGTGCAGGAGATGGGACTTGAACCCACACATAGTCACCTACGTCAGATTTTGAGTCTGATGCGTCTGCCATTCCGCCACTCCTGCGTATCAACTATGATAGTGTATCATAGGTTTTCTTAAAATGCAAGAAAATTTTAACTGCCGGACAGGATGCGATGTCCGGCAGTATTCCCCTGTCATTTTCATCGATGAATCAGCTTTTTCCCGATCTCAAAACAATCCAGCGTGGCAAAATAATCGTTTATTGTCTCCGCTCTGCGGATCATCTGCACAGATCCGTCTTCTTTCAGCAGCAGTTCCGCCGACCGAAGTTTTCCGTTGTAGTTATACCCCATAGAATGTCCGTGCGCTCCCGCGTCATGGATGAAAAGATAATCTCCCATGTCGATCTTCGGAAGTTTCCGGTCCACGGCAAACTTATCACAGTTCTCGCAGAGAGAACCGGTCACATCGTATACATGGTCGCAGAGAGCATCTTCTTTACCCAGAACTGTAATATGATGATAAGCGCCATAGATGGCGGGACGCATCAGATTCGCCGCACAGGCGTCCACACCAATGTATTCTTTATAGGTGTGCTTCTCATTGATCGCCCGGGTCACCAGCCCGCCGTAAGGTCCGAGCATGAACCGGCCCAGCTCTGTATAGAGCGCCACATCCCCCATGCCTGCCGGAACCAGCACTTCTTCATATACTTTGCGGACTCCCTCTCCGATCACCCGGATATCATTGGCTTCCTGATCCGGTCTGTAAGGAATCCCGATTCCTCCGGACAGGTTGATGAAGGCCACGTGTACGCCGGTCTCTTTTGCCAGCCGCACTGCCAGTTCAAACAGCACTTTCGCCAGCATGGGATAATATTCGTTGGTCACAGTGTTGCTTGCCAGAAATGCATGGATGCCGAAATGCTCCACACCCTTTTCTTTCATAATACGGAATGCTTCGAAGATCTGCGCCTCGGTCATCCCGTATTTGGAATCTCCGGGGTTGTCCATGATTCCGTTGCTCAGGACGAAGACCCCTCCCGGATTATAACGGCAGCTCATGGTCTTCGGCAGATAACCCACCGCCCTTTCCACTGCTTCAATATGCGTGATATCATCCAGGTTGATGATTCCTCCCAGCTTTTCACAGTAGGCAAACTCCTCCGGCGGAGTATCATTGGAAGAGAACATAATATCCCGGCCCGTGATGCCTGCCGCCTCCGACAGCACCAGTTCCGCCATGGAAGAACAGTCACTGCCACAGCCGTACTCATGCAGGATCTGCATCAGAAACGGATTCGGAGTGGCCTTCACTGCAAAATATTCCTTAAATCCCGGATTCCATGAAAACGCCTCATACAGGGCCCTGGCATTCTCCCGGATCCCTTTTTCATCATAGATATGGAACGGCGTCGGATAAGTCTTTGCGATCTCTTCAATCTGTTCTTTGGTTACAAAAGGTCTCTTCATCGTACGTCTACAGCTCCTTACCTTGTATTTCTTATATCGCTTTTCTCTGCAATTCCCTTATAGTACGTTTATTTATAATATCATGTTCAAAATCAGATTTCAACCAAACAATTCCGTTAATAAAATGTGGTAAAAACAAAAAAACTAGAGCGGTAACTCTAGTTAATGCCAGATATGCTGTTTGCAAAAACTTGATTTTCAAAGAAAGAATCGGGGTAACAGGATTCGAACCTGCGACCTCACGGCCCCCAGCCGTGCGCTCTAGCCAAACTGAGCCATACCCCGATAACGTGCATTATTATACCTGATATTTTTTGAAAATGCAACACATTTTTTCAGAATTTTCCTTCCCCCGTTGTCCCGCGGCCGTCCATATGTTATAGTCAGGGCATATCTAAACTTTTGATGAGGGAATCCCATATGAAAAAAAGGATCTGTATCCCGCTGTCTCTCCTCAGCCTGGGATATTATCTGTGGCTCGGCGTCCATAATCATTTCCGCCTGTCGGTGCTCCCCTTCTGGCTGCTCCTGTCCCTTTTGCTGCTCTTCATAGCCTTCTGGGACAGGCTGCCGCTGATCAGGAACACGCCCCGCATACTGGTTGCCGCCGTAAAAGGCTGTCTGGCCGCCGGCCTGGCTTTCTTCCTCGTGGTAGAGGGAATGGTGCTGTGGGGTATGGCGCAGACTGCCCCGGAGAATCTGGACTATGTAGTCGTGCTCGGCGCCGGCCTGAACGGCAGACGCCCCTCCCATACTCTGGAGCTGCGCCTGGAACGTGCTCTGGTCTGTCTGGAAGACAATCCGGACGCCAAAGTGCTGGTCACGGGCGGGCTGAATGCTTCCGCATCCGTCACCGAGGCCTTCGCCATGGAAAACTGGCTGCTGGAAAAAGGAGTAACCTCCGAACGCATCCTCACCGAAGACGCTTCCACGACTACCGCGGAGAATATGCAGTTCAGTCTGCCTATTCTCCTGAAAGACACAGACGCCGGGGAATTGTCCGTGGGCATCGTCACCAGCGATTTTCATGTATTCCGTTCTCTCTGTCTGGCCTCCCGGGCCGCCAAAGAAGACGCCGGTCCGGACACGGAGATCCATTTATATGGAATTGCCGCTGATTTTCCCGCGGCATCCCTGCCCCATTATATGGTGAGGGAATTTTTCACCATCTGCGTGGACACCCTGAGGGGAAATATGGCGCTGTATACGGGGCCGTAAGTGTGATACAATGGACAACAAACAATATTTTAAAAGAAAAGAGGTATTTTATTATGAATAAATCTGCCTGTGAGCTTCTCTCTTTTATCCGTCAGAGCCCCAGCCCTTTCCATGCCGTCTGCCGCATGGGGCAGGAACTGGCTGCCGGCGGATATGAAAAACTTTATGAAGAAGACAAATGGGAATTAAGAGAAGGCGGAAAATACATGGTCTCCCGGAACGGATCCGCTCTGATCGCATTTGCGCTCCCTGAGCATTTTCCGTCCCACGGCGAGAGGGGATTCCTGGTCACGGCGAGCCACAGCGACTCTCCCACTTTCAAGATCAAAGAACATCCGGAGATAGACGCGGAGAAAAAATACATAAAACTGAATGTAGAAAAATACGGAGGCATGCTTATATCTCCGTGGTTTGACCGCCCCCTGTCCGCGGCGGGACGTCTGCTGGTGAAAAACGGTTCCAAGATCGAGACGCGCCTGGTGGATATTGACCGTGATCTCCTGATGATCCCCAGCCTGGCGATCCATATGGACCGCAGCGCCAATGAGGGGCACAAATACAATCCCCAGGAAGAGCTGCTGCCCTTGTTCGGCGGACCGGATTCCGCCGGAAAATTTGAAAAACTGGCAGCCGACGCCGCAGGCGTCAGGGAAGAAGATATCTGCGGCATGGATCTCTTCCTCTACAACCGGATGGAAGGCACGGTCTGGGGCGCTTCCGAAGAATTTCTGTCCGCTCCCAGACTGGACGACCTGCAGTGCGCTTTCGCATCCATGAAAGGGCTGCTTCTGAGTGAAAATACCAGACAGATCCGCATCCACTGCGTCTTTGACAACGAAGAAGTAGGAAGCCTCACCCGTCAGGGAGCCTCTTCCACCTTCTTAAAAGATACCCTTACGCGCATTTTCGACAGCATGGGCGCTGACCGGGAAGCGCTGCCGCGCGCCCTTGCCTCCAGCTTCATGATCTCCGCCGATAATGCCCACGCGGTTCATCCCAACTATCCCGGCAAAGCCGATCCGGTGAACCGCCCCTGCATTAACGGAGGCATCGTGCTCAAGCACAGCGCCAACCAGAAATATACCACCGACGGCGTCACCGCCGCTGTCTTCCGGAGCATATGCCGGAAGGCCGGCGTTCCCTGCCAGGATTTCGTGAACCGCTCCGACATCCCCGGAGGTTCCACGCTGGGCAATCTGTCCATCGCGCAGGCAGCCATGCGGACTGTGGATATCGGCCTTCCCCAGCTGGCCATGCATTCTTCCTACGAGACGGCCGGCGTCAAAGATACCGAATATCTCATCCAGGCGCTCCGGACCTTTTACTCCAGCGATATCCGGGCGGACAAAGACCAGATCATTTTAAACGGGGAAGACTGATTTTCAGCCTTCCCCCCGCACAGGTCTCACGCCTGCTGCCAGAGCAGCAGATTGCCGTCGAATCCGGCATTCAGCTTTCCCGTATCCTTCAGCCACGACAGATATGACCGGACCGTACTGCCCACCAGCACATACTGCTCAAAGTTCATGGTCAGACCATACTCTGTAAATAATTTCTGCAAGATCGTCTCAAAGCACAGCGGCTCCGCACAGACCTCCAGGATGCGCCCGGCGATCTCCCGGACCTTGTCTATATTGTACTGGGCCAGATCTGAAATATCCTCTTCCGGAGCAGCATGAGAAGGGATAAAAAGCTTCGCTTTCATCGTCTTTACTTTTTCCAGTGTCTCCAGGTAAGAGGCCACATCATAGATAAATCCGATCTGATATTTATCCAGCGTCTCCCTGGCGGACAGACAGTCCGCCAGATAGACCACGTCGTCGGGCGTCCGGAATCCCGCCATATCGAAGAAATGTCCCGGCAGCGGAATCAGCTCGAATCCCTCCGGCAGCACTTCCCCGGTCAGAGGCTCTGCCTTACTTTCCTGAGCCAGCAGAAACTTATGCCGGAGATCTTTGCACGGATATCCGCCATACAGAAAAGCCGGCTCCAGGATCGGATGATTGGTAAAATCACATTCGATCCCGGGCGCATAGATCCTGCATCCCGTCTGTCCCTGCAGATACTTGTTCCCGCCGATATGGTCCGCATTGGAATGCGTATTGTAGATCGCACGCAGTTTCCATCCGTTCGCGTCCAGGATCTGGCGCACCTTTCTTCCCACATCCTTGTCGCTTCCGCTGTCAATGAGGCATACCTCAGTATCATTCAATTTTACCAGTCCGATCTTCGCCGGACACTGAATATAATAATTGTGTTCTGAAACCTGTATCAGTTCGTACATGATTCTTTCTCCTTTTCCAATGAAAATTCCAGCGTAAACCCGGCGTCCGTCCCATGATCCGGAACGAGGAAATTGGTCCCGGACCAGTCCGACAGATATTCGTAGGCATAAGAATACCCTTCATAATCCATCTCGCAGTCCACTTCGGCGCTCGATGAAGCGATAGAAAAATTTTCAAAGAATTTCGCGCTGTCCATGACCTTTTCCCTGATTTTATACGGCGGCATGGAGAATACAGAGTAATCTTCCTGCGCGCAGATCCAGGAAAGAGAGCACAGAGACAGCAGATCTCCATAAGAAGGAATCCACTGACTTCCATCCGGACAGGAAATGGTAAAATGAAGCCCCGTCATCACGCCCCCTTCTTCTGTAAACCGGATAAGCGGAAGCTCCGGATATTCTTCTCCGGACGGCAGAATAATCGTACTCTCGCCCTTTTCCCAGGTTCCATCCTCTTTTAGCCGCATGGCAGCGGAATGTCCGCCTGCCTCCACGATTACCAGCAGAACGCCTTCCTGCGGATAATTCAGCGGAGCCTTAATACCATAATAATTCTGAAGCCGGTTAAAGTTCTCACAATATTCCGCCACTGTGATGTCTCCTCGATGAACCGGAACCGCACCGAACTGGTTGATCCAGAAATTCGCTCCTGCAAAGACGGCAAAAGACGCCAGATAAACTGCGGCCCGCGCCGGCAGGAACCTCCTGTCTAGGCAAAGAACAGAATCTGTTTCCCAGTAAAGCATCTCTCCATTCTTGCATTCTTTATATGATCTGTACTGCCGGAACAGCTGATAACCGGGGATAAAATATCCCATCCCTTTTCCGAAAACACCCCACGTCCGCGCAAAAGCCATCCCGTAGGGAAGCCGGCCGCCGTCCGTCCCGCTGACATGTATTCCAAACAGGAATTTCCCCGGAGTCGTTCCGGTCAGAGTAAGAAGGGCAGGTTCCATGAGAAACATCAGACACGCAGATGCGATCAGTTCCGCCAGAGTCCATGAAAGACCGGTCCTGCTCTCTAAATGAAGGTTGACAGCAAGTGTGAGAAATGTATTCCAGATCACACTGTAGACGGAAAGATCAAAAGAACGGGCAAAAAAACGTCTCCAGGGAGCGGTCACTTTCTCTGTTTCTTTTATCTGCATAATCCGGCCTCCTCCTGCCTTATTCTGTCTATATTATAAAGGGTATTCCCGGTCGAGTCCAGAGAGATATCATTGCGAAAACAGTTCTTCTATGTTAGATTATTTCTAAGATACTGTAAGGAGATGAAGACATGTTGGAAATAAACACAAAAGCACCTGATTTTACCCTTCCCGATAAAGACGGCAATCCCGTCAGCCTGTCGGATTTTCGCGGCAGGAAAGTCGTTCTCTATTTTTATCCCAGGGACAACACTCCGGGCTGTACCAGACAGGCATGCGCCTTTGCGGCGGCTTATGACCGGTTCCGGTCCATGGACGTGACCGTCATCGGCATCAGCAAGGACAGTGTGTCCTCCCATCTGAAATTCGCCCAGAAATATGACCTGCCGTTCATCCTGCTGTCCGACCCTGAGCTTCAGGCCATCCAGGCGTATGACGTATGGAAGGAGAAAAAACTGTACGGCAAGGTAAGCATGGGCGTCGTCCGGACTACCTATATCATCGATGAACAGGGAAACATTGAGAAAGTCATGCCCAAAGTCAAGCCGGATACGAATGCCGCCGAGATTCTGGAATACCTGACCGGAGAAGAGAAAGCATGATCGTCATTATCTCTCCCGCCAAGAAAATGAATGTGGACACGGACAATCTGGCCTGGAAAGATCTGCCCATGTTTCTGGAAAGTACGGAAGAACTCTGCAGCAGAATGCAGAACATGTCCTATGACGAATTAAAGAAGCTCTGGAAATGCAATGATCAGATCGCGTCGCTGAATATGGACCGGCTGCAGCACATGGATCTGCGCAACCGCCTGACTCCTGCGATCCTGTCCTATGAAGGGATCCAGTATCAGTATATGGCTCCCCGTGTCTTCACCGACCGGGAGTTTGCTTACGTGCAGGAGCATCTGCGTATCCTGTCCGGATTCTACGGCGTCCTGAAGCCTTTCGACGGCGTGACCCCGTACCGGCTGGAGATGCAGGCAAAGCTCAAAACAGATCACTGCAAAGACCTTTACGCCTACTGGAACAGCCGGCTTGCTGAAGCGCTCTTTGCGGAAACGGACTGCATCGTCAATCTGGCTTCCAAAGAATACAGCATCTGCGTGTCCAGATATCTGCCGGACTCTGTCCGTTTCATCACCTGCATATTTGGAGAAGAAAAGGACGGCAAGGTGGTGGAAAAAGGGACTATATGCAAGATGGCCCGCGGAGAGATGGTACGCTATATGGCAGAAAACCAGATCACAGATCCGGAAGCCATCAAATCTTTTGACCGGCTGAACTATCATTTTGACGCGGACCGGTCTGATGACCGCACCTTTACCTTTCTTCTGAATACCAATGGAGGATGATATGATCGATTGTATATCTGTTGAAAATATGCGACAAAGCGACGCTTACACCATCGCTTGCCTGGTTCCGGGCCTGGAACTGATGCGCCGGGCTGCCCTGGGCGTCTTTCAGGCCGCAAAATGGCAGAATCATACGGCCATCCTGGCCGGTTCCGGCAATAACGGAGGCGACGGTTTCGCGCTGGCATGTATTCTCAAAGAGCATGGATATGACTGTACTGTATTTACCGTCGGCTCCCATCTCTCAGAGGACAGCTCCTACTATGCCGGCAAATGCAAAGAAGCGGAAATTCCGATCTGCCCCTTTGTCCCCGGCTGCCTGAAAGGCTATGACAGGGTAGTGGACTGTCTGCTGGGTACCGGTTTTCACGGCGCTCTCCGTGAGCATTACCGCAGCGCCATCGAAGAGATCAATACTTCCGGTTCTTATATCATCAGCGTGGACATCAACAGCGGCATGAACGGCGACACCGGTGAAGCAGAACTGGCAGTCCGCTCCGATCTCACGGTAACCATCGGCTTCGTCAAAACCGGCCTGGTATCGGAAAATGCAGGGAAATACATAAAACGCCTGATCTGCGCGGACATCGGAATCGTCCTTGTCAAAGAAGAAAAAAAGATCTGCGGCAGCGGCGAACCCCTGGCTCCCGGCTGCCTTCCCTGTCCTGCATGGCTGGATATGAATATTCTGAAGGTTTACTAAAAACGCTGCTCCTCTCCCGTGTCAGCTGATGGACAATGGTACAGACCATTTTCAGGTATGCCAGTTCTTCGGTACCTGGGGGAGGATCACAATGGCACATACACGAAGGAAGTTCTGATCTACTCCTCTGTATTATAAAACTCATCTAACACATATGTTTTAACCGGAGTAATATACAACTCATACTTAATAACCAATTTAACCAAATCATTGCCGTCAATCAATGTAATCGGCGATCCTTCTCTTGCTGCAATTCTTGCTGAATTTGTAAATCTGCCGTTGGTAATGAATACACCATAATCTGCCTGGTATTTATTCATAGCGCCTAAGAATTGATTGATTTCAGGCTCCGTTACAGGTGCGACATTATATCTTTTGCATTGTATAACGACTCTTGTGGTTCTAAAATCATTTGCGTCAATATGATACCCATATCCATCAATTCCACCGTCGTTACTAATCTGAACGCCTTTTTCTGTGAACTCAACGCCCATACGGTTTAACAACGCTCTTGAAAAGGCTTCAAATTTTTTGGGAGTCATTTTAGCGATTGATGCAAGCAGCATTTCTTTAAAGTCATCCTTGATCTTTTCTTCTGCCTATGTTTCTTCTTCACTGTCGCTAACATCAACACTTTTATTTTTCTTCTTGCTTTTACTTAATTCGTCCCAATGTTTCCTCGAAGTTTCAATAATGTCCTTTTGAACATCAAGAGTATCTAACTCAAGGTATAGTCCTTTTTCTGTCAAAGTAATCGGCGAAGCATACGTATATGTCAACAAATTATTAAAGAGCAAATCTTTAATAGCAAAATTAAACTTAAAATTGAACTCTTTATATGTCTTGCCTGTTTTCTTTGATATTTTAACTATTTCAGAAAATTCCGCTATTTGATCATCCAAATCGGCAATTCGCTCTTTGATTTCCGAACGTTCCAGCTGGTCACCTGCTTCCTGCAGCACTTTTAGTATCGGCTTTATCAAATATACCACTTTTCCGTCAGAAGACATTTCTGTTAAATTCACAACAATTCCTCCGTCTTAAACGTCGTATAACCTTCGTAATAATAGCTGTGGTCGATGCCTTTCATATAAACCTCGCGGCTGTTAATATCATCCGTCAGGGCATTCTTTAACAGATATTTTATTTCGATGTCTTTAATCGGGCTGCGTTCCATGGCGAGCAGGTAATCTTCTTTATCAACCTTGCTCCAGTCAACGACCTTGCGCAGCTCAGCTTTAAACATCAGATCCAGCCAGATACGCATGCTTCGCCCGTTTCCCTCCCGAAATGGATGGGCAATATTCATTTCTACATATTTCTCAACAATTTCATCAAATGTGGACTGCGGCATCTTATCAATATTTCCAAGTGCTGTTTCAAGATACATTAAAGGCGCAAAACGGAAATTACCCTTCGCGAGATTTACCGTTCTGATTTTTCCGGCAAAGTCGTAAATCTCCTCAAAAAGGTATTTGTGTATGGCCTGGAGCGAGGAAAATTTCCCGGGTTCCAGCTTATCAAGCACACCGTTTTCAAAGAGTTCCGCAGCCTTTTTCTTGCTGATACGCTCTTCCTCGCGGGCAAGATCCGCTGAACTTGTGAGTCCTAATTTATTCTCAAGCGCCATACCACACCTCCGAAATCATTTTATTCCCGCAGGCAGCGAGCCTGGAAGACACGCCTGCACGTTCATATGGCGTCTTTCTCCCAATATCTAAAGATTATCATATCATCCGCAGGAATTCAATGTTTCACAGGGATTTGTATGGACTCCATTTTCCAGTAAAGATAAAAACGCTGCTCCTCTCCCGTACCCGGCAGATGGAGCAGCGTTTTTCTTTTATGATTTTGTGGTACCCGTATCGAACGCCGGGTTCATGATATAGAAATTTCTGGAATCCAGTTTATCCTGCACCAGTCTCAGGGCTTCACCGAATCTCTGGAAATGCACGATCTCCCGCGCCCGCAGGAACCGCAGCGGATCCAGGACCTCCGGATCTTTCACCAGACGGATCAGGTTGTCGTATGTCGTCCGGGCTTTCTGTTCTGGGGCGACCTCGTAAAGACAACTTACAAAAATACGAGGAAAAACAGATAAACCATCCCTACAATTTTCCGGTGAATAAAAAATGACTAAAATCACATAGCTTGACATTGCTTTTTTTATAAGATACAGTATTACTCATAAAAGACGGGGGACAATATGATATGATAGATATTCTTATTGGGATTATTGCAACAATAGCATCAACAGTTATTCTTGGCCTTTTTGGAATGTTTATCATTACACCATATAGAAACCATCAAGAAATCTTTAAAAAAATACTACGTATAATTAGGAATTATGAAGATCCACGAAAATATCAAGGGCAAATGCTTCCCTCTTCTCTGATGGTAGATTGTATAGAAAAGCAGATATGCCAGATAGAAGAAGTTTTTGACCTAATGGATGAGCAGAAAGATTTAAATCCGGTTTTATATAAACTATTCGGATATGAAAAAACTGAAGGCTTGCTCCATATTTTATTCGAGTACATTAGAAATCCAATTATGTTGAAAGATTCTAAAGAGTTTGACGATGATTATTTGCTGGATACCGACAAAATTTTTTCCAATATAAAAAAGAAAGCACGATTTCCTTGGATAAAATTTGGAATCATCACCTTGATATTATTATTACTATTCATTAGTATTTTAGTAACCCTTTTTAAGTTAGCCATAGTTTCAAATTGTAAAATATAAAAACAAGTCATTGAATACCGCCCAAACGAGACTACGGGCGGTATTTTTGTAGCTTGGCAAGAAAGGAGGAACCACCCCACCGGGGCCTGATGAAAAGTCAGGCCCCTTTTTTCATGCCCAAAATCAGGAGGTAAACGTGTATGCCAGATGATAAAACCACAAAAGTCCCGGAGACGGCAGCGCCGGACACCGGGCCGGGCAAGCCCCCGGAACAGGCTCCCGTCAAGGAACCTGTGAAAACCGAACCGCCCACGCCGGAACAGAAGCCCCCGGAGCAGGCCGCAGACAAAGCCGCACCGCCGAAGGATAAGGAGGCTCCCACTTCCGAGAAGGCAGGCGCAGAGAAAAGCCCGAATGTCTCCGTCTACAACTTTTCGGAAATCATGGCCGAGAAGAAAGCGGCGGAAAAAGAAAAAACGCCGGAGAAGGCAGCCCCCGCACCGGATAAGGGAAAGGAGCCCGAAAAGCCGGATAAGGCTGTGAAGAAGGAGCCTGACAAAACAGCGGAGCCACCGAAGCGCAGGGGCCGCCCTCCGAAGGAGACGCAGGCGAAAACTCCGGCGGACAAGAAAAAGACCGCCCCGGCAAAAGAACCCGCCGCTCCGAAGAAAACTTCCATCTGGAAGGAGGGTTTGGACAAGGCCACCGGGAACAAGGAAAAGGCCCCGAAGGCTCCTGCCCCGAAAAAGGCGGCGGACAAGGGTTCTGCCGCTGTGAAGCCTCCGGCCCCGGAAC